>Ga0207416_1004256_pt1 | contig 12645 bp, 8 predicted proteins | sample PaiPotPPM11metaG_FD_184107 | JGI IMG/M metagenome (GOLD analysis project Ga0207416, IMG submission 184107) | Iron sulfur acid spring bacterial and archeal communities from Banff, Canada, to study Microbial Dark Matter (Phase II) - Paint Pots PPM... ...
GCTGTTGGCGACTTCGCTCAGCGTGACCGATATTTGCTTCGAGGTGGGCTATACCAGCACTGGCTCTTTTACGAGTCGTTTCACGTCCCTGGTGGGCCTGTCTCCCCGCCTGTTGCGCCAACGGGCCCGTGCATTCGAGCCGCCTGCGGAAGAGCCTGCCGGGCGCCGTCCCACGCCTTCACTTTGCCCGCTGGGACAAAATACGCTGCTGGGCCGGATCAGCGCTCCGGCGACCTTTCGGGGTACGATCTATGTTGGTCTGTTCACCAGTCCCATTCCCCAGGGAAGACCGGCGCGTTGCACCACACTCCGTTCGCCGGGCGTGTACCAGCTTCATGGCATTGCTGACGGCGTCTACCATCTGCGGGCGGCCGCTTTTCCCGTGGCCGCGGACCTCCACTCGACTCTGCTGCCTGGCGAGAAGCTGTTGCTGGGCAACAACGCGAGTCCGCTGGTCATCCGTCAGGGGCATGTTGCTGGCGATCCAGATCTCGTCCTGCACCCCCCGCGTTTGACCGACCCCCCTCTGGTGATGGGATTGCCTTTGCTGTGAGGGGAAGCGTTAACAGCCGTTCAAAAAGAGTACGATTGAAGAAGAAAATGTGCCGCCGGTGTGCTACACTTTCTTTTGCGGGAGATTTGACCCTCGCCAGAACTGACTCTCCAAAATGAGACACGCAACGAGTTTTGGCGGATGTTTAACGATGGATGCTCCAAATAGTCATCTAGAAGGAACGATCCATTATGTTACGAGAAGGAGAGTTTTCAGTGGAATACTCAAAGCAAAAGATTACGACGTTTTTGATGTTCGATGGCAAGGCTGAGGAGGCCATGCATTACTATGTTTCTGTCTTTGAGCAGGCAGAAATACTGGGTATTCACCGGTATGGAGCCAACGAAGCTGGTGCCGAGGGAACCGTGGCACATGCGACCTTTTCATTGTGCGGGCAAGTGTTTATGTGCATAGACAGTAATGTGAAACACGATTTTACCTTTACACCGTCAATGTCATTGTATGTGGCCTGCGCGACTGAAGAGGAGGTTGATCGGCTCTTTGAGAAGTTATCTCAAGGTGGCGCAGTGGCTATGCCGTTAGCGGCGTATCCATTTAGTGACAAGTTTGCCTGGGTTGCAGATAAGTACGGTGTTTCATGGCAATTGAATCTGGAAAGAAACTAACTGTTCGTTCAGCGGGATTGTCGGGATCTGCCAACCATTCGTGGCGAGGTTTGCTGCCAATGACCAGCAACGCCAGGTCTGGCGGGAAATCGACTCTGTAATTTACCAGAGTCAGCGAAGCTGCGGAAGAACTATGCTAGTCCTGGCTCTTGTTCTCCGGCTGGGATAGCTCGATGACAACGTAGGTAACGGTATCCCACGCGTTGTGGATACCGATGAACAGAAGCAAAAGCGTAGCGGCACCGGTGATGAACAGCGCTGGTGCCGGATTGCCAGGGAGTATAATCGCCGCGGCGATGAGTGCAGTGTAGGAGATGAGCGGAAAAACCGTATGCCACAACCAGTCTTCCAGCACCGGTGCGTAGTCAGACTGACGGCGGACACGTCGTAGCACGATGACAACGTAGGTCACTCCCCCCAGGCCGCAGAGGCCGAGCAACAGGCTGGCATTCCAGAGCGCCTGCCAGGGCGCGCAGAGCAGCGCGGCAACGAGGAGGGCGGCGCAAAAATGCACGACGTTTGGCGCGCCGAAGGCCGCAATCGGCTCGCTCGACCTGCGCATCCGGGTCCCTGCGATCAAGGTGATCACCACCAACATCAATCCTATGAGCGCCCCGGCAGAGGAGCCAATGATGACGTAAAAGTTTTGCCAGGTGGTAAGTAGCGGCACAGCAGCCTCTTGCACGATGGATTCCCCTTTCGATGTACCTGCTCTTCATACTATCACATCTCACATCAGTCAGGAAGCGTATGAGCCAATCATTCAGGGCTGTGGCAAGAATGAGCCAGAGGCGGTTTCCGTAGGGGCGGGAGTGGCTGCGGTGTGGTGGTGGGGGCGCTTGCGCCGCCCACATGCCTACCACAGAGCAGTCCGGCGACGGGCGGCGCAAGCGCCCCATCCCCGCGTCCACCACAACCCCCGCCCCTACTAGCTTCGGTTGTTCTGGCAAAGGGCAACGATCCTGATGCGTGCTTATCTAAGCCCCTGTCCGTGTGATAGAGTATTACTATCTCATGTTCATCCATCTCTAGTGACCGCGAGAGGAGAAGGACCATGCCCCGCATCGCTATCGTCGGAGCAGGAATAGCGGGACTCAACGCGGCTCTGACCTTGCAGGATGCTGGTCTCTCGTGCAGTATCTATGAAGCGTCCGACCGCGTTGGCGGTCGCATGCACTCCGATGCGATCACCTGGGCCGATGGTATGGTCAGCGAGTGGTGCGGCGAGTTCATCGACGGCGACCATGAGACCCTGCACCAGCTCATCAAGCGCTTCGGCTTCAGGACTATCGACCTGGGGCGGGCAAGAGGTGACCGCGCGCAAAGCATCATGTATTTCTGCGACCGCTATTACGGCGCGGAAGAACTGGCCAGGGATTTCCAGGTACGCGCTCCACTCTTGCAGCAGCAGGCACAGGAGGTCAACTTCCCCACAACCCACGCTCACTACACGGAGACGGCGTACCGGCTTGACCATCTGAGCGTGTATGATTGGATTGAGCAGTATGTCGAAGGCGGACACAACGGGCCGTTGGGCCACCTGCTGGAGAACGCCTGTAGCGGATATTTCGGCCTGGATACGCGCGAGCAAAGCTCTCTTAACCTGCTCTCCCTTTTCGGCTCGCGAGACACGTCCGGCGGTTCGACCACTTCCCGACCGCTGCAGGGAAGCAGCAAAATCGCGGGTGGGAACGAGCAACTGCCGCTCGCGATAGCTCGCAGCCTGCCGGAGAGCTGTATCCACTTACGCCATCAACTGTTGGCGCTCGAACGGAACCGCGATGCTTCGCTCACCTTGACGTTCGCCACTGCCGGTGGCTCATTGGAAGTGCGATGCGAACGAGCCATCATCACGCTGCCCTTCAGCACATTGCGCCGCGTCGATTACCGGCGGGCCGGGTTTGATTCCCTGAAGCAAGCGGCCATCGAACAGCTTGGCTACGGCACGATCTCCAAGCTGTTCTTGCAGTTCGACCAGCCCTACTGGTACAAGGATGGCCCCTGGCCCCGCGCGCACAACGGCTTCATCATCACGGATCTGGATATTCAGACGCTCTGGGACGCTTCCATTGGTCAAACAGGCTCAAGCGGGCTGCTCGTCGATTATACGAGCGGGCAGAGAGGAGCCGCTTATGCGCCACCGGCGGCTTATTCCACGACTGTCGACTCGGCGAACGTCCAGGACTATGCTCGTCACTGCCTGCAGCAATTGGAGCGTGTCTTCCCCGGCATCAGCGCTCACTACACTGGCCGGGCCGCGTTGAGCTACCCCACGGGCGATCCTTATCTTCGGGGCAGTTACTCATGCTGGCGCGTGGGGCAGTACACTCACTTCGGCGGCTACGAGGGCGCGCGCCAGGGGCCGATCTACTTCGCGGGCGAACATTGCTCGGTCGAGTTCCAGGGCTTTATGGAAGGCGCAGCCAGGGAGGGCGCGCGTGCCGCTCAGGAGATTGTGCAGGATTTGGGCTAGAAACACAAACGGGAAAATCACATGTTGTCCTCTGAATAAACTATTCAGAGGACAACATCATAGGGTACACCCCCACTAAAGGTCTGTCCACAGCAGTAACACCGATAGCGTTGCCGCTTGCGATCATGCACGCGAATATTGCCCTGTCCCATTTGGCCTCTTGCAGAACACGTCAAATTAGGGCAAAATTGCTGTGACGGGTTCATCGGCTCTGGTTCGTTTGTTTGCATAAACACAGTTTGCCGATGATCGCGCTTTTTTTCAAGCCCTCCTTCCTCTCTTTTCACCAGTTAGTGGAGTTGTACCTGGGTTGAGATTTTATAACTATATTTATAGATTTACATCTCTATCTTAACCGGCTAACAACTTTTTCGCCATTGGGAGATGCTATCCTTTCTTTGTCAAAGGAATGGCTGTGTCTATTGGTATAGACGAAGGCACTGATTGGAAGCAATATGAATGTGGCATACTCTCCAACATCTTCCCGCAATAATCAGTATCCCTCCGGGGGAATGTACATCCACCAGGCTGACCGAGCGAACTGGCAAACTGCATGCTCGGTTGAAAAGAGTCACGGTCGTCTGGAACGTCGAACGCTGCTCAGTAGCCCTGATCTCAACGGCTTGTTTTTCCGGGAGTGGGGCGAAATTGGGCAAGTCTTTCGGATCGAACGAGAACGGACCATCAAAGTGACAAAGAAAGGGACATGCTACGAGCATGCCAAGTAAAAAACAGAAAAAGCGGCCCACTCGAAAACGGCAGTGGGGTGCGGAACGCCGTACACAGCCATTGCCAATGATGCATGAGAAACCATCAACTTTGAAAATTGCCTACAGTCGTCTTGCAATCGTATTGACAATAGTTTTATGGATAATATATCTTATTTCGACAATTATTCGTCAATTCTTCGAAGGGCCACAGACGTTTTCATTTACGATGCAGGCCATTGGCTACCTGATCATAGTAACGTTGTTGACATTCTCCGCGCTCATGTACCTGGTGGCACGTCAGGGGGCCCTTCAGAGGTTTAGTAAGCACGTACGCGTACCACGAGCCGAGCTCGATAGGCATTTCTCAGAGCAGCAACCCTCGATCACAGTGCTCGTGCCATCATATAGTGAAGAGCCAGAAGTTGTCCGTAAGACCCTTATGTCGGCAGCACTACAGGAATATCCTGGTATGCGTGTCGTGCTACTGGTTGACGATAAGCCTGATCCCGCAAATCCAGCAGTTGCCGCCCGACTCAACGCTACTCGTGAGCTCGGCAACGATATCATGAGGCTTTTTGCTGAACCACGTGCCCGCTTCAGTATTGCACTCTACCAATTCGAACAGCAGTACGCAGGCAATATGCCAGTTACGCAGGCGACAATTATCGAGCTTGCGTACCATTATGCATGGGCGGCAACGTGGCTCAATGTGCTTGCGGATGAAGAGGAGATTGATGACCATGTAGATATATTCTTTGTCGAACAGGTGCTCAATGGCCTTGCCAATGAATTGCGCCTCGTTGGCCACGCACTGATGACTTCTTGCCAAGAAGGTGTCCAGCTACCTACCGAACGCGTACGGCAACTATACCGTCGGCTGGCCTGGATTTTTGATGCCGAGGTAACTATTTTTGAACGGAAGAGGTATGCTTCACTCTCCCATGAAGCCAATAAGGCAATGAATCTAAATTCCTACATTGGCCTGATGGGCGGTACGTATCTCCAGCGCGAGACCCCGGATGGGCTTATCCTGATTCCGGTTGCCGAAGGCCAAAAAGGCGATGTGACGTTCCCTGACAGCGAATTCCTCTTGACTCTTGATGCAGACTCCATCTTGCTACGTGAGTATTGTCTGCGTCTTGTCTATTTCTTGCAGCAGCCAGATAATGCCCGGGTAGCGGTGACGCAAACTCCCTATTCGTCCTTCCGGGGGGCAGGGACACGCATTGAACGTCTGGCTGGTGCAACCACCGACATCCAGCACATTCTCCACCAGGGAATGAGCCATTATGGCGCAACATTCTGGGTCGGCGCCAATGCGGTTATTCGTAAGCGAGCACTTGATGATATTGCTGAGACCGAATGGATCGGCGGTTTCGAGGTGCGCCGTTTCATCCAGGATCGCACTGTTATTGAAGATACTGAGTCTAGTATTGATCTCACACTTCATGGCTGGTCGCTGGTGAACTATCCTGAGCGTCTGAGTTATAGCGCCACACCGCCAGATTTCGGGTCCCTTATTGTGCAGCGCCGTCGGTGGGCAAATGGTGGTCTGCTGATCTTACCAAAATTATGGGCGCAAACGCGCGCGCGCAGACGTCGCGGCGAACTTGTTTCTCGAACTGAGATTCTGCTCCGTCTTAATTACATGGCCTCAATCACGTGGTCGAGCTTCAGCCTGATCTTCATACTGGCATATCCATTCGACGGGCAGTTGTTGAGTCCTTTCGTGGTGCTTGCAGCACTGCCATACTTCATCTCTATGGCGAATGATCTCAAATACTGCGGCTACAAGCGGACTGATGTACTGCGTATCTATGGATTTAACTTAATCTTGCTACCTGTCAACCTCGCTGGCGTCTTGAAATCGCTCCAGCAAGCACTAACTAGTAAGAAGATACCATTTGCACGGACGCCAAAAGTCAAAAACCGAACCATTTCACCGCTCCTCTTTATCATCGTACCCTTATTGATCGTTGCCTTCTCGGCGTTTACCTTCTGGCGGGACTCGCAAGCCCATAATTGGGTAAATGCTGCATTCGAATGTTTTAATGCATTAACAGCGTCACGGGCTATAGTCTCCTATATCGGTATAGGGAATGCACTGGCCGATATATGGCATGGCTTAACAGACTGGCTCTATGTAGAAGTATCCCCCAAGACATCCGCAGCTGCCACTGCTCCGAAACAGGCGCTTGATTGGAGGGCGGTACTCTATCATGGCAATGCCAAAGAGAGGGTTCCACTGAGTGTATTGCATGCTGCAGCGGGATCATACCAATCCGTGATCAATGAGCGACGTATACCAGACGACGACGTAAGCTCGCTTCCTACAGTGAAGATGCCTGTGAGGGCATTGCATGTTGCAGCGGGATCATCCCAATCCGCGATCAATGAGCGACGTATACCAGACGACGACGTAAGCTCGCTTCCTACAGTGAAGATGCCTGTGAGGGCATTGCATGCTGCAGCGGGATCGTCCCAATCCGCGATCAATGAGCAACGTATACCAGACACCGAGGTAAGCTCGCTTCCTCCAATGGAAATGCGTGTGAGTGCATTGCATACTGCAACGGGATTGTACCAATCCGTGATCAATGAGCAACGTTTGCCAGACACCGAGGTAAGCTCGCTTCCTCCAATGGAAATGCGTGTAGGTATTGGACTACTGGACGCAGATTGGCGTCAGACAAGAGGCAGTCAGTATCATGAGTAAGTCAAGCGCAACAATTGAGCAATACTCAAGCGAACCACGGCGGAGGCTATCACCCTGGCGAGTGATGCTTGCAGTCTTCATTCTCGTAAGCCTGTCAGCCGGTACCGTCTACGCCCGACAACAATGGTACGCGAGTCAGCCAGGCGTATCTAACAAGCCGTGGTTTGCGAGCTATGTCGATGTTACGGCTACGCCTACATTTGCCTTTGAACAATTGGGTACGACCTCAAACCGCGATGCCGTACTTTCCTTCATCGTCTCATCACCTATGAATGCGTGTACCCCTTCGTGGGGGGGGGCATATACGTTGAGCCAGGCCACTGGCTCACTGGATCTCGATAGACGTATCGCTCGCTTGCAGCAACAGGGTGGCAGCGTGGCTATATCTTTCGGCGGCCAGAAGAACCAGGAGCTTGCTGTCAATTGTACCGATCCAGGCAAGCTTTTCAATGCATACCAATCGGTAGTCAATCAGTATAACATCAACACCATCGATCTTGACCTTGAAGGAGCAGGCCTGACGGATGCTGCCGCAGCCAGCAGGCGAGCCACTGCTATTGCTCAGCTTCAATCACAGCGACGGGCTGTAGGTAAGCAGTTTGCGGTATGGGTGACGCTGCCTGTTACGCCACAAGGGTTAGATGAAAATGGCACGAACGCAGTGAGTCAATTACTGACGCACCATGTTGACCTGGCAGGGGTAAACGTCATGACCATGGATTACGGCTCTAGCCTTGTTAAGGGCGCAACTATGGCCAGCGCATCGGAAAGTGCCTTGATCCAAACAGAGCGTCAACTTGGCGTTTTGTATCAGCGAGCAGGTGTGCACTTAAATGATGCTACGCTCTGGACGAAGATGGGCGCAACTCCTATGATTGGGCAAAACGACACATCAGACGAAGTATTCACCCTTGCTGATGCAACTGAGTTAAACCAATTTGCGCTCTCTCATAAGTTAGGACGAATGTCGATGTGGTCGGCGAATCGGGACATCGCCTGTGGCACTAATTATGTGTTTACGCAAATAGTCTCTGATGCCTGTAGCGGTGTGCAGCAGGATGCGTATGGTTTTGCGAATCGCCTTGGTGCTGGTTTTGATGGAAGTATTTTCCTGAGCGCTGGCCTGGTGACGACGGCAGATACTATCTCAAAACTTGCCCAGCAACCAGATAATCCGGCCACTAGTCCGTACCAGATCTGGTCACCCACAGGGACCTATCTTGAAGGGACCAAAGTTGTCTGGCACCACAATGTCTACCAGGCAAAATGGTGGACGCAAGGTGATGTTCCCGATAATCCTGTTTTACAGGAGTGGCAGACGCCCTGGACATTGATTGGCCCGGTCTTGCCAGGTGAGAAGCCGATTCCACAGCCGACGTTGCCCGCTGGCACCTATCCTAATTGGTCTGGCACGGCTATCTATAACACTGGCGACCGTGTCTTATTCAATGGGGTACCGTACCAGGCAAAATGGTGGAATACGGGACAGAGTCCAGCCGCCGCAACATCAAATCCCGATAGCTCCCCATGGGTACCGTTGACCCAGGAGCAGATTAACGCTATCGTAGCACCCACAAAGTGAGCAACGAGATGTAACAAGTAGCGAACTAGTACGCGATGCCACTATTTCCTCCTGTCATCAGTTTGGACTACTATGATGTTGTCCTCTGAATAAACTATTCAGAGGACAACATCATAGTAGTCCGCAACTTTATTCGTCGTGGGCACAACCTGAAAAGGTAGTGTCGCTCTACTCCACCGTCACCGACTTCGCCAGGTTTCTTGGCTGATCGACGTTGCAGCCGCGAGCTACGGCCGCGTGGTAGGCGAAGAGCTGTAGAGGGACGCTTGCCAGCAGGGGGCTGAAGACTTCCAGCGTCGCGGGGACGTAGAGGATGTCGTCGGCGTGCTGGCGGATCGTCGTGTCGCCTTCGGTGGCGACGGCGATGACGCGGGCGTCGCGGGCGCGCACTTCCTGGATGTTGCTCACAATTTTCTCGTAGACGCGCGAGGCGGTGGCGACGGCGATGAGCGGGGTCGCAGGATCGAGCAGGGCGATGGAGCCGTGCTTGAGCTCGCCCGCCGGGAAGCCCTCCGCGTGGATGTAGGAGATCTCTTTGAGCTTGAGCGCGCCCTCTAATGCTGTCGGATAGCCGACGCCGCGCCCAATGAACATCATGCTGCTGCAATGCGCCATGCGACGCGCTAAGGGCGCAATCACATCGTCGGCGGCGGAAGCACGATCCAGCACAGTTTGCACCTGGGCCGGGATGCGTTCCAGCGCGGCCAGCAGCTCGTCGATCTGGGCGGCTGTGAGCTTGCCGCGCTGCTGACCCAGCCAGAGGCCGAGCAGGTAGAGGATCGTCACGGAACTGACGAACGTCTTGGTGGCGACGACGCAGATCTCCGGCCCCGCTTGCAGGTAGAGCACGGCGTCGGAGAGGCGCGTGATGGCGCTGGCGACCACGTTAGTCACGGCGATGACGGGCGCGCCATGCTCCCGCGCCTGCCGGATGCCCACCAGCGTATCCGCCGTCTCGCCGGATTGCGTGATGGCGATGCAGAGGGTCTCCGGCCCGACGATGGGGTCGCAGTAGCGAAACTCGGCGGCGGTGATGGTCTCCACGGGGATGCGCGCCCACTGCTCGATGGCGTATTTGGCGATCAGCCCGACGTGGTACGACGAGCCGCAGGCCACGATGATGATGCGCTGGATGTTGGCGAGCAGGCCGGATTGTTGCATAGACTCCAATTCCGGCAGGTGCAACTGCCCGTCGCGCACGCGGCCCAGCAGGGCACGGCGCAAGGCGTCAGGCTGTTCGTAGATCTCTTTGAGGGCGAAATGCGGGTAGCCGCCCTTCTCGGCAGCCTCGGCGTCCCAATCGATGGTGAGCGGCTCGCGCTGCACCAACGTTCCGTCGAGTTTGGTGATGCTCACGCCGCTGGGGCGCAGCGCGGCGATCTCGCCCTCTTCCATGACCATGACGACGCGCGTGTATTTGAGCAAGGCGGGAATGTCCGAGGAGAGGAACTGCTCGGTTTCGCCCAGGCCGACGATGAGCGGCCCGCCGCCGAGCCGCGCCCCGATCAGCAGATCGGGCTGCTCCTTACTGATGACGGCGATAGCATAGGAGCCGATCACCTCGCGCAGGGCCAGGCGCACCGCCGCTTCGAGATTGTGGCTGGCCGCGCCGAAGTAGGCGCGCTCGACGAGGTGCGACAGCACTTCGGTATCCGTTTCTGAGCGGAACGTGTGACCCTGCTGGACGAGTTCATCGCGCAGCTCGGCGTAGTTTTCGATGATGCCGTTATGCACAACGGCGAGGACGCCGGTGCAATCGCGATGCGGGTGCGCGTTGGCGTCGCTGGGGCGGCCATGCGTGGCCCAGCGTGTGTGGCCGATGCCGAGCGTGCCATCGTGAGGACGCGCGCCGTTCTCGACGGCTGCGGCGAGGTTGGCGATTTTGCCGGCGCGGCGGCGCACTTCCAGCGAGCCTGTCGAGGTCAAAACGGCGATGCCCGCGGAGTCGTAGCCGCGATATTCGAGCTTACCGAGGCTTTCAAGCAACATAGTAGTAACATCGGTTCCTTGCGAACCGACGTAGCCGGTGATTCCGCACATAGGTCGGGTGATCCTTTCTGTGATCAAACTGGAAATGGTCAAATTGACCGTGAGGTCCCCTTTGAGAGATCACAATGTCACTGAGAACGTATTGTGCCAATCGTTGCCGACAGGTTTTGTCCGCTCTCTTCCCAGGGAAGTGACGATCCCCTGGAGGCTCCCCGCTGACTGATCCGAACGGCCTCCACCTCGTCAACCGTGGCTTCCTCCTTAGCCCGGCCCATGCGCTACTCGACACGACGATAATCCTACGAGAGTAGTATACCATTACGCGGAAATAATGTTGACAATACCGCCCGCTCGTGATACCATCTTATTACGAACGATAGACTATACAAAGATTACGCGAACAAGTGAGAACCAAATGAGAACTATGATCCTTCTTTCAATAACCATACTCATGATTGTGCCAGCCGCATAAGCGATCGCGCCGGGCTTATGCGGCAGGAAACGGCTCGTATTGATGCGACTGCTTATCCATACAGCATGGTAATTCATCTTGTGGACGAGCAGCGTTAGCGTTGTCTTCGTTCCTCGCATCGTTTGCGCTCCCTTCCTTCCTCATTCAGGATATTCGCAAAGGTTATCTCCATACCTTATCATCTCCCTTTGCCTGATCATGCCTGGCAACATAGTGCAATCAGGAACCTATCTCACACAGAAATAAGACAGACGCTTAACGCTACAAAAAAGGATGAAGCCATGACACTCTTACAGGGACACCATATAACGCTCGCCTATGGCCCGCGTACCGTGCTGGACGATATCTCATTTACCATTACGCCCGGCGAAAAAGTAGGAATGATCGGCGTCAATGGCGCGGGCAAAAGCACGCTCATGCGAATCATTGCCGGGGAACTGGACGCTGATGGCGGGACCATCGCGCGCCCGCGCAATTTCGGCTACCTCTCACAGGATGTCGCTCACGAAACATCTATCGCCGGCGGCGTTACTGCCCGCGATTACATTTTTAGCGGCAGCGGGCTTGACGCGGCTATCCGGGATTACGAGACGCTCGCGCAGGCCATGACGCAGTCAATAGCTGAAGATCAACTGGCGACCTTGCTCAAACGCTTTGAGCAGGTGCAAGATAGACTCGACGGCCTGGGTTACTACGATGCCGACGCGCGCGCCGAACAACTGGTTGCCGGTCTGAACCTGGGCGGCGTCACGCTGGAGCGCCAGGTCTCAACCATGAGCGGCGGTCAGAAGACGAAGCTGGCGCTGGCGCGCCTGCTCTTCCAGTTGCCCGACCTCTTGCTGCTCGATGAGCCGACGAACTTCCTGGATGTCGAGGCCGCGAGCTGGCTCATGGATTTTCTTGATGGCTATCGTGGTGCGCTGTTGATCATCTCGCACGATCTCGATCTGCTCGACCACAGTATCACGAAAATCCTGCGCCTGAACGAATTCAGCCATAAGCTGGAAGAGTATAAAGGCAATTACTCGAACTATATCACCCTCTCCGGCGATGCCCTGGCACAGATGGAGCGTGCCAGGTCGCAGCAGCAGCGCGAAGTTGCGCGGCTCAAGAAAACTTCCGAGAAGCTGCGCGGCTACGGGGCAACGCGCGTCAGCCAGCGCATCGCCATCGACAAGCGCATCGCCCAGATCGAGGCCAGCAAACTGGATCTGCCAAAGGTCAGTAAAAGCATCAAGATCGATTTTCCCGTGCGCCAGCAGAGCGCGCGTCTCGTGCTGCAAGCTTATGAACTCAGCAAACGCTATGGCGCGAAAGAGATCTTCCGCGACATTAGCTTCCAGTTGGAGCGCGGGCAGCGCCTGGTGATCGTGGGTCTGAACGGCGCGGGAAAAACGACGCTCCTGCGCTCCGTTCTCGGCATCACCCCTTTGAATAGCGGCTCCGTTACCCTTGATGAGCGCGTGCGCGTTGGCTATTATGCCCAGGAAAACGAGGGGCTCGACTATGATACGACAGTGCTGG
>Ga0207416_1004257_pt1 | contig 12645 bp, 11 predicted proteins | sample PaiPotPPM11metaG_FD_184107 | JGI IMG/M metagenome (GOLD analysis project Ga0207416, IMG submission 184107) | Iron sulfur acid spring bacterial and archeal communities from Banff, Canada, to study Microbial Dark Matter (Phase II) - Paint Pots PPM... ...
CTCCGATACCGACGACATCGTCGGCCTCGCCGACCCCGAGCAAGACGCCGAGCAAGAGCCCGTCCCCGCCACCGACCAAGCGGCCCAAGCCCACGGTGGCCCAGCTCTGCGTCAACGTGGCGCCGTTCGCGAATCAGATCCGCCCCGGCCAGGTCGCCGGCTTTGCCATCCTGGTCTGGTCCTCCGGACGGCCGAGCGGCCCGGCGTCGGTGAGCATCCGGGGATCGTCCGCGTTCGACACGACTTCGCCGAGCTTCAACGGCTGCCGCGGCGGCAGCGCCTGCTCGGTCGGTGACCTGTCGCAGTCCCGGGCCGAAGAGCTCACCGCGAGCAGCAACGTCGGCAGCGAGGCCCTGGGCGGAGAGCGACTCGGGCTCACGGCTACCGTGTCGGCGCGCGGTGCTTACTCTGGCTCGGCGTCGGCTACGATCGCCGTGATCACGCCGTCGGCCTCGGACCCGAGCGGCCTGCTGAGCGACACCGCGCTGGAGCTGGGCTCGGCGGGCGGCGACTACCCGCCGCTGCTGAACCTTCCGGGCGTCACGCCGGTGAACCCGACCAGCCTGTTCCCCACCGTGTCGCCGGGCGGCAAGGGCCTCCGGTCCGGCCACCGGCCCAAGCACATCGACGCCGTCAACACGGCGGCCGTGGTCCCGCTCGGCCCGCTAACCCTCGGCGGCCAGCTGATCGGCCTGGCCGTCCTGGTCGGAGCGCTCGCGCTGGCCTTCATCCGGTTCTCCCTGCGCACCCCGCGCCCGTCCAGCGGCCAGAGCAAGACCCCGTAAGAGTTAGTAAGAGTTAGGCGGTGTCTAGGACCTGGAAGCCTTCGGCGAGGGTGCCTTCGGGGAGGCCGGCCTGCTGGGCGACGTGGGCCAGGCGGTCGCGGAGGAAGCCCTCTAGGCCGTCACGCCCGCCGACCTGGCTCACGTGCGCGCGCAACGCCGCGATCTTGCGCGGGAAGGTCTGCGTCACGTCGACGTAGTGCGTGGCCGCGGGAGTGCCGGCGATCCAGACCTCGCGCACGATCCAGGCCTCCAGGCCCTCGGCCGAGAGCAGGTCGGGGAACGCGAACGGGTTGCGCGCGTCGGGGTACACGGCGTCCAGGGCGGCCGAGCCCACCGCGCGGTGGTCGGGGTGGCTGACCCCGAGCCGGGCGTAGTTGCGTTCCGGCGAAGGGCAGACCACGCGGTCCGGGCGGACCTGGCGGATGACCCGGGCCAGGTCCCGGCGCAGTTCGAGCGTAGGCTCGACCCGCCCGTCCGGGTAGCCGAGGAACCGCAGGTCGTGCACGCCGACCTGGCGGGCGGCCTCGGTCTGCTCTCCGCGGCGCAGCGTGGCCATCTCCGGACGCGACACGCTCGGGTCGCTGCCGCCCGCGTCACCGTCGGTGACCACGCAGTAGATGACCTCGATCCCGGCGTCGGTCCAGCGCGCCACCGTGCCCGCGGCGCCGAAATCCACGTCGTCGGGGTGCGCGTTGATCACGAGAATCCGGCTGACCTCAGCGTCGTCCAGCACGCCCATGATCTTACGGGTGCATCGCCGGCGAAGGTGTTGACAAGGTGACGGCGCCGGCGGCCGCCGTGCTGCGCCGCGCCGGTGACCTCTGGAACGAGCACGCCGACGAGATCAAGACCTGGCTGTCCCGGGAGACCGGCGCGATCCCGCCGATGGGGGACCTCCAGGTACACGTCTGGTGCACAGCTCGATCGCCAAGGACTACGCGTCCGCGCTGGCCGCGCGGGCCGAGCACCTGCCGGTCGGTGACCCGTTCACCGGGCCGGTCGCGCTCGGGCCATTGATCGACGAACGCCAGCGCGACAGCGTGCACCGGATCGTCACCGCCAGCGTGGACGCCGGGCCGCGCTGCTGACCGGGGGCACCTACGAGGGCCTGTTCTACCGGCCGACCGTGCTGGCCGAGGTGCCGACCTCGGCCCCGGCCTACGCCGAGGAGATCTTCGGCCCGGTGGCGCCGGTGGTCTCGTTCGACTCGGTGGACGAGGCCGTCGAACTCGCCGCGGGCACCGGGGGGCGGCTGGGCGGGCCGCGGGCCAACCTGGAGGCGTTCACCGAGACCCAGTGGGTGACGGTCCGGGGCGACCTGCCCGCCTACCCGTTCTAGTTCTCAGGTACTGCTTCTCACGCACGGGGACGGCTCCCGGGTCCAGGCCACGGGAGCCGTCCTCGTTCAAAGTCGTGAATTTGATTTTTCAGTCGAGCGACGACATCACGTGCTTGACCCGGGTGTAGTCCTCGAACCCGTACATCGACAGGTCCTTGCCGTAACCCGACTGCTTGAACCCGCCGTGCGGCATCTCGGCCACCAGCGGGATGTGCGTGTTGATCCACACGCAGCCGAAGTCCAGCCGCCGCGCCATCCGCATGGCCCGGCCGTGGTTTTCCGTCCACACCGACGAGGCGAGCCCGTACTCGGTGCCGTTGGCCCACCGCACGGCCTCGTCCTCGTCGTCGAACCGCTGCACGGTGATCACCGGGCCGAACACCTCGTCCTGGATGATCTCGTCGTCCTGGTGCAGCCCGTCGACCACGCTGGCCTCGTAGAAGTAGCCCCGGTCCCCGATCCGGTGGCCGCCGGTGAGCACGTGCGCGTGGTCGGGCAGCCGCTGGATGAACCCGGAGACCCGCTCGAGCTGGGCGGGGTTGTTCAGCGGGCCGAAGTCGGCGTCGGTGACGTCCGGGCCGCCCACGGTCTGCTTCTTGGCCTGGTCGACCAGGGCGTCGACGAACGCGTCGTGTACGTCGATGCCGGCCAGGACCCGGGTGGCCGCGGTGCAGTCCTGGCCCGCGTTGAAGTAGCCCGCGATCGCGATGGCCTCGGCGGCCTTGGCCGGGTCCGCGTCGTCGAACACGATCACCGGGGCCTTGCCGCCGAGTTCCAGATGGACCCGCTTCAGGCCGTGCGCGGCCGCGGCGGCCACCTCCCGGCCCGCGCGCACGCTGCCGGTGATCGAGACCATCTGCGGCACCGGGTGCGAGACGATCGTCCGGCCGGTGTCGCGGTCGCCGCAGACCACGTTGAACACGCCGGGCGGCAGGTGCTCGCTCATCAGCTCGGCCATCAGCAGCGTGGAGGCGGGCGTGGTGTCCGACGGCTTGAGCACCATGGTGTTGCCGGCCGCGAGCGCGGGCGCCCACTTCCAGACGGCCATCATCATCGGGTAGTTCCACGGCGTCACCGCGGCGCACACCCCGACCGGCTCGCGGCGGATGAACGAGGTGAAACCCGACATGTACTCCCCGGCCGAGCGGCCCTCCAGCATCCGCGCGGCCCCGGCGAAGAACCGGATCTGGTCGATCATCGGCGGGATTTCCTCGGACAGGGTCAGCGCGACGGGCTTGCCGGTGTTCTGCGACTCGGCGGCGACGAGCTCCTCGGCCTTCTCCTCGAGCGTGTCCGCGATCCGCAGCAGGGCCAGGCTGCGCTCGGCGGGGGTCGTGTCACGCCACTTCTCGAACGCTTCCGAGGCGGCGGCGAACGCGGCGGTGACCTCGGCCTCGCGGGAGATGGGCGCCGTCGCGAAGGCCTCCCCGGTGCTCGGGTCTATCACCTCGCTGCGCCGGTCGTAGGCGAAGTCGGTCTCCTGCCCGCCGACGAAGTTGGTCAAGTCTTTCACCGCGAGGCCTCCAGTTCTTAGGGTGTACCGCGTTACTTACCCGCGGGCGTGCGCTCCTCGCAAGCCCAGGGCGAGCCGTACTCGGTGAGCAGGTCAAGGAACGGCTGGGCGGGCAGCGCCTCCGGGCCGAGCAGGCCCGCCCCCGACCAGGCCCCGGAATCGATCAGCTCCAGCGCGACCACCGGGTTGACCGCGGTCTGCCAGACCACGGCCTGGCTGCCGTACTCGGCCATGGACCAGGCGTTGTCCACCACGTGGTAGAGGTACACCTCGCGGGGCGCCTGGTCGGGTCCGGTCCCGGTGACCCAGGTGCCCGCGCAGGTCAGGCCCGTCATCCGGTCGCCCAGCGTGGCCGGGTCGGGCAGGCAGGCGGCGACCACGTCGCGCGGCGACACGGCCTGCCCGCCCACGGTCACCGGATCCGTGGCGTCCAGGCCGAGCTTGTGCAAGGTCTGCAGCACGCCGATGAACTCGGCGCCTAGCCCGTATTTGAACGTGACCCGGCTCGACTGGACCCAGCGCGGTATGAGCAGGACTTCCTCATGCTCCACGTTCACGCACTCGACCGGGCCGATGCCCTCCGGGAAGGTGAAGGTCTCGGGCTCGCTGAACGGCTCGGTCGTGAACCAGCCCCGGTCGGCCTCCCAGATCACCGGCGGGTTCAGGCATTCCTCGATCGTGGTCCAGATGGAGAACGTGGGCGCGAATTCGTACCCGGCCACCTCGAGATTGGCACCGTCCCGGACGCCGATCTCGTCGATCTGGCTGAACAGGGTGTCGGCCGCGTGCCGGGCGAACACGTCGGACAGCCCCGGCTCGACCCCGATCCCGACCAGGGCGAGCTGGCCGCGTTCCGCCCACTGATCCGCCAGGGCGAACTGCTCGTCGCCGAGCCTGACCCCGGTCTCCCGGTAGGGCTCGTCCGGGTTCGGATGGGACAGGGACATCGCCATGTCCAGGTAGTGCGTGCCGGCCTGCAGCGCGGCGCGGAAGAGCGGCATCACGAAGCGGGGGTCGGTGGCGTTCATCAGGACATCGCAGCCGCGCTCGGTGAGCAGGGCCGCCGCGGCCTTCTCGTCGCGCGCGTCGAGCCGGACGGCGTCGAACCGGCCGGGCGCCGCCTGCGCGGCCCGCTCGGCCCGGCCCAGGTCGTAATCGGCGATGACCAGGTCAGCGAACCCGCGGCGGGCGGCAATCCGGGCGAACGCCGTGCCGACCCCGCCCGCGCCGACCAGCAGTATCCGGCGGATGCTCATGCGATGCCCCTCCCCCTAGCCCATGCGCCGATCCTAGACCAGGGCTGGCACGGACGGTACCAGTCGTGATACACAGCTGTTACAACTGATATCGTTGCCAGATAGCCCCAAGACGTGCTAGAACCGTGGCACAGAGGGGCCGAATCCGTTGCGTCCGCGTACGTGATCCGTCGCGCTCGGTTTCGGCGCCCTAGCACCGCTAGCGTGCCGTGGCTGATCCGGTCGCCGGGCCGGTGACCGCCGGAGGGTGAGGCGAGGAACATGGCCACTACTGCGTCAGAACTGCAGCCCATGGAGCAGGCCACGGACAAGGGCCTGAAGTCGGGCGCCCTCGGCCTGATCTCCAGCACCGTGATCGCGACCGCGTCGGTCGCCCCGGCCTACAGCCTGGCCGCGACCCTGGGCTTCGTGGTCCTGGCGGTCGGGCTCAAGTCGCCGATCATCGCGATCCTGGCGTTCGTGCCGATGATCCTCACCTCGATCGGCTACAGCGAGCTGAACAAGGCCGACCCGGACTGCGGCACGACGTTCACCTGGGCCACGCGGGCGTTCAGCCCCGGCTGGGGCTGGGCGGGCGGCTGGGCCATCGTGGCTGCGGACATCCTGGTCATGGCCAGCCTGGCCCAGGTCGCCGGCCAGTACATCTTCCTGCTGTTCAACGCGCAGGGGATTGGCACCAACCCGGCGAGCGGGTGGGTGCTGCTGACTGGCGTCTTGTGGATCGCCGTGATGACCTATATCTGCTACCGCGGCATCGAGGTCTCGGCGAACTTCCAGAAGGCGCTGCTGTCCATCGAGATCGTCATGCTGCTGGTCCTCTCGGTGGTGGGGCTGATCCGGGTCGGCTCCGGGCACCACCCCGGGGTCTCGCTGGCGCCGACCTTCTCCTGGCTCAACCCCTTCGGGCTGCCGTTCGGCGCGTTCGCGTCCGGGCTGATCCTGATGGTGTTCATCTACTGGGGCTGGGACACCGCGCTGTCGGTGAACGAGGAGACCAAGGATCCGGCCAAGACCCCGGGCCGGGCCGCGATGCTGTCCACGGTCATCCTGGTCGTCACCTACACGCTGGTGATCTTCAGCGCCCAGTCGTTCGCCGGGATCGGGACCAAGGGCATCGGCCTGGCCAACCCGAACAACTCCAGCGACGTGCTGTCGGTCCTCGGCCACTCGGTGTTCGGCGCGGGCGCCGTCGGCAGCGTCTTCTATCACCTGCTGCTGCTGATGGTGCTCTCCTCGGCGGCGGCCTCGACCCAGACCACGATCCTGCCCACCGCGCGGACCACGCTGTCGATGGCGACCTACAAGGCGCTGCCGGCCTCGTTCGCCAAGATGCACCGCAAGCACCTCACGCCCACGGTCTCCACGCTGGTCATGGGCGGGATCTCGATCGTCCTGTACGCGGCCATGAACTACATGTCCGGCGGCAACGTGATCTCCGACGCCGTGACCAGCTGCGGGATCTTTATCGCCACCTACTACGGTCTGACCGGCTTTGCCTGCGCCTGGTACTACCGGCGTAACCTGCGCACGAGCGCGCGCAACCTGTGGATGCAGGGGATCTTGCCGGCCCTCGGCGGCGTGATCCTCTGGTTCCTCGGCGGCTGGAGCCTGTGGGAGGACTACGACGTCGCCACCGGGAACAGCTACACGATGTGGACGGTACCGGGGCTGCACTGGCAGATCGGCGGCGTGTTCGTGATCGTGTTCCTGTCCACCCTCGTCGGCGTGCTGTTCTTCGCCTACCTGCGGATCAGCCAGCCCGCCTTCTTCAAGCGCAAGACCCTGACCCGGTCGACCCCCACGCTCGTCCCGGACGACTAGGCCAGCCCGGCGAAGCTGGGCCGTCCCCGCGAGGACAGCACCGTTGTCGGCCCCAGCGCCTACGCTGGGGCGGTGACCGCGATGGCCGTTGACTCCCTCCTGGACGGGCTGAACCCGCAGCAGCGCGCCGCCGTCGTGCACGAGGGCAGCCCGCTGCTCATCGTGGCCGGCGCGGGCTCGGGCAAGACCCGGGTGCTGACCCACCGGATCGCCTACCTGCTGGCCGAGCGCGACGTCGCGCCGGGCCAGATCCTCGCCATTACCTTCACCAACAAGGCGGCGGGGGAGATGGCGGCCCGGGCGGCGGCGCTCACCGGGGCCCGGGCCCGGGCCATGTGGCTGATGACGTTCCACGCCGCCTGCGTGCGGATCCTGCGCCGCGAGGGCCACCGGTTCGGCTACCCCTCCTCGTTCTCGATCTACGACCAGGCCGACTCGCAGCGGCTGATGACCCTGGTCTGCCGCGAGCTCGAGCTCGACGTCAAGTACCACCCGCCCAAGGCCATGTCGGCCCAGGTCTCCAGCCTCAAGAACGAGCTCATCGACTACGAGACCGCGGCCGCCAAAGCCACCGGCTACCGGCAGAAGGCGCTGGCCGAGGCGTACGGCGAGTACCAGCGGCGGCTGGTCGCGGCCGGGGCCATGGACTTCGACGACCTGATCATGGTCACGGTCAACCTGCTCCAGGCCTTCCCGGACGTGGCCGCCGAGTACCGGGCCAGGTTCCGGCACGTGCTGGTGGACGAGTACCAGGACACCAACCACGCGCAGTACGTGCTGGTCACCGAGCTGGCCGGGCAGCAGCTTCCGGGCGCGGACCGCGGCGGCGAGCCGGCCGCGCCCAGCCCGCCCGCCGAGCTGTGCGTGGTCGGCGACGCCGACCAGGCCATCTACGCGTTCCGCGGGGCCACGATCCGGAACATCGAGGAGTTCGAGCGGGACTTTCCCGGGGCCACCGTCATCCTGCTCGAGCAGAACTACCGCTCCACCCAGAACATCCTCGCCGCGGCGAACGCGGTCGTCTCCCGCAACGCGGGCCGGGTGCCGAAGAAGCTCTGGTCCGAGGCGGGCGACGGGCCGCCGATCATCGGCTACGTGGCCGACAGCGAGCACGACGAGGCGGCGTTCGTGGCCGAGGAGGTGGACCGGCTCGCCGACGAGGGGGCCGCGACGCCCGGGCAGGTGGCCGTGTTCTACCGGACCAACGCGCAGTCCCGGGTGTTCGAGGAGGTGTTCATCCGGGCCGCCCTGCCGTACAAGGTCGTCGGCGGGGTCCGGTTCTACGAGCGGCGCGAGGTCCGCGACCTGCTCGGCTATCTACGGCTGATCGCCAACCCCGAGGACGAGGTGTCGCTGCGGCGGGTGCTGAACGTGCCCCGGCGCGGCATCGGCGAGCGGGCCGAGGAGTGCGTGGCGGCGCTGGCCGCCCGGGACAAGATCAGCTTCGCGCAGGCCCTGGCCCGCCCGGAGGACGCCCCTGGGCTGGCCGTCCGCTCGGCCCGGTCGATCGAGGCGTTCAACGAGCTGATCGGCGGGCTGCGCGAGGAGATGCGGGCGGGCCTCCCGACCGGCGACCTGGCCGAGGCGGTCCTCGAGCGTTCCGGTTACCTGACCGAGCTGCGCGCCTCGAGCGACCTGCAGGACGAGAGCCGGATCGAGAACCTCAACGAGCTGGTCTCGGTCGCGCGGGAGTTCGATGCCCGCAACCCGGGCGGGACGCTGCCCGAGTTCCTCGAGCAGGTGTCGCTGGTCGCCGACGCCGACCAGATCCCCGACGGCGAGGAGCACGGCGGGCTGGTGACGCTGATGACCCTGCACACCGCCAAGGGCCTGGAGTTCCCCGTGGTGTTCCTGACCGGGCTGGAGGAGAACGTCTTCCCGCACGAGCGGGCCATCGGCGACGACCGGGAGCTGGCCGAGGAGCGGCGGCTGGCCTACGTCGGGATCACCCGCGCGGAGCAGCGGCTTTACCTGACGCGCGCCGTGACCCGGGCCTGGTGGGGGCGGCCGGCCTACCACAAGCAGTCCCGGTTCCTCTCCGAGGTGCCCGAGGCGCTGATCGAGTGGCGGCGCGATGCGGCGGCGGCCGCGCCGCCGGCCTCGGAGCGCCTGGCCCGGCGGCCCGGGGTGCAGGCGGTGGGCAACCGGCCGGTGCCGTCGCTGTCCCCGGGGGACCGCGTCAACCACGACGCGTACGGCCTCGGCACCGTCCTGTCGGTCGAGGGCCGCGGCGACGACCCCGAGGCCAAGATCGATTTCGGCGGCGACTACGGGATCAAGCACCTGGTGCTGCGTTACGCACCGCTCGAGAAGCTGTAACGGCCGCGGCCGGCGGGCGGTCTGCGGCGGCCGTCCGGCCGCGGTCTACGGCACGCGCTCGGCGATCAGCTCGGCCAGCAGCGCCGGGGCGCGCAGCGGGAGCAGGTGGTCGGCCCCGGGCACCACCACCAGGCTGGAGCCGGGAATGCGCCCGGCGATGTGCCTGGCACACTCCCGGACCATCGCGTAGTCGAGATCGCCGATCGCGACCACCGACGGGACCCCGATCTCGCCCAGCCTCAGGTAGCCCGGCGGGTCGGGCAGCTCGTAGTCACCGAGCGCGAAGAACGCCGCCACCCCGCTGGCGATCTGCTCCCGGGCGGCCGGGTCCGCGCTCGCCGCGGCCCAGGTCCGCAGGCCGAGCTGCATGAGCCCGTCGCGGTCGCCGGCGGCGAACAGATCGTCGAACTCCTTGACGTACGGGTCGTCCTCCGGCCACGGGTAGTCCTGGAGCCCGGGCGCCATGAGGACCAGCGCGCTGACCCGGTCCGGCTGGGCCAGCGCGAGGCCGATCGCGGTCCCGCCGCCCGCGCTGTGCCCGACCAGCGCCGCCTGCCGCACGCCCAGCCGGTCCAGGACCGTGACGAGATCGCCGAGGTAGATGAACGGCGCGGTCGGCGCCGGGGACCGGCCGTAGCCGCGCATATCGAACCTGATCACCCGGTACCGCGCGGCCAGGCGGCGCAGCATCGGGTCCCAGATCGCGGAGTCACCCCAGCCCGGGTGCAGCAGCACCAGCGGCAGTCCGTTCCCACCGGTGTCCTCCGCCCAGACCTCGCCCCCATCAACCGGGATAATCAGCTCCATGGCGGGCATTGTGGCACGCAAGGCCATATCGGCGAGCCCGCGGCCGTTAGCCGGGGCGCGGCAGGATACCCGCCGTCGTGCGGCTACCCTGCGATTAGGCGGCAAACCTCGCGGGCCGCGCGGGAGGACGTACATGAGCAGCATTCGCGTGGTCATCGCGAAGCCGGGCCTCGACGGGCATGACCGCGGCGCCAAGGTGGTGGCCCGGGCCCTGCGGGACGCCGGGGTCGAGGTCATCTACACCGGGCTGCACCAGACCCCCGAGCAGATCGTGGCCGCCGCGCTGCAGGAGGATGCGGACGCGATCGGGCTGTCGGTGCTGTCCGGCGCGCACATGACCCAGTTCCGGCGCGTGCTCGAGCTGCTGGCCGAACGCGACGCGACCGACATCACCGTGTTCGGCGGCGGGATCATCCCCGACGCGGACATCACCGAGCTGGAGGAGATGGGCGTCGCGAAGATCTTCACCCCCGGCGCGCCCATGCACGAGATCGTCGACTGGGTCCGGTCGGAGCTCGGCGCCAAGAAGACCGTGCCCTAGCGACCCAGGTGGCCCCGGCCCGGCCGGACCGCACTAGGCTGCCCTGCGCAAGCTTGTCGCCGGCACCCGCTTGTCGTCGGCACCGGCCGCATCGTTGCCGCTTATCGAGGACGGACCGAGTGGACCTATTCGAATACCAGGGAAAGCAGCTCTTCGCCGATCACGGTGTTCCGATCCAGCAGGGCAAGGTGGCCACCACCCCCGAGGAAGCCAGCGCCGCCGCGGCCGAGTTCATCGCGGCGGGCAAGGCCGGGGTCGTGATCAAGGCCCAGGTGAAGGTGGGCGGGCGCGGCAAGGCGGGCGGGGTGAAGTTCGCCCACGACCCCGACGAGGCCCGCGCCAAGGCCGAGCAGATCCTCGGCATGGACATCAAGGGCCACACTGTGCACTCGGTCCTGGTGGCCGAGGACATCGACATCGCCGAGGAGTACTACCTGTCGTTCCTGATCGACCGGTCGGACCGCAGTTTCCTGTCGATGTGCTCGGTCGAGGGCGGGGTCGAGATCGAGGAAGTGGCCCGGACCAAGCCCGAGGCGCTGGCCAAGGTCCCGGTGAACCCGCTGACCGGGGTCGACGCGGCCAAGGCCGCGGAGATCGTCGCGGCGGGCGGGCTGCCGGAGAAGGCGCGCAGCGGCGCGGCCGCGCTGGCTGAGCGGCTCTGGGACGTGTTCACCCGCGAGGACGCCACGCTGACCGAGATCAACCCCCTGGTACTGACCAAGGGCGGGAGCGTCATCGCGCTGGACGCGAAGGTCAGCCTCGACGACAACGCGGCGTTCCGGCACAACTTCGATCAGTTCGCCGACCCCGGCTCGGCCGACCCGCTGGAGGCGGCGGCCAAGGCCAAGCACCTGAACTACGTCAAGCTCGACGGCCAGGTGGGCATCATCGGCAACGGGGCCGGGCTGGTCATGTCGACGCTGGACGTCGTGGCCTACGCGGGCGAGGCGTACGGCGGGGTCCGGCCCGCGAACTTCCTCGACATCGGCGGCGGCGCATCGGCCGAGGTGATGGCGAACGGCCTGGAGATCGTGCTGTCCGATCCCTCGGTCCGCAGCGTGCTGGTCAACGTGTTCGGCGGGATCACCTCGTGCGACGCGGTGGCCAACGGGATCGTGTCCGCGATCGGGATGCTCACCGCCCGCGGCGAGCAGGTGCGCCACCCGATCGTGGTGCGCCTCGACGGCAACAACGCGGCCGAGGGGCGGCGGATACTGGAAGCCGCCGAGATACCCGTGGTCGAACAGGTCGCGACCATGGACGATGCGGCGCGGCGCGCCGCCGAGCTGGCCTCCGCGGCCGCGACGGGAGCGTGAGATGGCCATCTTCCTGACCGGCGAGAGCCGGATCATCGTGCAGGGCATCACCGGCTCCGAGGGCCGCAACCACGGGGCCCGGATGATCAGGGCGGGCAGCAACGTGGTCGGCGGGACCAACCCGCGCAAGGCCGGCCAGACGGTCGAGCTGGCCGGGACCGAGCTGCCGGTGTTCGGCACGGTCGCCGACGCGATGGAGGCCACCGGCGCCGACGTGTCGGTGGTGTTCGTGCCCGAGACCGGCACCAGGGACGCGGTGATCGAGGCGGTAGACGCGAAGATGCCGCTGGTCATCGTCATCACCGAGGGCATCCCCGTCCACGACTCGGCGACGTTCTGGGCCTACGCCAGCGCCCAGGGGAACGCCACCCGCATCGTCGGCCCGAACTGCCCGGGCGTCGCGTCGCCCGGCAAGTCCAACGCGGGGATCATCCCGGCCGACATCACCACGGAGGGCCGGATCGGCCTGGTCTCCAAGTCCGGCACGCTGACCTACCAGATGATGTACGAGCTGCGCGACATTGGCTTCTCCACGGCGGTCGGGATCGGCGGCGACCCGATCATCGGCACGACCCACATCGACTGCCTGCGGGCGTTCCAAGACGACCCGGAGACCGACGCGATCGTGATGATCGGCGAGATCGGCGGCGACGCCGAGGAGCGCGCGGCCGCCTTCGTCGAGCGGAACGTCACCAAGCCGGTGGTCGCTTACGTCGCGGGCTTCACCGCGCCCGAGGGCAAGACCATGGGCCACGCCGGGGCGATCATCTCCGGTTCCGCGGGCACCGCCCAGGCCAAGAAGGAAGCCCTGGAAAAGGTGGGCGTCCGGGTCGGCCGGACGCCCAGCGAGACCGCCGGCCTAGTCCGCGAGGCCATGCCCGCCCGCTGACCCGCTCCCGCCCGCCGTTCCCCCACGACGCTGTTCCGGGCCGGGGCGCGGGGCGGGCG
>Ga0207416_1004258_pt1 | contig 12643 bp, 9 predicted proteins | sample PaiPotPPM11metaG_FD_184107 | JGI IMG/M metagenome (GOLD analysis project Ga0207416, IMG submission 184107) | Iron sulfur acid spring bacterial and archeal communities from Banff, Canada, to study Microbial Dark Matter (Phase II) - Paint Pots PPM... ...
CCTCATTACCTGCGGTGATGTCATTGCTTCTTATTTAAATGGCATGAATCCAAACTGGCTGACGCAGCCCTGGCAACAGGGTGTTGTGATCATTCTCGTCATCCTGATTGGCACGGTATTCGCGCTGCAGCGTTTTCGCACAGTGCAGAACTCTTTCAATATCGTGGTAATCCTGACATTGGTAGCCGTTTTTTTGATTGGCGCGGCAGGCGTGGTCTGGCTCCTGAAAGGCAACCATTCTGTAGCAGATTTCAGCCTGCCTAACTGGGGTATCAACTGGAACCCTACGACGGGCAATATCTCCCTGTTTGGATTGGTAACACTGGCCTATCTCGGTATTGAGTCACCGCTCAACATGGGCGGCGAAATCGACTCGTCGGGCGTGGGCGAAAAGCGCAAGCGCAAGATCATTACCGGCCATCTCTTGTGGGGAACGGTTCTCGTCATCGGCGGTTATTTCACCGTTGCCTTTGGCCTGCTTACTGTCGTGGGACCCAATGCAGCCAACACGACCTATTCCCTGGTCAATACGGTGAGTACAGCGCTTGGCCCAATACTTGGGTTCGTCACCGCTATCTGCCTGATGATGTACTTTGTATTCTCTACTTCCGCGTACAGTCTCACCTTTGCGCGCTTGTTGCTGGTGGCTGGTATCGACCAGCGTTTGCCTATGCGCATTGGACGGCTGAATAAAAACCGCGTTCCGGCTGCCGCCATCAATTTTGAAGCGGCCGTCGCTATCCTCATTACGGCGATCATGTTTTTCGTGATTCCGTATGTCACCCATTTAAATACACCGGCCAACCTGTCAACGCAGATTTATAACATCACGCTGGCATCAACAACGCTGGTGTGGGCTATCTCCACCATGTTCCTGTTCGTCAACCTGTTCAGATTCTATCAGCGTGATCCTAAATCTTTCAGGTTGCAGCGCATCTTTCCCATGCCGGTCATATGGACTGCAATCACGCTAGGCACGCTCGCGAGTATCACAGCCATTGTAGGAACACTTTTCTTCTCCTGGATTCCAACGCTCATTTCAAACGGCCAGTGGTGGTATATCATCGGTGGGTTAACGCTTGCCTGCCTCATCATCGCCGCCGTCGGCAGTATGCTGGCTAGCAGCGAAGCAGCCTGGCAGAACCTGAAAGAAGCCGAAAATGGTTAGAGCCTGTCAGAGCGACCGCAACTAGCCCGTTTAGCCCCTCCCAGGTGACGCGCTGTGTAGTGTAACTATCCAGCGTATCGTATAGGGTAGGGGCGACCCTTGCGGTCGCCCTGGTTATCGTAGGGGCGACCTGGAAATCATGCTGGCTACCTGCTAAAATAGGCACATTGACTAGAAAGGTATCACTAATTTCGTGACATTCCTATATTGACATTCATCAATATAGATGTTATTGTTGAGTAGCTTCATGTCCATATTCTCAACCATTGTATGCAATTAACTTATTGTGTCCGTGCGTAATGGTAGAGTTCTGGTATTCACCTTACGCAATAGTTGCGATCTTTGTTCCAACGGTCTCATTCTCGGAGGTGAAAAAAAATGGCGACTCAGGATGATATCATCCAAACCGGAGGGTCCAGCGCAACAGTAGGAGATATCGACGTAGATAAGGCAAACGTCGATAAGCTCCATAAAAATGCCATCGGCCTTCCCGGCGTTCTTTATTTCTGTCTGGCCGGTTCTGCGCCCATCTCTGCCATGCTTTTTAATGTGCCATCAATGGCATCACAGGCGGGTGCATCCGTTCCGCTCGTCTTCCTGATCTCTGGTATTGGTTTACTCTTGCTAGGTGTTTCGATCGTGTACCTGTCGCGTCGCCTGACATCGGCGGGTGGTTTTTACACCTGGGTGCGGCACAGCCTGGGCAAACGCACCGCATTCCAGGCTGGCTGGCTGATGATGGGCGGTTATGCCCTCTTCGAGGCCTCGCTGCTTGGAGCATTTGGTTCCTACACCAACAGTTCATTTGCGAGCTACGCCCATTTCAACACACCTGGTGGCTGGGTGACCTGGGCTTTGGTTGGGGCAGTAGTCATCTTCTCGCTCTCCTACTTCGATGTGAAGTGGTCGGTCTTCGCTATGGCCCCATTCCTCGTCCTTGAGGTCGGTGTGCTGCTCGTTCTCGACCTGGCTATTACGATTCATGGCGGCGCATCCGGGCATGATTTCAGCAATACCTTCACCGCTGCCGGAACCAGTCTGGCTCCTGGCACGAGCCATTTCATTTCGACGACACTTGCTCCGGCGAGTAAGCTTACAGCCGCTCCCGGTGGCATTCTCGGTATTGGTGTAGCTATGGCCCTGGGCGTATGGTCGTGGGTCGGCTTCGAGGCTGGCGCTGTATACGGCGAAGAGGCACGCAACCCACGCCGCGCAGTTCCCGTTGCTGTCTTCGCGGTGGTCGCTTTCCTGATCTTCCTGTATACCTGGACAGCCTATTCCGCCGTTATCGGCTACGGCGCGTCAAACGCGGTGAGCCAGTTTGGCAACCTCACTGGCAATCCCACGCCATATTACCCTCTGGCGAGTGTCTACGTCGGCGGTCTTCTCCAGGCTCTCATGATTATCGCCATTAGCACGAGCGCCCTGGCCTGCGGCCTCGCCTTCCATAATGGCATGGTGCGCTACCTGTATGCGATGGGACGCGAAGGCATCCTGGGCAAGGTCTTTGGCAAGACCCATCCTCGCTATCACAGCCCGTACATTGCGATTATCACGCAGTCGCTCTTCACCGTTGTGCTGACCCTTCTCTTCGCCCTGGTCACGGTGAGCATCGACTCGAGCGGCGTTTCTCACTATGGTCTGGGCTTTGGAGGCCATGGCTATTCGCAGGTTGATGGTATCCTGCCGTATACCTGGCTTGCGATCGTTGGGACCATCGCTTTCGTGGTTGTCTACATCATGGTGAACATTTCCTCGCCTGTCTTTGCTTCGCGCTTTGATAAGAAGAGCTTTAATGTGTTCACCCATATTATAGCTCCGGTGCTTAGCTCGTTGATCTTGCTGGTTCCCTTGATTTCGTTCACTATGCCAGCCATCCCCGGTGCAATAGGCAGCTACTTCACCGGCCTGGGCTTCGCGTCCACGCCATTCCCGTTAAACATCCTGCCGCTCTTCGTGATCGCCTGGATCATCATCGGATTGGCCTACTCCTTCTACCTGTCAAGCTCTGCGCCTGAACAGTACGAAGGCATGGGCCGCATTATTCGCGGAGATGTCGCGTAGTATTCTTCGCATAACAGTGGAGCGCCGGATTGTCCCGGCGCTCCTTTTTATATCTGGCCTTGACAGTTGAGTCTGGTCAAGTTAGACTTGCTTTATGCAAACAGCTATCCGTCATCCATTAGCGCCGCTTACTCCCGGTGAAATTGCCGCAGCCGTCGCCATCTTGCGCGCTGGCGAAGCTCGCTCGGAATATTTTCGCTTCGTCATGCTGCGCCTGCATGAACCATCTCCTGAGATGGTCGCCTCCTATAAGCCGGGCGATTCCTTCTCCCGCGAAGCCTTCGTCGTCTTGCTGGACAAGACTCCCGGCCAGGGTGCGGCGTATGAGGCTGTCGTCAATCTCTCAGAGGCGCATGTTTCGTCGTGGAAACGTATCGAGGATGGACAGCCCAGCCTCACCTTTGAAGAGTTTTTCTCCAGCGAGGATGCCGTCAAAGCGGACCCTCGTTTCCAGGAGGCCCTTGCCAGGCGCGGCATCACTGACCTTGCGCGTGTGCGCGTCGATCCCTGGTCGGCTGGCAGCTACGGCGATCCACAGGAGGATAGTCACCGCATCCTGCGCGCGACCGTCCACTACCAGCTCAATGCCGGTGATGCAGAAGAAAATACCTACGCGCACCCTATCTCAGGCTTGCACGCGGTTCTCGATCTGAACACCCTGCAGGTCATTCGTGTCGATGATTTCGGCGTCGTCCCCATTCCTCAACAGTCCGGCAATTACCTCCCAAAGGACGTGGGGGCGCAGCGCAGCGACCTCAAACCCATTGAGATCACCCAGAGCCAGGGACCCAGCTTCACTATAGAGGACGACTACCGGGTACGCTGGCAGAAATGGGAGTTCATTGTCGGCTTTTCGCCGCGCGAGGGGCTGATTCTCTACCATATCTCTTATGATGGTCGTCCCCTCTTCCGCAGCCTGCGTCTCGCCGAGATGGTCGTCCCATATGGAGACCCCGGCCCGTCTCACAGTCGCCAGAATGCTTTCGATGTTGGAGAATACGGCGTTGGCTGGCTTGCCAACTCGCTCGAATTGGGATGCGATTGCCTCGGTTTGATCCACTACTTTGATGCGCACATGACCGAGAATGATGGCAGCGTGCGCACCATTAAGAACGCGGTCTGTATGCACGAGGAGGATGACGGCATTCTGTGGAAACACTGGAACTACCGTACCGATCATGCTGAGGTGCGCCGCTCGCGCCGCCTGGTCGTCTCATTCATTGCTTCCGTCGGCATTTATGAGTATGGCTTTTTCTGGTATTTCCGCCAGGACGGTTCCATCGAGATGGATGTCAAACTGACCGGCATTATGAATATCGGAGCCGTTCCTCCCGGAGCGAAACCGGCACACGGAGTGCTGCTCAACCAGGACGGGCTGTATGCGCCGCATCACCAGCACTTCTTCTGTTTTCGCCTGGAGCCGATGATCGATGGCTTGCAGAACTCCGTCGTAGAAACAAATACCGTGTCCGAGGAGCAGGAGACCCCTTTTGGTAACGCTTTCAAGGTGGTGGGTACTATCCTGCGCAGCGAGGGAGAGGCTCAGCGCAATGTCAATCCGCTTTCGGCACGCCGGTGGAAGTTTATCAACTCAAACATCCGCAATCCGGCCAACGGGGAGCCGGTCGGCTATGAACTCGTTCCGCACGACAATGTCCTGCCCTTTGCCAGGCCCGATTCGAGCTTCATGCGCCGGGCGGCCTTTGCAACGCACCATCTCTGGGTGACTCCATATGATCCTGCCGAGCAGTTTCCTGCCGGGGACTATCCGAACCAGCATCCGGGGGGCGCCGGTTTACCAGCCTGGACGCGCGCCAATCGCTCCATTGAAAACACGCTGTTGACGGCCTGGTATACCGTTGGCGTCCACCACATCGCGCGGCCAGAGGATTGGCCGGTGATGCCAGTAGCACATGCGGGCTTCATGATGCGTCCGAACAATTTCTTTGCCAGCAGCCCGGCGCTGGATGTCCCGCCTACACATAACGGGCACGACGAAAGCTGCGAGCATCAGATGTGAGCAAGCGGGGAAAAGGACGACTGTGGAACGCGCAGGTATTCTCCTAGCTGGAGTGGTAGCCTTATGCTGGGGGTCAGCCGACACGGTAGCGACCTTCGCGGCGCGCAGGCAAGGAACGTTCGTGACAACGCTCATCTCGCTGTTGACGAGTGTGACGGTGCTTGTCCTGTTTGGGGCTTTTGCCTTCGTGCAGCTCTCGCTCTCACCGGCAGCCTTTGCCGGGAGCGCAGGGCTGGGACTCCTGACGGGCATCATGGCGGCGGTTGGCTATTTTTCGCTGTATCGCGGACTGGAACTCGGCCCCCTGGCTATCGTCAGCCCGGTCACTGCGGCAGATGGCGCGGTTGGCGCGGTGCTTGCCATTATCTTCCTGCGCGAGTTTATAAGCCCCTGGGAATTTGGGATGCTTGTCCTGATCTTCCTGGGCATCATCTGCGCCTCAACCAACCTCGCGGAGGTGCGCGGCATTGTGCGTGCCTCCGGCCTGGCCGGATTAGCGAAGGGCGGAGTGCGCTGGGGGCTGCTGGCGATGCTGGCCTTTGGCATCATGCTCTTCGGCATTGGGCTGGCGGCTGGTACATGGGGCTGGTATATCCCCATTCTCTGGACTCGTACCTTTGCCACCCTGGCATTGCTCCTCTTCTCAGCCTTTCGTCACTTCCATTCCCGGTTCCAACGTCTTCACCTGGCCGAAACCGCTCTGAAGGAGAAACCAGCGCCCCTTTATCTGCATAGCATCGGCTTAGCTGTAATCGTGGGTACGCTGGAAACTGCCGGACTGCTTATCTACAGCTTTGATACCCGGCTTGCCTCGACGGGACTTGCGTCCGCCATCAGTTCCAGTTGGGGCATCATTCCCCTGCTGGCCGGCATCACGATTTTTCGCGAGCGCCCGGTACTTTACCAGATCTTCGGCGTGCTGCTTGTCCTCGCCGGCCTCTTCCTGCTCGCGATCAAACCAATCTAAGATTCATCAGTCACTCGTCGATCCCGTGCCACTTTGCCATATGCTCAGTGTGCGTATACAGGTATGCCCCCGGCTGGAACAAAGCATCGTAATATTCCAGGTCGAGGTGATGGGTTTGCAGGTACATCAGGATGAAGATGGTCGGCACCGTAGCCGGGAATTTGCCGAACGTGTCATAGGCGTACTGCGCCTGCAGCGCCACGCACTCCCGGAAATGCTCATCGTGAACCTGCGCGCTGCTGCGCACCTTGCGGCTGTCCTTCCAGGGGCCGGGCGTGTCGGGGTGGAATGGCCCGCCGGGGCCGAATTTGCGCTCGCAAAAATGATCCAGCGCCGCGCGCATATTCGGATAGTGCGGCGGGCAGTGTCCCTCGAACACTCCCGCCAGCCCCGTCGGGTTGGGCAAAGCCCAGCGTTCATCCGTATCATAGCGGAATCCCAACCCTGCCTGGGGATCATCGCTTGCCCCCAGCATGGTGAGCCGGTCAATGCCGTTAAACATCCAGCCCCCCAGCCCCATTGCCTGCTGCATCAACATACCAGCGTAGGCGGCAGTAGAAAGTTCGGCGGTGCATTCGGTATGCGAATACTGGTCGAGAAAGGTCAGAGGCAGCGGGTTCTCCACATCGACGATATCCCCGAACTTTTCCAGCCCCGCAATGCGCCGCCGGTTCACGTCATCATAAATGCAGTAGCCGTTTTGCGCGAAAAAGCACAGGTTCGCCAGCGCGTGCTGCGCCACATCCCCAACGGGAATGACGAGCAGCGAGCCGGGACGATTGGCAACCCAGGTATTATGTCCCTCCATATACGGTTCGCGCGGCGGAATAGAAATCCTCTTATCCGATAGTTTGCGAATGCGCGACTCGTGCGCTTTCACCAGCTCAACCAGGCTATGCCTGCCCTCGCTATCCCGCTCTCCCATAGCCGGAGCGTCTCGCGTCTCAAATATATACGTGCCACTATCATCTGTAAAAAATAACTCGCTGGTATGAAAGCCCGCCGCCGAAGGAAACGTGCGCCCGCCTGCCGCGCCGGGATAATTGGAAAGATGCGGCGCATACCGCTCATGGCGCGTAATAGAATGATGCCACCCGGTATTGCCCCCGCAGGCCGTCAGGATCAACATGCGCTCCAAATCACTGAGCGGCATCGCCTCATAGCGCGACTTATAGGCCAGCGTGCCATCGGGAATCTCCGCGCCCCGAAAAAAACGGCGCGATCTCCGCCCGAACAACGCATCCACAAATGGGAACTGGAGCAAGTCCTGCAACGCTTGCTCCTCGCGTGATTCGTTCGTATTCATTATGTCTCCTTTAATGGTAGGGTCGCTCGCGGCCCGCGTCCTGATGATGTTTGACAAACGAATGGGGTAATAATGCTAATAGGACGCTTGCGTCCCCGTCGTCCCTGTAGGGACAAGGGGCGGGGTGGGGCGGATGTGGGGGCCTTGTGCTTGTCCTCGTCGAAGCCTCACGGAACCCAGACGAATCGGGTTGCCACGAGGACAAGCACAAGGCCCCCACCCATCCTCTCATCCACCCCTTGTCCCTACAGGACGAGGCTACACGGCATTCCCAGTTTTGGTTGTGAATGTTCATCAGGACGCCGGGCGCTTCTCTTCCCCTCTTCTTTCGGTCGGCAACAGTCATCAGGACGGGGGACGCCCGATTCGCGATATTACCGGTTTTGGTCATCAAACTTATTAAAGGGCATCGCTACTGACCATGTGATGAATACATGACCTGTCCGCTGCTGAAGACGGTATCCACAATCGCCACTGCTGTTGCATCTACCGGTGACTGCGTCGTTTGCGGTGTCAGGTTGGCCGCGCTGCCCGTTGCCACCAGCACAACATCGCCGCGCCCCGCGCCAACAGCATCGATAACCACCATCGTTCCTTTTTCCAGCGATTGCCCGCGCGGGTCTACCTCTACCACTACCAGCAGCTTTGCCCCCTGCAATTGCGCATCCTTGCGCGTCGAAACGGCTGTGCCGACCACCTGGCAAAGTATCATACAACACCTTCCTTCCGCGTAGAGCGATAAATCGTGCCATCCGCCCCGGCCAGTTCGTCGATGATCGCGATAATCGCCAGGTCTACCGGCGCGTTTTGCAGATTGCCAGCCTTGCGTGCCGATGCCCCGCTCGAAAGCATCACCAGTTCACCATCACCCGCCCCCGTAACATCCGCCGCCACAAATATCCCTCCTCGCGCTTCCAGCGTGAGTCCATCTACCAGTTGCACCAGCCGCAGCAGTTGCCCGCTCATGCTGGAGACACGCGCATCGGCTACTACCGTGCCAATCACCTTCGCAAGTATCATCGCAGTTCAATCCCTTTTTCTTTCGCAACCTGCCGCGCCAGTGGTGTCACCACCGCGTCGGGCTGCAACGCAATCACCCTGATACCCTGTCGCAGCGCCGCCAGCACATCTTCGCGTGTAATCAACTGGCGCTTCTGCGCCTGCCCCTGCTGAGCCTCTGTCCTCTCCTGCACCGGCACCGCCGGTTCCGAATCCCGCAAAAAACGCTGCAGCGACTCGCGCACATCATCGCGCTCATGCCCATTTTGCCTGCCATTACGCAATGCACTGGCATTGTTGATTTCCCGTTGAGGGACAACATCAATAAACCGCGCACCTGAAGTTGCCACGCCTGGCTTTGATTCAGGCTGCGTGGAAACAGCTTCTTGTTCTGTTGTTTCCAGCACTGCTCGCACGCATTGTACGATAATGCGTACTAACAAATCTTCTTCCTGCGGAGTCATTGACGTTTCCTATGGTTTGGCCCAGAGCGACCGCAAGGGTCTCCACCCATCCACCCAACCTCCCCCGCCCTTACAATGAACGTTGCTGTATTTCCCCTATCGTAGTCATTGTAAGGGCGGGAGTGGGGTAGATGAGGGGTGGGGACCCTTGCGGTCGCCCTCGTCCCTCTTTATCGATAGCTCCCCTGTTCTATGGAATGATCTTACTGCATCAGTGGGGACCCTTGCGGTCGCCCTCGTCCCCTTTATCCAGTGTCTCATCCCATCAGAATCACACAATCCTGAAATAATCCACCAGGGCGCAGCGGCGTTCGCGCACGAAGGTACGCGCCGTCGTCATGCCCTCGCCCGTTGCCGTGCCAATAGTAAAGGCCGTGTACCCCTCGCCTCCTACGCCCAGGCCGGCCAGCGACGAGCCGTTTTTGACGAAGAGCGTGGTATCGATCAGCTTTGCCATGCGACTGAGCGCGGCCAGGTCGCGCGAATGCATCATGGCTGAATGCCCGAAGCCCTGTTCGATCTCAATCGCCAGGTCAATAGCCGCGTTGACATTGGGAGCCGTGGTAATGGGCAACACCGGCATCATCTGTTCCAGGTAGAGCAATTGATGATCCTGCGGCACCCTGCAAAGAAGCAGGTAAACATCTTCGCGCCCGCGCACGCCGATGCTTTCGAGCAGCACCGAAGCGTTGCGCCCCACGAATTGCCCGTTCATACGCGGCTTCGGCCCATCCGTCAGCACAATGTTCTTTAACAGCGCCGCCAGTTCGTCGCCCGATAGTTCATACGTTGGCAGTTTGCGCATCTCTTCCATGAAGGGCCGCATAGCCGCTTCCGTGCAGACCACGGCTTTTTCGCCGACGCACAGGATGTTGTTATCGAAGCTCGCGCCCTCGAAGACACATTTCGCCGCCTTAGCGATATCCGCAGTCTCGTCCACCACCACCGGGGGATTGCCTGGCCCCGCTGCTACCACGCGCTTGCCACTGCGCAGCGCGGCTCGCACCACGGCGACCCCGCCCGTCGCCACCACCAGGTCAACCTTGCGATGCGACATCAGCGCCGTGCCGGTCTCGATGCTCGGCTCAAGCACGCCCGTCATCACATTATCCGGCCCTCCGGCAGCCACAACGGCCTGATTGATCAGCTCGATCGTCTTCATGCTGCACACCTTCGCGCTCGGATGGGCGTTGACAACGGTAGCATTGCCCGCCGCCATCATACAAATCGCATTGTTCAGTATGACCGACGAAGGATTCGTGACAGGCGTAATCGCCGCCACCACGCCAAAGGGCGCCCATTCATGCACGGTCAATCCGTGATCTCCCGTAAATGCGCGCGGCTCCAGGATTTCTACGCCCGGCGTCAGGTTGCAGGCGGTTTCATTCTTGGCGATTTTATGCTCGTAGCGGCCCAGGTGCGTCTCCTCGTGGGCCATCTTCGCCAGCAATGCTTTATTTTTGAGGCCAATGGCGCGTATCGCCTCGATGAAGCGTTTGCGATCATCCAGCGAGTGAGCAGAGAGCGCTTTGAAAGCGACTGCGGCGGCATCTACCGCCTCGTCAACGGTGCGAGATTGCCCATTGACGACGCGCCCACCGACGCCAGCTTTGCTCTGCCCGTTGCCCGTCAACTCGCTCACGACGCTGCGCACGATGCGTTCCAGTTCGGCCTCACTAATATGCAGGGCCATAGGTGTCTCCTATCTTCTCGATTGCCGGTATTTTCATCTGGCGTCGCCTACCCATCCTGTAGGGACAAGGGGCGGGGTAGGGCGGTGTGGGGGCCTTGTGCTTGTCCTCGTCGGGATGCGACCCTTTTGCCTCACGGAACCCCGGCGGATCGCGCTGCCACCAGGACAAGGGCGACCCCTTCCCCTTCATTACCCCATTCGGTTGGCAAACAACATCAGGACGGCAGGGTGACATCCGTGCTAGGCCGGGGCAGCCGCGCCGCGTTTCGCGCCATCTTTGCCGCTTTCGGCAGTCTCTTTATTGCTCAAGAAGATGCGAATATCAACCTGGGGGCGCGCGATAACATCGACGGAGACGACTTCGCCGACGCGCCCGGCGGCAGCTGCGCCCGCGTCAGTGGCCGCATTCACGGCTGCCACGTCGCCCGTCACAATGACCGTCACCAGCCCGCCTCCCACCATTTCCAGCCCGCGCACGTCCACGTTGGCCGATTTCGCCATCGCGTCCGCCGCTTCGACGGCCGCCACGTAGCCCTTCGTCTCGACCAGCCCCAGCGCGCCGCGTGATGGAGCGGGCCCGTCTTTGGCCTCGCCATAGTTGAAGACCTGCGAAACGCCCGCGTCCAGGCTGGGGATGACATGCACCGAAATGACTGTCCCTACGCGCCGTGCCGCCGTTGCTCCCGCGTCCGCCGCCGCGCGAACCGCGCCCACGTCGCCGGTGACAACGACCGTTGCCAGGCCGGAGCCAGCTTTCGCATAGTGCACGATCTGCACATTGGCGGCTTTCACCATCGCGTCCGCGGCCTCGATGACAGGCACCAGCCCTTTCGTCTCAACCATACCGATTGCGCGTTGTCCGTTAGCCATGAAATGCCCTCCTGTAATGTAGCGACGCGGCTAAACGCGCCCCTACTCTGCGTGAAAAATACCTATCGAATCAGTTCCGCCTGCACATCGCAGACAATACCCGCCGCGTTCGCGTCGTCCGTATCGAGATGCGCCACAAGTTTCCACGTCTCGGAAATGCGAATCTGCACATTATGAAAAGTCACACCCTCCTGCCCGCCCAACCGCAACTGCACCACATCATTTTGCCGGACGCCGAAGCGTTCCGCATCTCGCGGCCCCATATGAATATGCCGGTTGGAGCGCATCGCCGCTTCCGGCAAATAAATACTGCCACGCGGCCCAATCAGCGTAATGGGAGCGGCCCCCTGTAATTCACCCGAACGGCGCATCGGCAGGTTTTTGATGCCCAGCGCAATACCATCCGTGCGCGCCAGTTCTACCTGCGTGCGCGAGCGCAGCGGCCCCAGAATACGCACGCGTGGCAGAATTTTCCCATCCGGCCCTACCAGCGTCACCAGCTCTTTTGAGGCAAATTCGCCCGGCTGCAACAGATCGCGCTCTTTTGTCAGCGTATACCCCGGCCCAAACAGCTTCTCCAGATCTTCCTGGCACACATGCACATGCCGCGCCGAGACCCCCACCGGAATCATCGCCCTGCGCCCTTTGAGACCCTCAACCCCGTAGATCTCGACTTCGCGCAGCACCCCCGTCACCACCTGCCGGATACGCGCCTCCGCTTGCGGAATATCGCTCATACCCGCTAGTTGCAAATCGCGCCGTTCCCCGCAAATGCCACAGGCATCGCACAACCCGACGCAGCTATTCGTTTTGATAACGTTGAGTGTAATCATGATTGTTCTGGTATCACACGTTAAATCATTCCCGGATTTACCAGGGCGGGGGCAAGCCCCGCCCGTACCATACTCCGAAGCGATTGGCGAAGCCGGACAGGGTACGGGCGGGGCTTGCCCCCGCCCTGGTTCCCCTCGCGGTCGCGCTGGTTCCGCAAGGCTCTGATTGCCCCCGCCCTGGTTCCCCTCGCGGTCGCGCTGGTTCCACAACGCCTGATCGTCCCGCCTCCGTAAATCCTCTAATACATCTCCATATACT
>Ga0207416_1004259_pt1 | contig 12641 bp, 14 predicted proteins | sample PaiPotPPM11metaG_FD_184107 | JGI IMG/M metagenome (GOLD analysis project Ga0207416, IMG submission 184107) | Iron sulfur acid spring bacterial and archeal communities from Banff, Canada, to study Microbial Dark Matter (Phase II) - Paint Pots PPM... ...
ATACTGCCGCCTGTTCCGGAGACAACGATTCGAAACGTAGATCCATCAATTTGAGCGCATGGGTAATTTTATAATAAGGACGACCATAAACAGTGGCTACAGCAATTTTATATTGCAGCAGCTCCTCACTCAGGGGCGTTTCATCAAAGCTTGTTACACGAAATAAGTATTAAATCTTGTGGAATTGCAGAAGCCGATTGGAATATCAAAATAACGGATTTCTCAACCCTTCTTGAACCCTACGACGAATACTCGTAAAGATCATAGTGGATCTGTTGCATGGTGTATGGTGCAAATTGTACAGCCGGAATAAGTGAATTAATAGCTCGATAATGCTATGTCTAGTACACTAGTTAGTTCCCTCTATTTGAATCGCATTTGGGACTGATAAAATGTTTTATGGGAAATTCTGCGTTCATTATTGTTAAACGTAATACCTAAGCACATCTACAATACACGAACTCATCCAAATTGCCGCAATTTCTAGGTGGTCAAACTCAAAATTGCCTGTGCCATGTCTCCATGAGCATCAATCAATGCTTGAATGGCTTTTTCCCTACTGACGTTTGCCTGCTGGATAACTAGGACTATATCTTCTTCCTTAAAGGTCGGGACATCTCTTTCTTTCTCCTCGATCTCGGAAGCGATAACCTGAAAAATCGTACTTTCTTTTCCTTTCATCTCGATCACTTGAGGCTTTAGAAGATAAAGTTCCTTACTCTCAGTTTTAATAATAACTTCTTCAACATTGCCGATGTCTTTCATTTCTAGCCCCATCTTATCTAACATTCGCCTCATCTCACGGTTGCCGCTTCGCATCATGTCGCTTTTATATTTCTCATGGGCTTTTTATTCCTTCTCTGACCTTCACCGCAATGCCCTTATGATAATTTTTCATATGGTTACATCCAATCAGCGCCCTGCCTACCGCTACGACCCGCCATTCATCGACTATTGCTACATCTGACCCGACTTTGACATTTGAGCCGCACCATTCTACGTGCTTGCAGAATAAAGATCTTCCTTGTCGTACAAAAGGTAGGGCATCTTCAGTTGGGATTACACAGTTCTCTTTGAATCGTTCATTCCCCAAAAACTCTGTTGCACCAAATATAGTTAAGGCAAGTCCACCATCAGTTCGAAGAGTCGCGACTAATTGATTTTTGATTGAGAAATTTTTGATGCGCCCGGTCCTTCTTGAATATTCAAAGCTAAAATCCTTTGTAGAATGATGTATAGTGAGGATGTTATAAATGCCAGTTCCGAATAAGGCATCGATATGATGACGTATCTTTTCTTCGGGATTCAATGGTAATGGTTTCAAATGATGTTAATCATTTGAGATCAGTACTTTAATTTTACTCATTGCGATTACAACTGGTGTCTATATAGTAAAAGGTTACAGATATATAAAAACCAGAGTTGATACTACAATGATGGATAATAATGAAGGCACTGAATTAGGTAATCAAAATGAGGAAACAAGGAAAATACAATTTACAGGGGGCTCCTCTTATATTGTATCATTACCTAAGAAATGGATCCAAGACCTGAAATTGAAACAGGGCGACCTCGTTGTAATTGCTAGGCAGGGACATTCCATTTTACAGATAGCTCCGATATCAAAGAGAGTATCTAAAGAACAAAGAGAGGCAACAATAGAGGTTACAAAAGATAACAGCCCATACTTTCTTGCTCGCAAGCTAATTTCTCTGTACTTTCTCGGTTTTAATATTATCAATATCTCCCAGAAAGATGGAGGAAGGTTATCTAGTGAACAGCGCGAAGTTATGAAGGACGTTGTAAGGCGTGTTCTTATGGGCACGGAGATCATAGCTGATTCTGCAACGAGCATCACACTGCAGGTCTTGATCAATTTACTTGAGCTATCCGTAGACGCGGCTTTCAAAAGAATGCTTTTGATTGCAAAATCTATGCACCGCGATGCAATACTATCTCTAAGAGAGAACAATATCGAACTAGCTAAGGAAATTTTAAAATCTGATGACGAGGTGGATCGTTTCAGTTTCTATATCGTAAGACAACTCAATATTGCAATAAAAAATGAACATTTGCTCAAGGAAATTGGGCTGGACGATTCTCGTAACTGCTTAGGATACAGATTAATAGCAAAATCCACGGAAAGAATTGCTGACCATGCGGGGCTAATAGCTAAAGATATAATCGAAATGGAAAGGCCACTCAATAAAGATATCATAGAAAAGATTGCTGAAATGAGCAATTTTGCGCTCGAAGTGTTGGATGAAGCATGTCTATCAATATTCAAGCGGGATTATGATTCTGCCGATTTGGCGATAGAAAAGTCTCGCGGGATAGACGATCTAGAAAAAGGGATTATACGCGTCGCAAGCAAACTTAGAGATATCAACGAAATATACAGAATCAAGATTATAACTGAAAATATTAGGAGGGTAGCTGAGTATGCCAGCGATATTGCAGAGATCGTTTTAAACATGACCGTGCAGCAAAAATTAAGAAAAGGCTAAATTTGTATTAGTTTAAAAGATTCTAATGTCCTCATTTTGCGAGCTATGCGGGCGCAAAGTAATTGATGAAAAAAAGACTGTATTGATCGACGGGATAGCACTTAATGTTTGTAGGGGGTGTTCAAAACGTGGTAAACCGTATACGCCACCCATGTCCATTTCTAAAACTAAGCCAACTGCTTCATCCAATCCTGTGGCTAGATCTACTGCTTCTAACAAAAGCACAAGCACTACAAGAAAAATTGAGATGATGGATAACACTATTCTGAATCCCGAATTTGCAAAATTGATCAGAGAAGCGCGCATGAAAAAGGGATTGACACATGAGCAACTGGGAGCGCAGATGAATGAAAAGGCAAACCTACTGAAAAAGTTTGAAACAGGAGCATTGAAACCCGATGAATTATTTGCTAAAAAATTGCAACGATTTTTAGGAATCCACTTGTACGTAGGCGTTTTAGAGGATTAATAAATGTCAAACTCACACAAAGCTATCCTGATAACTTACCCATTCGAGGATGCGGCAAAAGAGGCAATTTCTTTGGCTGACGCTGCAGGTTATTCTATAGAGAGAGTAGTTAATCAGCATCATATCACAAGATCAAGATATGGCATTGGAATAGGAAAAGCACAAGAAGTAAAACAACTTGTGGAGCAGGAGAAGCCAGAAGTAATCATCTTTGATGAGGTTTTAAAACCTAGTCAACAATATAATTTGGCAAGCATATGCCAAGTTGAAATAATCGACAGGGAACGCCTAATCTTAAAGATTTTTGACCGAAGAGCAAATACCGCAGAATCTCGAATTCAGATTAAGCTGGCACAGCTCCGATATGATATGATTCGAGCGCGGGAGAAGGTCAGACTCGCAAGAGCAGGGGAGCAACCAGGATTTTTTGGTATGGGTAAATACGATGCTGACGTATATTTCCTCGATATAAAAAAACGCGCAACAGTTCTAAAGAAAAAATTACAAAAGGAAGAGGTAAGAAGAAATCTTCATAGGATTCAGCGGTCAAAAGCAGGTCTGCCAACCGTATCAATCGCCGGTTATACTGCGGCAGGTAAAACAACGTTGTTCAATTCTTTGACAGGAGAATCAAAAATTACAGGACAGGGAATGTTCACTACATTATCGACATTCACTCGACTAGTGCAATCTAAAGGAACAAAGCTTTTGATTTCAGATACTGTAGGCTTTATAAGTAGACTTCCTGCCTATATGGTGGACGCATTCAAATCTACTCTTCAAGAGCTATCATATTCAGCCGTAGTGTTGCTTGTGCTCGATATAAGCGAACCGGCAGAAGAAATTGTAAAAAAATTGAATAGCTGTATCCGTATAATGTATGAGCTGGGAGTGCCAATGACTAAAGTTGTCTATATCCTAAACAAGGCGGATTTGACTAGTGTAGGAGATCTGGAGGATAAATCCGCTCGACTCGGACTACCATATTCAAAACAACGCGTAATACCGATATCCGCAAAAACGGGGTACAAGATCGATACGTTAAAGGACGTGATGACATTGCTAGTTGTGGGCGATCCGAAGCCACTAATAGGCGAAGTGAGCAGTTACTGAAAGTATCAGTTCTCAGAATAGGACATAGATTAGTACGGGACGATAGACTGACTACCCATGCAGCACTAGTCTCGAGAGCATTTGGCAGTGATAAAATCTACATGAGCGAAGTGGACGATTCTTTAAAACAAACGATAGATGATGTTAGTAGCAGATGGGGTGGAAGATCTGATTTTAAGGTTGAAATTGTTGGAGGATGGAGGGAGATGATAAAGGATTGGAAGAAGGATGGCGGAAAAGTGGTTCATTTAACAATGTATGGTATACACATAGATGATGCCATAAGTAATCTAAGACGAGAAAATACAATTCTGGTAGTTATCGGCGCGGAAAAGGTTCCAAGGGAAATGTACGATCTTGCGGACTATAATATTGCGATAGGAAATCAACCACACTCTGAGGTAGCGGCTTTATCAATATTTTTAGACAGGATGTTCAGAGGCAAACAGTTTGAAAAGGAGTTTAAAGATGCAAAACTAAAAATCATTCCAACAGCGAAAGGCAAGAGAGTTAGAGAAGTGAGCTAATATACATAATAAATTCTAGTCATGCACTGCAAAAGACCGCGCTAAAAATTGCTTATCGCAAGGATGCGCCTTGGATATGTAATGCAATAGAATGCAACGCGGTTTATAAGAGTGGGCAAAAATCTGCTGATCGTAGGGGGAACCGTAGTTATCTTGGAGATCGTGCAAAGCGGATAAGAAAATGTCGTGACATAGCGTTTTCTGATTCAAAAAATTGAATTTGGAATTCAGTCTATTTCTTTCCCGCCAACGGGATCAGCACTGCAACTTTGGATTTGGCTTATACTCTCGATATTCATTTTATGTAAACGTCCTTATTCCTAAGATTCTTTGTTAATATAACATTCTGTGTTAATATAACAGTCTTACCACACCATATTTACTAAAGTATGCTTCAAAGTCATTTGAAGGATTGTTACTAAATAGATCTCGCTGCCACATGGCTATGCAGTATCAATTAGGTAATGATAGCAGTATTTTTTTGCCGCTAATTCAAGCTACTAATACCAATATACATCGTTTCCACAAAAAATATATGGTTTGATGTGGCTGATTACAACGTGAAGACCACAGGGAATACTGGCCCTATACAAAAGGGTGTTTCTCGCCCAAAACCAAATCCAAAGTGGGGTAGGGAAGAGGAATCTGAAATGTTCGCTCAAAATGTTAAACATTTCAGACAAAAAAAGCTTTCTGATGACGATTTTCGTCGTTTTAGATTGCAGCACGGTGCATACGGGTCCAGGTTGCAGATGAATTATAGCATGATCAGGATCAAAGTGCCTAGCGGTGAGGTCAACCCGGAACAGCTTGAAAAGATTGCAAGTTTATCCGAGGCATTCTCGATTGGTTCGGCTCATGTTTCTACTCGCCAGAATATTCAACTACATTGGGTACAACTGGAAGATGTTAGTGAGGTAATGACGGGACTGGTTGAGGCAGGTCTGACAACAAGAGAAGCTTGTGGCAATACAGTAAGAAATGTAATGTGCAGTCACTTTGCAGGTGTCTGTCCAGACGAAAAATTTGACGCTACTCCCTATGCCAAAGCAATTGCACGTTTCTTCATAAGAAATCCAATGTGCCAGAATCTTCCACGAAAGTTCAAGATTAATTTTGCGTGCTGCGACAACCATGGGTTAGCACGAATTGCAGATATTGGTTTGATACCGGAAATCAAGGATGAGAAGCGGGGATTCAAAATCTACCTCGGTGGAGGTTTGGGTGCTGCGTCATTTATAGGCCACCTATTAGAAGACTTTACACCAGAGAACAAACTCCTTCCTACATGCATGGCAACTATCAGACTTTTTGATAGACATGGCAACCGTGAAAACATGGCAAGAAACAGGATGCGTTACCTCGTTCACGAAATAGGATGGGATAAATTCCAAAAGATGGTTCTCAAGGAACGCTCGATAGTCGAAATGACTACCGCGAGTTATACGTCCAAACTTTTTGACGTTAAAGCCGAAGAGGAAACGAGGCCCCTTCCCAAGGCAGTAAATGCCAAGATGGTTAAACTACCTATGCTAAATGAAAGAATAACTCTGGAAAGTCCTGCATATGAAAGATGGTTACATAGTAACGTGGTTCCCCAAAAGCAGGACGGATATTTCACAGCGTTTATAACCTTAGCAGCAGGCGATATTACAGCCAACCAACTGCGAATATTAGCAGGAGCGATCCGTGAATTCTCTGTAGAAGGAACCGCTAGGAACACGCCGCAGCAAAACCTTGCAATCCGATATATACAGGCTGTTGATTTGTCAGACTTTTATAGTAGACTAGCTTCGATTGGCTTGGCAAATCCAGGAGCTTTAACAATCGCGTCTGCAGTTGGCTGTTCTGGGACTACCTCTTGTAATTTAGCAATCACAAATTCCCACAGACTGGCAAAAGAAGTCGAGTACAAGTTTTTGGAATTAGGACTTGATACAGATGATAGCCTGAGGGATTCTACCATAAAGATCAGCGGATGTCCAAACTCTTGTGGGCAACACGAGATCGCAACAATCGGATTCTTCGGTGGTGCATCAAGAATCGGACCCACTATGGCTCCTACTTACACAATGCTATTTGGCGGAAGCGCAGCAGAACAAAGTGAGTTGGGTAAGGCAATCATGCGAGTGCCAGCAAAGCGCGTTATAGATACAATTCGCAAGATAATCGAAATATACAAACAAGAACGGTCTGACTCCGAAACATTGAATCAGTGGATCAATAAAATTGTGAGGGGCGAAGGGACAGGTAGCGTAAGGAATATTGAAAATATGAAAGCATCACTCACCCCAGTTATGCAATTACTTCCGGTAGACCAAGACCCAGAAGTGTATAGTGATTATGGTAGTGATTCAAGATTCTCAGCGAAGACTGCCAAAGGAGAATGTGCAGCATAAATTATTATGACAATAGAAGACGCATCCGGATCGAAAACCGATACGAAGGAAGACATCGTTGTAACTAACGAGAATTACAATTTTCAACTTCCGATAATCTGCGATGTAGACACATTACGTATGTTGATCAGAAAAGACGGAGTGCGTGTGGTGGATGTCCGTAAATCAGAAGAATACCAACAAGAACACATACCTAGTGCAGTTTCACTCCCGCTTGCACAGTTACTAGAGAAAGACATACCTAGTGCGATCCAGGATCTTTTACAAAATTTAGGGATATCAGATAAAATGCCGGTTGTGATCTATGATAATACGTTTGGCGCACTTGCAGCTAGAGTCGCTTGGTCTTTTCAATACATAGGGCATCCAAATACTGCATTGCTTGAAATGACATTCAGTCAATGGAAAAACTTAGGACTAGAAATAGAGACGAAAATTAATTCTTTTCCAATGAAAAAACATTCACTAACTATAAATCACAGCATTCATGCAGATGCATCTTATGTCGAGGCTGCAAAGGAACAGCCAAACAAGATACTAATAGATTCAAGGGAGCGGCTGAACTTTCTGACGGAACATATTCCTAATGCCAAAAACATTCCATATACAATGCTTGGGTCTAATGGGAGCATTTTGCGCAGCCCAGAAGAGATAAGGCGGTACATTGAAAATAGAGGTATCCCGGTTGATGCTGAAATTATTACATATTGTGGCAGTGTTGGAACATTATCGGGCCTCACATATTATGCGCTTAAGTTAGCAGGGATAGAAAATGTAAAGCTTTATTCGAAGTCGTTCAGAGAGTGGAAGTCTCTGGGAAAACCGAAGGAAGAATTTAAGGACGCAAACTATTGGGACCTCTCAGCAGATTAGACAGACTTGGTACCGCAACCGCTAGCACCTAACCAACTGCCCCTGCCAAAGTAGTTTATCCTCTGAAGGCTTTTCAGAAGGTAACGTTGGTCACATCCCAGACTTCTAGTGGCTCATTAACCAATTGATTTTGGTGAGGAGCAACTCCAAAGCGCGAGTATTCTCTATTCTGTGAACATTAAACGAATGTTTTGTTCATAATGACTATCTAAATATCGGTGGTTATATTTTTGTAATAATTATGGAGCGCCGTTATTATACAATTGTTGCTTCGATGGAGGATGTGGCAAGCATGACGATGGCAAACTATCTAATAAACAACCGATCTTTTTCACGAGAAACAAATACAAATTTCCTTCAGTCAAAGCACTATCAAAGTATCAAACTCCATGTTTCCAATAGAAGCTTGCTCTATCTTGAAGATCTAGACGAAAACTATCCTGATTCGATAGCATTTATTTTTCTTTCAATGCACAGGTCACAAAAAGGACTCCCCACTCTAACTTGTCATTGTACAGGCAATTATGGTGGTAATCCGTATGGCGGAAATCCCAGAGAACTGGGTATAGCATATCCATATTTGCAAAAGCAGTATCTAAGGACTATCGTGACCCTGAGGGCGTTAATTCCAGGGTACGACGTCGTCATCGAATCAAGCCATCATGGACCAACCTCATTAAAAAAACCAGTCCTTTTCATCGAGATTGGATCAACGGACAGCCAATGGACCGATAGAAATAGTAGTTCGGTTGTATGCGAGTCTATATTAAAAGTAATTGACAACGGTCTAGGATCTTGTGAAAGGGTAGCAATCGGTTTGGGTGGAACACATTATCCTATGAAATTTAATAAATTGCTGTTGGAGTCAGAATATGGTCTTGCTGCAGTTGCCGCCAAACATAACCTGGAGTCGATTGATAAAGATATGTTAGATCAAATGATTATCAAGAGCATAGAAAAAGTTACTCATGTAATAGTTGACTGGAAAGGACTTGGAAGTGAGAAAACTAGAATAATGGAGCTAATAGGAAGCACAGGGCTTGATATTGTGAGAGTTTGAAATCAGGAAAATAAATTGACATATAAAAAATCTAGGTTATGGATTTTAACAGTAGTAATGCCTTATGGACGAAACTAAAAACATACGCCCAACATGCTCGGGGAAATGAAAGTACTATTATGGCAGCGAGACTATGAGAGGTGGGAGAATATGGCTAGAAAGGAGCCAAAAAATAGGGTGGATATAATAACAGTTTTTTTAGAGCACGACAAAAAAATTCTGATCCTCAAACGCAGCCAGAAGGTTAAAACAATGAAGACAAAATGGGGTGGCATAAGTGGATATATAGAGCAGGAGGAGCCCGTAAACCGAGCACTAAAAGAAATCGCAGAAGAAACTGGTTTGAAGAACGAAAATGTAACGCTCATTCGCATTGGCGAGCCTTTAGAAGCAGTTGAATCTGATGATCCAAAGATAACATGGGTTGTTCATCCATTCCTTTTTAGGTCAAATACGGATCAAATCAGAATTGATTGGGAACATGACGAATACAGATGGATAAATCCAAAAGAAATAAAAAATTATGAAACCGTACCAAGATTAGGGGATGCATTCGATAGCTTGCTAGTCTAAGGTACGACGACCAATTACGGGTTTTTCTTTCTTTTTGGAGCTACTGATGTTATCGACCGTGCGATAGGCAAATACAATCAGCCAGGTTTTTGTCTGATAAAATATTATTAGTGAGGGTTTTCGACACTAATATTCTTGCGATATTCTCAAGATAATACCATACTTATCACACCTAGTTACGGCTTTTAAAACATTATATCACATGTTTGATTTTTATTGTAACTTTACGCCTGTATGATAAGAATAAGTCATGAGTATTTTACTGACAAGAAATATTTCCTTCGTTACTTAGTAAATTATTGGTTCTGCTTCTTCTTGCTGGATTGTCATTCTTTTATTTTATCCAATTCTGCAGCCATCACGTCAGACACGCGATATAGATTGGTTCTGCATTCTAAAATAAAATCTTTCATCCATGGGATACCTTCAACCTCAGAGACGACCTTATGTTCTTCTTCTTGTTTCTGTGCCGACGTCACGTCCATTGGAAACCATTTTCAGGCTGATTTTCTGTTATTGGCAGGAATGTTAAAAGTTAGCCTACAAAACAATTAATTTGTAGCCAATAATAGTGATCTTAGATAATCATTGCTTAAAGGGTATGTTTGCCCTGGTTTCAGCCTCCTATGGAGCTGAAACGACATCAATAACTCAGAGCATCTTAAGCTAACATTGTTACCATAGAAAAAGTACGTCGGGATTAGCCAATGAAATGTAGCTCGATTAGTAACAAACCGATCTAGTCAGGAGACATCACAAATCTGGCAATATGTATTACAGTCTAAAGGCGCAATTGTTTTAGGCCTCATAATGGCATTGGATGGATTGGAGCCTGTAGAGAAATTCCCTATCAAGATTGGGGGAGAAAATACTCACCTTAGCATTATTGTTAGTGTCTTAAGTGTAGGAATTCCAACTACATCTAATGTTGTTGCGACAACAGCCATTGCTCCGCGTATTATTGCTAGTATTATTTTTGTCATACTTATCTCACCTTGTTAACGAAGGGTTATAGTCTCCTATCTAAGAAATCTCAATTAGGGATAGGCGTTGGAGCAGCTAACTACTCGATTAATAACGGCTTTGTGTACCAACGCTTTACTTGTGAGATTTTGTTGCTCATTTACCTCTGTAGCCCAAAATGCTCTCCTATTTATCAGGCCGTCACCCATTGGGAATTGCATCGCGAATGCAATACGGATATATCACAAACTAAACAAATAAAAATATTCGATATTGCTTCTGGGGAAGCCACCATTGGAAAACACAAAATCGTATTTTCTACGCTTAACTGGACGTTGAGGCTACCAAATGAAATGTCGCGATCCGGCCTAGCTCCGCATTTCATTAGATTTGCAATTTCTATAATCCTAGCGAGTCTTGGACTGTTTTACAAGTTCTCTCAGGTGCGCCAGCGGACCTTACCTGACCGCCATTGACTTTCTTATAAATACCCCAATAAATTCCTCTAGTTATATCATCTCTATCCTTCAATACCTTTAGATGGTGTCTCATGGCTCTTACCCTGGCTACATAGACCTGTTTCTTTCCTGTTCTTGCTGACTTTTTGCCTTTCTTTGATCCTGTGCCTGTGCCATGTTTCCTGCGGATGGCACGCTTCGCTTCAGCGCGCGCTCTAGAGGTTCCCCGGGGCTTAACCGTCCAGATCGTTCCATTCTTTATGAGAGTACGCATAGTTTCTCGTGTAATAGAATCTGCTACATCATCAAGTTTATCCGGTTCAAACCTGATCCTATTCACACCTACATCGAGTATTCGCGCAATTAATTCCCTTTTTTTCCTTATATTTACTACCAATTAATGGTTTTCCACCTCTTCCTCGCTTTGTTCAACGGATTTTATCTTTTTGTTCTTCTCGTTTGTCTGTGAGGGTAGTTTCCCTGGATTCAGTACTTTAATACCTAGGCTATTAGCCTTCGCCAGAATCTCTATTCTTTTTCGTGTTCCGACCGTATGTGCTAATCTAGCTGCATCCTTCCTTGCATCAAGTCTGGTAAGATCATTTACGTTGAAAACGATATGATCAATATATCCTGATGGATGAAGACCTCTACCGGCCTTTGGCCCTCGATACCCAATTTTAACAAGGCGTGGTACGCCGGAAAACTGCTTTCTCATTTTGTTGTCTTTTCCCTTAGGTTTTCTCCAGTTCTCAGCTAAACGGTCATATCTCCAACTCTCCTGTCTGACAAATTTGGGTCTCGCATCAGAGATTTTTTTTCTAGCCTGAAGGATTTCCTTGTTAATCATTATGTTTACGAATTTAAAAGATAATTTTTGAATAAATACGTTTCTGAATCGGCAACGCCTAATAATGAAAATCTACATGTTAAGTTGATATTTGCACCCTACATAAAACAGGCAAATATAGATAGATCAATGGAGGGTAATGGACGGAAATAAGAAATGGGGTTGTAAATTAGCGTTGATCTCTCAAGTTATCCCACGCTGGCAAAAGAGAAAGGTTAATAGTTTCAATTGTGTTTCATGGATCGTGAAAAAATACGAACTACCTCCGTTACCTTACGCATATGATGTACTAGAACCACATATATCAAAGGAGATTATGACCCTGCACCATGATAAGCACCATCTTGCCTATGTAAATGGCGCCAACGCAGCACTTGAAAAATTAGAAAATGGAAGGAAGAATAATTTCCAAGGTACAGATGTTAAAGCTATAGAGAGAGACCTTTCATTCCATTATGCAGGTCACTTGCTACATTCTATATTCTGGCCTAACATGAAATCAGGTGGTGGCGGAAAACCTGGCAGCGCTCTAGCTGACAAAATTAATGCAGATTTCGGCGGCAGTTACGATGGATTCAAGGCTCAATTTACAGAGGCTGCCAAGACCGTCGAAGGTATTGGGTGGGGTATACTTGCATACGACCCGCTTTCAGATCAATTATTGACGTTTGGTGCAGAGAAGCACAACTTGCTGCTCGGTCCAGGAACTGTCCCATTACTAGTTTGTGACGTGTGGGAACATGCGTACTATCTCCAGTACAAAAATGACAAGGCAAGTTATGTTAATGCCTGGTGGAATGTGGTAAACTGGGATGATGTGGCGAAGCGATTCGACAAGTCGAAGAAATA
>Ga0207416_1004262_pt1 | contig 12640 bp, 15 predicted proteins | sample PaiPotPPM11metaG_FD_184107 | JGI IMG/M metagenome (GOLD analysis project Ga0207416, IMG submission 184107) | Iron sulfur acid spring bacterial and archeal communities from Banff, Canada, to study Microbial Dark Matter (Phase II) - Paint Pots PPM... ...
GCGGCATGGTGCGACACTGCGCCGGGCTGGCGCTGGTCGGCGTGCTCAGCGCCGGCGCGGTGTTCGGGGCGCGGCACCTCGGACCCGGCGCAGTGTCGCACCATGCCGCACAGGTGGCGGCCAGCCACAACTCAGCACCGGCGCCCGCCGCAGTGGCGCCGCCGGCCGCGATTGCGGCGGCGAACAGGCCCGCAGCGCCCGCAGCAACCGTCTACCTCGTCGGTTCACAGCAGCAGACCGATGCGGCGCAGGCCGATCTGGACAACGCTGAAGCGATTGGAACCCAACTGGGCGGCACGAGGTCGAGCGCCCGCATTGCCGTCGTGACCACGACCGCCGACGAAGCGGCCTGGCGCAGCGAACTTGCCGACGAGAACGCCCTGCGCGCCGAGCCGGGGCTGGCGGAGATCGAGCTGGTCGATCTGCGGTAGCGCGGCGGTCGGCCCTCATCCTCACCCCCTACCCCTCTCCTTCTCCCAATCATCCAGATCGCGCGGAGCGCGATGTCGAAGAGAGAAGGAGAGGGGCGATCCTGGGTCGGGCGTTCCGGGAAGGCGTCGGGTGAGCGAACTGCTGCAGGGGCGCACGGCGTGCGCCCTTCGCGGCCGCAGCCATGACCCTCAGCGCTCCGGTTAACCGGATAGCGACCGGATCGCTCCACACGGGATCGCCCCTTCTCTCCCATACCGCCCTCAATCCGTCGCGGTCTCAACTGCTTTCGTGTATGGGAGAGAAGGGGAAGGGGGTTATGAGGGCCCCTCACCCCGCTCCTCGCTCGCACCCGCTACGATAGGCCCGCAGCGGGAGGAGCGAGCGGCATGGACGAACAGGCGGGCGGCGCCCTGGCCGGCGTGCGCGTGATCGATTGCACCGACTACATCGCCGGGCCGTACTGCGGCATGATGCTGGCCGACCTCGGCGCCGAGGTGATCAAGGTCGAGCCGCCGGAGGGCGACCGCTGGCGGCTGCAAAACCAGATCGCGCCGGGCGAGAGCCGCGGCTTTCTCGGCGTCAACCGCGGCAAGCGCGGCATCGCCGTCGATCTGCGCAATCCCGAGGGGCAGGCGCTGCTGCTGCGCCTGCTCGACGGCGCCGACGTGCTGCTGACCAACTTCCGGCCGGGCGTGGCGGCGCGGCTCGGCCTCGGCTGGGAGCAGCTTTCCGCCCGCAACCCGCGCCTGGTCTACGCCGAGAACACCGCCTTCGGCGCGGAAGGGCCGGACGCCGCCCGCCCCGGTTTCGACCTGCTCTCACAGGCCGCCTCCGGGCTGATGGACTATGAGCACAAGCTGCGCGACGGCCTGCCGGCGCCGATCTCCAGCGTTGCCCTGGCCGATGTTACCTCCGGCATGTTCCTGGCCTACGGCGTTGCCGGCGCTCTCTACGCCCGCGAGCGCACGGGCCGCGGTCAGCGCGTCTCCGGCAGCTTGCTGCACGCCGCGATCAGCGTGCAGTACCGGCCCTTCCAATCGATCGAACAACTCGACGCCGAGCCGCGCGCCGCATTTCTCGACGCGCTGGCGGAGCCTGCTCAAGCGGCCGGCGCCGCTGCCGGCGCCACAGCCACCGCCGCGCCGGCCCGCAGCTACGCCGACGTGGTCGCGCTGCGCGAGCGCCTGATCGCGAGCCGCCCCATTGGCAACGCCGGCAACAACTATTACCGCCCGTACGAGACGCGCGACGGCATCGTCTGTGTCGCCTGCCTGAACAACCGTTTCCGCCGCCGCCTGCGCGATCTGCTCGGCATCGACGATCCGAACGTGGACGCCAACAACTACGCGCCGACCGAGCCCGCGGCGCGCGAGGCCGCCCTCGCGCTGCGGCCGCGCTTCGAGGCGGCCTTTCGCGAGCACACGACGGCCGAGTGGCTGCTCTTATTGGATGAGGCCGACGTGCCCTGCGCGCCGCTGCGGCTCACCGAAGAGGTCTTCGACAGCCCGCAGGTGGCGGCGAACGGCATGATCGTGACGCTAGAGCACCCGACGCTGGGCGCGCTGCGCCAGCCCGCCGGCCCATTGCGCCTGAGCGAGACGCCCTACGGCAGCCTGCGCCCCGCGCCCTCGCTCGGCCAGGACACGGACGCGTTGCTGGCCGAGGCCGGCCTCGACGCCGCTGACATCGCGCGGCTGCGGGCGGCCGGCGTGGTACGGTGAGCGCCAACGGGTTACAGTGACGATGCGGACCGCGGCCCAGCGGCGATGAAGAGGCATGCGCAGATGGCTCAATCCGGTTTTGTCGTCCTTACGTTGGAGTTTCGCAAGCAGGGCGACTACTGGATCGGCGAGTGCCGGGAGCTGGGCACCGCGACCGATGGCCGCTCGCTGGAACGTGTCGAACGGGAGCTGTCGCGGCTCGTGCTGCTCCACATCAGCGGTCTCGAAGATATCGGCGAGCGCGATCGCCTCTTCCGCGAACGCGGGATTACGTTCTACACCGATCATCCGCCGAAGGAACTCGAAAAAGCCCTGCCTGTGGTCAATGGTGGCGCGGAGACGTTGGTGCAGCTCAAGTCGGTGCCCGTTCCCGTCGGCACTGCCGAACCGGCAGGCGTGTAGGCCGGCGATGGCCGAAGCGCTGCCGGCGATCACCGGCGTCCAACTCGTGCGGCTCTTTCGGCGAGCGGGGTGGCTCGAAGGGCGACGGACGAAAGAGGGGATCTTCTTCAGCAGGCGCGGATTGGACGGCCAGACTCATACCACCGTGATTCCCACCAAACGACGACCGCTCACGCCGGGGACGTTGGCCGCCATTCTGGGACCGAAGCAGAGCGGCATTGGGCGTTCAGGTCTTGCGGACCTGATTCAGCAGCATGGCCTCTGAACAAGAGACTTCCGCGGCGCGACGCTCGTTTTGAGCTGCGCGGGAATGAGTGGCAGCGGATGAACGAGCGCTGGTCGTTCCTCGAAGAGGAGCCGATCCGCAACCTCGGCTGGGCGCGGCCGCACCGCGAGACGCCGGCCTGGCAGCGGGCGATAGACCTCGCCGTGGCCTGCTACCGCCTCTGCGAGCGCTTCCCTCAGCCCGAAGGCCGCGAGCTGGGCACGGAGATCGTGCAGTCCGCCGCCGCGGTGCCCACGGCCATCGCCATCGGCCAGGAGGAAGCCGAAGCGGCCGAGTACCGGCAGCAGCTCTCCGTGGCGAATGGCAAGCTCGCGCGGCTCGAAGCGCTGTTCGACCTCGCCGAACGGCTGGGCTTCGCCAGCGAACAGGACACCGCGCCCGCCCGTACCCTGATCGCCCACCTGCACGAGCTGATCGCCACGCTGCACGACCGCCTCGGCGGGATCCCGTGAGGCGCGCGGCCGATGGCCCTCATCCCCCGACCCCTTCTCCCATTCGCCAACCAAAGAGGTCAGCGAGCGGGCATCTCGAATGGGAGAAGGGGCGATCCAACAGCAAGCGTCCCGTGGCGATGTCGGGACAACCGCTCCAGCCTCGGGACGCTTCACGCCCGATCGCCCCTCTCTCCCATACGCGCTTGAACGACGGCAGATCTCCCAATCATTTGTGTATAGGAGAGAGGGGTACAGGGGAGTGAGGGCTCGCCCGGCGCCGAACACCGTTCCCGCGCTATACTGTTGCAACATCTGCGGCGCGACGGCGAACGCGCGACGGGGACGGGCGGTATGGCGGAGGTCTCGCGCTTCGGCCGCTATGAGGCGCTGGGCGTGCTGGGCCGCGGCGGCTTCGCCACGGTCTACCGGGCGCGCGACACCGCGCTCGGCCGCGAGGTGGCGCTGAAGGCGCTGGCGATGCACCTAGCCGAAGACCCCGAAATACGCCGGCGCTTCGTGCAGGAAGCGCAGCGCATCGCGCAGTTGCGCCACCCGCACATCGTCACCGTGCACGACGTGGGCGAGGCGGAGGGCCAGCCCTTCTTCACCATGGAGCTGGTGGAAGGCCAGACGCTGGCGCAGCTCGTTGCGGCCGGCGGCGGCCTGCCGCTCGAGCAGGTGGCGCGGATCCTGCGCGATCTTGGTTCCGCGGTGGAGTACGTGCACGCCGCCGGGCTGATTCACCGTGACATCAAGGCCGCGAACGTGATGCTGGACGCGGGCGGCCGCGTGGTGCTGATGGACTTCGGCATTGTGCGGGCGCTGGACGGCACGCAGTACACGAACACGGGCATGAGCCTGGGCACGCCGGAAGCGATGTCGCCGGAGCAGGTGCTGGGCCAGCCGGTCGGCCCGGCCTCGGACGTGTACGCGCTGGGCGTGCTGGCCTACCAACTGCTCGCCGGCCGCCCGCCCTTCACCGGCGAGCCCATGCGCGTGATGTACGCCCACGCCCACGATACGCCGCCCCCGCTCGAAACCCACCGCCCCAACCGCCCGCCCGCCGTCTACACCGCCATCCACGCCGCCATGGCCAAGCACCCGAGCGAGCGGCAGCCTTCCGCTTCGGCATTCGCCGTACGGCTACATGTGGTGCCGCGGGCCGCTCCCGCCGAGCGGCCCACGCAGCAGTCTCCTTCGGTCACCCGCACCTGGCAAAGGCCGCACCAGACCGTGACAGCCGCCGAGACCGTTGTGACAGAGGATCTGCTGCCGACGGTGCCCGAGTTGCACGCTCTCGATGCGGCGGCCAACTCCAGTGCTGCCCCTACTTCGCATAGCGGCGTTAATGGATTCCCCGGGGTCTCTCGCTATCCGTCAATGTCGCTGGTTGACTTCTTACTTGTAGTTCTCGCCACACTCATCGTGGCAGGCATCATAGCGGCCACCATTGTCGAGAAGCGATAGTTGCGCCCAGACCGCGGTGCGATCGACGCAGCATATCGAATAGAAAGGTAACGGCGCGATCTCAGGGCGTCGGTCTCGGGCGTTCATGGCGAGCCGCTCAGCAACCGCCGCGATCTCCGAGTCCATGGGGTTGTCGCGCAGGAAGGCGGCGACCTGCTCGGCACTGTACGTGCGCAGCGGTAGGTGACAAATATCGCCGCCACGCACCGAGTTTGACATGAGTGACGGTCGGGGTAGCTTCCTCCGCCGAGGAACATCGATCCGAGACTAATTCCGTGCATCCAAGCTAAGCAGGTAGCCCAGGTTAAGGTGCACCTTTTCTGATGTCCGGTCAGCGACCCACATCCACGCCTGTGAGCCTTATGGACCACGGCCTCGAAAAGTGCACTTCAACTGAGGCCACCTGCTTAGGATGTCAGCAACGATGACCGGCGGAGTACACTCTATGGTGGCGAAGCGGCGGGTGCGGATTCAGGACCAAGGGTACGTGCCGCTGCCCGCGGACCTGATGCGCAGGCATCACCTGAAGCCCGGCGATGAAGTCACGCTTGAGGAAACAGACCACGGAGTTCTGGTGACGCCGCAGATCGAGAACGGCTCGGTGATGCTCGAACAGGGACCAGCCCATCCCTGGCCTGGCCCGGACGAACTCGCGCGGCGCAGGGCAGCGGTGGAGCGTATTCTGAACCTCCGCGCGCAGACGCCGTCGATCGCACCGCTCACGACAGCCGACTTGGTCCACATCGCTCGGGAAGATGCCACCTGGTATGGCGGCGACGAGGATTGACCGGCTGGTGGTCGACGCCTCGGTGGCAGCCAAATGGCACTTGCCCGAGCGGGACGAAGAGCACACCGACCGCGCCCTTGCCCTGCTCACGCAGTTCCGAGGCGGCGATCTTGAGTTGCTTGCGCCGGCACATATCCGTTTCGAAGTCCCATCCGTCCTGACGGTGGCGATAGACGCGTGACACCGAGGCTCTCGGCAGAGTCTCACTTGCGCATCGTTGGGTAGTCCGGGTGCTGCTACCTGCACCCAGACGGCAGGACAAACCATGCCGAGGTCTCACTTGCGCATCGTTGGGTAGTCCGGGTGCTGCGTCAGCATTGTGCGGATAAACATGCCAGGCGTAATTGCGGCGATCGGCAGCTTGGCCTGCGCGATGCCCTCCTGTAACGCCTTATCCAGGGTGATCACGAACGCAGCGCCGGCCGCGAGCGCTGCGGCGAGCACATGTTCATCTTTCGTCTCCACCAGCCCGCGGGCGCGAGCGAGCTCTTCTTCCGTTGGCTCTGGGATGACCTGCAGCCCCGGCATTCTCAGCAGGCCGCGAAAGATCGCCATCGCCTCTGGCCGCAGCTTTGCCCGCACGTTGCGTTCAGCCTCATCGCACACCGGATCGGAGACGGCAGCGCGCAGCAGTTGGCGCTCGCACTGCAGCAGAATGAATGCCGAGCCGCCGGACGGTGATCCGGCAGCGGCGATCAGGCATGAGGCGTCGAAGAAGAGCAGCGTCTCGCGATCAATCGCCACTATGGGCGAGCATGCGCGGCGAAGCGTTGCGCGATCGCAGCAGTCTCCGGGTCCATGGCGTCGTCGCGCAGGAAGGTGGCGATCTGCTCGTCGGTGTACTCGCGCAGAGGGATGCGGGACGATGAGCGCCGGCGCGGGCACAGCGCCGTGACCTCGCGTTGGGCGATACGGTAGCGCCGCCCAGCCCTTGTCGCGTGCAGCTTGCCCTGGCGGATGTAGCGGTAGACGGTCTCGCGGCGCACGCGGAGCAACTCCGCGGCCTGCTCAGGTGTCAGGTAGCCGTTCATGCGCTCGGCCGGGGCAGCCATTGACGGGCCTCCGCTCTTCTGTGCCATCAGTGTGACCAGTATAGCCGCCGACCTGCCAGGTTCTCGTCCTCAGGTTGGAGGATAGACGGCGCGCTGCTGCTCGCCACTGCGCGGCGACGGGCGGTTCACGAACGGCCCCTACCGGAGCCTGGTTGTACTGGCGCCCTCCGAGGATGATCGGCCCTGCTGTTGCGCTCGGTGAAGCGCGGCGCGGCTGTTACACTATCACCAGCCGCGAGCGCGAATCCCCGCCGTTCGGCGCCGGAAGGCCGGCCGTGTCCGCTCTTCTCCCTCGCTTCGCCACCCGCACTATCGCGCGCCCCCAAGAACCCTTCTCCCAGGATTGGGAGAGGGGCAGGCGTGAGGGCCGAAAGGCCGGGACTGCCTATCGGCTGGCCCTCTGCCTGCTGCTCGTCGCGTTCCTTCTGCTCGCCGCCTGCGACAACGGCGGGCACAAGAACGCGGCCGGGAACCCCGGCGGCTCGCCCGTCGCCGGCAACACGGCGGGCGGCGGCACGGCCGGCAAGCCGTTTACGCCGCCGGCGACGAAGCCGGCAACGCCGAAACCCTCCGCGCCCTCCAGCGACACCGTGCAGCAGTTTCTCGCCTTCTGGCAGCAGGCGCAGTACGCCGCCATGTACGACCTGCTCACCAGCACCGCGCAGCAGGGCATCACCCGCGACCGCTTCGTCGCCCGCTATCAGGGCATCGCCGACGAGGCCAGCATCACCGCGATCGCGCCCAGCTTCACGCCGCCGGCCGACAAGAACGCCGACTCGATGCCCGTCTCCGTCACCTACACCACGGCGCTGTGGGGGCCGATCAAGCAGGATCCGACCTTCCAGCTCGCGCACGAGGCCGCCGGCTGGCGCATCCAGTGGACGCCGTCGCTGATCTTTGCCCAGCTCGGCCAGACCAACCTCGTGCACCGCTTCACCGACATCCCCCAGCGCGGCGCGATCCTCGCCCGCGACGGTTCGCCGCTGGCGATCACGGCCGAGGTCGGCCAGGTCGGCACCTCGCGCTCGCTGATGAACAACCCGCAGGTGGTGAAAGACCGCGCCGGCGCCGTCGCCCAACTCGCGCAGAAGCTCGGCCTCAACGCGAGCGACATCCAGGCGAAGATCGATGATCCGAAAACGCCGCCCGACTACTTCATCACGCTCAAAACCCTGCCCTACGGCTTCCCCGCCGACCAGCGCAGCGCGATCGAGGCGATTCCGGGCGCGATCGTGCAGGACGTGCCGCAGCGCGTCTATCCGCTCGGTCCCGTGGCGGCGCACGTCGTCGGCTACGTGGGCAAGGTCACCGCGGACCAACTCAAGACGCTGAAGAACGAGGGCTACACCGAGGATGACATTGCCGGCCAGACCGGGCTTGAAGAGACGTTTGAGTCGCAACTCGCGGGCAAGCGCGGCGCCCGGCTGGCGATCGTCACGCCCGACGGCCAGGTGGTGCAGGAGCTGGCGAACCGACCCGGCTCGCCGCCCGCGGAGGTCGTGACCACGCTCGACGTCACCGCGCAGCAGGGCGCCTACAACGCGCTCAACACCAGCAAGACCACCGGCAGCCTGGTGATGCTCGACCCCAGCGACAACAGCGTGCTGGCGATGGTCTCCAAGCCGAGCTTCGACCCGAACTGGTTCGTGCAGGGGCTGACGGACGCGCAGGCGCAGCAGATCTTCGACGCCAACACGAAGCCGCTGCTGAACCGCGCCACGCTGGCGCAGTATCCGCCCGGCTCGACCTTCAAGGTCGTGACGGCCACGGCGGGCCTCGAACGCGGCGGGCTGACGCCGCAGAGCACGCTGCCCTGCCCGCCGGTCTGGTACGGCCTCGGCCAGAACCTGCCGAAGAACAACTGGCGGCCGGACAACCTGGGCAACATCACCGTCACCGACGCGCTGATGACCTCGTGTAACCCGGTTTTCTACCAGACCGGGCTGATGCTGGACCACATCGATGCGAACATCCTGCCCTCGTTCGCGGCGGCGTTCGGCTACGGCCGGCCCACGGGCATCAACGGCCTGGACGAGGCGCCGGGACTCGACCCCAACCCCGACTGGAAGCAGAAGACGCTGAACCAGCCCTGGTTCACGGGCGACTCGGTGAACATGGCGATCGGCCAGGGCTACATGCTGGTGACGCCGCTGCAGGTGGCGAACGCCTACAGCGCGATCACGCGCGCCGGCGACCTGCGCAGCCCGCTGCTGGTCCGCGAGTTGCGCCCCGCAGTGGCCGGCGCCCAGCCGCAGCAGTTTCAGAGCAAGCAGCTCGGCCAGATCCCGTTCTCGCCCAGCACCCTGCAGGTGATCCGCGACGGCCTCATGCGCGTGGCACAGGACCCGCGCGGCACGGCCTACTCGGTCTTCCAGGGCTCGCGGCTGGACCCGGCGGGCAAGTCGGGCACGGCGGAAGACCAGGGCTTGCAGAATCACGTGCTGTTCGTCGCCTACGCGCCGCGCGCGCAGCCGAAGGCCCTGGCCGTGGTGGTGCTGGACTCGGGCGAAAGCGGCTCGCTGGAAGCCGGCCCCATCGTCCGCCAGGCGCTGGAGGCGTACGAACTGCGGTAGACAACTGACCGGGGCGAGCGTGGGTCATTCAACTCCAGCGGCACGTTGAGCCAATGCGCACGCTGCAGCCACGGCTGTGACAATCCCGCCGGCGGCAACCACGTACAAGCCAGAGCCGATAGAGACGCCGACCGAGAGATCCTGCAGAGCCGAGAATCGATTTGCGATATCTCGCGCGTCGATTATGGCGATCACTGTGGCCAGGACGCCGCAGAGCAGAGCGAGGGCGCGCAGACCGGAGGACGTGCTCCTTGCAAGCGGCACACAAAGGTCAATGATCAGCACAATCAGGGCGAATCCGGCCAGAGCAAGGGTGAAGGCGCCGTCACCATCGATTCCACGCTTTGACACACTCAACAAGCCCGCGTCGACTGTCGCCCAGGGAAGGAAAGAGCCGGCAGCCACCAGCAGGGCGCCAAGCGTAGCGATAAGAATCGCCACAGACAGTTTCCGTGGCGCAGCGGTTCGGTAGGTGACGCGCCTGGCCATGACGTGAACCGCCTTCCTACGCAAAGATGTCGCGCACGGGCAGCGTGAAGCCGGGGAGCACGCTGCCGCCGTCCAGCGTGTCGTCCTCGTGCAGTGTGCGCGGCGGTTTGTCTGGCTCGTAGATGGTAACGGTGCGTTGGCGCGGCCGAAGAATCAGGAGCAGCGGCACGCCCGCGGCTCGGTACTCGGCGATCTTGCGCTCGATCTTCCCACGCCGCTCCGAGGGCGAGATGACTTCAACAGCGAGGTCGGGGACCAACGGCAGAAAGCCGTCCTCATCGGCGTCCCGCAGGCGCTCAGCACGGACGAACGAGACATCGGGACCGAGCAACACGTCCGGATTGCGGTGCAGGATGAAGCCGGTCTCCACATAGACCTCGCCGGCCTGCTCCTTTTCGACGTACAGGGTCAGCCGCAAAGCCGTCTTGTTCGCCACGCGGCCATGCCGCCTGCCCGTGGGAGACACCGCGATCAGCTCTCCTCGGATCAGTTCATACTCTTCGCCTTCGCAGGCGAGGCGCTCGACGTCTTCGACGGTGTAGGGTTTGGTGCTGGTCATCACTCGGTCCCCGACGCTGTGGGCCGCTGCCGGACGCCGCAATCGTAGCAGATCGGTTGATACCGCCTGGCCAAAATTCTCGCCTGCTGAGGGCTTAATGTCAGACCTCCCTCGCCGGGCCGGCTTACAGGCCGAGCAACTGCCGTAACGTTCGCTCGACCTCGGCCATCGTCTGCTGGGAAACGTCGCCCCAGCGCGCGATAAAGCGTTCCTTCGCGGCCACACGCATGGATTCGCAAATGATCGAGCGTACTGCTCTGAGCCCTGCCTCGGGCGGCCGCACGATGACTCGCGAGACGAGCGGGCGGAGCCGCGTGGTCAGCGGTACAACGATGACCAGTTCGGCACGGCTCCGGTTGAGGCCGTTATCTGAAACTACAAGAACCGGACGCCGCCCGCCTTGTTCGTGACCGCGTACCGGGTCGAGATCAGCAAGCCAAACTTCGCCCCGTAGCGGGTCAGCCATCCTTTTGCTCGCTCTTGAAGTATGCGGTCCGATCGTCGGTCCAGACCTCGTCCGGATCCAGGCCGTCCATCAGCGTGTTGTCCCAGAGCGCCCGCTCCTCCAGCTCCTCTTGCCACGCTACGGGATCCGCACGCAGCGCGGCGTAGCCGCGGTCCAACTCCTCAAAGAAGCGCCGCCGCTCCTCTTCGCTAATCGGCTCCGCTACTGGCCGGATCAGCAACCCATTGGGGCTCTCTTCCGCGATCACATGCCGCCCTTCCGTCAGCCCCAGCTTGCGCCGCAGCGCCGCCGGGATCACGAAGGTGCCGCGGCTGCCGATCACGCCTGTCGCTCGCAGCCGTTCCGGCTGTTCGTCGTCTGATGCCTGTTCTCGCTTCAGCAGTCTCGTGCGCATAGCTTCCTCCGTCTTTCAGAATATCAGCGACGCGTGCCGTCATCGGCGCTGTGCGGACCGACGGCTATACTATTCCCTACTCTCTATTCCCTGGAGAACCGATGGATGCCTACACCGCGATCCGCACGAAGCAAGACACGCGCGCCTACAGCGCGCGACCGATCCCCGAGGACGTGCTGCACCGCATCCTGCAGGCCGGGCGCATGGCCGGCAGCTCCAAGAACACGCAGCCCTGCCGCCTCGTCGTGCTGCGCTCGCAGCAGCAGCGCGACGCCATCGCCGGCTGCGGCGACTTCGCCAAACACGTGCCCTCCGCGCCGGTGGCCGTGGCTATAATCCTGCTGCCGGGCGGCGGCGCCTTCGATGCCGGCCGCTGCGCCCAGAACATGATGGTCGCCGCCTGGGCCGAGGGCATCACGAGCTGCCCCACGTCCATGCATCACCCGGAGTGCGCCCGCGACGTGCTGGGCCTGCCGAAAGACCACCACGTCCAGATCGTGCTGCCCTTCGGCTATCCCGCCGAAGACGCACCGCCGCGCCAGAGCCGGCCGCGCGTGCCCGCTGAAGAGTACATCCATGAGGAGCGCTGGCAGCCGCGTGGCTAGAGCCTGTTATGCATTCGTGTTCCCACTTCCGGGTCGAAACAGCCGGTCGAACACGGCGTGACTCCCACTCTGGCCCGCATTGCCGGCCCCGGGCGACGGCGGACGCCGGGCAGCGTCCGGCGACACCACATCGGCCGCACCACTCTGTCGCTCGCCGCGTGGAGAACAGGCTGAAGTTCATAACAGGCGCCAGGGCGTGTTTGCAACGGCGTGCTACGCTGCGGGTCTGCAGCGCCAGGCCCGCACGGATGGCCCGTGGGCGCAGCGGGCGCCCCGGCTGCCGCCGGCCCACCCGCGTCCCGGGCGCCCCCACCACGACCAGCGGCGCCGCCGCACCGGCCGCGGGCCGGAATCTGGGCCCGGCTGCTGCCGGCCCGCCCGGGCGCGGGGGCTGCCGCCCCACGCTCCCCGGCCGCGCCGGCCCTGCCGGCGCTGCGGGACGGGGCACGCTCCAGCGGCACGGCCGCGGCCGGCCCCGCCGCCGCCCGCAGCGCCTGGCCGGGGACACGGGCGCCCGCCGCGGGACCGGCCGCCGCGCGGTGCGCGGCCGCGGCCGCGGCGCTGGGCTCCCCCGCCGCACGGGGGCCCCCTGGCCCGCACCGGCGCCCGGGCGGCGTAGCGCGCGCCGCGCCCGGGCGCGCGCCTGGTCACCCGCGGCCCGCCGGCCCGCGCCCGTGCCACCCGCGCCGCCACACGGGCCGCCATGCGCAGGTGGCGCTAGTTTTACAGTGACCCTTTCATGGGAACGGCCTCTATTCGTGCTCAAAACGGCCGCCGCCGCAGGCGTGGCGGCCTCTGTCGTGAGCGTGACTCCCGCACCGTAGGCGATAATGGTCACTGTAGTACTAGTATTACAGTGACCGTTTCCTGGTAGCCTGAGGAGAGGAGGCGTCTCAGTGGAATACCAGGAAACCCGGACGGTGGCCGCCGCCGAGGCCGCGATCACTACTGCAGGGGCGCGCTGGCGGCCCCA
>Ga0207416_1004264_pt1 | contig 12635 bp, 8 predicted proteins | sample PaiPotPPM11metaG_FD_184107 | JGI IMG/M metagenome (GOLD analysis project Ga0207416, IMG submission 184107) | Iron sulfur acid spring bacterial and archeal communities from Banff, Canada, to study Microbial Dark Matter (Phase II) - Paint Pots PPM... ...
TCGTTGCGCTCGATCTCCGCTGGCTGGCCGGACGGCTGCGGGCGATCCGCGACGCCGGGACCACCATCGTGATGGTCGACCACGACATGGGCCTCGTCCTTGACGTATGCGACCGGATCGTCGTGCTGAACCTCGGCAAGGTCGTCGCGGTCGGCCCGCCAGCGGAGATCGAGCGCAACGACGAGGTCAAGCGCGCCTACCTGGGCACGACGCACGCAGACGCGGAGGCGGCATCGTGAGTGCGGTACTTACCTGCAGCGGCCTGGACGCAGGCTACGTGCCCGGCCGGCCGGTGCTCCGCAACGTGGACATCAGCCTTGAAGGCGGCACGGTGCTCGCCTTGCTCGGCCCGAACGGCGCGGGCAAGACCACCTTGCTGCTCACGATCGCCGGGCTGCAGCCGCCGCTGGCCGGTCGCATCGGGCTCGGCGGCGCCCCGGTACGACCTGGTTCGCCCCGCGCCGCGGTCAAGGCCGGCCTGGTGCTCGTGCCCGACGACCGCTCCCTCTTCAAAGGCCTTACCGTCGCGGAGAACCTGAAGCTGGCGGCGCGGCCAAGTACCACAAGGCGCCGGGCCACGACAATCGAGTCGATCTTCGATTACTTCCCCGATCTCAAGCGCCGGGCTAAGGTCGCCGCCGGCAACCTTTCCGGCGGCGAGCAGCAGATGCTGGCCATCGGGCGGGCGCTGATGCAGGAACCCAAGGTGCTGCTCGTGGACGAGCTGAGCATGGGCCTGGCCCCGGTGGTCGTCGAGTCGCTGCTCCCGGTGATCCGCCGCGTGGTCGATGAGACCGGCGCCGCGTGCGTCATGGTCGAACAGCACGTCATGCTCGCGCTGGAGATCGCCGATACTGCGATCGTCCTCGCCCACGGCGACATCGCATTGCGGGGAGACGCCAAGGAACTGGCCGCCGATGAAGCCCGCATCGAGCGCGCCTACCTCGGCCGGGCGTCGGGAACTGCGGGGTAAGCAGCGTTTCGCGAGATCCGACGCCCGGCCTGCCCGGGCCGACGACCGTTGCCGCTTATGAGGCAGACCCGCGGCGGAGCAGCGCGGCGGCCGACTCCCCGGCCAGCGGGCCGGCGCGTTCCGGCAGTTGCACGACGATGGCGTCCTGGTGGAGGGCGGCCCAGACCAGGCCGTCCTCCAGCGGTACTTCGGTGCCGGTGTCCGAGTCCCCCACGAGGAACTCGGTCGGACGGCCCCCAATCCGGTAACTCAACCCGGCGTCGGCGTCCCCGGCCACGTCTGCCGCGATCAGCAGCACAGCGACCTGCTGCTCGGCGAGCTGATCCGAGACGGCCTCGATGCCGCGAACCGCGGCACGGTCCGGCTCCGCAGCGCGCGCGGCAACCAGATCCCCGACAGCGCTGATGGCCGCGGCGGTGATCTCGTCGAGGGCGGCACCGATCGCGGCGCTGAGGTGATCGTCGAGGCCATCGGGCCCGCGGCCGCCGGTGATGGCGGTGACCGGCCCGACCGAGTCCGGCAGATGACCCGCGACGGCGTCGAGAATATGCTGATCACCCGCGCCGAGAACAATGTGCGCGCCCACGCTGTCCGCGGCCTGGGACACGCGCCCGGCGATGAATTCAGCGTTCTGCCGGCCGCCGCTTTCCGGCTCGCTGTCGGTCACGTGCCGCGGGCCGTGGAGCTGCCCGGGCGGCCTGCCCGGATGGGGATCGGTTTGCGCGCCGGGACGACGGCCGACGGAGAACCGCTCGCCAGGCACCTGGTCACCACTGGCGTGCGCGATGATGTCGGTACCATCCCGGTCGGTCAGCACGACGACGTAGGCAGGCTGGCGCGCCGCGGCCGCTGCCACCTCCTGCAAGTGCGGCAGCGGGCCGACCCGGACCGAACCCGCGGAGGCGCCGGGCGGGAGCCACCGGGCGAGCAGAACCTCTCCGTGCGCCGCGACCACGACTCGGGTGCCGCCCGTCACGGGCTGGCCCGCGCCGACGGCCAGCGCCTGGACGGTGTCCTGATCGGCACCCCGCTGACCGGCCTCGCGGGCGGCATCGGCCCAGGCCACATCCCACGCGGACGCCCGGTCAGCCGGCGTTTCCGGCACCGCGACCGTGGCGGTCACCACCAGTCCGGATGATGCCGAGCCCGGCTGTAGGGTGCGCAGCGCGGGACTCAGCTGCACCCGGCCGAGCCTCAGAAGCGGAAGCGTGATCGTCGTCTTGCCTGCCATGGTCCTATCACAGCCGGCGGTAGTGTGCGGGATCACACCGGGGGGTCAGGAGCGGTCGCGGGGAATCCATGAGACCGGCTTGCCGGGTCGTCTAGTTCCTGGTCGTGTGCTTGATCCATGGTCGCTTCGATGGCCTCGATGATGCGCGGACGCATCTCGGCCGGGGGGATGATCGCGTCAACGGAGCCAACCTCGACCGCGCGCTGGATGCTGTGGATCTGGTCGAACTCCACGGCGACCTCACTGATCTTTTCCGCACGGACCGCCGCCCGGAGCTCGTCAAGTTTCATGGTCAGCCCGACCCGGTCGGCGCCTGAGGTGGCGACGGCGGCGTCTTCCAGGCTCCGCACCCGTGGGTCGCTGGCGGTGCGCTTGGCGACCTCGGCGGCGAACACCACGGCGGCAGCGGGGGCGCCGCCGAGCACCGACGCGAACGAGCCTTCCAGGGCCAGGACGGTCAGGTTGGGGTTGAGTGCCTTGGAGAACACCACGAACGCGCCGCCGTGATAGCGGGAGATCACGCAGAACACGATCGGGCCCCCGAAGTTGACGACCGCCCGGCCGATCTCCGCGCCGTACTCCAGCTGGAGCTTCCGCATCGACTCCGGCGACCCGTCGAAGCCCGACAGGTTCGCGAGCACCACCACCGGCCGGTTGCCGGAAGCGGCGTTGATCGCCCGGGCGGTCTTCTTCGACGACTGCGGGAACAGCGTCCCGGCGGTGTAGGCGTCGGGGCCGTCGGCGGGCGGGAACCCGCGCCGCGGCACCGGCCGCGACTCGATGCCGATCAGGCACACCGGATGGCCGCCCAGGTGGACGTCCTGCACCACTGAGATCTCGGCGTCGGCCATGCCGGCCCAGCGTTCCAGGACCGGGTGGTCCTGGTCGGACAGGGCGCGCATGACGCTCCGGATGTCGAACGGCTTCTTGCGGTCCGGGTTGTGCTGGGCGGAGAAGACCTCCCCGACCGTGGCGAAGCCGCCGTCGGCCGCCGGGTGCGGGTAGGAGCACACGTCCCGGTCGGCCGGGTCGGCCGTCGCCGCCTTGCGCGGGAACCGCTCCCCCGGCGCGACGTAGGCGTGGTCGTAGTGGGCCATCAGCACGTCACAGGCCCCGGCCAGGTCCGGCGCCCAGTACTGCGCCTGGCCGTTGGGTCCCATCACCCGGTCGTAGCCGCCGATGCCGAAGTTGTCCTCGGCCGATACCCCGCCGGAGAAGTCGAGCGCCTGCTTGCCGGTCAGCACCATCGCCGAGTCCGGCGTCATCACCAGGATGCCCCTAGTGTGCATCAGCATCGTCGCCTCGGCGTTCCAGTACGGCTGGGCGCCGACGTTGATCCCGGCGACCACCACGTTGACCTCCCCGCCGTCCTGGGTGAACTCAACGATCCGCTTCAGCGCCGCCGCCACCTGGTCCAGGTTCTCCGAGCCGGAGTTCATCGAGATCCGCGCGCCCGACGACAGCGCGAACCACTCCACCGGCACCCCCAGCTGGGAGGCCAGGTCCAGCGCGGCGATCACCCGCGCGCACTCCGGCTCCGACAGCGCGCCGAGCGACCTGGTCGGGTCACCGAGCAGAGCCACCCGGGTGACGCCCTCCGGGTACCGGTCCGTCGGCGTGGTGACCAGGCCGACCACGATGCCCGCGGCGTTCTTCCCCTTAGGCCGGTCCACCGGCACGAGCGCGCCGGAAGCATCCAGGTCATGCTCCTGGAACCGCCCGCCCAGGCCGGCCAGCAGGCCAGTCAGCTCGTACGGGTAAACGTAGCCGCGGCGCGCGGCGCGCAGCACCTTCTGCCGGTAATCGTCCAGCGGTTCGACGGGCTCGTCCGGCGGCTCGCCGACGGTCAGCGTGGTGCCGCCGACGGCGTCGAACGCGCCGCGCAGGGCGATCTTGGCCAGCTTCCCGGTTTGCCCGTCTCGCTGTCGCGCGATGATGAGCACCTCGCCGAGCCCGGCCCCGGCCATCGTCGGTAGTACTCGCCCCACGATCATCTCGAGGTCCGCGCGGAGCGTGCCGCTCGTGGGCCAGACGTAGATCACGATCCCGTTGGCGCCGTGCCGCGCCGCCTCCCGCGCTGCCGCGCCGGGCCCCGCCTCCTGCCACGACGTCGCGTTGCGGATCGAGTTGAGGCATGCCTCGATGGCGGCCTCGACCGTCGGCAGCGTGACCAGTCGGCCGTCATAGTCCCGCAGTTCTGGCAGGTCACGGACCTGTGTGAATGCGAAAAGGCGAGCGTCGGATGGGTTCTTCCGCGCGAGGGCCTGGAAGAGATAGACCTCCTCGTCCACCGACGGCAGCCGGGTGAGGTCGAACTTGCTCAGCCGGTCAAGCCGCATCCGCCGCGCGATCTCTGGGTGCAGCCCGCGGATCAGCCGATCCTCGGCCAGCCCGGTGCCCGACGCGCGGAACGTGAAGTGGTGGTGCATCACCGCGCCGTGGCCGCCGGCGACGGTGACGACGAGCCTGCGAACCTGACCGGGCGCGCCGTATTCGCCGATGACCTCGTGCAGTGCGGCGGCCGTCGCGTCACCGTTGTCCGGCTGCTGTTCCCAGGCAAGGTAAATGTCGGCGTCAACCGGTCCGTCGCCGCCCAACTCGGTGATGCGCCGCAGTGCGCTGCCAAGCGCGTCGAACGTGCCCGCCGCGGAGACCAGGCGCGAGCCCGCGCGCTCCGCGACCACGAGCGTGCAGTCGACGAACTGGCTGGACCGGACGGCGGTGAGGCCTTTGTTGCCGTAGTATCGCCTGGTCAGCACTTCAAGCATGACCGCATTGTCCAGGCGACCGCGGATGAGGCGCTGCCCGAGCAATCGCATCAGGGGCTCGGTGCTGCGCACTATCTCGGCGACACACTCCGCGCGGTCCGCCGCGTCCGGGTGCGCGTCTAGGTAGCTCAGCTGCTCGCGGACGCGGACGTAGGCGCGCGCACGGTTCCGGCGCAGCAGCGGCTGTGCGAACCAGGTGAAGACCACGCAACGGGCGAGGTCACCGAGCAGCGGGAAGCGGACCTGAGTCGCGACTACAAGGCGCTCAAGTGCGAGGCTGGCGGACTCTCGCAGCAGGACATCCGGGGGTGGTTCCCGCAACCAGGCGCGCAGGAGCGCGGCTATCACCGTGGCGTCGGCCGACTCGGGCCGCAGGGCGAGGAAGATCCGGAAGAGCGCGGCTTCGAGCCCGGGCGAGCGCTTAAGCTCGGTCACTCCGTAGTGGCGCAGCGCCCGGGCGAGCTTGGCCTTGCACGCCTCGGGCAGCCCCGCCCGTTCGACGTCGAGGCACTGCAGGTACCCGTGGAAGTACTCGCGAGGACTGTGCACGTGGCCGTCGCTGTCGCCTTCTTTGCTCACTGGCCGGTCCCTGGCCAGCTCGGCCAGGTCGGCGAATACCTCGATGAGTTCGAGCTCACCGGCCAGCGGAGAGTGGCCGTCGGCGGCTGCCGCCTGCCGATCGGCCAAGTAATCATCGAGCAACTGGCCCTCGTCGAGCAGGTCGCCGTCGAAGCCGAGCAGCAGGCTGCGCAGTATCTCCTGGCCGCGGCGCGCACGCGCCGCCGCAGGCAGATCGCCCGGCGCGGCGGGCAGGCTCAGGTCGGCGAAGACCGCGCCCGGGGCGTCCGCGGCGTCCGCGTCAGCGTCGCTGGTGAGCGGCTCCAGCCTCAGCAGCGGTTCGCTCGCCTCAACCTGGCTGCCCACGGACACGAGGCATTCCTTCACCAGCGCCTTGAACGGCGCCCGCAGCACCGCTTCCATCTTCATACTTTCCAGGACCAGCACGGGAGACCCCGCCTCGACTTCGGCGCCAGCCGCCAGCGGCGTGGCAACGACCAGCGCCGGTGCGGGCGAGCGGATCACGCTGGCTTCTTCGCGGCTGATCCGGTGCGTCTCGCCCGCCACTTCAACCAGGTGAACCGGCCCGTGAGTAGCGGTGAGCAGGCGGTAGCAGACACCGTTGACGGAGATCTGCCCGGTGTGCTCGTCGAAGTGGTCGAGTTCAATGTCGGCATCGGGGACGCCGCTGGCCGTCTCGATCGCGACGCGGAACCGCCTCGCGCCGATCCGCGCCACCGGTACCCGGTAGCCGACGCCGCGCAACCGGAGTTCCAGTTGCCGCCCGGTTTCGTGCTGTACCTGCGGTCGGCCGCCGAACGCCGTCGATAGCAGCCGGCTCCGCTCAATCTGTTCCTCTGCCTCATACGCCTCGATGGCGGCCGCGGCCAGCGCAACGCCGGAGTGCCGGTGCGAGGCTAGCCTGCCCGCGGCCCGGGCACGGTCGATCCAGCCGGTGTCCGCGCTGGCGTCGATCACCTCGGGCGCCTCCAGCAGGTCGAGCAGGAAGCACTTGTTGGTCGCGCCCCCCTCGATGATCACCGCGGTCTGGGCCAGCGCGCGGCGCAGCCTGCCCAGTGCCTGGTCGCGATCGCGACCGTAAGCGATGATCTTCGCGATCATCGAGTCGAAGTCAGCGGGGATGGTGTCGCCCGCGCTGAACCCGGTGTCGACGCGGATGCCCGGCCCAGTCGGGACGTTCAGCCGGACGATCCGGCCGGGGGACGGAGCGAAGTCACGGTCGGGATCCTCGGCGTTGAGCCGGGCTTCGACCGCGTGGCCGCGCTCGTCGGGTCGTTCGCCGTCCAGCGTGCCGCCCGAGGCGACGTGCAGCTGGAGCCGGACCAGGTCCGCGCCGGTGGACAGCTCGGTGACCGGGTGCTCCACTTGCAGCCGGGTGTTGACCTCGAGGAACGCCAGCAACTGGTCTTCGGCCCGGTACAGGAACTCCACGGTCGCGGCGCCGCAGTAATCCACCGCGAGGGCGAGCCGTTCGGCAGAACCCCTGAGTACCTCGGCCTGCTCAGGGCTGAGACCCGGCGCCGCGGACTCCTCGATGACCTTCTGGTGGCGCCGCTGCAGCGAGCAGTCGCGGATCCCGAGTGCCCAGGCCTTGCCCTGACCGTCGGCTATTACCTGAACCTCAACGTGCCGCGCCCCGGTGATAAGTTGCTCGAGGAATACCAGGCCGCTGCCGAAGGCCCGCGCCGCCTCCTGGCTGGTGCGCTCGAACGCGTCCGTCAGTTGGTCTTCGCTGGAGACCATTCGGATGCCGCGCCCGCCACCGCCCGCGGTCGCCTTCAGCATGAGCGGGTAGCCGATCTCCCGCGCAGCACGGACCGCCGCGTCCAGGTCGTGGACGGCACCATGGCTCCAGGGTGCCACTGGTACCCCGATGTCCTCGGCGATCAGCTTGGCGCCGATCTTGTCACCGAGTTTCCGCATCGCCTCGGCGCTCGGGCCGACGAACGTGACGCCGATGTTGTCGCAGAGCTCGGCGAACGCCGGGTCCTCGGCGACGAATCCCCAACCGACCCAGGCAGCGTCTGCCCCCGTCGTCACCAGCGCCCGCTCAAGCAGCTTCAGGTCCAGGTAGGGACGCGCCGCGGCAGGGCCGAGATCGTAGGCGATGTCGGCCTCACGTACGAATGTGGCCGTACGGTCGGCATCGGTGTACAGGGCGACCGTCTCGATTTGCTGCCCGGTCTCAGCGGCTAGGTCCCGGGCAGCGTTGATGAGCCGCATCGCGGGCTCACCTCGGTTGACGATCGCGATTCGACTGAACAACGTGACCGAGCCCCCTCACGCACTCTTAACCTCACAGGGCCAGGGCGCTATTCGCCGGCCGACCCGCGGTCGGTAATCAGGTCCATCGCGCAGCTAGCAAGGAAGTTCCGAAGGTCGTCCCCGGTTGTCAGATCCCGGTCCTGGCCTGGGTCGAGCAGCAGGCTCAGCTCGCCTGGCTCGGCCCCCATGGCGGGATCGGCCAGCTTGTCCCGGCCCGTTCCGCGCAGGTCGACCAACCGCACGAGCAGGTCGTCACGCATGAACAACGTGCTGGCCGCCAGCGGCTGGGCGGGATCCGCGGCCGCCGCCCCGTCCAGGTCGTGGAACAGGCGCGCCGCCGCCGCGCCGCGGCCCGGCCTGACGGGGTACAGGAAGCCGCGGCGGGTGACCTTGCCCGTGGGGCAAGACATGGCCTGGACGTGGTGCACGGCGGGGAGCGCGGCGCGGGCGAAGAAGGTGCGTACCGAGACGGGGTCACTGAAGTCACGCGGCTCCTCTAGGTACGCGTTGATGGCCTCCTCGACGGCCCTGACTTCAGGCTGCGCCGCCACGTGCCGCATCGCGTTGCCCAGGTCGCCCGTCACCTCGACCACCCGTACCACCCGGTTGCCGCGCATGAACAGCGAGGTGCGGCAAAGCTTCGTCGTGGCATCGACCTCAGCCCGCGGCGAGCTGTAGTTGGCGAGGATCTCGGCCACGGCGGACTCGCTGCCTGGTTTGACCGTGAAGGTGAGCGCGTGCCGGACGATCCCGCCGCTGGCCAGGGGCGGCGCGGGCACCGGGTCGGTGCCCCGTGTTTCGATTGGGTGCGCGTCGGTGGCCGCGGGGGGCCGCCCGAGGCTGGCCGCGCCGTTGGACGACTCAGTACGGTCGGCCAGCCGGCCGGGAGTCTCCTGGACGATCAGGTAGCGCAGTGAGTTCTTGCTGCCGAGGCAGGCGCTCATCGGCGCTACCATCTCGCGGTGAGCCGGGCTGTCCACCCAGGCCAGGAAGTGCTCGGAAGTCTGCCACTCACTGGTGATGAGCCATTGGGCGGAATTGCCGAGCGATTGGCAGAGTTGGTCGCTGATGTGGCCAGGTACATCGGCTACCTGATTGCGAATCCGCTCGTAGGCCGCGAGGAAGCGTTCCTGGTGATCGTCGAGCACATCCATCAGGAACAAGACCCGCAGCCGGGTTGTGTCACCGGCAGTCCGCTGGAGCGGCTGGTCGCGCAGGCTTGTCATCGCTGGTCCGGGCTCTGCCAGCGGTAGAACGCCTGCGCCATCGCGTCGGACGGCGCGCGCCACGTATCCGGGTCGTAAGCGGAGACGAAAGGCGAGAGGTTCTCGCTGACCTCCCGGAACAGCGGGTCCTCGCGTCGGCTGTCCACCGCGGCGCTTAGCGGCTGCTCCGCCTCGATGAGGTGCATATAGAGGTCGTGGAAGCGAAATAGCGTCCGCGATTGCACTCCGATGCGCCGCGGAAGCTCGGTAGCGTCCGAGGCGGCGAAGACTCTGGCGATATCCTGCTCGCTGCCAGGACGCATCCTGGCCACGATCAACGTTTTTTCCATGGTTCCCCCTCTATTCGGCCTCGAGTTTCGCCTTGATCGCTGCCATCTGCACCGGTGAATTGGCGTTAATGTTCTCGGCCATGGCGGCATCGTCGACAGGCGCGCCTGGACGCATCTCGAATTCCTGCACCCAGCGCATGAGCACGCCGTCGTCGACCTCGTCGTAGGTCCACCGGATCTGCATGAAACGGAAAGGGCCCGGCTCGACCCGGTGCGCGAGGACCACGCGGGTCGTCCGGTCGGCCACCCGTTCCGACACCCAGGACCACTCGTTCCCGTTCTCGTCGGGATGCATGGTTAGCCGGAACCGGACCCGGCCGTCCTCTTCCGCCAGGACCTCGGCCTTGGCGTACTCGGTGAACAGGTGCGGCCAGTGGGCCACATCGTTGGTCCTGGACCAGACCAGATCCAGCGGTGCGTTGATAACAACGCTGTTCTCGGTTCGTGCCATCATCGAGCTCCCTGTACGGTGTCGTTGACTAGGTCGAGGAATTCGCTGACAGTCTCGACGTTCTCCGCATCGACGGGGAGGACGATCTGCCGGGTCCGTTCGAGAATGGGAATCGCGCCGAGCAACGCGAGCGAATCAACGCCGAGTTCCTTGAATGTGGTGCTCTCGGCTACCTGGTCAGGCGTTATCTTCACGCCAGCCGAGGAAGAGAGGATGTCGGTAAGCTCGGCGAGCGTAATGGAAGTGGATTCGGCCATCGATTTCTCCGATCTTGAGTCACTGCGGATTTCCGGGAAATCTGCGGGTTTCTAAGGTTCGAATTGCACTAGCCGCCGCCCTCGGCACTGCTGACGACGAGCGCCGAGGCGAAGCCGCCGAAGCCGCGGGCCAGGCAGAGGATGTGCCGCAGCGGCTTGCGGCGGGCGGCGCTAGTCACCAGGTCAATGTCATGGCCGAGATCGGGTGGGCCGGGCGTCGGCGGGACCAGCCCGTCGCGCAGCGCCAGCACCGCGGTCGCCACGTCCAGGGGCGCCGCCCCTGAACAGGCGCGGCCAATCCCGGCTTTCGGCACCGTGATCGGGACTGTGCTCGCATGTGCGCCCAGGGCGGCGTGCAGCGCGGCCACCTCGGCGCGGTCCGCGTTGCGCACGCCGATGCCATCGGCGAAGACCACGTCGACTTCGGATGGCCCGATCCGCGCGTCGGCCAGCGCCCGGGTAATCGCGAACGCCAGGGCGTCCGAGGTGCGGGCCCAGCCGTCGCCGTCCTCGGGATGCGGCGGCTGCCCCGCGGTAAAGGCGGCGGCGTGACCGGTGATCTCGGCGAGGGCGGGCGCCCCTCGTTCCCGAGCGTGCGCGAGTTCTTCCATGACGAGCACCGCGCCGCCCTCACCAGGCGCGAAACCGCTCGCGGACCGGCCGAACGGCAGGTAAGCGCTGGCCGCGTCGTGCGACTCAGACAGCAATCCCGACTGCATTTGGCAGACCAGACCGTAGGGGCTGAGCGGAGCCTCGGTGCCCCCGCACAGCTGGACCGGAGTGCCACGCCGGATCGTCCTGCGGCTTAGCGCGATCGCGTCAAGACCACCGGCCGACTCCGAACTGAGCACGGCACAGGGACCGCGGAATCCATTCGCGATGGAGATCTGGCCAGTGGATGCCGCGTAGAACCAGGCGATGGACTGGTAGGGACCGACGTGCCCGGGCCCCTGCGACCACAGTGCCTGGATCTCTCGCTGGCCGAAGGTGACTCCGCCTGCGCCCGCGGCCGTGGTGACCCCGATGTCGAAACTGCCCTTCCCGAGGGTCTCCAAGGCGGCGGCCGCCACCGCCTCGCCGGCGGCTAGCAGCGCGAGGTGCGTCCACCGGTCGGTCTGGACGAGAACCCTGGAATCTATCTGGCCAGCAGGGTCCGCCCCCCGGACCTCTCCCGCGAAGCGGACAGGGTAACGCGTGGCGTCGAACCGGCTGATGTGGTCGATCGCCGTATGGCCTGCCAGGGTAGCTCGCCAGTAGCTGGCGGTGTCGGCTCCTGTGGGCGCCACCACCCCCAGCCCGGTGACCACTGTGCGGCTGGTCAACGTCGGCTCCGGCCGGCCGCACCGAGCACCACGGCAGACTGGAAACCGCCAAAGCCGCTGCCGATGCTGAGCACCACGTCGAGTTGCTGTTCGCGTGCCTCGTTGGGCACGTAGTCGAGGTCGCATTCCGGGTCGGGATGCTCGTAGTTCGCCGTAGGCGGGATGACACCGTAGCGGATGGCGAGGACGCAAGCGGCCAGCTCGATGCTGCCGATAGCCCCGAGCGAGTGGCCGACCATCGACTTGATCGAGCTCATCGGGGTGCGGAGCGCGTGCTCCCCGAGGCTTCGCTTGACCGCGGCGGTCTCGTGCCGGTCATTCTGCTTGGTGCTTGAGCCGTGCGCGTTAACGTAGCCGACTTCGTCCTCGCCGACGTTGGCGCGACCAAGCGCGGTCGTGATCGACCGCGCCATCTCAACGCCTTCTGCGGTGAGTCCCGTCATGTGGTACGCGTTGCCGAACGTTGCGAAGCCGCCGAGCTCGCAGTAGATTTCGGCGCCTCGCTTCCTGGCGTGCGCGAGCTCTTCCAGGATCAGCACGGCCGAGCCCTCGCCGAGGACGAAGCCGTCCCTGGTCGCGTCGAATGGCCGTGACGCCCGTTCTGGCTCCGCATTGCGGGTGCTAGTTGCCTTGATGGCGTCGAAGCATGCCACCGTTATGGGGGAAATCGGGGCGTCGGCCGCGCCGGCGATCATCACGTCGGCCGCCCCGTCTTCGATGACCTCCGCGGCATGGCCTACGGCATCGAGCCCTGACGTGCAGCCGGTAGATATCGTCATCACCGGGCCACCCGCGCCGTGCCAGGTGGCGACTTCCGCCGACAACATGCTTGGCACCGTTGCCTGGTAGAGGAACGGGTGCCCGTCCGCGGGGTCGACAAGCCATTCCCGCCCCCGGCTGGATACCTTGACGTACTCGTCCTCCAGGCGGGTGGTGGAGCCAACGGCGGTTCCCATGCTCACGCCAAGCCGCCTGGGGTCGCCCCGCTCAACGTCGAGGCCGGCGTCACTGACCGCCTCGGCTGCGGCGACCAGCCCGAGTTGGATATGCCGGTCGACCCGGTAGGTATCCGCCGGGGACAGCCCCGCAGCGATCGGATCGAAGTCGCACTCGGCCGCGATCCTGGAACGGAACCCGCTCGCGTCGAACAGCGAGATCGCCCGGGTCGCGGTGCGGCCCGAGGTGAGCAGGTCCCAGAACTGTTTAACTCCGACACCGCCGGGTGCGACCACAC
>Ga0207416_1004265_pt1 | contig 12634 bp, 13 predicted proteins | sample PaiPotPPM11metaG_FD_184107 | JGI IMG/M metagenome (GOLD analysis project Ga0207416, IMG submission 184107) | Iron sulfur acid spring bacterial and archeal communities from Banff, Canada, to study Microbial Dark Matter (Phase II) - Paint Pots PPM... ...
GTGCCCGTCTCATCGGCATCCTGAACGCCGCGCAACACCAGCGGCCACGCGCGATCGTCTTGAGTCGTCACAACTCGCTGCTGTCCGTGCTGCCGATACGGCCAGGCCCGCTGGTGAGATCGCGTATTCAACTCTCGCGAGTTCTCCCGCCGGATCACGCCCGGATCGTTCGTCAATGTCCCGGGTGCGGACAAGTGTTCTGCGGAGCTATCCGAACTGGCGTCGCCCGCGGCATCTCCGGCGCGGCCAGCGTCCTCCTCGCCCTGGACGGCGGACTGTGAACTGAGACCGCCGGCACGGGCTATCTTCAACCATGCATCGCAGTCGCGCTTACGCCATCTTGATCGATGTTCCTGAGACGGAGGCCGCCCAGGCGGTCGGCTTCTGGTCGGCCGCCCTCGGGGCATCACCCCGGCAAGTCCTCACCGAGCCGCAGTTCACGGTCCTGGACGGGGCGGTGCCCGGGCTCGTCACCGTCGTCCAGGCCGTCGACGACGCGCCTCGCTTCCATATCGACATCGAGACCGATGACGTCCAGGCCGAAACGGCGCGACTGCTAGGCCTCGGCGCCGTGCCGGTATCCCAGTGGCTGGAATGCCGTGTGCTGCGCGCGCCAGGCGGGCACTTGCTTTGCGTCGTGCCCGTGCACAGCGACCCCGAGGTTTTCGAGGCTGAGGCGAGCACCTGGCCGTGAAGACCGCCGAACTGGGAACGGAAAGTCCCGCAAAGCACGGCCGACGGCCGTGTAGCGGGGCTGATGGTTCCGTGGGGTTCGGAACTGTTGCCGCAGTAGTGATCAGCACTGACTGATACCGCCCAATAGTGATGATGGAGTGCGCGCTCGCGGAACCGGGGAGGAAATTTCTCCGGGCTGGCCTGATGGCGGTGGAGTGTCATACGGAAACCACCTTCCGCGCCGCCGAGCAAGCCCGCGACGTCCTGTCGGCCAAACCCGGGCCAGCCCCGTCCGGCGAGGATCAGGACACGCCTTAGGCAGCGACCTTCACAGGGGCAGCGGGCGGGCGTCGACGACGCTTTTCATGACCAGGGTGGAGCTGAGACGCTGCACGCCCGGAAGGGTTGCGAGCCGCTCGTCATACAGCTGCTGATAGTGGGGCAGGTCGCGCGCGACGACGCGCAGCAGGTAGTCGGGATCGCCGAACAAGCGCTGGGCCTGGAGCACGTGCGGGATGTCGGCGACGTCCTGCTCGAAAGCGGCAATGGTCTGGCGGTCCTCATACCGCATGGTGACGAAGACCAATGCCTCGAAGGCCAGGCCGAGGGTGCCGGCGTCGAGTTGGGCGTGGTAGCCGGTGATCGCTCCGGAGCGTTCCAGCGTGCGCAGGCGACGGTGGCAGGGCGAGATGCTGAGGCGAACCCGTTCGGCCAGCTCGGTCAGGGTTAGGCGGCCGTCGCGCTGAAGTTCAGCAAGGATCTGCCGGTCTACGTCGTCCATGGCGTTGATCCTGCCACCGTTCTGGGGAAAATCGGAAAAAGTTGGAATCAAATTCCGTGCGAATCGATCTAGTCTTCCCTTGCACCAGTCGGCGGCGGGCCGGCTGGGTCTTGCTAGGAGGAGGCATGGCGATCAGCGCTCTCGCCGCGTTCTGGGCGGTGTCGTTCCTGCTGGTGCTGGTCCCTGGAGCGGACTGGGCGTACGCGATAGCAGCCGGGCTGCGCGACCAGTCGGTCCTGCCCGCCGTGGCCGGGCTGCTGGCGGGCTACGCCGGGCTAACGGCGGTCGTCGCGGCGGGCGTGGCCACCGTGATCGCCCGCTCGCCACTGGTGCTGACCGTCTTGACCGCGGCCGGCGCCGGGTACCTGCTCTGGCTCGGGATCACGACCGTGGCCCGGCCGCCCGCGCCGACGGCGGCAGTGGACCGGCCCGGCCGGTCTTGGACCCGCCGCGCGGTGACCGGAGCCGGTATCAGCGGCCTGAACCCCAAGGCCCTGCCGCTGTTTCTGGCTTTTCTGCCGCAGTTCCTCACCCACGGCGCGGCCTGGCCTTTCGCGGCGCAGATCGCGCTGCTTGGCTGCGTGCACATCGCCAACTGCGCTGTCGTCTACACCAGCGTCGGCGCCGCCGCGGGGCGGGTTCTGCGGACACGGCCCGCCGCCGCCACGGCGGTGGCCCGGTGCTCGGGCGCCGCGATGATCGCCATCGGGGTCCTCCTGCTCGCTGAGCACCTGTTCACGTAGGGCTAACTGGGGGCCTAGCTCAGTTCCGCCTGGGAAGGTAAACAGTCGCTGGCCCAGCGCCAGCGCGGCGGGCTCGACCGCCAGCCGGTGCGCTCCCACCGACATGAAGCCGTCCTGGCTGGTGTCGAACGCCTCCTCGTGGAAGCCCGCCTCCCCGAACCAGGACCGGATCGCGGGAGTCAGGTCGGGCGGACGGCGGTGCCTTGTCCACAGGACCAGCGCACCGGGTGCGCACAGGCTGGGCAGGGCGGCCACCGTGGCCCGGATGTCGCCGTCGGTGATGTTGCCGAAGATGCCGCAGGCCAGGACTATCTGGGCGGGTACCGCGCCCGCGCAGGCATCGGTGATACCGGCGTCGGCCTGCAGCACCTCGACGCCGGGCAGCCCGGCCGCCTGCGCCGCCTGCCGTGCGAGCGCGACGTTGCGCTCGTCCAGCTCGACCAGCCGGGCGCGCACGTCGTCTCGGCGCGGATGCCCGGTCAGCACGCCGATCACGTCCCGGCCCTGCCCGGCGCACAGGCTGATCAGGCGGACGCCCCCGGCGGGCGCACGTTCGAGCTCGGCGCGCAGGTGCCCCTGCACGAGTTCCCCCCGCCGCGAGAGCAGGGAGCCCGGATCGTCGTAGTCCCGGTGCCATTCCACCCAGTCAGGCCGCGCCATTCTGCGACCCTACAGGCCGCGGCGGGTCGGCGGCTTCGTCACCCGCTTGGTCTTTGGGTTGTCTTCGGGTTGTCTTCGGGTTTCGATCCGACTCTGCGTGGCCTTGGGCTTGACCGATCGCGGTTGACAAAGCGCTCGAGCCGAAAACGTGGTGTGATACCGCCTACCGCATCCGATCCTGCTGTTATGCGCAGGTTCTCCGCACGGCGCGCGGAGAGCGTTGAGGAATGTTGAAGGCACAGCGCGCTAAAGAGATTGAACTGCCGGGGTCTCCAGTCATGATTGAGGGCGGGGTTACCGAAGCGAGGGAAATTCAATTGCGGGCAGCACGCGGCCCGGGGTAGTTTCCGCGCATGCTGCCCGCTGTGCGCACGGATAAGGAGTGGCAGGCTGTCGTCTGGGACGAGAAGATCGTCCGGCCCGCCGCGGAAGATCTTGCGGCCCGCCTCGGCCTGGCGGGCGCCGAGCTCCGCCGTTACCCAGAAGGTTCCCGTCCCGTTTACGCGGTCGGCGACCGTCGCGTTCTCAAGCTCTATCCCACGGTGTCCGCACCGGACAGCGTCACCGAAGCCCGAGTGCTCGATTACCTATGCGGCCGCCTGCCGGTCGCCACGCCCGAGCTCCTCGCCCACGGCGAGTACGAGAACGGCTGGCGTTACGTGCTGATGTCGCAGCTCCCGGGCACCGAGCTGGCCGCGGCCTGGCCCGCCATCCCGCGACCGCACCAGGACCGGGTTCTCAGCGAAGCCGGCGAGGTGCTCGCCGCGCTGCACGGCCTGGACCCGGGACCACTGCACCGATCCTCGGCCCGCCAGACTGGGCCGGCTTCCTCGCCGGCCAGCGCGCGAAGGCCCGGGAGCGCCAGCGCGAGGTGAAGCTCCCAGGGCTGTGGCTCAGTCAGATCGAGGGTTTCCTGGAATCGGCGCCGCTTGCGCCCGATCGGGAGCGGGTGCTGTTGCACACTGAGGTGACGCGCGAGCATCTGGTGGTAAATCCCGGTACGTGGACGCTGAGCGGGCTGCTGGACTTCGAGACCGCGATGACGGGTGACCGTGCCTACGAGTTCGTCACGGTCGGCCTGTTGGTCTCGCGATGCGACCCGCGCCTGCTCGGCCGCATCCTGGCCGCTTACGGCCGCGGCTTCGACCCGCGGGAACTGCTCGCGTACACGCTTCTGCACCGGCAGAGCAACCTGTCCGAGTCCCTCAGGGAGTTCCCGGCCCCGCCCGAACCCACTCTGGATTCCCTGGCCCTGACCTGGTTCGGTACCGCCTAGACCGGTCATCGGCCCATCTGGCTAGCCCTGACTCACCCGAACCCGGGTCTCGGATATGTCACCCTGACCTGCGCGACGCCCCCGTCTCATCGAGCGACCATAGGTGCACGCTAATTTGATAAAAGTCAGGTTCAAGGCTCAGGCCGATACAGAGATGAACTACCGAGGTCTCCGGTCATGATTGAGGGTCATAAGAGGGACGGGTGCCGACACGGGCCCGCAGCGGCGTGACATTTCCCCCGTTCACCCCCAAAACGCCGCCCGGAATCGGTCGCCTGACGTTATCGAGGGTCATCGGGGGCGCTATTAGACGCTTTTGACCCGCGATATTTGGAGGGTACTTGGCGGGGGTATGAATGGAGGGGCGCACGCCAGGCCTTGGACTTCTGGGCTATTTTATGATCGGTCGGCGTTGAATTCTCGCTCCGCCCAAATCCTAGGATTTATCGCCCGTCGGGCGATTTACGGCAATGCTGTTAGGTTAACGCCTGGTCCGCGGACGCGGCGACCGTTCCGTTTGCCTGATTTGTCGGGCATCCCGGCAGCTCAGGTTCATGATCGGTTCATGATCGCGAAGGATTTTCATATCATTCGATGAAAATCCTTCGCGAAAGGAAATCCTTCGCGATCATGGTGCGGGCCATCAGACGCGCGGTGGCATCAGGCGGCACGTGGCCATCACCCCACCGCATATCCTCAGCCCGTCCCGTCCGAACGATCCTGACCGGCTGCAGCCTGCGGGTGGTCGGGCAACGCGCGGCCTGCGTATGGTGTGGGCATGGAGCTGCGCCAGCTCAGTTACTTCGTGACGGTCGTGGAGGAGCTGCATTTCGGGCGGGCCGCCGAAAGGCTGCATATCGTGCAGCCCGCCGTCAGCCAGCAGGTCCGGCGGCTGGAGCGGGAACTCGGGGTCGAACTCTTCGACCGGTCGCCGCGGCGGGTCGCGCTGACCGAGGCCGGGGCCAGGTTCCTGCCGGAGGCCCGGGCCGTGCTCGAGGCAGCAGCGCGAGCGAAGGCGGCAGTCGCCCCGGATCGTTCCGTATCGCCGGGGGTGCTGCGGCTGGGGACCAGTGCGGGGCTCGGGGACCACCTAGACCGGCTGCTTGACCGGCTGGCGCCGGGCTTGACCGTCGAGTTGGTCTACGGGCCGGCCGCGGAGCGGGCCGAGCACGTGCGCGCCAGGAGGCTGGACGCGACGTTCGTGCGGGGGACGCTCAACTATCCAGGGCTGCGGCGCATCCCGGCGTGGCAGGAGCCACTGTTCGTGGCGCTCTCCGCCCGGCATCCGCTCGCGGTGGAGCCGGAGGTCAAGCTGGCGGACCTGGCGCCGTTCCCGCTGCGGTTGACGGAGCGCCGGAACAACACGCCACTGGTCGACCTCGTTGTCCGGGCCTGTCACGAGGCAGGGTTCACCCCCGCGTCGGCCCCGGTCGCCGCCGTGCTGACCGACTCGCTGGCGATGATCGGCGCGGACGACAGCTGGACGGTCGTATATGCCGCGCACGCCCGGCAGATGCACAGCGGGCGCGTCGTGTTCCGGCCGCTGGCGGGCCCCGGACTGGCGCTGAGCACCGGGCTGCTAGTACGTCCCGATTCCCCGCCTCTGGCCGTGGATGCCCTGCTGACCGCTCTGAGCAGCGACGATAACGATTCATGATCACTGCGCGGGGAGGCTGGCTCTTGGTCGCGCGGACAAGGTCCGGTGGACTTTCCCTAGCCGCGGCGCGGAACGCGGCACCGGAAATCGAGGGGAAGCCGTCATGCCGAACGTAATCATCCAGCAGCTACCGAAGAGCCCCGAGGCCAAGCGCGAGTTGGTCAAGCGGATCACCGACGCGATCGTGGACGCCTACAAGTCCCCGGCCGAGACCGTCCACGTCTGGATCGACGAGTACCCGGCCGACGGCTACGCGGTCGCCGGCAAGCTCGTCGCGGACAAGTAGCAGGCCAGACACGTAGCAGGCGGAGACCGCGCGGCGCCCTCGGCATTTGGGCAACGCACGGACTCCGCCTAGCGGGTGTCGCGGTCGCAGGATGCCGTCAGAACGCGCTGCGGTCGGCGCTGCGGTTGTCGGTGACGAGGTGGGCGTCGTGCACTCCGGCCCGGACTTGGCGGCGCCACCGCCTGCTGTGGCGTTACGCGCTGCCGACCCATTCTTCGGTGCCGTCGCTGAACAGCTGGTGCTTCCAGATCGGCACTGTGGCCTTGAGCTCGTCGATCAGCGCGTGGCAGGCGTGGAAGGCCTCCGCCCGGTGTGCGCATGAGACGCCGACGACGACTGCCAGGTCCCCCACCGCCAGGTCGCCAATCCGGTGGACGGCCGCGATCCCAATCACCTCGGGGAACTTCGCCACGATGGACTCGGTGACCTTCCGCAGCTCGGCCTCGGCCGACGGGTGCGCCGAGTAGGCGAGCCCGGTCACGCCCTTGTCGGCGTCGGTGTTCCGCACGGTGCCGATGAACAGCACCTCACCGCCCGCGGCAGGGTCGGCGATCGCGTTCCGGACCTCGTCCACGGACAGCGCCGTGTCCCTGATGGCGATCAGCCTGATCTGAGTCACTCATCTACGTTACCTTGCGCACAAGGTCGCACGTGTCCCCTGATTAAGCGGTCCCTTAACCACGAAGGCCGCTCGTTCACGGCTTGACTGCCCCTGACAGTCGGATCCCCGAGCATCAAGCGCCCTGCCCAGGGCGGCCAGTGTTCCGTGCGCGTGCCTTCGATCGGCGTCACTCTCGTTCATGCCAAGGAAACTGACGTACATGGCTGGACCAGCCGCGTCGAGGTCACGGAATTGGTCATCGACGAGCCGACTGAGTTGATTCAGAACTTCGCCAGCCAGGTCACCGGCGAGCAGTGGCGAGCCTGCGATCCTCCTGGCGGTTTCCACCGGGCCGATGGCGCTGATGAGCCACACCACGTCGTAAGCGTCTTTGGGCTTGTCCCGTCGCATGATGGCGTCTGCCTTGAGACATAGCCAGGAGGCGAGCCCGGCCACCGGGAACTCTCGCGCGGGGGGAACAGAGGACTCCGGTTGAGCGTCGTTCCGGGCCCGGCCCGCGCGGTCTGCAGCATCTTCCACCACCCGGCTATCAAGCAGGTCATCCAGGTGTGTCGGGCGTGTAGATAGGGCCGCCGATGCCGAAGCCAGCCAGGAGGCTCCACACCCCGATCGCCGCGAACCCCAAACCGACGATGCAGCAAAAGATCCCCAGCATCACGTCGTAGTGCTTCAGCGGCGGGGGCTCGAGCAGCGGCTCCCCGACCAGCGACTTCGTCGGCGGGACACGGCGGAGCAGCAGGTCCGCCCACGTCACCGATACGCCCGCCCGCCGGGCGCGCCAGGCGCGGAAGACACGGAAGATACCCTCTGCCAGGATCGCGCTGCCAAACAGGAAACCCACGGTGCCCTGCAGCAGGTCACTGTGTCTCGAAGCCACATACTCAGGAACCGAAGCCACTGACCATCTCCGATGCTTCGCTGTGCTAGCAAAGAGTATGACAGGAGTTCTTTCATTCTGGTGTCATCTCGCTGGCAACGACTTCCATGACAGCATTCAACGATCGGGTAGTGCTACATTCTCCATTCCGGATTCGCGGCTGTTTCGTACCGGAAGCACGGCGAGCGGACCCCAATGCCGAACCTCATGGCATATCCCGTAGGGGGCGGCTTTCGACTCGGGGAATGCGACGGCGTGCGCCCGAGGCGTAGGGTTTCGTTGTTCCTGTACGGCGAGCGAAATGAGGCGTTGGTGGCAGAAGGTGGCTGGGAGGGCCGCGTCCGCAGCGTCGTAGCCGCTATTTCGGACTACTGAACCGCCGCGCTGCCCGGCCGGGTCGTGTCCGCGTTTTGGCCAGCCATGGCTGCCTCAGCCGAGTTGTCAGACGTCAGCCGGCGGACGACCCGGTCAAGCAGGGGGAGGATGTCGGTAGAGGCGATCTCACCAGCGGCGAAGCGGACAATGAGCCCGTTGGCGACGTGCGTCAGCACCACCTCGATATCGGCCGCGTAGTCCGGCGGCGCACCGGACAGCAGGCGACGAGCGGCCGGCTCGACGGCCACCCAGGCGCGTCGCTCCACTGCCTGGCCCCATGGGCCGGACCTGACCCGGTGGTAGGCACGGAGGATGGACGGGTTGCGTTCCCACGGCCCGAACACGTGCCGGAAGATACGCATTAGGCCGTCCGCGAGCGGCTCGCCCGGCGGCGGAGCCGGGACCGGCCGACCGAGGTTGTCTGCCACCCAGCTCTCGACGGCGACCGCGATCAGTTCCTCGCGGGTGCCGGCTCGCTTGTAGATCGTCGTCATTGAGACCGCCGCCCGCCGGGCGACCTCGCGGAACTGGACCGACTCGGGACCGCCTTCAGTGAGCATGTCCACTACGACGGAAATCACCGGATCGCGGGTTATCGCCGCCGATTCCCTGGTCGGCTTGGTTTTCATGGGAAGAGTCTAGACCGTCGTCAGTAACTCGGTTATCGTCCAACTGAGTAACCCAGTTACTCGGCACAAGGAGGCGCGATGGCGACTTTCGTTCTCGTCCACGGCGGCGGCCACGGTGGCTGGTGCTACCGGCCGGTGGCGCAGCGGCTGCGTGACCAGGGCCACGAGGTGCACGCCCCATCGCTGACCGGTCTGGGTGAACGCGCTCACCTGCTGCCGCTGCTCGGCCGGCACATCGACCTGAATACGCACGTCACCGACATCACCGGCTACCTCTACTACAACGACCTGCGCGAGGTCATCCTGGTCGGCCACAGTTACGGCGGCATGGTGATCACCGGCGCTGCCGACCGGGCCGCCGACCGAATCGGGCGTCTTGTCTACCTGGATGCCGCCAACCCGGCTGACGGGCAGTCGCTCGTCGACGTCGCCGGCCCGATAATGCGGGCCGCCAGGGAATTCGGCGAGACCCGCGACGGCGTCGAGTTGGTCCTGCTGCCCGGGGAGGGCGCGGGAGCCTTGTACGGCGTTACCGACCCCGACGACCTGGCCTGGATGGACGCCCGCCTTACCGCCCACCCCTGGGCCTGCTTCGAGCAGAAGCTGGTACTCACTAACGCGGTCAGGCTGGCCGCCCTGCCCACGTTCCACGTCGTGTGCACCTCGACTCTCGCGACCCGTGACCCATGGCTGATCAAGGAAGCCCGCGAGCGGGGCCGACTGTGGGACATCGATACCGGCCACGACCTCATGCTCACCGAGCCGACCCGGGTCGCCGAGGTGCTGCTAGACATTGCCGCGGCGCCCGTCGAGTCAGGCGCCGCCCGGCAAGACGGCGGCTGACCACCGGCAGCCACAAGCCAGCGCCTCCCGTGCGGGCGTGAGGCCGAGCCTGGCAGCGGCCGTTGAAGACCGGGTTGGCGCGTCAGGGTTGCGGGCGGGGGCTGAAGCGGACCTGGCCGGCATCGGGCGCGCGCGGCGGCAGGGGGCATCAGAATCTGCCCCGCGCCCCCGTCGAGGAGCCCTCGGAGCGTGGCGGTGAAGGACAGGCCGCCCGTCATGCCGAAGCCGGGCAGGCCGGCCACGGCCCCGTGAGCGCGGGGCGCCGGGTTCACGTCCTGTGTCGCGAGCGTCGGGCGGATGGCGAATGCAGGCAAAATGAGCCTTGGCTGATGGCCTGGCTCATTGCGCCCGGCGGGCGGTGCTTGAATGTGCACCATGCTCACCGCCCGGCTGGCGCGCGCCTCCGACTTGTCGTCTTTGCTGGCTCTGTTTGAAGTGTCGGAGGTGAGTGCTGCCGCGCAGCCGCGCGAGCGCGCCGAGAGCATCTGGCGAGACACCCTGGCGCAGCGGGGAGCCTACGTGTTCGTCTCCGACGACGTCGATCGCATCGCTGCGACGTGCATGCTCATCACCGCGCCGAACCTGCTGCGTGAAGGCAGGCGGCACGGTTTCCTGGAGAACGTCGTCAGCCACCCGGAGCTCAGGGGGCGGGGTCACGGCAAGGCTGTCGTGCAGGCCGCCCTGGCGCATGCATGGACAGTCGGCTGTCACCACGTGCTGATGCAAAGCGGCCGGGCAGACCCTGGCGTCCACCGGTTCTACGAGGCACTGGGGTTCCAGCCAGGGCTTCGCACCGCATACGTCGCCAGCCAGCCGGCGCCGCACACCCGGTGATGCCGCCAGTCGCACGCCCGGCGGCTTCGGCCGGACCTAAGTGAGTGTCTGATAGACGGGCGGGCTGGGCCAGGCGGCATGCCATGAGGACGATCATGGCCCGGCCGCGGCCCAGGCGCTCAGCTTGCCGGCGTAGACGGCACCGGCCCGGACCCCGGCGCGCAGCGCGTCGTGCTCCGCTGCTGCCCTGCACGCCGGGAAGCTCGCTATGGCAACCCACGCATTGCGGCTCCACGAGCCTAACCACTTTCCAGCGTATCGTGACTGTTATGGAGTCAAATGCGCCGCGCATGCCCTCGGTCATCGGCATGAACCTAATACAGGCGCAGGCGGTCATCAGCACAGCTATCGCCGATCCTCAAGTCGCCATCCAGAGCAGCGACCCCGGCAAGGTGCCTCCGGGGATGGTTATTGGTCAGCGACCGATCGCCGGTAATGAAGTGGCATCTGGCAGTCACATCGAATTGGGTGCAGCTCGTTTGGAATGAGCTGACGATTCAGGTGCCGAGCACGTATTGTCCCTGCTTAACACCTGGGTAGAGCCTCTGGTGCTCGCGTTTGAGGTGGAAACGCCAGTACTCCTCGAAGTCGCCGCTGGCGATGACTGCGCGCAGGGTGAGAACTGCCTCGGCGCCGTCCAGCCCCCATCTCGCGCCTCCTATATCGAGACGGTCGGCGATCAGGTGGCGGCACGCGCCCTCGATGACGCCCGTCGCGATCGGCCATCCGGCGTCCAGTGCGTGGTCGTAGCGCAGGAACTCGCGCTTGTTCTCCAGGTAGCGCACGCACGCGGCGGCTCCGTTCCGCTGGCTCCCGGCCAGCCCGGCCGCACCGGCTTCGGCGGCGATCTCCTGCGCGGCCCTGTCGCTGTCGCCGGCCAGGACGGCGAGGGCCCTGGCCGCGACCCAGTCCTCGGCGGCGGGATCGCCTGCCTCGTGGAGGCTCCAGGCAGCACCCCACAAGTATTCGAGAACGTGAATGATGTCGATGATGACGTGAATTTCGGCATCCCGGCGGGCGGCCTCGGCGCGGACCAGGTCCAGCTGGTGTTCGGCCCCGTCAACCAGGACGACCCAGGTCCGCAGGCGGCCGGGGTCGCGGGCCCCGGCCTCGTCGAACGCGGCGGCGATCACCTCGCCGGGGTCGCGGCGTACCGACCCGGCCAGCCACTTGGCCAGGGCCTTCGGCCCGGGCCGGGGCTCACGGGCGCCGTGCCGGCCGCCGGGCGGGGCGATCACGTCGTGCGGCCGGCGTTCCGCCGGCTCGGCGTCGTAGACGGTGACCAGGCAGGCCATCCGCTTCCGGTTCGGTTTCTCCCCGGCTGACAGCCGGGTGCGCATCTTGCCCAGCTTCGCGGCGGCCTTCGCCGTGGCCGCCCTGAGCGCTCCGGGGCGCATCACGATGCCCTTGCAGTCGGCGGACACCACGACCAGGGATCCCCGGGTGCAGGGCTGGGGTATGCGGGCGGCGTAGAACGCGGGGATGCCGACGGCGGCATGCACGACGGACTCCTCGGCCTGCCGCTTGCCCATCACCGGCCCGCACCGGCGGGCGATCGCGGCGTGCGCGGCGTCGAAGGAGCCGCGGGCCGCCTCGACCGCGGCCAGTTTCGCCAGGGTATGGGAGTGCCGCCCGGCGGGCAGGGACAGGGCCGCGTCGGCCGGGCTGAAGTTCCCCGCTCCGGCACAGCGCCGCGCGCACCGGGTGACCCGGACCGTGCCGAACAGCGTGGCCAGCGCCCTGCCGTGCCCGGTCTCCAGCCGGGTCCGGGCGATCCCGTCGGCACCCGTCACGGGGCCGGGATGCTCCCGGGCCTGCTGTTCTTCCCGGGCGGCCCGCAGGTCGAAGTGGTCCTGCAGCAGCTGCCGGATCACCTCCCGCCCGCGCTCGTCGAGGAGGTCTTCCAGCTCGCAGGCCGTGAGCCCGGCCGCGGCGGGGCCGGCGAGCTCGGCGGCCAGCGTGGCGAACATGGCTTTCGAGACGGCGAACGGATCATCGGGCGGGACCGTGGCATACGCTGCCATGAGGGTTCTTCTTTCCTGGGGTCCGGATTGGTCAGCACCTCCGAACCTAGGAAGAAGAACCCGTTACTGTCCGGTTTTCAGCGTTTTCCCTGCGTGATCAGGCAGGGTGAACAGCCCGCCGTCGGCCGGGGCCAGCCAGCCCCGCGCGGCCAGCAGCTTCAGCTTCGACCGCAGGCCCTCCACCTTCGCCTTCTCCGTGCTCAGGCCCGCAGCGGCGGCGAACTCGCCCGCCCGCAGCGGGCGCCCCGCGTCCTCGGCTGCTTCCAGCAGATCCTGATAGGCCCTTGGCAGCACCGACGCCCCGGCGCCTTCCTCCCACGGCGGCACCGTCACCGCCCCGATCGGCGAGTCC
>Ga0207416_1004268_pt1 | contig 12630 bp, 13 predicted proteins | sample PaiPotPPM11metaG_FD_184107 | JGI IMG/M metagenome (GOLD analysis project Ga0207416, IMG submission 184107) | Iron sulfur acid spring bacterial and archeal communities from Banff, Canada, to study Microbial Dark Matter (Phase II) - Paint Pots PPM... ...
GTAATAGGGGTGGATGATTCCCTGGGCGAAGCTGAAAACCGCGCCGGTTAGGAGCAGCGTGCCACCCCAGATGAGGAAGGCGGCGCGAACGATGTCGGTCCGCGGACGGCGGAAGGTCAGCCAAAGCGCGGCGCCGAGCAGAATGACGGCCCCGGGGATCAGCCACGAGATCTGACCGCCGAACTGCGGGTTGAAGAGGCGATTCCAGCCGGTCAATCCCCAACGCGAGCCAAGGGCGCCGAATCCGCCGACACTCCCAGACTCGTTGCCCGTCAGACGGCCGAAACCGTTGTATCCGAAGATCAAACTGATCAGGTCGTTGTTCTGCGATCCACCGATGTATGGTCGCGACGCGCTCGGGATCAGCTCGACCGCGGCGATCCACCAGCCGGAACTCACGATCACGGCCACCGCCGCAGCGAGCACGTGACCGATGCGGCGGCCGTGCGGGAGATGGTCGGGTTCTGCGTGGCCCGGTTCGGGCGGCTCGACTTCGCCTACAACAACGCGGGGATCACCGGGCACGTGCACACCGCCGTGGCCGACGCCGACGAGGAGATGTTCGACCGGGTCATGGCCACGAACGTGCGCGGGACCTGGCTGTCGATGAAGTACGAGGTTCCCGCGATCCTGGCCGCGGGCGGCGGGGCCATCGTGAACTGCAGCTCCGGCGCCGGCCTGCGCGGCGGGCCGCGCTCCAGCGCATACTACGCCAGCAAGCACGCCGTGCTGGGCATGACCAAGTCCGTGGCGCTGGAGTACGCCGGGCGCGGCCTGCGGGTCAACGCGGTCTGCCCCGGCCTGACCATGACCAGCATCGTCGAGACCGGGTTCGCGGAGGCGCCGGAGAAGCTGGCCTACCTGCGCGGCCGGATCCCCATGGGCCGGGCCGGGCAGCCCGAGGAGGTCGCGCAGGCCGTGACCTGGCTGTGCAGCCGGGAGAGCAGCTTCGTCACCGGCGCGGCGATACCGGTCGACGGGGGCACCAGCGTCTGAGCTGCCCCGTCGGGCCGCGGCCATGCGGGACTACGAGGTCACCGTGCTCGTCATTACCGGCTGGGCGGGCCGGTAACGGCGCCGGTAACAGAGCGGTGCCAGCATCGGTGGCCTGAGCAGGAAGGTGGCACGGCGTGGGCAAACGGCAGATGCTGCGGATCGGTTGCGGCAGCGCGTACGACGGGGACCGCCTGGACTGGGCGGTCGATCTGGCCCGCAGCGGCCTGGTGTCCTACCTCGGCTTCGATTGCCTGGCCGAGGCGACGATGACCTTTGCCCAGCTCCGGCGGGTGCTCGACCCGGCGGCCGGGTACGCGGACAACCTGGCCCCGGTGGTCCGGGACTTCGGCGGCTTCGTGGCCGGCGGCCTGAAGATCGTCGGGAACTTCGGCGGGAGCAACACCCGGGCGGCCATGGACATGGCCGTCCGCCTGTTCCGCGAGCAGGGCCAGCGCGGCGTCCGGGTCGGCGCCGTGCACGGGGACGACATCCGGGAACGGGCGTTCGATCTCGACCTGGAGCTGCCCGACTTCGGCTGCCGCCTCTCCGAGGTCAAGGAACCCGTGGTCTCGGTCAACGTCTACTCGGGGGCCGCCGAGGTCATGGACCTGCTCGGCCAGGGCGCCGACTTCGTCATCGGCGGGCGGACCGCCGACCCCTCGCTGTTCGTGGCCCCCATCTGCTACGAGCTGGGCTGGGACCTGTCCGACCTCCAGCGGGTGGCCCAGGCCACCACGGTCGGGCACCTGCTCGAGTGCGGGATCCTGGTCAGCGGCGGCCGGCTGGCCAACCCGCCCCGCCAGGTGCTCGCCGACTACGTGTCGATCGGCATGCCGTTCGCCGAGGTCAGCGACGACAGCGTGATCATCTCCAAGGCGCCGGGGACCGGCGGCGTGGTCGACGACCGCACGGTCAAGCTGCAGCTCGGCTACGAGATCCAGGACCCGGCAAACTACCTCACCCCGGATGTGACCCTGGACGTCAGCCAGACGTCCGTGCGGCAGGCCGGCCCGGACCGGGTGGAGGTCACCGGCATGTCCGGCAAGCCCCGCCCGGAGACGCTGAAGGTGCTGGTCGGCCTCGACCTGGGCTGGCGGGTGGGCGCCGAGCTGTCGTTCGGCGGCCCCGGCTGCCTGGACCGGGCCGAGTTCGCCAAGGAACTGCTGGCCGCCCGGTGCGCCGCGTTCAGCGACGGCATCGTCGACTCGCGCGCGGACCTGATCGGCGTGGACTCGCTGTTCGGGCACCAGGTCGCGGGCGGCCCGCCGGCCGAGGTCCGGCTCAGGTTCGCGGCCCGCTGCCCGGACGAGGAGGTGGCCCGGGCCTACCTGTACGAGGCCAGGCACCTGTCGTTCTCACTGGCGGGCTCGACCACGACCGTGCCCAGCATCCAGCGGTTCATCGGGGTGACCCGGGCCTACGTGCCGCGTTCGGCCGTATCCCTCGAGACGGAACTGGTGACGGTCTAAATGAAGGTCTATGACATCGCCTACAGCCGGGCGGGGGACAAGGGCGACGTGTCCAACGTCTGCGTGTTCGTCGACGACGAGGCGGACTGGCCGGCGCTGCTGGAGAAGGTGACGGCCGACAAGGTCCGGGAGAAGTTCGGCCCGCTGGTCAAGGGCAACGTGACCCGCTACGTCTACCCGAACCTGCACGGGCTCAACTTCGTCCTCGAGGGGGCGCTGGAGGGCGGCTGCAACTTCGGCCTGCGCCTGGACCAGTACGGCAAGTCGTACGCCTCCCTGATCCTCGACATCGACCTCTAGGTCGTGGCCGGGCACCTCCGCTGGCGATAGCGTTAGCTTGCGTTTCTTGATATACAATCAAGCTAACAATAGACATCACGACGGCGGAGGATCTGATGTCGCGGACGGTGGTTGACCTGGATGAGGAAGCGCTGTCCCTGGCCAGCGAGGAACTCGGCACCAAGAGCAAGGTAGCGACCGTGAACGCTGCCCTGCGCCGGGTGGCTAACCAGCGGGCTGCGGCCCGCATGCTCGAGCTCCTCGACGAGACCGGCGCTGACCTGTCGGATGAGGCGCTTCGCGGCGCGTGGCGGGATGGCGGGCGCGGTTGAGCATCCTGCTCGCGGACAAGTCCGCACTGGAGTGGGCCAGGCGGGACACCCGGGCCCGGGAGGCTTTCCTGAGCCTGCGCACCGCGCATGTCATCGCCGCGTGCCACATGACGGCTCTGGAGATCTGCTACTCAGCGCGGAACCAGGCCGACCTGGAGGCGCTGCTCGCGGGCCAGCGGGCGCTGGAGTGGCTGCCGGTCAGCGAGGCCGCGATGGACCGGGCGCTCGAGGTCCAGCGTCTGCTCGCCGCCCGCAGCGGCAACGGTCACCGGCGCCCGATACCGGATCTGATCATCGCCGCGACCGCCGAGTTGCACCAGGCTGAGGTGCTGCACGTCGACAGCGATTACGACATGATCGCCGAGGTCACCGGCCAGCCGGTGCGGCGCCTGTTCGACCCGGAGCGCACGTAGCTCCCAGCCTGCTACGTCTGGTTGCCCAGGAAGGTGGCCATGGAGTCGTCGAGTTCGTGCCACCACGGGGTGTGGTGGACCGGCGCGACGGTCCCGGTGCAGGGTGAGGAAAAGGACCGGTCCCGGTACCCGGTGATGCTCGCCATCTTGTCGTGCTCCCAGTTCTTAAAGTGCGCACGGGTCACGTCGACGTCGTAGCTGGGATAGTCGACATCCTTATACAGGTCCACCATGTAGTCGGCCTGGAAGTCGATCTCGTCGAGCGGTCCCGCGCATTCGGCCAGCCGGTCGCGCCAGCGCGCGATGTCGGCGGCCATCTCCTCGCGCGAAGGCAGCGAGATCCGGCCCAGCACGTAGTCCCGCGCGTACCACGCCTGCGCGTCGAACATGGTGAACGTGTAGTACTGGTCCTGCATGCCGAGATACATGAGGCCGGGGTTGTCCAGCCAGAAGACGCCCTTGTAGAGGTTTTCGGGGTACAGCATGTTGGCGGTGCGCAACCGCAGCTCGTCGGAGATGAAGCCGAACGAGTGCTGGTACCCGGTGCACAACACGATGGCGTCCACCTCACGCGCGGTCCCGTCGGCGAAGCGCGCGGTGGCGCCGTCGACCTTGGAAAGCAGCGGCACCTCGTCGATGCCCTCCGGCCACGGGAAGCCCATCGGCTTGGTCCGGTAGGAGACGGTTACGGAGCGGGCACCGTACTTCCTGGTCTGCAGCGCGATGTCCTCCGCGGAGTAGCTACTGCCGATGACGAGCAGCCGCTTGCCCGCGAACTCCCGGGCGTCGCGGAAGTCGTGGGAGTGCATGATGCGCCCCGGGAACTGGCCGAACCCCTCAAACGACGGCATATTCGGCGTGGAGAAGTGCCCGGTCGCGACGATGACCTTGTCGAACTCCTCGGTCCTGGTCCGGCCGTCATCCTGGGTCTCCACTGTTACCGCGAACTTCCCGGCCTGCTCGTGGTAGCTGATCCACCGGACGGCGGAGTCGAACTGGATGAACCGGCGCACGCTGCTCGCCTTGGCCCGCCCGGTGATGTAGCTGTGCAGCACCTCGCGCGGCGGGAACGACGGGATCGGCTTCCCGAAGTGCTCATCGAAGGTGTAGTCGGCGAACTCGAGGCACTCCTTGGGCCCGTTGGACCACAGGTATCGGTACATGCTCCCGTGTACCGGGTCGCCGTGCTCGTCGAGCCCGGTGCGCCAGGTGTAGTTCCACAACCCGCCCCAGTCGCTCTGCCGCTCGAAACACGTGATCTCGGGTACCTCGGCGCCCCGCCGGCGTGCTTCCTCGAAGGCGTGCAGCTGGGCCAGGCCACATGGTCCGGCGCCGATGACGGCGACGCGTGATGCCATCTCAACCCTCCTGAACGGATCTTGTTCTTCTCCGGGCCAGCCAGCACGCACAAGTAACGGTCACGCCCGCTTAACCGTATTTGAGCACTATATGAGCGGTGAACCAGGTACCTCAGCACTTACGTCCTTCCGATCACCCCGGATAACCAGTCGTATGGCGGTAGAGCTGGATGGCAGAGTGCTGGCGTGCTGATCGACCACTTCCCCCGGCAGTTGGCGAGCACGAGGTACTTCACGCTCGGTGTTCCGCGGGCGGTGACGGTCTCGCGGGATGGCGGGCGGGTGCTGTTCCTCCGCACCCGGGGCGGTGAGGACCCGGTGACCTGCATCTGGCGGCTGGACCTGGCCGACGGCGGGGGAGGACGTGAGCGGCTGCTCGCCGACCCGGCGGCGTCGTGGAGCCTCGGTTCCGACGATGTGCCCGAGGCCGAGCGCGTCCGGCGGGAACGGGCGCGCGAACTCGCCGCCGGGATCGTGGCCTACTCGGCCGACGAGGCCTGCCGGACGGTCGTGTTCGCGCTGGACGGGGGCCTGTGGGTGCTGCGCGTCGGCGACGGCCCGGGTGAGCCGGCTGACACTCCGCGACCGCTGCCTGCCGCCGGCGGGGCGACGGACCCGCGGATCGACCCGACGGGGCAGCGTGTGGCCTACGTCACCGGCGGCGCGCTGCACGTGACCGAGCTGGCCGACGGGACGGGCCGCGTGCTGGCCGCCCCGGAGCACGACGAGGTTTCCTACGGCCTCGCGGAGCATGTCGCGGCCGAGTCCATGCTCCGCTTCCGCGGCTACTGGTGGGCTCCCGACGGCCGGCGGCTGCTGGCCGCCCGGGTCGACAATTCTCCCGTCCAGCGCTGGTGGATCGCCGACCCGGCCCATCCGGAGCGGCCGCCGCGCGCGGTCAGGTACCCGGCGGCCGGGACCGCCAATGCGGACGTCACCCTGCACGTGCTGCGGCTTGACGGAACCCGGACCGAGGTCACCTGGGACCGCGGCGCCTACGAGTACCTGACGGCCGCGCAGTGGGACCCCCGAGGTCCGCTGCTCAGCGTGCAGAGCCGGGACCAGCGGGCCGTCCTGGTGCTGGCGGCCGACGCGGTCACGGGACAGACAACGGTTCTGCACACCGAGCGCGACGACGCCTGGGTCGAACTGGCGCCTGGCACCCCGGCGCGGACCAGTGCCGGGGACCTGGTCACCGTGTCCGACCGGGGCGGTTCCCGGCGTCTGGTGGTCGGCGGCGCTGCCGTCACGCCGGACGGACTGCACGTCAGTTCGGTCAGCGGGACCGACGGCGAGGCCGTCTACTTCACCGCCACCGATGAACGCGACCCCACCGAGCAGCACCTGTGGCGGTACGACCCGGGACCGGGCCTGACGCGGTGCAGTACGGAGCCCGGCGTGCACGACGGCGAGGCGGTCGGCGGCACGGTCGTCGTGCTCTCACGCACCGAAGAGGGCCGCGCCGCCGCCGTCGCCTGGCCTGACGGGACCCGCGCGGCCATCGCCAGCCTTGAAGCCGAGCCCTTGCTCAAGCCGCGGATCACGTGGCTCACCCTCGGTCCCCGTGAGCTGCGCGCTGCGCTGCTGCTGCCGTCGTGGTACCGGCCGGGAACGCGTCTCCCGGTGCTGCTGAGCCCGTACGGCGGCCCGGCCATGCAGCGGGTGGTCCGCGTGCGCGGCGCGGCGTTCTGCGAGGACCAGTGGTTCGCCGAGCAAGGCTTCGCCGTCCTGGTCACCGACGGGCGCGGCACACCCGGCCGCGGGCCGCAATGGTCGAAGGCCGTGTTCGGCGACACCCTCTCCGCACCGCTGGACGATCAGGTCGATGCGCTCGACGCGATCTCCGCATCGTTCCCCGACCTGGACCGGGGGCGGGTCGGGATCCGCGGCTGGTCCTACGGCGGGGCGCTCGCCGCCATCGCCGTGATCCGCCGCCCCGACGTGTTCCACGCGGCCGTCTCCGGGGCCGCCCCGCACGATCAGCGGCTCTACGACACGCACTGGCGCGAGCGGTTCCTGGGCCTGCCGCAGCAGAACCCGGAAGGTTACGACCGGTCCTCCACCATGACCGGGGCCGCCAGCCTGACCCGGCCGCTGCTGCTGGTACACGGGATGGCCGACGACAACGTCGTGGTGGCGCACACGCTCCGGATGTCGGCCGCGCTGCTCGCGGCCGGCCGGCCGCATCAGGTCCTGCCCCTGTCCGGCGCGACCCATATGCCGATAGACCTCATTGGCCAGCTGATGCGGCACGAGCTCGCGTTCCTCGCCGAGTCACTCGGCGTCGCCCGATGAGCGTGCGGTAACGCGGCGACTTCTCTGGTATGTTCGGGCTAAGTCGTACTATATACGGGCAAAGGAGTGTGCAACGGGATGAACGTTGTGGGCAGGCTCGCGGACCGGCTGCTGAGTGCGGTAGTTCCGGAGATCAACGCGAGCGCATGCTGCAAGGGCTACGGCACCAGTTACACGAACGTGTGCAGCTGCACCGGCGGCCGTCTCCGCACCCAGAAGTGCACCTACAACTGCAAGTGCAAGGCGGTGTGCGGGCCGTGCGTAGAAACCACCACTCCGTGCTAGCGACGGCCAGGGCGCACCAGGCTCTGTGATCTGACCGCCGGGGCCGTGGCCTGGCCGTGCCGTCACGGCCCCGGCCTTATCTACTTACGAGGAGACGGAGTTGGCGATTCTAGCTGCGGCGGTCGTGGTGGTCGGGGTGCTGTGCCTGGTGGACCTGCTGCTGACGGTAGGAGTCATCCGCAGGCTGCGGGCGCACACGGACCTGCTGAGCCGACTCCACGGAGAGCCGGGCGGGGATATCGCCATCACCAGCCTGGGCGCGGGCGCGATCCCGGACTCGTTCACCGGCCAGGGAAGTGCGGGCGAGCCGGTCACCGGCCCGGCCGGGTGGCGGATGGCCGCGTTCTTCTCCTCGACCTGCTCCGCCTGCTCGGAGCGGGTACCGGGCTTCATCGATTACGTGCGGGCCCGGCACCTGGAACGCGATAGCGTGCTCGCTGTGGTCGCCGCTCCGCCAGCGGCTGAGCCGGTGCCCTACATTGATCGCCTGGCCGCGGTGGCGCACGTCAGCCAGGTGCCGCACGGCTCCGAGGCGGAGAAAGCGTTCAAGGTGTCGGGATTCCCGGCGTTCTTCTTGCTGGATGAGACAGGTGCGGTGCAGGCGGCGAGCCATGACCCGGCCGCCCTGCCGCAACTTGCCGTCGCGTGATCTGCTCGCCGTGATGGCCGGGGTGTCGCATCGAAGCCAGCGTGCCCGGGATCTGGCCAGCGCCTTCGTCCTGACCTGGAAGGCTGGGCCGGCCTTGCTCGTCGGCCAGGTGGTCGTCGCGGTGCTCACCGGGATAGCGCCGGTGCTGGCTGCCTGGCTGCTGCGGGCGATCCTTGACGACCTCGCCGTCGGAGCACGCCACCGCCTGGGCGAGATGCTGCTGCTCGCCGCGGCGGTCGGCTTGGCCGGCGGGGTGAGCGCGCTGCTGCCGAACGTCGCCCAGTATCTATCGGCGCAGGGCGGGCGGGCGACTGCCCGCCAGGCCACGGAGACGCTGTTCGCGGCGGTGACCCGCCTAGCCGGGCTGCGGCGCCTGGAGGATCCCGCATTCCAGGACCGGCTCCGGCTAGCCGGGCAGGCTGGCTCCTCCGGGCCGGGCCAGATCGTCTCCGGGTGCCTCGACGCTCTGCAATCGGCGCTCACCTTGGTCGGCTTCCTGGGCACGCTCGTCGTGCTCAGCCCGGTGCTGGCTGCCGTGATGATCGTCGCGGCGGTTCCGGCGATCATCGTGCGGCGAGCGGCGGCCCGGCGTCAGGTGGCCGTGATCATGGGTATCAGCCATGCCGAGCGGCGTCAGTTCTTCTACGCGAGCCTGCTGGTGGACCTCGCTGCCGCGAAGGAGATCCGGCTGTTCGGGCTCGGCGGCTTCTTCCGCGGCCTGATGCTGGGCGAGTTGCGCGACATCCAGCGGGCCAGCCAGCAGGCGGACCGCCAGGCGCTCCGCGCGAACCTCTGCCTCACGGCACTCGGCGCGCTGATCACCATAGCGGGCCTGATATGGGCCGTGGACGCGGCGGCGACGGGGCGGCTGACGCTCGGCGACGTGTCGGTCCTCGTCGCGGCCCTCATATCGGGCGAGTCGGCGCTGGAGATGATCATCAGCCAGATCGCGCTGACGTACCAGGCGCTGCTGATGTTCGAGTCGTTCCGCAGCGTACTGGCCGAGCAGCCCGATCTGGCCGTGGCGGCCCACCCGCTCCCGGTCCCGCCGCTGCGCCACGGCATCCAAGTGGACGACGTCTGGTTCCGCTACGGGCCGGGCGAGCCGTGGATCCTTCGCGGCGTGACCTGCGTCATTCCCCGCGGCCAAGCGCTGGCGATCGTCGGCCATAACGGGGCGGGCAAGAGCACGCTGGTCAAGCTGCTGTGCCGGTTCTACGATCCGGACCGGGGCCGGATCCTGTGGGATGGCGTCGACCTGCGGGATCTGGACCCGACGGCGCTGCGGGACCGGATCAGCGTGGTCTTCCAGGACTACATGACCTACGAGCTCAGCGCCAGCGCGAACATAGAGGTCGGCGATCTGGGCCAAGCAGGGCAGCGGGACGCGATCGAGGCAGCGGCGAGGCGGGCCGGCGTTCACGACGCGCTGGCCGCGCTGCCCCGCGGCTATCAGACCATGCTGACCCGGGCCTACTTCGAGGATCCCGGCGGGGACAACCCGCAGGCCGGAGTGCTGCTATCGGGCGGCCAGTGGCAGCGGGTGGCGCTGGCGCGGTCGTTCGTGCGCGCTGGCCGGGACCTGATCATCCTGGACGAGCCGAGTTCGGGCCTTGACGCCGAGGCGGAGCAGGAGATCCACGCCAGCCTGGCTCGCAAGCGCCACGGCAGCAGCGCCGTGCTGATCTCGCACCGGCTCAACACGGTCCGCGACGCGGACCACATCATCGTTCTGTCTGACGGCGTCATCAGCGAGCAGGGGAGCCACGATGCCCTGATGGCCCGGTCCGGCATCTACGCCCGGCTGTTTTCGCTTCAGGCCAGGGGCTACGCGCCGGGCCCGAGCACTCCGGCGGCAGGCGCCGTTCCAGCCAGCACAGCAGGGGAGAGGCAGTGACCGATTACGTCGTCGCAGTGCTCGTCGTCGCCGTTGCCGTCTACGGCACCTCGGCCAGCGCGAAGCTGCGCAGCCGCGGTGCCTACCGCTCCTTCCAGGCAGGCCTGGGCGAGACCGCCCTACTGCCCGGGCCACGCCTGGCGCTCGTGGCCGGAGCGCTGGCCGGAACCGAGACAATCGTGGCGGCCGCGGCTGCGGCCTCGGCGTTCCTCGTCGCACTGTCCGGGCCGGGGTCACGGGCGGTCGCGGAGGGGGTTCTCGCCGCGGCGGCGGTCCTGACGGCGGTCCTGGCGGCCGGAGTCGGGGTGACGCTGCAGCGCGGCACCAGGACAGCGTGCGCCTGCTTCGGCCCGGGCTCGGCCCGTCCGCTGAGCAGAGCGCATCTGCTCCGCAACCTGAGCTTGCTCGCCGCGCTGCTGGCCGCCGTGGCGGGCAACGGGCTGAGCGGCCGCCCCGGCGGCGGCCCGGCGTTGGCCGGCGTGTTCCTGGCCGCGGTGGCCGCCGCGGCTATCGCGCTGCTGCTGATCCGCCTCGACGACCTAGTCGAGCTCTTCACCCCGGTCTCCCGGGGCGGCGGGGCCTCTGCGCGATGACAGCCCGGCTCGCCGGGGCCGCCGGGACGGTCAGCGCCATGGCGGGAATCGCGGCACTGGCCGCGGTCGCCGCGGTCGTGGCACGCCGACGGCTCGTCGTCGTCGCGGTCAGCGGTCCGAGCATGCAGCCGGCGCTGCGCACTGGCGACCGCGTGCTCGTCCGCAGATCCGCGATCGGCTCGCTGCGACGGGGCCAGGTCGTTGTCATCGAGATGCCCGACATCGATCTCCGCCCGGACACGAGCCCGCCGGGCTGGCCGGCCGGCGGCCGCGAGTGGCTGATCAAGAGAGTCGCCGCGCTCCCGGGAGACCGGTGCCCCGACGTGATCCGCGCTCTCCTGCCCGGCGTCGAGGCGGTTGTCCCGGGTGGCCACCTGGCGGTGCTGGGGGACAACGCGCCATGGAGCCTTGACTCGCGAGCGTTCGGTTACGTCGGGGCGGACCAGTTGCTGGGCGTCATGGTGCGCCCGCTGACGCGCGGCCAGGATCGTGCCCAGTCATGTTTGTACTGGTGGAACAAGACCAGGACGGTGTGAACACAGGCCGATCTCGTCGGCCTGGAAGTGCACTGGCCTGCGTCAGTGAGTTCAGGTGACGGTTGACACCCCGGCCCGGGTTCTGCGACGCTGCACTGACAGTGTAAATCAGGGGCCTTGTTGATCACTTCATCCCGCGCGGCGGCCAGGAGGAAGCAATGACGATGTCCGAAGCGCCTGCCGGTGCGCCTGCGCCCGCCAAGCCCCGGTATGGCCCGCGCCAGCGGCACTCCGCCGCGCTCGACGTGGCCCGCCGGGGCCTGAGACTGGTCACCACGCGCACCAACGAGCAGGCGGAGTCCACGTTCGAGCAGCCCGCCTCCGCCTATCTCGACCCCGCCAGGTACGACTCCGAGGTCGAGGTCCTGTTCCGGCGGCGCCCCATCTTCGCCGCGCTGAGCGCCGAACTGCCCGGGCCGGGTTCGTTCAAGACTCTGGACATTCCGCGGGCTCCCGTGGTCGTCGTGCGCCAGCCCGACGGTTCGCTGCGGGCCTTCCTCAACATCTGCCGGCACCGCGGGGCCAGCGTCACGCACGGCGCCGGCTCGGCGCGCGCGTTCGTGTGCAAGTTCCACGGCTGGACATATGACCTGGACGGCAGCCTGCGCAAGGTGCGGGGCGGGGAGAACTTCGGCGAAATCGACACCTCCTGCTTCGGCCTGACGCCGGTAGCGGTCGCCGAGCGCTATGGCCTGATCTACGTGCGCGCGGTGCCGCTCACCGCGGACCCGTCGCCGCTCGACGTCGACGAGGCGCTGTGCGGCCTGGGCGCCCAGTTCGCCGAGTGGAATTTCGGCGAAGGCCTGGCCGCTCCCGCGATACACGAGCCGGTGGTGACCGCGTCGAACTGGAAGCTCGCGGTGGACGGATACCTGGAGCCCTACCACTTCGCCTCGCTGCACAAGACGACCGTGGCCAGGTACAACAACTCCAACCAGGCCACGTTCGACGCCTACGGCCCGAACTCGGTCAGCGGCTTTCTCGGCCGGAAGATCGACGAGCTGTCCGGGACGCCCGAGGACGAGTGGCCGCTCATGCGGCACGTCCAGGTGATCTACATGCTGTTCCCGAACGTGATCCTCTCCGTCATGCAGGATCACGTCGAGTACTCCCAGATCATGCCTTCCTCGGTGGGCGGCAATGTCATGTACCACCTCTACTTCAGGTATCCCGAGTGGGACTCCGAGGAGTTCCACCACAAGCGCTTCCTCAACACGCAGTGGATCCTGACCGAGGAGGACATCCCCATGGCCGAGGAGGTGCACCGGAATCTGGAGTCCGGCGGCCTGCCGGCGATGATTTTCGGCCGCAACGAGCCGGCTCTCCAGCACCAGCACCGCAGCATCGCGGCCGCCCTCCGCGAGGCCCAGGCACCGTAGACAGCCGTCCATCCCGGGATCACTCGCCGGCACGCGGCTCACGAAAGACATCCCAGGAGCTTAAATGTCAAGCCGCGACGGAAGATTGAGGGAGTTTTTCCCGGTGACCCCACGCGGTGGCCTCGTCGTAGCGGGTGCGGGTCTTCAGG
>Ga0207416_1004271_pt1 | contig 12622 bp, 8 predicted proteins | sample PaiPotPPM11metaG_FD_184107 | JGI IMG/M metagenome (GOLD analysis project Ga0207416, IMG submission 184107) | Iron sulfur acid spring bacterial and archeal communities from Banff, Canada, to study Microbial Dark Matter (Phase II) - Paint Pots PPM... ...
CCCCCATCGGCCCATACAGCCAGGCCGTCCGCAGCGGCAAGGAGCTCTTCTGCAGCGGCCAGATTCCGCTCGATCCGCAGACCGGCGAGTTGGTCGCCGGCGACATCGGCGCACAAACGCAGCGCGTGCTCGATAATCTCGGAGCCGTGCTGCGCGAAGCTGGATTCGATTACGGCGACGTCGTCAAGACCACGATCTATCTCACCGACATGCAAGACTTCGCTGCCGTCAACACGATCTACGAGCGCGCCTTCGGTGCCGCAAAACCCGCGCGTTCCACCGTCGCCGTCGCAGGCCTACCGCGAGGCGCTCGCGTTGAAATCGACGCGGTCGCGCGTAAGGGCTAATCGGGTGGAGCGCGAACGAGTTCGAGCATGACCGAGGGTTCGGCGGTGGCACTTCTGGCGGCATTCTGCGGCGGAGTATTCTTTATTCTCGCTTCGCTGGTGCAAGGTCGGCGCGATGCCGTGGCGGCCGGGGCGCCACAACCAGCCGCCGTTCCGATCATCGGAGCGCCGCCGGATATCTATTGGCCGATTATGCTTTCGACCGGCGAGCGTATCGTCGAGCCGAAACTGCGCCGCGAGATCATTCAGGAACTCGGGAAATGCGACGATGCGTGGAGCGAGGCGATACTGCTCTGCGCACTCGAACAGGAACGCGACCCGGAGCTCGCGGCCGCCGTGCGCGCGGCGCTACGCCGATGACCCTCGGGTTCGCACTAGCCGTCGCACTCGCATTGACCGCCGGTGCGTACGCCGCCGGCGGAATCGCGGTCCTCCTCGGACGGTGGCGCGTGGGGAGTCGCGGCGTCATGGGATGGCTCGCGCTGTCGTTGATTGCGTTTGCGTTCGACCGGACGTATACGGGCAGCCTGCCATTCGCGCCCATCGTTACCGTTGCCGCAGCGATGGGTGCGCTGCTGTTGTTAGCGCGCACCCGCATCGCCGGATTACGCGACGCATTGTGGACGTGTTTTGCAGCCGTTCCAGCGATTGCGCTCGCTTTTCTCGCCGGCGGGTACTTCTTCTCCCGCGAAATCGCGTCGATCTTGAGTGCGACTGCAGTTGCATTTTTTATGCTCCCAGGAATTGCCGCGCTCGCGTTCTACGTCGTTACCAGGTTGCTATTTAACGACAACGGCGAAGGTGATCGTCCCCTGCGACGTTTGGCCGGCGAAGTTCGCGGGATACAGACCAAAGGCTGAGCCACCAATTTGGGCACTAAATTTCGTTGTCGAAGTTCCGGCCGGATACGTTGTCGACCCAGTGGCCGACGCCGGAATGCCCGTAAAATAGGTGAAAATCGTGCCGCTGGTGGTATCTCCGCAGGTGTTCGCTACACTCCCGCAGGCCGTGTTGCTCACGCCCGCAGAGAGTTGTTCTTTCAAGCCTTTGCTGAATGTAGCCCAATTGTTGATCGTTCCGCTTGGTGACGTGCTCAAGGTGCCATCGTCCGCGAGCACGAGCGATCCCGGGCTCGTTTTCAAGAACGCGCTTGCGAGAGAGGATTCCGTACCAAGCCCCGCGCCGACCATGATATTGCGGTAGTCGATCGTGTATTTCACCACCCCGCCGGGACACGCCCCGGATGCAGGGACACTCGCGCCGGTTGGGCATCCGGTGCTGACAACCGACATATTTTTTGTGAGCGGCATAAATCCAGCATAGAGTTCACTATGCGTACTGTTAGCGTTTGTTCCGTCGGTGGCCGTGATCACAGCGTCGTAACGCTGGAATGCAACCGTGCCCGACGGCGCAGTATATACGGCCCAAAATTGCGTTGTGAGCACGGATCCCTTGGCCACCGTAATAGTCGATGTCGTCGTCGATCCTGCGCCACCTATCGAAGCAAAGGTACCCGTGCTGTTCGTGCAATCGGGCACCCCAGCATTGTTAGGACAGACTTTCACTGTCCAGCCGGCTGGTGCAGCTGGAGCGGTTGCGTCCAGCGACACGGTTGCACTGTGATGATTGGCGCTGTTGTCGTAATATATTTCATTGGGAACAGAGATATTGCTCGCCGTTCCAGTCAGCGTATTGCCACTCGGACTACCTGGAATGCTGCTTGAATTTTGAAAAGTCGCGCCGGTTGGCGCGAATGATTTGGCCGTAAAGTCATTGTTGTTGGTGGCCGTCACGCTTCCATCGTAGCTACCAGTTTCATCCGACCCAACATAAGTGGGTTCACTTGAGTCAACCGGGCCGGTATAGATCGCCGTCGACGTGCTGCTATAACACGTTGCTCCAGATGGTACGCCGGGAACCTGCGTGTACGAGATCGTGGACGAGGTCCCGGCCGCACCGGCGGTCGCGCCGTAGGTCGTAGGGGTGTTGGTGGTCGTTCCCGGGAGACCGCCATTGACCGTTGCGGTTACCGGACTACTGGAGAGCACGACACCACCGCCGCCGCCGCCGCCGGGTCCGTGTTGTTGCGTACTCCCTGAAGCAGTTGCGTTCGCCGTGGTTCCAGCCGCGCCGTCAGCATGGACGGTTATCCCGCTGAAGGTGGTTGGCGAGGTGACCACCACCGTGCCGCCGGCACCGCCGCCGCCGCCGCCATCGTTTTGTGGCGCTAAACCGGTCGTGCCTCGTGCATAGATCGTCGCAGGCGAGCCACTCGTATCAGCTAGGCGCAAGAGGACGATGCCGCCGCCGGTCCCGCCGGACGAACCGTAGGCGCCGTATGTGTTGTTGTTACTATTATTATTATTCGATCCGGCACCACCGCCGCCGCCCATCAGGACGGCGGTTGGCTGGGGCACATAAGCGGCAGCGCCACGGCCACCAATATCGGGATTATGGGTGGCATCCGCGACAGCATACGATATATAGGTGTGTTGACCGGGAACGGTGAGTGAATACTCTGCCGTTGAGCCGCTATACTGGGGGACCCACGGATAGCCGCCGTTGCCACCGCTCCCGGCGTTCGATCCGCCGCCGCCCCCGCTGTTGTCGTCATTCGCGCTTGGATCGTCGTCCGTACCACCGCCGCCGGCGTTACCGGGCGCACCCATAGCCACGTCGCCCCCGGGATACCCGTCGCCGGATGTTGCCTTATTGAGGGTTGGCCCAGTCGGCGTGGATGGCGCCGAGAAGTTCGTGTAGCCAAAGGTAAAGTCCGGAGTACCCATGATACCTTCGCCTTTGAATCCTTGCGCCGGCGAATTTGTCGCGGGATCCGCTCCGTTCATCGTCGCGCTATCGGCGTAGTCGGTATTGAGGACGGTGCTAGGCGATCCCGTAGCCACAGAGACGCCGCCACCGCGGAATCCATCACCCGTAGCATAGATGGACGCTCCACCTAGGTTGAGCGTCGAAGCCATGTCGAGCGCCGCAACCCCCCCGGTTCTACCGTCCCAATAGGCCGCCGTAAAGTTGCTCGACAGCGTAGCGGTGGTGTACTGCGGCACGCGAATAATCTGATAGGTTTGCTGGCCCGAACTGCTGCTTGCACTACTCTCAGTATAGGTATTCAGTAAACCGCCACCGGTACCAGTGCTTTGAATTGTTGCGACCCCGCCGCTAACCGACACGACGTGGACGTATTCGTAGAGACCGGCATTGCCTTGCGTACCGCCTCCATACGACGGCGAATTACTGCTATTAAAGCTTCCACCCTGCATCTGTATGATCAGTAATTCGTCGTTGGCGGCTATCGCGGCATTAGCACCTCCGCCCGTCGTATCCAGCGTACCAAGAGGAACCGACGTCGAACCGGCGGCGAGCGTACCGAATGGCGGGGCATAGTAGGCGTTGGTGACGCCGCTAAGCGTCCCGCCCGCCTGATCGTCGCCGGCGGTGCATGCGATCGTCCCCGCTCGCGCCGGTAAGGACGTCGCCGCATCGAGGACTGCTACCGTCGCAAGTTGCGTCATTGCAATGAGGAGCGCAATAACGCGCCTCGATCTGCGTTCCGATCGAACGGTCACTAGCGCTTCCCCCAACCGAAAATATGGTCGACCAGCGTCGTCACGGTCAGGTAGGCGCCCTTTCGAAGCGGATGACCCGTTAACGTCGGGTCTACGCTGCCGGAAAAATTATAACCTACGGCAACGCGGGCACTGCTTCCCAACGAATACCCCGCCTCCGCAGCAAAATCCGTCGCTTGCGCGCCGGCTATATTGGCAACCGTGAGTACCCTAACCTCGCTGCCGATATCGAACCGCGACCCAAGGTCTTGCCGCACCCGCACACCTACGAGCCCCGTATGGGCTGCGTAGTAACCGCCACCATCGAGTTTGGTCGCAAAGCGCCCGGCAACCTCAAAGCCCCGCCACGGCCGGTAGAGTTCCTCAAATGACAACACGTCCGAACGATCGGCAAATAAGACTGACGTTCCGCTGGTTCGCTGGTATCCGAACAGCGAGATAAGCCGGTCGTTCTCGGACGGACGATAGGCAACCGAAATGCGATCGTCCACGGCGTGGTTTTCGCTACCCCAAGCCTGGGAAATCGCTCCAAGGGTCGAAATATTGGGGCCCAGGTGTCCGGTAAAGCCGCCGTTGAAGGTCGAGCCGCCGCCAACTCCCGAACGCGATTGGTAAGAAATTCCGGCGCGAAAATCCTTGGTATCCGTATATCCGATCGAGATCCCGTATACCGTAAATCCGACCGCTCCCGGGCCCGAAGCGTCGGCCCGCTGCACCAAGACGTTTCCGCTCAGGCGTTTACCGAACGCGAATTTTTGTTGCACCCCAAGTGCGGAATAGATGTTCGTCGCATTTCCCGTGTTCGTCACCAGATATTCGCTATCGACGGTCGTCGTCGGACTGAGCGACTGCTCGAGCCCAATCTGAGTTGAGCGGGTCCCGATGCTCGCAACATCGAGCGATCCGGTGGCCTGCGCGAAGCTCGTCGTCGGAGCGGCACTGAGCAACTCGCGAACGAACGCCTTGCCCTTCTTTGCAATCGCGTAGTCCAGCTCTGCCGACGTCTGCGTGGGTTGATTCGTCTGCGCATCATTGCCTACGAGGGTTTGGTCGCGCTGAAGAATGAGGTCGACCAGTTTTGAAACCTTCCAATCGAATCCAACCTGCGCTTGCGTGTTTGTTGACGTTTCCGGAACGCTTTGCACGCTAGGAACGCCGCCGATCGTTTGCGTACCGGTGATGACGGGAGCGTTATGTTGAGCGTGGGAAATGAGCCCTGCGGTAACGGACAACGATTTCGAAACAATTTTATGAACGAGTAGACTCACGTTATTTTGAGCGTCTCCCTCGCCGATACCGTGATTTTTTTGGCCATCCGCTTCGAACACGACCTGCGAGGTATCGCTAGCGCGATGAGCTACCGCAATCCGATAATTGGTGAAACCAGGATTAGCGATACCGCCAAACGGGTCGGCAAAACCAATCCCCGTATCTTGGTACTGAAGCCCGAGCTGATTGGTCCCCAACGTGTCGTTCAGAGAGAACGCAAAGGCGCCGCCGTGTGTGCCGTTTGGATTTGAACCGCCAACGAGCGTTGGTGATAAACCGTTGCTGGTGGCGTGCGAGATCGTCCACTGGCCGCCCGAGAGCTTCCCTGAAACGCTCTGTGAAAAGATCGAGAAGTTTGTTGCCCCGGTGGCGTCGTTGACATAGCCAACGTTGACATGCGTCGTCCGGCCCTTACCTAAATCAAATTCAACATTACCTCCAGTGGTCTGCGAGCGAACGCCGATTCCTTGATATTGATACTGAATCGTGAGGACCTGCGGATTAAAGAACTGATCGAACGGGAGCGGAATGTTTATGAAACGTAATACGCCGGTCGCATAGTCGATCGTGTAGTCTACGTTGCGGATGAGTAGCGTCGCGGAGAGGATCGCTCCCGTGCGACGGTCGATCGAGGAAAGCGTCAAGTAATCGGAACCGACAACAATGTCTGGCTCTAGCGGTTGCGCGAGCGCCGAGAGCCCCGAAACGGGGACGGTAAGGGATACGTAGGCCACATCGTTGCGCGCGCTAAATGCGTTGACGTGGACTCGATCGTTTTTGTTAGCAAGCGATACGTTCGCTCCCGATAGTAACTCGCGAAAGGAGCCGACGGCACCGTCGCTCCCGGTGGTAGCATCAAACTGTCCCCAGAGAAAGGAATTGCGCCCTGCATCGAGTCGGGCGTACAGACGATCATTCGAGCGATAGTCGTTTGTCTGCGTCGACGAGTCACCAAAAGTCTGGTAAGGCCGCTCGTTGGGATCCGCAATAAATGGTCCCAGCGACGAAAGCGGCGAGAGCGGATTTTGGGATTCGTATGCGAGCGTGAGCAGCGATCGCTCCCCGACCTTCCCCGCGGCAAAAATGGCGGCGCGGGCGCGACGCGCCGCTCCGCCATCGTACTCTCCGGACCCGTCGACCCCGATCGGTACCGTTCCAAGCCCCACGCTCAAGAGTCCATCGACGAATGGCTTTCGAAGATACGGAGCGACGTAAAACGTTTGTGTGGTGACGAGGTTGGCGAAAACGATCGATAGTTTTACGTTACCGGACGTGAGCCCCGGGAGAAGCGGAATAGCGATCTGCCCACCCACTCCGAGTTGACCCTCGAAAACCGCTCCCGCTCCGGCGCGATTATCGCGGGAAGGCGAGGCCGGATCGCGCGGCGATGCGCTGACTCCAGGAGACGGACTCGCAGCATCCTCGGGTTGCGAGTCGCCCGCAAAACTTGCGTCGCCACGATCCAGGGTCACTTTAATTCGCGATCCCGCGATCGCCGGATGGTCCCACCGGTCGAATCCACGGACGTCGAGGGTAACCCGGCTCCTGCCGTCCGCGATCGCCGTGCCGCGCACACTCGTAGTCAGCCGCACCGGCGTTCCAGGGCCATAGACGGTCTCACTTGTTGAGGGCCCTCGTAAGCCGCCGGCCCCCAACGAGGTTGCCGTAATGCGATTGGGGCCTGGGCGTAGCACAACGCCGTAGTATTCGAACTCCGCTTTTTCGGCTTTCCGAGCAGCGGTGTGTCGGCCGACGTGCGAGAGCGATATGTGCTCTCCGTTAACGCGCAGATCGATGCCCGCTCCAAAAAGTTGTATCGATCACGACGCGCGTAGCAATGTCAGGCGAAACGCCACCATCGATAGGGAATACAAAGGATGCGGCAAGATCGCTCGTTGCGGTGTAGGTTTCATGCGTGAGGTCCGCACGCAAGATTTTATTTCCCGGAGTATTCTTGCCCGAAAGATCCGGAGGGCCCGTCGATGATACCGGAGGCGTGGAGGCTATAGTCGGCGCCGCCGATTCTGGAGCGGCAGTCGCTATCCCATCGGCTTGGATGGCGATCGGCGCCGACGCCAGAAAAACCAGCACCAAAAACGAGGCGAGGAACTGCCTCATGGTGCGCCCGCGAGGCCGAAGTTCACATCTTCGATAAGACCATCGTCAAATATTCCATGCACGAGCCGCTGCGTTGCCCAGGAACTATTCATGCGGGCATGCGAGAACGGGCGAACGCCGCTCGGGAGCGTGGAGGTATCCAAACGCAAAACGTGCATGCCCGGTCGCACGCCTGGAAACGAGTATCGTCCGGCATTGTCAGTGACAACCGAGCTACCGTTTTCGAGGTAAATCCGAACGCCCGCAACGCCGCGATCTCCCCTTTCAAATCGCTCGCTTCGATAAGCATCGATAAATACGCGCCCCGTAATGATTCCGCGTTGCGAGAACACGCCGGCGATCACTTGTACGTCGGATGTCGCAGAGGCCGTTATATTCGCTCCCCCAAGTTGCGCCCCAACACTCACCGCGTTGACGAGTACCGTACCGGCGGAGACCGAAGGGAAGACGACCGTGGCATACATGATCGTGTGCTGGGCCGCTGCTGCTAGAGCTGGGAGCGTCCATAGAAGCGTGCGGCCCGAAACCACCGGATCGCTCGGAACGCCATCCACCTGAGCGGTACCTCGCGCATAGACTTCCCCTGGCGGAAGGGTATCGATGATTTGGGTTTGCCCCAATGCAGCTGAGGACGAGTTTCCAAAGGTAATGTTGTAGACGAGCCGATCTCCGGGTTGTGCCACCGGCTTATCGACGGTCTTGTTGACCACAATCGTATGCGTCGGAAAGAGCGGGATGTTGCCGAATAATCCGAAGACGTCCGCTAGTTCTACGCCTTGCGAAGTTAACGAGTAGCCTCCTGCGAGCGCGATCGGTTGATTGTCTAGCGAAGACGCGCTCACGTTATAGAGCAAGCCGTCGGTACCCGGCGTAATGAGCAGACCAATTTTACGGTTGGTAAACCCCGGGTCCGTGACGGTAATGACAAAGTGCGAGCCGCCGGGCGCAATTTGGTTTTGAGACAGTGCAAAACTGTAGATTCCATCCGCCTCGGTCGTGTAGGGATTCTCCGTGTTTGGGCCCACCGCAGCACTGCGATGCATGCTGGCGACCGATGGAGCCATAAGCTTGACGGGGACGCCGTTGCTGTCGAGAAGGGTAACGATAGCGCCACCAACGGGACGATTGTCGTTCGCGGGGTTGAACACGACATTTGTCGTTCCTACAAGAACGCTGGCCGGGCTCGTTGCTACCGGTGCGATACCGTCCGCGGCAAGACTCGCCACGTTCGTGAACGTCGCCCCTACGATCGCCGTGCCGGTGACCGTTGCGGTAAACGAAACGTTTAACACCGCTCCGGCAGCGAGCGTAGGAATCGTCACCGTGATCGTCTGGGCGGTAAGCGACGCCGAAGATCCGGCTGCAACGCCATCGATGGTGACCGAACCGAGATTGGGTTGCAAGCCGGATGGGACAGGATCGGTAACGATGACGTTCGTCGCCGTCGAACCGCCGAAGTTTTTCGCTTCGATATCAAACGTAACACTGGCCTGCGGATTCGATTGCACGCTTGCGACCTGGTTGACCATCTTGACGACTTGTGTGTTTGGACCGCTCGGCCCGCTTAACTGCGCTCCCGGGGCGGCTACGGCCCACTGCTCGCCCGCATCCGATTGAAGGCCGTCTGTCGTCCCGGTCGCCGTGGTTTGTGCGGTGATGCTTACCGTGAAGGCCGTGCCGATCGCAACCCCAGCCGTCGAAGCAACCACCTGTACCGTGATAGAGCCTCCGGGTTGCACCGTGGGGGAAACGGTCGAAGCAAGAGCTACCGGAATGGGACCGCCCGATGTAAGAAACGCGACGGAGAGAATCTTTGCGGGAGCGGCGGTCACACGAGTAACGGTGTACGCGTCGGCTACATTGCTAACGTTCGCGATCGTAAAGATACGCGTAACGTTTGACCCCACCGAGAAACCGTCCGTTGACGGATTCACCTGGGCTTGCTTGGGCGATACGAGGATCGCTCCGACCGCCGCAAACGTCGTGACGACGGTATTTGACGTCGTCGAATATCTGTTACCCACTGCATCCTGGTACGAGAGCGATGCGGTGTTTTCGGCTTTGCTTCCAGCGGTCGGCGACGAAACCGTCTGCGCGCCGGCCCCGCTCGTAGTCGCGAGAAGGGCCACACCTAGAAGGACCGCTCGATGAAGGAAGCTCGTGAAGTTCACGGCAACCCTTTAATTTCCCGTTAGTGCTTTATTTCGCAACAACTGCGAAATAAAGCGTTCCACTGGCACCCGGGACAAGCACGAACGTCGTCCCGCCAACCGTGTCGACGAATGCGTTCGATCCGATCGCATTGCCCAAGTTGTTCGCAGTAGACGTACTGGTAACGGCAGCGAAGGTAGAACTTGCCGTCGTATCGCCACAGGTTCCCGCAGTGGCTCCGCAGGTGTTTGCGACAGATGACCCGGTCGTCATCGCTTCCTTAAGCCCATTCGTGTAGAGAGCCCAGGTATTTGTGCCCGCACCGCCGTCTTCGGTGATCTTCAACGTACCGGCCGACATGGATTCAGGCACGTTACCCGCGCCGGAGACCGTTGTCAAAGGGAGCGTGTTCGCGTAGACCACTTGATACTGCACGACGCCCGTCGGGCAGATCCCGTTCGCTGGCACGGTCGCGCCGGTCGGGCACCCCGTAGAGATGACGGTTGCGATTTTGTGAAGGGAGATAAATCCGCCCGGCATCAGGACGTGATAGGTTGCGTTCGTAAAGGAACTCGAAGTTTGTGACGTCGCAAGCACCTGCACGTAGATTGGGGTGAAGTTGCTGGGAGCACTAGCGCCGCTCACACTGGTATATTTCACGCAATATGGCGCCGTAGCTCCGGCTGACACAGAGATTTGATAGTTACCAGAACCATCTTTAGTAGCGAGATTCGTGCATGCGTAGTCGGTATAGAGACCCGTCACGACCACGCCGCTGGGTAGACTTGGGAAGGTGAACGAATAGGTATCGTTAGATCCCGACGTATTCTCGATATCACTGGGCACGTTAACGAACGTACCCGCCGCAAGTGTCGCGCCATAAGTACCGGCAACGCCGAGGCTCGCTTGTGTGAAGTCGGTGTTAGTGCTATTACTACTGCAAATCGCGGTGTTGTAGCAGCCCGACGCACCCGCAGCGCCCTTGGGGCCGTTCAAAACCCCGGGGACGTTACTGGTCGTGGTATTAGACAGGCCGTTGCCGCCTGAATTACCCGTAAGCGGGGCCGTGTTGTATGCGACGGCCGGATTACTTGTCGGGACGTTCGAGGTCGTTGCGGGTGTAATGCCGGGTCCCTCTAAGAATCCCGCGTTATCGGCATACGCTGTGGTCGCGTCGTTAAGAACAGCCGTGCCGGATGGAAGATTCGAAAGCGTTACCGTAAATTCAACCGCGGCTTGCGCGTTCGTAACACTGCCCGTGCTAGATCCGGGAGCGGCCGGAATTGGGGCGGTTCCTTGAATGTAGATGCCAACAAAATACGCGCTGCCAGCCGCCGGAGCCGTCGTGGTCCAGCCCGTCTTGCCGGTGCTATCGGTGGTATAGACGATGGTGGCCGTATCGCCGCTAATAACGATTGCCTTCGTGATGGCAACACCTGATACGGTCAATGGCGTACCGGCATTGACCGGGATTTTGTCCGTGATCAAAATACCATTATTCGTGGTGCTGAACGCAGACCCAGTGATAGTAGCGCCAGCATTGCCGCTAATGGACTGGAGGAGCTGCGCGGGCGCGGCGCCGCCGTTGTTAGCATCGATGGTATAGGTCAGACTATTTCCCGTGATCGTACCAGCGGTTTTTTGCACGTCTAGACGGGCGTCGGCGACGACGGTGTCGGTATACGTATTCGACACGGCGTTCGATGTGGATACCCCATAGTTCGAGCCGGTGCCCGGATAGCTGATAGTCGCGAGCGCAACCGTCGTTCCGACCGTTGTCGGGCCGCCCGTAGTAACCTTGTATTGGATTGCGAGGTTAATGTATGCACCAGGAGCGAGACCGTAGACGTTCGTGTTCGTCGTTGTCGAAAGGTAGGTATTCGCTGCGGATACCGTCGCAAACGCGTGGGCCACACCATCGGTTCCGGTGATAATAATGTTTTGGAACGTTCCCGATGCGCTGACGGTTGACGTTCCCGAACCGAGCTGGAAATATCCGCTTGAGTTGCCGGTATTGGTCAGCGTGTAATTATCGTTGATCGTGTCATTGAGAACGATGGGGCCCTGCGGAGCATTTTGATTCTGCGTCGTCGTTCCCGGCGAAGTGCCGTTGTTTGTCGTCACCACCAGCGATGGAGCATTCTGCACGAACGTCTGTACTTGATTGGACGTTGAGGTGTACGACGTTCCGCCGCCATCGGTATACGATGCGGTAGCGGTGTTATTAACTGCCGTGCCGGGTGCCGTGCTGGATGCCGGGGATGGGACCGGCGTCGAGACTGGCGGGGGCGTAGCCGCACCCGCCGGAAGCGAAACGACGGCCACCCCCGCAGCCATTGCCGCTAAGAACGATGGCAATACGAGCAACGTACGAAGATGGTTCTTCATGAAGGCTCCTCCGCCAATTCGCGCGCTCATCGAGCAAGGTGTCCGTTGACACGCACGTCGTAGCTAAAAACAAGCTGCTTGTGAGCGGCGAGCGCGCCCTTCGTGATCCAGCGTATCGCCTTGTACAGGACCGGGTCGGCAGGTTTCTTGACGACGCCATGTGCCGTTTGGATGGATAGCATAGGCTTTTTCGACCACGTTTTCCCGTCGAGCGAAAACTCAAGGGTTGCGTCATTTCCACGAGCGCTTCCGGGAACGTAGGCGGTCGATTTCGGGATCGGACCCACCGGAATCAAAGAAAGAGCTGGTGAGTCGCCCGCGTTTGTCGCAACGATCGAATAACGAATGAGGTCGCCCGCCTTAAGGACGAGTCCGTCGATCGGCTTTTGGACTTGGCGCCCGTCGTGCTGTTGCAGCAGCGCCCCGCTAAGATGTAATCGTACGATGGGGCGTGCGAGGGCCACGCTGAGACCGGCGAAAAAGAAACATCCCGCTAAAAGGAACGTCAAGGGACGGAACATACGGGTCTCTCCTAGTTGGAAGCAATGCAACCGGCTTGGTCTATAGCGGCGAATCGAGATGGGACTCATTCCGTCCCGCTCTGGGCCTTGTCGATCGTGTACTTCAAGAGCTCACCGGCCTTGACCGGGCGATCCATCGGCTCGTACCGCACCTTGCCGTCGTGCATCGAAACGATGCGGCCGACGAGGTGCAGGACGATTTTTGGGGCGGCAGCCGACGCGGCGACCGTACATATCAGCACGA
>Ga0207416_1004272_pt1 | contig 12621 bp, 10 predicted proteins | sample PaiPotPPM11metaG_FD_184107 | JGI IMG/M metagenome (GOLD analysis project Ga0207416, IMG submission 184107) | Iron sulfur acid spring bacterial and archeal communities from Banff, Canada, to study Microbial Dark Matter (Phase II) - Paint Pots PPM... ...
GCACGGCACGATGCGCAAAACAAAACATCGCGGCATAACCAAGGTCACTACCGATTTCATGCTCAATCTGATCGCCTACAACCTGATCCGCATTCCCAAATTGCTGACGGCCTAGCCGACAGCGCTCACAACCAGTCGGTCGCCCCACGAGTTCGAAGACAAAAAGACAGAAAAAAGCGCTACTCTCCACGTTCTTCAGCGGACTGCTAGGCGAAAGCGCCCCATCATCGCGCAGCAGGAAACACGCAACGCGCCCAAAGGCTTTCCATCCGGTAGAACTGCCCAACTGAGCCCATGTTCGCGTACTGGGGGTAATCTAAGGCGGCAACCTCACGCACAGTGGGGGACCTGCCGAGAATCACGGGAACCTGGCTGGGAGGGCGCGACGACGATTGGGGCTGCTTTGTCCAGAGCAACACCATGGCCGCGAGTGCGAGTGATCACTGAGGATTTGCCGCCTATTTTTTCATCGGCGACATTTCGATCTGTTTCGCATAAATGGAGCAATAACTCGGCAGCGGTGGCTCTGGGCGCAAACGAGAATTGAAGAGCAACTCATCCCTCCCCTACGAATGAATTGAGGGCGCGTGTTTGAGAGCTCCGCGTCGTCCGTTACAGCAACCGGAAGAAGAAATAGGGTCGAAATAACACAAACGCCGGGCGTGCAACTCGCTCACTGCCCGGCGCCGGCATGTCGATGTTTTTCGGTCCCGGCGGCCGACCACGGGTTTCGTGCGTCAAATCAGACGAGCAGCAGAGTCGGTTAATTGCTGGATCGATCTTTTGAAGCGGCAGCGGACCCAGGCGATCAAATGCATTGGCAGCGCATATGGCCGAACTCGGCATTTGTTAACGTGCGACCGGATTAGGCAAGCCAATCCCTGAAATCGCCCGAAATCGCCGGGCGTGTGCCGCGATCGGCCCGCCGCCTTACGCCGCCAGCGGGCGCGCTCCCGCGCGTTACTTGCCGACCTTCCTGTTGCCGTCCAGGCCGAGATTGATCCGCCGTTTGAGAATGACGGAAGGCTTGAATACCATGACCCAGCGGGGCGAAATCGGCACCTCCTTGCCAGTCTTCGGATTGCGGCCGATGCGCTGGCCCTTTTTGCGCACGACAAACGAACCGAACGATGACAGTTTGACAGTTTCGCCGCGTTCCAGGCAGTCGGTGATTTCCTTGAGCACAATCTCAACGAGTGTGGCGGATGCGGTTCGCGACAGCCCGACTTTTTGATAGACCGCCTCATATAAATTCGCGCGCGTAACCGTTTTGCCCGCCATAGCCCCACCCCCACTATCGGTGAACGACACGTCATCGAAGTATCGTACTGAGTTATCAACGATATTGACTTGGCAGGGGACGGGTCAACCGACTTGTATGGGCTTGCCTGGCCATACCAAACCGCAATTTTGCGCTGCGGTGGTATCGGCTAAACATGCGGCTGGGTCACGGCTGATTGCCTGCTGGTCGCCGAGAGCGGAATAGCGCCGTCGCCGGCGAAGGGCGGATTCTGCTTCCCAGCCGAGGACTCCCCGCGGAAAACTTAGCAAAAACGACCCAGGATTCCGGCCTCAGAGCACACCCCGAGAACGGATCGGCCTTCAACTGCTCCTTCCAGATATGAGACCTGAGCCGCAGGTGTGTGGATCACTGCGGCCGACATTGCGTTAGCAAAGACGGTTGACAAGGGTATCGTGGAGGAATTCACTCTGTACAGCTCCACTGATTAGGTAGGGATGGAGTCAGAAAGCCGTTGCCATTCGAGTGCGCGATACGGCGGCATGGCATTCTGAACGCCTCACTGCTACAACGAGCGCTACTATGCGGGACCGCGGCGTGTGACGCTTTGTGTTCAAACGTTTTGGCTCACACGACCCGCCAAGCGGACAAAGGTATACTCAACAGCGAACGGCACTTGCAAATCTCGGTTTCTCGAAAATGGACTCTATAAACAAATTTCAGCACCGGAGGATGCGGCATGTCCTTCGGGTCAAATGTCCTAGATGTAACGCCTCGCAGATAATTTTTAATCTGACTCCTTTTATCGACAGTTGTGGATTCGAGAAGTACAGTATCGAATGCAAACATTGCAGAGCCTCGCTTGTTGCTATTGTTGATCCCGCAGACGACAAGTTGTTGGTAACTGAATCGATTGAAGAGTGATTCTTGTCGGCTGTTGGAAACCAGGCGACCGGTACGGCGCTTCGCATTAAACGCATTGATGAATATCCGAGGTTTGCGGCAACCAGCTTGCTAACCGGGACAGTCCATTGTCCAGGTCATGCGGGGTGACTCTCCCCTCAAGCTTTCGAGGATCGCCGCGCTTGCCGCAACAGTCACCAGCGTCGAGTCGGAAGTTGCACGCTTGCAGGCGGAGTCATCCGGCAAGCCGTTCAATTATGCAGAAAATGAACCCAGCTGGCGGCAATTCACGCGCACCGCATGGCAGAATTCGATTCAAGATCGAAAATTACCGCCACAAGGCTGCCGAACTCGCCTCAGTCACCACGCGCGCTGAGATCAGATGCGACGGTTTACCGCGAACGGTTGAGCGTTGCGCAGACCGTCGAGGGTATGCGCAAACAGCTCGAAGGACTTTAGGCGGGCAGTAAGCTGCAGTTATTGCTCGCCAAGGATAACCGCACTGAAATAGCCCGGTCTCTCGCATACGCCGAGCAGACTGCTGGGCGCCAAGCGCGATCCCGAACAGCTTTACCGCGCAGGAGAGGCACGCAACCTTCGGCAAGCCACTCAGCGTTGGTTCCGCGCAGCCGCCGAACTTGGCCGCGGGCACGCCCGGCTCATGCTTGGCAGATATCTCGTGGCCGGCACCGCTGGCGAGGTCATTCCGGAAGAAGGACGCTCTTGGCTCGAGCGCGCCGCTGGTCAGGGCATCGCTGGTGCCGAGGCTGACCTCAGTGGCTTAACAGGGGACGCCGCCATGGTAGCCCTGCATTAGCGCTTGGCACCCTCGAGGCGGTGTGGGCCCGCAATGACTTCGAAACGCGCTCGTCCGCCCACACCATTGGCAATCCTGTGATTTGCATCACAGTGCGGGAGTGAGTTCCCGACGTCATTCGTGAATCATTAGTCGATCAGCCCGCGTACGGCCCCCGAACCTGCGATCTACCATTGGTTTCCGAACAGAAAACCTCTGTGTCAGGTCGACCCAAGCTCGCCCGAAGCAAGAAAGTCATTTCGGTTCTCGACTTCGGCGACGGCGCGCGCGCCCAAGCCGGAGGTCGGGCAGTTAGCGACACACTACCCGTTTTGGCCGTCCTCATTGCAGCCCCGAATGAATTCCTGATCCGCAAGTACGGGCCCAATCGCGAGAAACGTTAGCAAGGATGCTGATATCTGATAACGTCATTCTCTTCGACATCATCGCTCCACTGGGCCTGAGATGCTCCACAAAGGGGGGATCGATCATTCAGGCATTTTCACGCTCTGGCGCATTATGGTTCTTGCGAACTCTCGCATTCTCATGGGTCTTCCGAGCAAGGAGCCCTGAACCATGTCGAAACCTAGTTCGCGTACAGCCAGGAAGTCCGCCCGAGTATCGACCCCTTCCGCTACGGTGCGTGCACCGTAGTTCTCAGCAAGTTCCCGAATCTGGCGGCACATCGTCTTTTTAAGGCGATCATCCGCGCAACCCGAGACGAATTCCCGGTCTACCTTGAGCTCCACGAATGGGAAATCTTGAAGACCCACCAGCGACGACCATTCCGCTCCGAGATCATCTATCGAGATGGCGATTTTGTGAAACCTACTTTGCTTGGCAATGTCCCGTGCGAGAGACAGATTTCGAATGATGTCGGTGCCGTTGACCTCGATGATGAAGCCGTCGAAAGCCGGGTGATAGGGTAGCTGCTGATATAGATACCGCACTGATCCAGTGCTTTGCAAAAATGAGATCGGGAGATTGATTGAGATATCGATGCGGCCATATTCGGCCACGAAATTGCGCCAATCAGCGGTAGCTTGACTGATGACAAATTCTGACAAGGCCTGGAAATGCGGGTCACCATCATCGGGTATGAAATAGGCAGGCTCGACAATCCCCCAGAGGGGATGACGCATTCGGATGAGTGCTTCAGCACCCTCCAGGGTTAGTTTGTGGGTGTGAATTTTAGGTTGATACCACAGTTCGAGCCAGCCCGCGCGAATAGCTTCTGCTGCCTCAACTGGAGGGCTAAGCGTCTCAATAGGCAGAAATGCGGCTACGCTATTACGCAGATCGTCACTCGCGAAAGGAGTAGCGAGCGTTGGCAGCATGGCCAAGCCAAGCCCTTTTGCAAGTTCTCGGACCGCGGCTATCATAGGTGAGTTGTGCGGGCCGACCTGCAGAACCAAACCGCTAAATTGCTTTGTTGCGAGCGTCTTGATCATTTCAGTGATCTCGGTCTCGCCAGCCGATAAGCCTATCAACACCAGGTCTGGTGGATTCGCGTCGAGAACCGCCGCGAGCTCGGCGGCCTTTGGACACTCGCAAACGATAAAGCCGAATTCTTCTAAGGATGTTCCAAGAAACGAGCGGACGTGTTGCTTCGGTTCCACAATGCAAACGCTAGGCACAACCCTGCTCCGGCCAAACATTGGACGCGCCCCGGGTTTGGCACTCTGACAGTCCATTTCGCACCCCCCTTGCACGTTCGAACTTCTTACTGGGCACTAGTTTTCGCCACCGAACATTATGCGTTTAGTTGCATTGTCAGGTTCGCCATTTTCCACGTCGTTGCTCTCACTCACTACAACACTAATAGTAACGCAAAACTGACGGTGAGAATTCAGTTAGCCTGCGAGCGGCCAGGGCTGCTAATGCACATAACAGGTGGCCGTGTGTTGCCTTCTTGATCGGGTACTTGCGTTGCGGCGTGTGCGATGAGGTCATAGGCTAAGCCGATTACACTTGACTGAAATTCGCAGTAAAAATTTTAAGAAAGTTCAGTTATGTATCCAGCCGAAAGCGAACGGGGATAGCCCCGCTAAAAGTTGAATAGGAAGGCAGGCGTCGCGCGCCTTGAGCCGCGACGAGGTGGATAGATCGTCTGCTGAGCAATCGGCACAGCGTCGACCATCCGGCACATCTCGATCAGCTGCTGCCAAACTCAGCTGTTGCGAGCGAAACGCGAAACCTCGCGAGCGGCGACGGCGCCCACCTTGCCAAGACACACTTGCGGCACGATCCGCTCAAAGCCGGCGCATCCACGGCGCTCGCTCGGCGCTGCAGTCTATCGCGGAGCGTGACACGCCGCTTGGCCGCTGGGCGAAAGGCTTTGCTTGCGCGGGATGACAAAAATATCGCAGTGGTAGCTTTGGCTAGCAAATTGGCGCGGATCGCCTGAGCCGTGCTACAGAGACCGCAAAGGCGGTCGTTGCGGCGTGAAGATATCGTCGTGCACAATCCGTACGCCCTGCCAATGGTGTTTGCTGGTGGTGGAAGCGAGATGGCCGAAGAGTCGAACGGCAGCTTGGAACCCTGAGGTCGGTCAGATTATGAGGGCCAGGCTGCGCGGATCTCCATCTTGGCTCGGAGCTTTGCTCCAAAGCCGGATACGTTGAAGCAGACTGATGATGGCAGGGACGCAAAAACTCTCGCAGACGGGGCGGCCATTCGTCAAGTTTTAGCTAAACGCAATTAACCTGTGCGCGTGCCGGATTTGCGTGGCATTCGCATCTTAATCCGCAGACGCTTTCGTAGCCTCATTTCTGCGATAAGATCTGCAGGGCGAAAGTACTTTCCCCGCATCGATTGAAACGCATCATCGCAGAGTTGCTGAAAATCAAGCAATGCGCCAGGAGAGAGAAGTTTATCGGCTCGCCAGTTCCGTCGGTCGTCTCGAACGAAGTTGCTTAAATCGAAGGTTCTCTTCGTGGTCATTTGAGGTGCTCTGGGAAGGCGGAATCGCTCCGCAGGATGCAAGTAGCTTTCTCGCCGCTTTACCAAAAGGCAATCACAAGATGCTGCCGCCAACTTGTCAATGGCTTGTTCTCCACAACAACGTCGTCGTGGAGAAGAGTTGGGCCCCGCGCGCAGCCTGCTCTGCTTGACACGCCCGCTTCGAACGCCGTGCCGGGCAGATGTGATGCGGGTCGGGTGCCCGGTAGGGTGTAACACGGCGGAGCAAGCTGCCAGCGAGCCCCTTCTACGGCGCTGTAGCGAGCGAGCGGCTTGCGGTCGGCCATCGATGATCGTCGGACTACCGGATGACCGACGAGATGATGAACCTGTGTACGCCTCTGGAAAAGAGCTCCGACGCCGATCTGTTGCGTGAGATAATCTGGTTTATCGCCCAACGGCTAATGGAGCTGAGGTCGAGGGATCGACCGGCGCTGCCCACGGCGAGCGCAGTGCGGAGCGGATCAATCAGCGCAATGGCTATCGAGACTGGCTAGGGGAGACGCGCGGCCGGCACGGTTGAGCTCCGCATCACGCGCAAAGGCAGCTACTTCGCGGGTTTTTTTCCGGAGCCGCGCCGGTTGGCCGGAGGCGACGCTCAGTGCCGTCGTGCAGGACTACGTGCACGGTGTCTCACCCTGGCAGGTCTGACGCAGCCAGCAGCCTCAGTTAGCAACGTTAGGGGGCTAGCCGTTAGCCGGCGGAATCGAGATCGCCTTCACTGACAACTGGGCAGCCAAGGTCGAGTACCTCTTTGTCGATTTCGGCAAGATTGGCTCACTACCTACTAAGCAGACGGTCTCGTCACAAGCCAAGCGGGGTAACTCATAAGTGCGCCGGCTCCAATAGTGCGAGCCAAAAAGGGTTTGTCAGGCAGCAGGACCAATGTCAAATTTTCTGGAACCGTGTCGATGTCGCCAAATGCTTCGAAACCGAGCGTCCACCACGTCCCGGACTGGTTCACTATTTTGACCTCGGTCAATTCCACGTCGCATCCTTGTATAGGGAGCGAATATCCCCCTTGTGGTCTTTCATTTGTAGCAAACGGAATCTCTGAACGAACGTGTTTTGATGTGTCGAACTTCCGACGCCATCTGGTTTTGGTTACCGCCGCCTGATCTTTCAAATTTAGTCCTGGAATCGCGCAAGACCACTTGCACCATACCTCAAGGTGACTTGCCAGGGGATCGAGTTCTGGAGTCCTCCGCGTTGTCACTCGCCCTTTAACTTCCAAGGCCGACTCGTCGCCGCGTTGCTTAATACTGAGAGTGGGCTCACTCCGCTGCATAATGTATCTATCAATTCGATACTGCCCACCGCCTGGCGGCAGCCCGGCCTTGAAGAACCAGTCCCGTATCTCTTGCGGACAACGCCCGCGCCAGAACCACCTTACCTCAGCGGAAGCAAACATTTTAGACATACTTCAATGGTTCGAATTCGCGCGCGTACATATGTGCCTTCGTCGCTTTGGGATTTGATCAGCAACATCCAATGGCAACCAGTCACTGGCACAACTAAATTTCGTGGCCTTACGGGTTCCAAGAGGATATCTCAATATAGAGCGGGCCGCCCCGGGCGCACAGGGTATTACCGGGACGGCCCTTCCCGCTGAGCGGAGGGTATCCTCAACGAGCGGGTGCAGCCATGATAGCCATTTATGCCACCGCGGGAACCACGTCGGTGCGGCTCCGTGCCGGGGCAGGAACGCGTGTTCCTGCTTGCCGACAATTTGCCGGCGGTGCGCATGTTGACGCGTTTCTGCTGCCGCCCGGTCTTTCCGATGACATTGCCGAAATATCTTGGTTCAGCATCGAGCGATGATGCCGTTACGACCGAGCTCTGCAGCGTCTATGTGCATTTTAATGCGCGATCAGACCCCCCTTTGGCGAACGAGGCAGCGAAGGCAAGAGGGTTAGTAGAACTGGCAATCGCCGGGGCCGTAGCAATCAGGGGTGTCCGATAGCCGCGCCCATTGTGTGCGCGACACGACGGGGCGGTCCCTGCTGCAAGGCGGCCCTCAGGCTGTGAGAGTGGATCAGCGGCTCAATTGGGCACATCCGTGAGGGGAGCACCGGTCCCTATTGAATGACCGTCCACCCATAGAGCGCGAGCGACAACCATCGGATCAATCCCGATGTTTCGCCACCACTCTGATTCATCGTTGCTACGGTGAACTTCGCGATGATGCCCCCGACACAAGGGAACTGTGAACTCATCGCTGGCCTTGCGCCCCAGCGCCCGGGCTTGCGCAAATCGCAAGTGATGCGCGTCTGAAGGCTGTCGACCGCAAACGAGGCAAGGCTGCTTGGCAACCGATCTAACGTGATCCCGATCCCGAATTCGGCGCGGCTCCGGCACAGCTAGGACGCTCTTGTCGATTCCCCTTGACCCCAACTGCTTGGGCAACTCTGCAGACCGCGACCCGTTTGTAGGCTTCAGAGCTTCTGGCGGCGTCGCCGACACCTCTTCCTGCGCATCATCGCCAAACGTCGTTAATTTCGTCTGGAAAGCCATTTCGACCTGCTTTGCGTCAGATGCCGTCAAATCGTTCTTGGCGCGGAGGTGCCGGTGCGCCCAATGCGCTGCGTCATCAGCGGATGCGAGGGCATTGAGTTCCGCCAGAAGTCGGTCGCGTAACTCGCCGGAAGCCTGAGGACCAAGAATTGGTTTTGTGCCGTCTGTCTTTGCATCATTACGCCGAACGAAGGCTCCGCGAGGAGCCGGGCGACTGCCATTCGGTCGACTGATGCTCTCCCCTTTTGGCTTCTCGGGATCTGGCCTCGAACTCGTGGGCGTTATCAGGTCGGGAGCGTCGAGATCATCCTCTCCAGCGATTCCGACTAGTGTGAACAGCGCATAGCGGCGCGCATAGGTCAGCGCTGCTCCCATCCGATGCGGCGTCTCTGTCTCGCTGATCGCACAGACGGGCCAGTCCGAGGCGATCCATTCGCCGCTGGCGTGCGCCAAGACCGTTGTGAGATTCACGATACCGGCGGCCTGGTCGATCGCGGTCGTCTGTACCACAGCAATTTCATGCTGGCCCAGCGCCTTGCGGACAATGTCGAGCCCCGCCGATAGCGGCGCATAGCGAAAGATGCGCTCCGCCCCGGCGGGACTATCCGGATAGATTGACCCGACCAGCGACTTCTCCGGATTGACGAGTTCGGCTTGAGCCTTGGCCAGGGCCGCTGCCAGGCCGCCGATCGAACTACTGGACCGCTGCATGAGCGCGGTCCCCGCCGAGGATATCGAAACTAACGGCGCCTGATTTTGAGCGCTTGGCCCGGACACCGTGGCCGATCGCCTGGTGCGCGTCCTCCGGCATCAGCCGCTTGAGCTCGGCCTTCGCCTGTTCATGTTTCAGATGAGAGGGGCGGGTCTGCGAAAAGACCGCGGCAAATTCCGCCCAGGCATTGGAGGCGCTCATGTCGACGATGCGCACCGCCTCGATGCGCGGCTTGGGAGGCTCGACCCCGAACAACTTCGGCGGCTCGCCACTTTCGACGCATCGCCAGAATTTCCGCTCGGCGGTAACGATAAGGTGCTGATAGAGCGGGTCGGCGTGGACTTTGATCTCGACCCATTTGCCACCCCCGGTAATCACCGAGAGCACAGCGCTTCTCGCAGCCAAAACCCACATATTATGCTGTAGCTGCGGCATGTACTTTTCCGCGGCCGCCTCCTCCGAGAACGACCAGGGCAACATGAACTTTGCCTCGAACACCACGTCGCTGCCTTCAAGTCGGCCGTCGAGGGTGGCCGCCATCCAACGGATTGCCGGATGGCGTATTCTTCGTTGAATATCGGTGACTACATGACCGGAGTTGGCCTCATACCAGCGGCGGTTGAGCGCCTCAGTCGCAGTACCAAGTTGAACGATCAGATTGGCTGACAGATCTTCGGGTTCGATCTCGCCGCGTTTCTCATGCCACAAGCGCCTAAGTGCCGCGTCATCGGTGCCCATGATGATGCGGGCGTCCGATCCGCCAATGAACGAACGGCGAAGGCTGCGGAATTCCATTCTGGCTCCAATTGCTGGCTCGCTGATCACGCCGAGTCCTCCTTAGCAATGCAAGGTAGAGATATTAGCATATATTATTAATATGAGCAACCTAAAAAAGACCCGACCCTACGACGGTTGCAATTGCGATCACCTCCTGGCGGGGAATGAGCTGCTCGCGCTTCGGATTTAGCGTGGAGACACGGATAGTAACGAGATCAGAGCCAAGGAATTGGCGCACGTACCCGACGCTTGCGGGAAAGCCCGGCTCTTTAACGGTAATGAAGATAAAATCTCCCGGATTGGGTGCCCGCGCGGGATTGAGATAGACCACCTCCCCCGCATAGTAGCGGGGCTCCATCGCGCGGCCGCGTACATAGAGCGCCTTGGCGCCCTTGACCCCTTCGAGCTGAGGAGGCGCCAGGATTTCGCCATGGGGCCGATCATCGACTAGGATGCGCTCCTCGTCCCCGGGTGCGGGGGAACCGATGATGGGTAAGCGCGGCCGCCGGCCAAAGGCCACGCGATGTGAAATTGCCTCCTCGTCCTCTCCCGGCGAATGTTTGACGCCGAGCATTTTTTCGATACGCTGGGCCAGCGCCGCTGAAGGGAAGCTTCGGCCGGATTCCCATTGTGCCACCGCGCTTTGGGTCACACCCAAGGTTCTGGCGACTGCCACCTGGGTCAAATTCTTCAGCTGGCGTGCCAGGCGAAAGCGTGCGGCAAAGCTGTCCGGCAATTGTGAGCTCGTGTCGGGATCAGCGCGATCGTCCCTTATATTACTGATGATTCGCCTAGCCGACACTCTTGGACCAGCGGATTACAAACCGCAGCAACATCCGAGCGATGCCTGATTGGGCCGAATCCCACCGCATATGGGCGAAAGCCACTTGCGGAAGCCCGTGACCAGCAGCCGAGGTTGAAACCGCGTTAGGGCGGCAACGCGTTCAAGATTTCGTCGTACAGGGGTCGCGCTGCTATCGGAGGCCAGACGATGAGGGCCGCGCAGGCGCCGCTAGTCGAGCGCCGCGGACCTCGATGTAATACCATTGTTGAGGCAAAGCTCACCCCTCCGTGCGGCCTCGCCTTTGCTCACGTCGAACGCGGACCGCGCCGATCGGCGCGGCGGCTACTCACCGAACGGACGCAACATGGGCGATGAGGTTGGCCAACAAGTCCTCTGCTCGTCTTTATCCCCCTTTTTCCCACTCTAGTAGAGCCGCAGCACACGGCGTCTTTACCACAGCGATCCGAGCACGTTTGTCGCCCAATTCCTAAGGACAGTAATACCTTCGAGCGCCATCTGGATGTGTTTTGCTGCCTAGCCAAGCGGAGGCGCGCTGCAAAACTGTCTGGCAATTGCGGGCCCGTGTTGGGATCAGCGTCGATAGCTGATTCGCCTGGCCGGCATCCCCCGGCAGCTCATCCGAGCCCGACGCCGCGTTGGGCGACGTCCGAAGGCATAGGGGCGCAGCCAGCCCAGCTTGGGAGGACGACCTGTGAAGAGTCGAGAGCCAGCAGCGGGCGGTCGCGGGTTCAGATAGGCATTCGGGCGACCTCCGTTGGACGTGAGCCACGGCCCGGCCAAAGACGTAGCGCTCCTCTCCAACCGTAGCCCTAGGCGAAAACAGCATCGCCCGCGCGTGCACTCCAGACCAGAGACCAGGAAGAACGGTTTGCCGTGCTCCATAGAGTGCGATCCTAAGGAGCCCGCACGAAAAGGCGCGCATTCTCTTTCCCCCAAGCGCCGCTAGTAATCGACCAGCCAGATCAAACCATTTTTCGGCGGGATCCTGCGATGGCGGGCCTCGAGCGCATCAAGCTCGCTCTGCTCGGCGGTGCTTCGTTTCTCGCCCAGATTTCGAAGAACATCCATGCGCCTCCGTGCCCTACAGGTCTCCTGCTTGAAAGCGGCGATACGTGCAAAGAGGTGCGCTTCCTCCGCATCTTCCTCCCCCGTCAGAGGTGGCCGGCTACGCCATTTGCCGAACAGCTCATCTCTCCGAACTAGGTCTTCATGCTCGTCCACCGAAGTATATCCTTCGGGACACCGTATCGAAGCGCCTAAGTTCGCCTCCATTCTTTTGAAGCGAACTAATGCATCCGAGAATGGCTTTTCCGGTAAGTACTTGCTCATGTTTATGACCAGAGGCCAGTAACTCCTGTAAAAATCCCGGAGCTCTCTTGCCGCTACGGGATCAATGTCGAACCCGTAGGGATCCTTGATGACCAATACGGGTTTGCGCGAGGCCGGTTTCGGATGAACGAATGGCGCAGCTATTCGGGCCGCCTTGGTGCGAAGATGAATGGCGGCCTCGGGATCCCTCATCACCTCCAGGAAAAAATCGAGAGGGGACAAATCCGCCCCTTTCGTACGGATCACTATGTGATCGCCGGTTTCGGTTGTCGGGCTAACCCGGGGATCAGAATTAACGTGCTGTTTCCCGTTGTGGTCGGCGACGTCATCCCCATATGCTTTGGGAGAGTACTCTGTCGCGTGGCCACTCGTAAGCTTTTGGTGAACCAGTGGCAGTACTGCGTGAGCTGCTGCGAAGCGATCAGCTAGAGGAAGGTCGCAATTCCGCATCAATCCCAACATGAAATCGCGAGGCGAAATATTGGGGTCATGATCAGCCGCACCAATGGCGACATTCCGCAAGGCGGTCTTTTTGTTTGGCGTGCCGCGTTGGCGACCACCGCGCCGCTCACCCGGCTTCGAAC
>Ga0207416_1004273_pt1 | contig 12621 bp, 8 predicted proteins | sample PaiPotPPM11metaG_FD_184107 | JGI IMG/M metagenome (GOLD analysis project Ga0207416, IMG submission 184107) | Iron sulfur acid spring bacterial and archeal communities from Banff, Canada, to study Microbial Dark Matter (Phase II) - Paint Pots PPM... ...
GCGCCAGGTCGGCCTGGGACATGCACCCCGACCAGGCCGACCTGGCGCTGCTGCTCGTCTCGGAAGTGGTGACCAACGCGGTGCTGCACGCGTCCGTGACGCCAAGCCCGGCGGGCCGCCGCTTCGACCTGGAACTCGACCCGCTCGCCGACACCCCGACGCCCGGCGTGAACGTGGGCGCGCTGACCCCCGGCGCCGGGTTCCCGATGGCGGCCCACTACGCCCCCGTGTACCGGCCGCGGGAGTTCACGATGCGCCTGCGCCGCGGCGCGGAGTCGGTGTGGGTAGAGGTCTTCGACCCCGACCTCCGGCTGCCGCGGCTGCGCACCGCCCGCGCCACCGACGAGGGTGGCCGCGGGCTGTACCTGGTCGAACAGCTGGCGACCCGCTGGGGTTCACGGCCAACGGAGGACGGCAAGGCCGTCTGGTTCGAGATCCCGGTGGACGGCAAGTCCCGCTAGCCCTGCACAAGTCGGCACAAGTCCCGACAGATGCTAAACTAACCGCCCAATCTGCTCGGGGTGCAGATAGGGGAATTTGCCGGCAGACCTTCTGAAATGCGGAAGATCTCCGGTACCTGCCGTAAAAGCGTCAATGGACGGGGACGAATTTGCGCTGTAGGCCAGGGCATTGCCGTGACACGCTCACATCCAGTCGGTACGCATGAAGATCAGGATCCTCGGGCCGATGGAGGTCTGGGCGGACGAGGGTACCGTGGTCCGGCTCCCGAGCGGCCGGGCCAGGATCGTGCTGGCGATGCTGTGCGCGGAAGCGGGCCGGGAAGTGTCCGGCGACCGGCTGATCGACCTCGCGTGGAACGGTCATCCTCCGGCCACCGCCGCTACCCAGCTGCACGGCTTGATCAGCTCGCTGCGCCGCGCGTTCGGGACGGCCAGGGACGCGCTCGTCACCGGACCGGACGGTTACTCGCTGCGCGCGGACGTCGACCTGGCCCGGATGCGCGAGCTGATCGCGCTCGCCCGGGGTGGCATGGAAGGCGGGAATCTCGACCGGGCGGCGGGCGGCCTCGGTGAGGCCCTGGCTCTGTGGCACGGCCGCCCGTTCACCGGGCTTGACAGCGTGGAGCTGTCGACCACCGCGGACCTGATCGAGCAGGAATACGTCAGCGCGCTTGAAGACTACGCCGAGACAGAACTGCGGCGCGGTAATCACGCGCCCCTCACCCAGCGGCTGGCCGGGTGGGTGGCCGCGTATCCGTTCCGGGAAAACCTGCGCGGCAGCTACATGGTCGCCCTGGCCCGCTCGGGACGGCAGGCGGAGGCGATCGCTAGTTACCACCAGCTCCGCAAGCACCTGACCGAGGACCTGGGGGTCGACCCGAGCCAGCGGCTGCACGCGCTCTACCAGCAGGTCCTGTCCGGCGAGCTGAATTTGCCCGCGCCTTCGGTTCCGATGCCGGCCCAACTGCCCGCCGCGATCAGCGACTTCACGGGCCGGGCGGAACCGGTCGCGGAGCTTCTCCACGGACTGATCGCTCACGAGGGCCATCCCGCGGCGCTCGTCATATCCGCGGTGTCCGGCATCGGCGGGATCGGTAAATCGGTGCTCGCCGTGTATGTCGCCCACCGCGCGGCCGCCGACTTCCCCGACGGGCAGCTGTACGTGAACCTGGCCGGCGCCACCACAGATCCGGCCGTCCCCGCGGAAGTGCTCGCCAGGTTGCTGCGCGATCTCGGGGTGCCCGCGGGGCATGTTCCGGCCGACGTGGACGAGCGCGCGGCGCGGTACCGTAGCCTCCTCGCCGGGCGCCGGATGCTCATCGTGCTCGACGACGCCAGGGACGCGGCCCAGGTTCGCCCGCTCTTGCCCGGCACCTCGGGCTGCGCGGTCATCGTCACCAGCCGGGCCCGGCTCGTGGATCTCGTCGGCGCCCAGCGGGTTGACCTGGACGAACTTGACCGGGCCGAGGCGCGCGAGCTGTTCACCAGAATCGTCGGCGCGGGCCGGGTCCGCGCCGAACAAGAGGCGACCGAGCAGATTCTGCGTTCCTGCTCCGGTTTGCCGCTTGCGATACGCATCGTCGCCGCGAAACTGGCCGCCAGGCCCGGCTGGAGCATCGCATCGGTCGCGGGCAGGCTGGCCGCGGAGCATGACCGGCTCGCCGAGTTGAACTGCGGCGACCTCGCGGTCCGGGCCAGCTTCCGCCAGGGCTTCGACTCGCTGCCGGCGGACCAGGCGAGGGCGTTCTGCCTGCTTGGCGCCATGCCATTCACGTCGTTCGCGTTCGCTCCGGTCACGGCGATGCTGGGGCTGAGCTCGGCCGCGGCCGAGCGCACGCTTGATGCCCTGTGCGAAGCGCACATGCTCGAGGCCCCGGCACCGGGCGTGTACCGGATGCACGACCTGCTCCGCTTGTTCGCGACCGAGCTGGCCGCGACGGAACTCGACTGCGATGAGCGGGCGCACGCTCTGGAGCGGCTAGTCACCTGGTACTGGACCGCCCTGCACGCGGCGGCGGCCGCCATCGTGGAAGGCCGCCCGCTACCGGATTTCGCCGACCCGGATCCGATGGCGGCGGCGGCTCCCGTCCCGGCGTTCCTGGATTACCGAGACGGGTGGGAGTGGTGCAAGCGCGAGGAGGGCAACCTGACCGCGGTCATCGCGGTTGCCGCGGCGCAACAGCTGCACGCGGCGGCCGTCGCGCTGGCGGCGCTATTTACGATGTTCGCCCTTCGCACCAGTCCGCGCGCCAGCTGGCAGCCGGCCTTCGAGGCCGCGCTTGACAGCGCCCACGCCACCTCCGACCTGCGCGCGGAGGCGTGGCTGCTGCATAGCCTCGGCGACGTCCGCGCGGGCGGCGGCGACTTCGCCGCGGCGATCGACTGCTACGAGCGGGCGCTCGCCAACCAGCTGACGCTCGGCCGGATCCGTTCCGCCGCCGCGTCGGTCAACGACGTCGCGGCGGTCTACTACCAGCAGGGCCGGTACGCCGAGGCACTGGCGCAGTTCCGCCGCGCCACGGAGATGGTCCGGCAGGAGCCCGGCCCCGGCTACCTCATCGGCATATTCCTGGCCAACCAGGCCGAATGCCTCGACGCCATGGGCCGGTATGAGTCGGCCCTCGAGCTGTACGACCAGGCGCTCGAGGTAGCCAGGGACAGCGGGGACCGGCCCTCCCGCGCGGCCAACATGTCGCTGCGCGCGCAAACACTGCGTCGGCTCGGCCGCCTGGAGGAAGCACTGGACCAGCACCGGGCGGCGCTCGCGCTGCACCGCGAGCTAGGCGGGCTTGGCGCCGATTTCGTCACTGCCCTGGACGCCTACGGACATACCCTCCGGGACATGGACAACGAGCGGGAAGCGGTGGCGGCCTGGCAGGAAGCCGCCACCCTCGCCGAGAGCCAGTCCGACCCGCGGGCGGCCCAGATCAGAGAGCGGCTCGAGGGTCAGATTCCAGGGTTGGGCAGCTCTGGAGAGGCCTGGCGGGGAGAATTTGCTTATGGTGCGTGACAAGAGCAGTGCATCGGGAGCGCAGGCCGTTCTTCCGCTTTTCCGGTACGCCGCGGTGGCGGTGGCGGCCGGGCGAGTCGGGCTCGGCGTTGCCGCACTGGTTTGGCCCGCGGTGCCGGCCCGTCCGTGGGTGGGCTCGTCGGCGGATGAGTTGGGCGCCCAGGTGTTCGGGCGCGCGCTCGGCGCGCGTGACCTGGCCCTCGGCCTTGGCGCGCTCGCCGCGGCACGGAAGGCGTCCTCCGGCTCACGGTCGGCGGGCGCGTGGTACGCCGCCGGGGCGCTGTCTGACTCGCTGGACGTGGCGGTAACCGTGGCGGCGTGGCCACGGCTCCCGCGGGCCACCCGGTGGCTGGTCGCCGCGTCCGCGGGCGCCGCGGCCCTAGCGGGCGCCGCGGGGACGCTGGCCACTCTCCTCGAGTGACGTTTGGACCACCCCGTCCGGGCCGCACGCACACGACAACAGCCACGGCCTACGACCTCTAGCATCGCCGTGTGGGAGGCGTATCCTGCTTACAGGAGCCGGGTCCGTGATCTGCGCCGGGCCGGGCCGTCTGCGTCCTGCCTGGGAGGTGGGGTCGGTGCTACTTGAAGTAAACCTTCCTGACGAGTGGCCGCCAGGCCTGGGACTCGCCGTCGCGGCGATGATCCGCCGGTCGCTCAGGGATGGCTTCCCGGTCGTCATCCCTATCCGGCAGGATGCTACGCCAGAAGAGCTTGAGGCGGCGATCGGCGCCGTCACGAGGGTCATCCAGGACGCCGGGCTGGCCGCCTAGGGCGCGCGCCCGGCGAGGGCTGGTCTTTGCCGCTACATGCGGTCTGCCGCTACATGCGGTCGGGGAGCGGTACTCCGAGCAGGCCGAGGCCGGTGGTCAGCACCCGGAGCACGGCGGCGCACAGGGACAGGCGGGACTGCCTGGTCTCTTCGTCGTCGGCCTTGAGCACCGGGCACTGCTCGTAGAACGTGGTGAACAAGCTGGCGACTTCGAACAGGTAAGAGCACAGCTGGTGGGGCTCGGCGCTGTCCGCGACCAGGGTGACGACCGTGCCGAAGCTGAGCAGCTTGAGCGCCAGGTCCCGCTCGGCGGGCTCCGTGATGACGATCGGGCCGCCCGGGGTGGCCTCGTCGATCCCGGCCCGCCGGAAGATGGACCTGATCCTGGTGGTCGCGTACTGCAAGTAGGGGCCGGTGTTCCCCTTGAAGGAGATCATCCGCTCCCAGTCGAAGATGTACGCGCTCTCCCGCGCCGTCGACAGGTCGGCGTACTTGATCGCTCCGATGCCGACGTCCTCCGCGATCGCGTCGAGGTCGAGGCCCTCGTCGTCGCGTTCGACTTCGTCCAGGATCGCCCTCGCCCGCTGGACCCCCTCGGTCAGCAGGTCACTGAGCTTGACGTTGTCCCCGGCCCGGGTCCGCAGCCGGTGGCCGTCGCTGCCCTGGACCATGCCGATCTGGGCGTGCGCGAAGTCCTTGCCCGGGGGCAGCCAGCCGGCCTCCCGGGCGACCGCGAAGATCATCCTGAAGTGCAGCGCCTGGTCGGAGCCGACGACGTAGATCGCGCGGTCGACGTTGATCTTGTCCACCCGGTACCTGACCGTGGCCAGGTCCGTGCTGGAGTAGTTGAAGCCGCCGTCGCTCTTGCGGATGATCACCGGCAGCGCGGTTCCCTCGCGGTTGGTGAACCCCGCCGGGAACGCGCACAGCGCGCCGTCGCTGATCCACGCGAGCCCCTTGGCCACGAGATCCTCGGCGACCCCGGGAAGCAGGTCGTTGTAGAACGACTCGCCCCTGATGTCGCCGTCGGTGAGCGTGACCCGCAGCCTGGCGTAGGTGTCCCGCAGGTAGGCCTTGGAGATGTCCACCAGGTCTTCCCACAGCTGCATCGTCGCCGGGTCGCTGCCCGACTGCAGCTTGACGACCCGCTCCCGCGCCCGGTCGGCGAATACCGGGTCGGAGTCGAACTTGACCCGCGCCGCCTGGTAGAAGGTGTTCGGGTCGGTGCGCAGCAGGCCCGCCTCCGGCGAGCCCTCGCCCACGTCGATCAGGTGCTCGATGAGCATGCCGAACGGCGTGCCCCAGTCACCCACGTGGTTGTCCCTGATCAGGTTGTGGCCGACGAAGTCGGTCACCCGGGCGATCGCGTCGCCGACGATCGTCGACCGCAGGTGCCCGACGTGCATCTCCTTGGCGATGTTCGGCGAGGAGTACTCCACGATGACCGTCTTGGGCCGCGACGTCAGCGGGATGCCGAGCCTCGGGTCGGCGAGCAGGCCCGTCGCCGCGTCGGCGATCCACCGCGGGCGCAGCGTGAAGTTGATGAACCCCGGGCCGCTGACCGCGGGCGGCTCAGTCACGTCGTCGACGTCGAGCCGGCCGACGATCTCGTTCGCGACGTCGCGCGGCGCCTTGCCGAGCCGCTTGCCGAGCGGCAGCGCGACGTTGGACTGATAGTCGGCGAACTGAGAAGAGCGAATCAGCGGGTCCGCGTCGCCGTAGTCCGCGCCATACGCGGCTACGAGGGCGTCGCGCACCCGTGCGCCGAGAACCTGCTGTGGATCTGACATGGAGGCACCTTGTGAGTTGCGGACAGGCACGGCTCTGTATTTTAGAGTCTCTAGGGGTCTCTACAGACTATCGGCCTGACCACGGGCCGCCGAACGGATTACCGGCAGTTACCGCTCGCGGTCGCGGCGGAGGAAGTGCGTGGGGCGGCGCGGCTCGGTGACGCCGATCCGCTCCTTGACCCGCTCGGTGATGTCGCCCCGGGTCAGGTTCGCGGCGAGTACGCAGGCGCCGGTCACGGCGCGGGCGGTGGACGCGCCGTGCGCGATCACCACGGTGCCGCCCAGGCCGAGCAGCGCCGCGCCGCCGTAAGTCTCCGGCTCGAGGCGGTGGCTGAGTTCGCGCAGCCCGCGCCGCTGCAGCGCGGCGCCCAGACGGGCCGCCCGGGTGCTGGTCAGCGCGGTGCGCAGCTCGGAGGCGGCGAACCGCATGGCGCCTTCCAGCGTCTTGAGCGCGACGTTCCCCGTGAAGCCGTCGGTGACGATCACGTCGACCGCGGCCGCCATGAGGTCGCCGCCCTCGATGTTGCCCGCGAAATGCAGCGGGAGGCCGCCGCCCTGCGGCTCGGCGGCGAGCAACTCGTGCGCCCTCCGGGTGAGCGCGTTCCCCTTGCCTGGCTCCGCGCCGATCGTGAGCAAGCCGACCCTGGGCCCCTGGGTGCCGAGCGCGATCTGCGCGTACGCGACCCCCAGGTGGCCGAACTGCACGAGCATCTCCGGTTTGGGGTCGGCGGTCGCGCCCGCGTCGATGAGCACCGTCGGCTTGGGGTGGGTCGGGAGGACAACGGCGAGCCCCGGGCGCGGCACGCTCGGCAGCGGAAGCAGCCGGTGCCTGGCGCTCGCCACGATCGCGCCGGTCGACCCGGCGGAGACGACGGCGCTCGCCTGCCCGCGCCGCACGAGCTGGCAGGCGACGGCGATGCTCGACCGGGGCCGCCGGAAGCCGGCGAGGGCGCCCTCGCCCATGCCGACCACGTCCTCGGCGGGGACGACGCGCAGCTCAGAACCGCCGCCGAGCTTGGCGATGACGGGCCGCAGCCGGGCCGGCGGCCCCGTGAGCAGGGTCGTGAGGCGGTGCTCCCGCTGCGCGGCGAGCGCGCCGGCCACGATCTCGTCGGGCGCGTAGTCGCCGCCCATCGCGTCCACCGCGATGACCGGGTCGCTCGCCGAATTGCTGAGCGGCGGGATCAGCGGTTCCCGGGCGTCCTCGTGGCCCGGCGGCACATGGCTCACGTGTGTCTTCCCGGGCCTTCCCGTGATCGGAGTGGGCGGCCTGCCGCGAATCCCGCAGGTCCCTCTTGTGCCAAGCGTAGACGGATTGCGCGGCCATTATCACCGAGCCTGGCCAGCGCGGCGCCCGGCCCGGACAACTATGCTCGCAGCCATGGAGCTGAATGGAACTTCTGCGATTGTCACCGGCGGTGCCAGCGGTCTCGGCGAGGCGACGGCGCGCACGCTGGCGGCCGCAGGCGCGCACGTTGTGATTGCCGACTTGAACGAAGAGGCCGGCAAGGAAGTCGCCGCCGCGATCGGCGGGCAGTTCGCGAAGACGAACGTCACCGACGAGGACGCGGTGCTCGCCGCCGTGGGGGCCGCCGAGGCATCGGGCCACCCGCTGCGGGTGGCCGTGAACTGCGCGGGGATCGGCTACGCCGCGCGCACCATCAACCGCGACGGCTCGCCGCACGACCTGGCTAGCTTCGGCCGGGTCATCGCGATCAACCTGACCGGCACCTTCAACGTGCTGCGGCTGGCGGCCGCGGCCATGTCGAAGACCGCCCCCGTCGACGCGGACGGCCAGCGCGGTGTGATCATCAACACCTCCTCGGTCGCGGGGATCGAGGGCCAGACGGGGCAGATCGCCTACTCGGCTTCCAAGGGCGGAATCATCGGCATGACGGTGCCCGCGGCGCGCGACCTCTCGGTCATCGGCGTCCGGGTCAACACCATTTGCCCCGGTGTCATCTACACGCCGATCTACAAGTCGATCGCGGGCGACGGCCGGGACGCCGACGAGTTCCTTGCCAGGCTGGCGGCACCGGTGGTATTTCCTAAGCGACTCGGGCGGGCGGATGAGTTCGGCCACCTGGTGCGATCGCTGATCGAGAACGACTATATGAATGCGGAAGTCGTTCGGTTCGACGGCGGCATCCGGTTCCAGCCCAAGTGACGGGCTTAGGGGTGGTATGTCGGGGATCGCGGGATGTCTCGTACTGGCGGGGGGGACCAGGCCGGACGCGGACTGGGTTCTCCGTGCCGTGCGCCGGATGGCGCACCGGGGGCCGGATGACGAGCATGTGATCTCGGACGGCCCGGTGGCGCTTGGCGCCCGGCGGCTGGCGGTCATCGATCCGTCCGCCGCCGGACGTCAGCCGATGCGTTCGGCCGACGGGCGGTACGCGATCGTGTACGACGGTGAGATCTACAACTACGCCGAGCTTGCGCACCGGCTGCGGGCGCGAGGGGTGGCGCTGCGCGGCGGGTCGGATACCGAGGTGCTGCTCGAGACCTACGCGGTCGAGGGCAAGGATGCGCTCAGGAAGCTGCGCGGCATGTTCGCCTTCGCGATCTGGGACGCACAGACCGGTGAGCTGTTCTGCGCGCGCGACCCGTTCGGCATCAAGCCGCTCTACTACGCGTTCGCCGAGGGCGGCAGGCAGTTCAGGTTCGCGTCCGAGCGCAAGGCGCTGGTCGCGCCGGGCGAGGTTTCCGCGATCGATCCCGAGGCGCTGCGCCGGTACCTGTCGTTCCAGTACGTCCCGCCGCCGTCGACGATGACGCCCCCGGCGATCTGCCTGCCGCCCGGCAGCTCGCTGAGCGTGCGGCCCGGTGCGCCGCCCGAGCGGCCGACCAGGTACTGGCGGCCGATGCTGCGGTCCGCCCGGTCGCCCGCCCCCGACACACCGGAACGCGTGCTGACCGCCTTGCGCGGCTCGGTCGCCGCCCACCTGCGCAGCGATGTGCCAGTGGGCGCGTTCCTGTCCGGCGGCGTGGACTCGGCGGCGATCTGCGCGATCGCCGCCGAGTCCCGGCCGGGCATGCTGACGTTCACGGCCGGGTTCGACCACGGCGGCTACAGCGAGATCGAGGACGCGCAGGCGACGGCGGCGGCGCTGGGCCTGCGGAACATCCCGTACGTGATCACCTCGCAGGAGTTCGCGGCGAGGCTGCCGCAGATCATCTGGCAGCTGGACGACCCGATGGCGGACGCCGCGGCGATCGGACTCTGGTTCGTTGCCAGGGAGGCGGGGCGGCACGTCAAGGTGGTGCTGTCCGGCGAGGGCGCCGACGAGTTGTTCGGCGGCTACGGCGTCTACTACCAGCCGGGAGTGGTCAGGGCGGCGACGCGGCTCGGCCCGGGCCGGTCGCTCGCCCAGGCGATGGCCGACCGGATACCGTCCGGGCAGAAGGGCAAGGGGCTGCTCGAGCGCATCGCCACGCCGCTGCGCAGCCGGTACATCGGCAACGCCAACGTCTTCGCGGTCGACGAGGTGGACGTGCTGACCAGGTACGGCGACGGCACGGTATACGACGTGACCGGCCCGCTCTTCGACCAGGCGGAGGCGGCGGGGCTCGACGACGTGGGGACGATGCAACTGGTCGACATCAACACCTGGCTGCCGGGCGACATCCTCGTCAAGGCGGACCGCGGGTCGATGGCGCACGGGCTTGAGCTGCGCACGCCGTTCCTCGACCGTGAGGTGATGGCGGTCGCGAGCCGTCTGGCCCGGGCGGAGAAGACGGCCGCGGGCACGACCAAGTTCGCGCTGCGCGAGGCGGTGGGCGCCCTGCTGCCCCAGGAGAGCGCGGAGCGGCGGAAGCTCGGGTTCCCGGTGCCGATCGGTCACTGGTTCCGCGGTGAGCTCTCCGGCTACGCCGAGCAGGTGATCCGCGAGGCGCGGACGGAGGAGTGGCTGGACAAGCGCGCGGTCATGGACGTGCTCCGCCGGTTCCATTCCGGCGACGCCGACGTCCCGTGGCGCCAGGTATGGACGCTCGTCGTGTTCTCGCTCTGGCACCAGATCTACGTGGAGCGCGTGTTCGACCCGGTGGCCCTGGGGTGGTTGGCGGGCGGCTAGCCTTCCGCCGTCTGCGGAGGCAGAATGCCTGCGTCCCCGAGCTGCTCGCGGATCTTGCGGCGGCCGCGGTGCAGGCGGGACATGACCGTGCCGACCGGGGTGCCCATGATCTCCGCGATCTCCCGGTACGGGTAGCCCTCGATGTCGGCCAGGTAGACCGTGGTGCGGAACTCGTTGGGCAGGCCGCGCAGCGCGCGCAGCAGGTCGGAGTCCGTCATGTGGTCGAGCGCCTCGGCCTCCGCCGACTGGACGGGCGGCGCGAGCCGGTCGGCGGACATCTGCCATTCCTGCAGATCGGCGCCGAGCGCCTGCTGCGGCTCGCGGCGTCGCTTGCGGTAGACGTTGATGAACGTCGTGGTCAGGATCCGGTTGAGCCAGGCTCGCAGGTTCGTGCCGGGGCGGAACTGATGGAAGGCCGCGTACGCCTTCACCGACGTCTCCTGGACCAGGTCCTCGGCGTCGGTGGGGTTGCGCGTCATCCTCAGTGCGGCCGGGTACAGTTGGCTGAGCTGCGGGACAACGTCACGCTCGAACCGGGCGCGACTCTCGTTGTCGTCTTCGATCGGGCTCATACCTGGCTCCGGGGGCTAGTCGCTACCTTGTCACTCATATAGACGTACGAGAGGCCCTCGTTGGTCCACTGTGTGACCTAGATCACCTTAAGATATGTCGCGTTGATCTAAGTAGACTTCATCTACCCTGAGAAAACGCTGATAAGCGCGACGGCGCGCGAGAGGCCTGAGGCTTCGCCGGGCCTAGATCCAGCCGCTGTACCAGATGTGAGACAGCCAGTCCGAGTACGGGATGATCTTGCCCGCGAGAATCGGATAAAAGTACCAGAACAGCACCAGAACTGCAAGGACGTAGATGCCGACGATCACCGATCCGACCGCTCTGCGCACCCACCAGCCCGACGCGGAGCCGAGGATCAGGCCCAGGCACAAGACGATGCAGATGATCAGGAACGGCTCGAACTCGAGGGCGTAGTAGTAGAACTTGGTCCGCGAGACGAACGGCAGCCAGCTCGCCCAGCCGGCGGCCACGCACAGCAGCGCGGCGCCCGCCCGCCAGTCCCTGCGGGTCAGCCACCAGCCCAGGCAGAAGATCATCGCGGGGATAGACACCCACCAGATGGCGGGGTTGCCGATCGCGAGCACTTCCTGCACAAACGGCCCCGTCGTGCCCGCCTTGGCGACGTGCAGCCCCGCGGAGTCGCTGTAGCTGTTCCAGTAGAAGGCCACCGGGCGGGAGATGACGAACCAGTCCCACGGCTGGGACTCGTAGGGGTGCCGCGTGCTGAGACCATCCATGAACTGGAAGATCTCCTTGTGGTACTCGAACAGCGAGTACAGCGGGCCGAGCACCGGGATGTTGAACCCGTTGGTCTGCCCGTAGCTCCGGTCGTATCCGGTGCCGGTGACCAGCCAGTTCATCCAGGTGAGCACGTAGGTGAACAGCGGGATGACGCCGAGCGTGAGCAGCAGCCACTTGCCGTCGCGGACCAGGCCGCCGCGCACGTAGCTCCGCAGGCCGACCGTGCGGCGCGCGCCGATGTCCCACGCGATGCACAGCCCGAAAAAAGCGAACACGTACCATAGCGCGTCCTGCTTGGTCCCGCCGGCCAGGCCGATCATCACGCCGGCCAGGATGCGCCACTTCCTGATCCCGAGTTCTGGTCCCGCCTCGTCTCCGGGCTTGAGCACTACGGCCTCGGCGAGCCGCGCGCGCGACACGTCACGGTCGACGACGAGGGCGCCGAACGCGGCGAGCACGAAGAACATCAGGAAGATGTCCAGGATGCCGGTCCGGCTGAGGACGAACTCGAGGCCGTCGAGCGAGAGCAGCAGCCCGGCCAGGCAGCCGAGCAGCGTGGAGCGGGTGAGCCGCCGCGCGACCCGGCACATCACGAGGACCGCCAGCGTGCCGAAGAGCGCGGGGGCCACGCGCCAGCCGAGCGAGGTGAGCCCGTAGAGCCATTCGCCGACCGCGATGAGGAGCTTGCCGACCTCCGGCTGGACCACGTACTCACCGCAGCCGCTGCCCGAGCAGCTCTGGAACAGGCTGGAGCTGTAGTGCCCGGCGATGATCTGGTTGTTTACGTAGTTGGGATTGCTGGAGATGCTGACCCAGTTCCACTCGACGCCGTGCTGCAGGATCGACCAGGCGTCCTTCGCGTAGTACGTCTCGTCGAACATGATCGCGTTGGGGACCGATAGCCGGTAGAACCGGAGGAAGCCGGCGAACAGCGTCACCACCAGCGGCCAGATCCACCCCGCCAGCCGGTCGCCGGGCATGGGAGTCATCAGCCGGGCGCGCAGGACCGCGATCCGCTCGGCCGCGGCGGCGCCGAATGCCCCGCGTTCGGCGCCGCCGTGGTCAGCGGTCAGCACGGCGTCGTCGACCCGGTCGTCGCCGACGTAGCCGGTGTCGAACGTGACGGTGCCATCGGAGTCGGCGCTGTCTCCCGGGGGGACGACCCCCCCAGAGTCTCCCGGGGGGACGACCCCCCCAG
>Ga0207416_1004274_pt1 | contig 12618 bp, 8 predicted proteins | sample PaiPotPPM11metaG_FD_184107 | JGI IMG/M metagenome (GOLD analysis project Ga0207416, IMG submission 184107) | Iron sulfur acid spring bacterial and archeal communities from Banff, Canada, to study Microbial Dark Matter (Phase II) - Paint Pots PPM... ...
AGGTGCGTGGCGCGCTGCGCTCTACGGGCCGCTTCCACCAGCAGCGGGGCTGAAACGCCGGCCAGCGCCCGCACCTCTATACCCGTCTGCCGGAAGATCAACTCGCCCAGTGAAAGCAGCGAAGAGAAATCGACCAGTAAGAGTACTCCACTGCCCTGTTCTGCCACCTGTACCCAGTGAATCACCTTGCCCAGTAGCTCTTCGGACGATTCATCCAGCGTCAATTCTACCCAGCGCACGCTGTTCACACCTACCAGTGTGTTTGCCAGTTCCGCCAGTCCAGCTGCTACCCCCCGTCCATGCGCTGCGACGACGATACCCACCGTTGATTGGGCATCGCTGAGCAGGATTTCCGCGTTCGCCAGGAGTACCGCCAGCACATCGGTTTCGCTTTCGGGCAGAGCGACGCCAAGCGCGGTGCGTAGTTGCGCCAGAGCCGCGCGCGCCACCTCATATTCAACCGGATAGGTCCGGCGCACGGACTGAAGCGTCAGACTGGCCATCTGGCTGCCCTGGGCGATATGTTCAAGCGCGCTGGTCAGATGCATCGCCAGTACCAGGGCTAACTTTTCTGGCAACACGCGTCCCAGTTGTTCTTCCGCGAAGGCAACTATATCGCGGCTGACAGACGCCATACGCTCATCGATCAGAATGGAGACGGAACCCGCGGGCTTCGCGGTGACTTGCTGCGCGAAACGCTGGAAATAGTCCTGAATGTCCAGGTGCAGCAGGCGGTTGATCTCGCTATCAGGCAGTCCGCTCCGGCGCAAGCGATTCAGGTCGGCGCTGATGGTGTCGTAGAGATCGTGGGCCGACTCCGGCAGGCTGTCGAGGTTGAGGCCCGCCGGTGTGAAGATATGCGGCGCTTCCAGCAAAGATTTGATGGGCGCAAGTTGTCGATGCAGTTCGACCGTGCGCAGCAATCCCCGTCGCACATGGTCGGGCAACATGCCCAGATGCACATTCAATTCCGGCAGGTTGTGTGTGCGATACTCTAAATAGGCGCGCGCGCAGGTAAGCTGGACATCGGTGCGCAACTGGCCGACATTGCCCGGACAATCATAGAGCAGCAGCGCTTGCAGCACCTGGGCTTCGACGGAAATATTGGTGCCAATACTACTACATTCGGTGGTAAAAAATACGCGCAGCAGCTCGTAGCGTTCGGTCACGGTGCGTTCCTGCAACCCTGGCAAGGTGATGGTCATGGGGATGCGCCTGCGAAAGGTTGGCAGCAGTGACGTGGCGGGGTCTTCTGTGGTTGCCGCGAGCAGCAGCAGCGAGGCGTGTCGCTCGTGGACATCGCCCAGACGGCGAAATCGTTCGCGGTCCATCAGGTAAAAGAGCATCTCCTGGCCCTCTGGCGGCAAGCGATGCACCTCATCGAGAAAGAGGATGCCCCGGTGAGCCTGCTCGACCAGGCCCTCGCGATCGCGTTCCGCGCCAGTGTACGCGCCGCGCACGACGCCAAACAGATGTGCCATCAGCAATTGTGGGTTATTGGCATAGTCGGCGCAATTGAAGCTAACAAAAGGTGCGCCGGGGGGAAGCGCATTCAGCTCAAGCGCGTAGGTGTGCATAAGACGCGCCAGGGTGGTCTTGCCAACGCCGCTTGACCCGCAGAGCAGCGTATGCAGGCCGCGCGGCGGATACAGCATAGCTGCTTTGGCCTGTTGCACAGCGACTTTCAACCCTTCGTCGCTGCCGACCAGGGTGTTAAAACTGGTGACAATGGCGCCACTATGGACAGATGCGACAATCGCTGGCGGGTTGCCTGGCTCCTTGACGCCCGTAGCAACATCCCGGCGCAGCGTTTGTGGTACTTCTTCCCTATGCCAGGCATATGCCTTTGAAGACTTTTCTGTATGATCGCCTGTGGAGAGAGAAGAGGTTGAGGACGCCCTGATAGTGAACAGAACGGGTCGGCCTGGGATGCGTTCGATTAACCCTTCCTGAGCCAGAATATTTAGATCCCGACTGGCGTTGGTGCGATCCACCTGCGCCAGTTCAGCGACTTCTTCGGCGCTGAAGCCGGTAAAACGACGTAATGCACCACTCTGTGCTGGCCGTTGCGTACACATTGATCGTAAGGTCTCAAATACGCGATCTTTGCGGAGCACCCAACGACTCCTTTCAGATACGGCATTGCGGCTGGCTGGTTATTCATGTAGTTTAGTCATGTGCCAGGGGCGAGAAAATCAATTGTAACGAAACTCTCTCGCGTAATACTATCTATATGTGTACTACGTTCAAACACAGGAGTAAATTCACAAGAAGAGGTTTTTCACAGATGTAGACTGATAAGTAGTTAAAAAGTGAGCGCTATTCAGGAAATAGCTAGCCCAAAAGTTTTGTTTTTACTATAGAGGGGGCTATGTGGAGGCTAGTTGGGAACCGGACAATTCTTCATATAAATAGGACTAAATTCTTGTTACTACTGTGTTCGTTATTCCGTTTACCATTGATATAAGGACCTTAGAATTTCCTTAGAAAAATTTCACACGATTTTCACTACTACAAGGGATGTGGTTGGGATGAACACCAATACTCGCAATTATCAATCAATCAATGCATATGGCGTGATCGGGGACTGTCATTCGGTGGTGTTAGTTGCTCCAGACGGTTCAGTGGACTGGGGTTGCCTGCCGGATTTCGATAGCCCGGCCATCTTTTGTCGCCTGCTCGATGCGCAGCGCGGCGGATACTTTCAAATCGCCCCCAGTGACCGGAACATTCGTGGAACGCAGCGTTACCTGCGCGGCAGTAATGTATTGCAAACGAGGTTCACCAGCGAAGCAGGCGAGGTGATGCTGACGGACTTCATGCCGGTAGAAACGTTGAGCGCCTGGCAGTTCCGTGAGCTGAACAATAATACCTGGACTCGCGAAGATGGTTCCTGCCATTGTCTGGTGCGCATCGTGGAATGCGTACAGGGGGAACTGCCTATCACCATGACCCTCAAAGTCACCCCCGATTACGCAGGCGCGCCTGTAGACGTATCGCTGGTCCCACATGGGATGGGCGCGGTCATTTCTGGCGGTCAGCAGCACGTGGGTCTGGGAGTGGTCGGCGCGTATCGTCTGCCGTCCTTCAGCATGTTTGTGCGGCAAGACGCTGGCGACGAGTTCCCCTCGATCGTGGTGCAGGCCACACTGCAAGAAGGGGAGCGCCTGCTCTTCGCGGTCGGGATGGGGCGCAATGCGCGCGCGGCGCGCCGGTTGGCTGAAGAGGAACTCCACCTGCGCAACTTTGATTGGGAGCTGGCCCATACACTGCACTGCTGGCGCACCTGGTTGAAGGGGAGTCTCAATAGCGGCCCGTATGCGCACTGGGTGGAGCGCAGCGCTCTGGTGCTCAAAATGATGACCTATGCTCCGACCGGCGCTATCGTGGCGGCTCCCACCACCTCGTTGCCAGAAGAAGTGGGAGGCGAGCGTAACTGGGACTACCGCTATACCTGGCTGCGCGATGCCACCTTTACGCTGTACGCGCTGAACGTGCTGGGCTTCACGGAAGAGGCGCACGCTTTTACGCACTGGCTGCGGCGACTCTCCTATAAGAATGGTGAAGACCTGCAAATCATGTACGGCATTCGCGGCGAGCGCGACCTGTCCGAGCGAGAACTACCCCAGTTGAGCGGCTATTGCGCTTCACAGCCGGTGCGGATTGGCAACGGCGCCGCCGAGCAGAAGCAGATGGATGTTTTCGGCGAGGTGTTGGACTGCATCCACCTGTTCCGGCGACAGGGCGGCTTCGAGCGCTACGGCGAGCAGCTGGAAGGGCCACTCTGGGACATGATGTGCCTGCTGGTTGAGCATGTCTGCCAGCACTGGCAAGGGCCGGATAACGGCATCTGGGAAGTGCGCGGCGGTCTGCGCCATTTCGTCTATTCCAAAGTGATGTGCTGGGTGGCTCTCGACCGCGCCATTCGCGCCGCGGAACAGCTGCGGCTGGAAGCTGATCTGCTGCGCTGGCGATTGGTGCGCGACCAGATTCGCGCCGATATCCTGATCCATGGCTACAATACGCGCATTGGAGCCTTTACCCAGTCCTATGACAGCGAGTTGCTGGATGCCTCGAATCTCTTGCTGCCCCTGGTGGGTTTTATCGCGCCCGATGATCCGCGAATGCGCTCAACCGTTGATCGCATTCTTGAGCATTTGACCGATGGACGCGGCTTTGTCTACCGCTATCACGCAGTGGATACCGACGACGGATTGTCAGGCGGTGAAGGAACCTTCACCATCTGCACCTTCTGGCTGGTGGATAACCTTTCTATGCAGGGGCGCATCGATGAGGCGCGCTCGCTCTTTGAACGGGTACTCGGCTATGCCAGCCACCTGGGGCTGTTTTCGGAAGAGATCGACTCTCGGAAAAACATCGCCCTGGGCAACTTTCCCCAGGCCTTTACGCATATCGCGTTGATCAACAGCGCGTATAATCTGCGCAAAGCCGAAATGCGTATGGCGGAGCATCACACCGACCCGGTGGTTGCAGCCATTCGCTTGCAAAACGGCAACCGGTAAAGAAAAAAGTCTGGGAGCAGGGCAACCGCTCGGTTGCCCTGCTCTTTTTTTGTGCTAGCTGTTGGGAACGAAGAGCAAATCGTTGGGTCTTGTTGCATTATGCGATAATAGGTCAATATGACCGGACGAAAGAAGAACAAAAGATGACACTGGAGATACATTACCCGACTGCCAGCCTGAAGCCACGCAAAGAGGAAAGCCTGCAAAACGGACACCTGTGGATTTTTTCGGGTGCGTTGCAACAGCCGCCGCACTGGATCGAGCCAGGAGGGTTGGTTGATGTCAAATCCTCGACGGGTCAATTTGTGGCGCGTGGCTACTACAATCCCCAGACGGATATCGCCATTCGCATTTTGACACGTGATATCGACGAAGCCATCGATTATGATTTTGTACGCAGGCGCCTGCACAGTGCGGCGACGTTGCGCCAGGTATTCGACCCCGAGCAAACCAACGCTTATCGCCTGGTGAATGCCGAAGGCGATGGGCTGCCCGGCCTGATTGTGGATCGCTATGCAGAGATACTGGTGGCTCAAATACACACGCTCGGCATGGAGCAAATGCGTTCCCTCGTTTTAGAAGCGCTGATGGATGAAACAGGCGAACGTGGGTTATTGTTGCGCAACGATAGCCAGGCGCGCCGCCGCGAAGGTTTGAAGGTTGAGCAGCCCCAGGTAGCGGCAGGCGTCGTCCCTACGCAGGTGGCGATACGCGAAAATGGCGTCTTGTTTCTGGTTGACCCCTGGGAGGGCCAGAAAACCGGCTTTTTTCTCGATCAACGCGATAAGCGCGAGTCGCTGCGTAAATATAGCCGGGGGAAGCGTGTCTTGAATTGCTTTAGCTATAGCGGCGGTTTTTCTGTCTATGCCGCGCTGACCGGCTCCACGACGCATGTAACCAGCGTCGATGTCTCCGAACCGGCCATCGAAGCGGCACGCCAGCACTTCATTCTGAACGGTCTCGATCCAAATCAGCATGAATTCCATATAGCCGATGTGTTTGCATACCTTGAGGAGGCAGTGCAGCGCGGCGAGTTATTTGACGTGGTGGTGCTGGACCCACCCGCCTTTGCCCGCTCGCAGAACGCGCGTGCCCAGGCATTGAAGGCCTATCGCCGCCTGAACACGCTGGGAATGCAGGTACTGCGACCCGGTGGTATCCTGCTCACCTGTTCTTGCTCCGGGGTTGTCGGTATGGATGATATGCTGGGAACGCTGTCCCAGGCTGCGCAACGTCTCCAGCGCACGGTTCAGTTGCTGGAGACGTTTACACATGGAGTAGATCACCCCATCAACCTGGCGATGCCCGAGACCGCCTATCTCAAGGCCGTGTTTTGCCGGGTAGAATGAGGTTGGTTATTTTGCTTTGAATTCAGGTTTGCGTTTTTGAGCAAATGCCAGGGGACCTTCTCGCGCGTCCTCCGTTTTGAGCAATCCGGCCATGAGGCGCTGCTCTAACGCCATGCCTTCGTCGAACGTCATATACAGGCCCTGGAGTATGGCCTGTTTGGCGGCTCGTAAGGCCAGTGGCCCGCGCTCCAGCAGCGTGGCAATCCAGCGTTCGACCTCGTTCATCAGTTCAGCCTGTGGCACCACTTTGTTGATGAGGCCAATGTCGAGGGCTTCCTGTGCGCTGATGCGCCTGGCTGTCAAGATCAGCTCCATCGCTTTTGCCAGGGGGATAGAGCGGGGGAGACGCTGCGTGCCGCCTGCGGCGGGGATGATGCCCCAGCTTACCTCGGTCAAACCAAAGACCGCATTTTCGGAGGCGATGCGCAGATCGCAGGCCAGCATCATCTCGAAGCCGCCCGCGAAGCAGTGACCATTGACGGCAGCGATCATGGGTTTCCAGCATTCAAAGCCCCTGGTGATGCCGCCGAATCCGCCGGGGATTTCCTGCGCCCCGCCAGGGATGGCTCCCGTCAGACGAGGAATGAGGGTTTTCAGGTCGGCCCCGGCTGAGAAGGATTGATTGCCCGCCCCGGTCAATACGCCGATCCACAGGTCGTCATCATCGCGAAAATCGATCCAGGCGTTGCTGAGTTCCTGCATCGTTTCAGGGTCAACGGCGTTGCGCGCCTCGGGCCGGTTGATGGTAATATAAGCGACTCGCCCGCGTTTCTCGTAAAGAATTGCCATATTCGCTGCTGCTCCTTCATAGAGAGATGAAATGGTTGTGGATTTATGGTAGCAGTGTAGCACCTGCGGATGAGAGAGAACAAGGTGTGCCAGGCTTTTCGCTGAAAAGCAGGGCTTTTTGGTACACCCGAAAAGCTCCAAAGTACAGGTACTTATACCGTAAAAGCAATTGTAAAGAGTCGAACTATTATGTTATGATATGCTGAGTATATTAATTGAAGGCACTACCATAGGCCCAATCGTCCAATCTTTTATTTCGTGGCACAAATTGGAGCAATCGGCCCTGGCCTGAGAAAGCGTCTGGTGAGTCAAGGATTATGAACATGCAGAAATGTAGCTCTTGCGGAGCCGACCTCCCAGAATACGCACGCTTCTGCAGGATGTGCGGAAGCATGCAGGACGTTATCGCGGCAGATACGACAGCTACCAGGAGCAATACACCGCAGCCGCAACCCTGGGCGCCAGAAGGCGGCACACTAGCGGCAACCTGGTCACCTTACAGCAATTATCCTGCGCAGGGCAGCGCGCCTGCCTGGCCTCCAAACATACAAGGGCCGACAACGCCACCGCCAACTCCGGTTGCTGAAAACGAAGACGAGCGTAGAAGGGGCATAGCGCCCTGGTCTCCTCTGTATGGCGCGGCCCTGGGAGGGGATGCGCTGTTGGGCAGCGGGCAGGTCTATACCCCCGGCGCTCCGGTCGTGCAGGGAACGCCGCAGATCGGCGGCGTCCCCGGTGTAGCAGGGTCTCCCACCCCCTACACAAACGCGCCTGCCAGCCCTCCTGCGCAGGGGCCAGGGAATGCGCCTGCCGGTCATCTCGCGCAGGGATCAGGGAACGCGCCCTATCCTCAGGCTGGACAACAGGCGACGCACTATCCGCCAGGACAGCCGGGAACGCAGGAACATCATCCGCCTCACAAGCCTCACCGGCACCACGATCATCCTGTGCAGCACAAGCCTCACCGGCATCATGACCATCCTGTGGAACACGAGCCTCAGCGACATCATACTCATCCCACGCGACATGAACTTCACCGGGCGGCGCGCGTAACTAAAGTGGCAGGTGGTTCGTCCGTCAAGACCATCATTCTTGTGGTGACAACTTTAGCGGTGGTGGCGGCAGGTGGGATTGCAGCAGCGGTGCATTTCCTTGCACGCCCGCAGCCGCTCATCAGCATCACCAGCAATTATAAGGTGGGCAATGCGTTGGCAGGAGCAAATGGGACGATCCTGCATATCAGCGGACAGCAGTTTTCTAGCAATTCGGCAATTACCTTCCTGCTGGATGGTCATGCCGCGCCGGGCAATCCGGGTACACGAAGTGACGCGAACGGCAACTTTCGCACCGATATGACCATAACCAGCGCCTGGAGCGTCGGGACCCACACCCTGACAGCCAGGGATGCCAGCAACGACAGCACACAACACAGTGTCAGCGTGACGATAGTGCAGCCGGGTCAGGCCAATACACCTGGACCCGACGGCGCACCACCTGACGATGCCAGTTTCAGGCTTAATATTACTGTTCAAGGCCCCTATTCCGATATAGCAGATCCGTTCGCCAGCAATCCAGTACTCATCATTACCGGGCATCCTGATCCTGAAGGTGGCACCGTCTGCTCGCCCGACGATAATGGCCAGTCCATTACTCGCAATGGCACCACTTTAAGTAATGGAACGCCATATACTCAGGTGTCTACAGCCACATGCGGTGGAACGTATAAAGCCGGGCAAATCAGCTATATCGAAACGGATACCAGTGTGACGATTACCTGGCAGGATAACGGACTCAACATCAACTGTGTGCAACAGAAACCGGCTGTTGACTTGCAAATGACGGGAGCCTATGCTGGCAACGACACCTTCAGCGGCACGTTCAATGCTTCCTACGTCCCGTATACCTGCGATCAGCAGGGCTACGGCTTCCATCAGGTAGCGCTCAACGGAACCTGGACAGGGACAATTGTAACGCAGTAGGCTCAAGACATACATCGATGAGACCAGGGGTAATCGCTGCATCGCTGGTGGCAATGTGATATACTACACATCAATCCCCTCGCTTGTTGTTGCAGAGTTGACTGAGAGCGTTGACGTTCTATGATACAGACTATAGATGAAAGCCGGGCGCAACTGATCGCTGATTTGCAGGCGCGCGCGGAAGAGCAGGCGGAACTGAATCGCATCGCCATTGCGCTGACTTCCGAATTTGATTTGCAACGCCTGTTGCAGATGATGACCGATGCTGCGCGTAAAGTCACCTCCGGCCAGTTTGCCGCCTTTTTCCTGATACCGGAAATGACCGGCGAAGATCCCGTTAAGCTGGCGAACAAAGTGATCTTCAACCTCGCCGCTATTTCGGGCGCGACTCCCGCCATTGAGAAGCATTTTCTGCGCCTGGGGCCGGTAGAAGGGATCGGCATACTGGAGCCCATCTTCTGGGGCGGCGATTCTATCGTCGTTGATGATGTCCTGGCCGATGCCCGTTATGTAGGGGTGCCGCGCGGGCATATCCCCGTGCGCAGTTTCCTGGGGGTACAGTTGCGCACGCGCGCAGGCACCATCCTGGGCGCGTTCCTGATCGGTGATACGCATCCCTCGTGTTTCAATGCCCGCCACGTCGAATTGATCGAGGCGCTGAGCGCGCAGGCCGCCGTTGCCATACACAACGCGCACCTGATAGCGCGCGAACGCCGCGCTATGGAGGAACACGCGGCGGAACTGGAATGGCAGGTGCGCGAGCGCACGGCAGAACTGGAACGCCGCAACCAGGAACTGAGCCAGTTTGCCACCGATTTACAGGCCCTGCATCGCGAGCTGACTGAGGCGCAAAAACGACAGATGCTGGGCGATGAGCGCAATCGCATCGCGCAAGAACTGCATGACCGCGTGCAACAAACGCTGTTTACCATCGGTTTGAAGGCCGACTGGACCATGGGACAATTGCCGCAGCATTCCGAGTTGGCGCACCCACTGCGCAGCATCAAGCAGCTTGCCTCGCTCGGCACTGCGCAGGTACGCGACGCAATTTTCGCGCTTTCATCCGACCAGCTGCAGGAGGGGGGCCTTGTCACCATGTTGTACACGCTCATCTCCAACCTGCGGGAGTCGTCTTCGCTGGAAGTCGATCTTGTCGTCGATGAATGGGCTATTGCTTTGCCATCCCATATTGAGAGTACCTTGTTCACGCTGGCCCAGGAAGCCCTCTCCAACGCTCGTCGCCACTCACAGGCCACCATCGTGATCGTCACGGTGCAGGTGAGCAGCGAGCAGGCCATGCTGGTTGTGCAGGATAACGGCGTTGGCCTTTCGCAGCAAATGTTGCAAAGCTATCGCAATAATACCATGCACCTGGGATTAAAAGGGATGCATCATCACATCGAGGAACTGGGCGGACAGTTCATGCTTGTCAATGGCGAAGAGGGCGGCTTGATTGTGAAAGCGGTGGTTCCGCTATGATTCGCTTGCTAATCATCGATGACCATGAGATGGTGCGCGAAGGACTGAAAGCCATGCTGTCAGCCGAGCCTGATTTCACTATTGTGGGTGACGCGGCCAACGCTGAACTGGCATTCGCGCTCATCGAACGCCTGCGCCCCGATATCATCTTACTCGATGTCCGGCTGCCTGGCACGAGCGGGATCGAGGTGTGTCGCACCGTCACAGAACGCTACCCGGAGACCGCCGTAATTATCTTGACCACCTTTACCGACGAGTCGCTGGTGGAGCAATGCATCAAGGCGGGCGCGCGTGGCTTCATCGTCAAGGACATCGAACGCTTCGACCTCAAACGCTCGATTCGCGCGGTGGCGCGCGGCGAGGCCGCCATTGATACCAAGGCGGCTGTCGCAGTGCTGGCGCAGTTGCGCCGCTCTCCACAAAAAAATAGCGAATTTGCCCAGGAATCGCTCAGCTCGCAGCAGATCGTGATCCTGCGCCTGGTGGCCCAGGGCCTATCGAGCCGCGAAATAGCCACACGGCTGTATCTGAGCGAGAATACCGTCAAGGGCTATGTGCAGGAGATACTGCACCGCCTCGGCGTCAAGAATCGCACCGAGGCAGTAATGGTCGCGGTGAAGCAGGGCTGGTTATAAGCCGACTACCAAAAGCATACCTTCTTTCGCAGAAAACATCTGCTAAATATACCTCCATTCGTAGGTGACATCCGTTCAAGCTACCGTGCTACACTGGAATCAGTTGGGGCTGCATACCCTGGCGAGCAACCCTCCTCTTGTCTGGCGTGTTTCCTTTGAAGCGCAGGAATGTGCGCGAATTAGACCTGGAGGTGAAGTTTTGATTCCTGGTACCTTTGATTATCTAGTAGCGCGGAATGTAGACGAAGCCGTCGCCCTGCTAGATAGACATGGCGGTGACGCCAAAATCCTGGCCGGAGGCCAGAGCCTCATTCCCCTCATGCGGTTCCGCATTGCCGGGCCGACGGTTTTGATCGACATCAACCGCATCGATAGCCTGGAGTATATTCAGGAGACGGATGGCACACTGCACATCGGCGCGTTGACGCGCGAAGCGGAACTGGACAGTTCTTCGCTCATCCGCGAACGTTATCCCATTCTGCTCGATACCTCTTCGATGGTTGCCGACCCGGTTGTGCGCAACTGGGCCACCGTTGGCGGCAATATTGCCCATGCCGATCCCGCCAACGATCACCCCGCCACCATGCTGGCTCTCGGCGCGCGCGTCGTAGCTCGCGGACCCGCCGGTGAGCGCGTCATCCCAATCGATGAGTTCTTTACGGATGCGCCGTTTGAGACCACGCTGGCACCCAATGAAGTACTGACCGAGATTCGTATTCCCGCTCCGGTCGAGAGAAGCGGCGGCGCGTATTTCAAACTCGAGCGCAAAGTCGGCGATTATGCCATCGCGGGCGTGGCAGCTTATATCGTGCTGGATGGCAGCGGCAACGTCAGCTATGCCGGTATTGGCTTGACCAACCTGGGGCAGGTTCCCGTCAAAGCGCGCGCTGCCGAACAGTCGCTACTGGGCAAACCACTGGATGACGCGCAGATACACGCAGCCGCCGACCTGGCCGCCGCCGCAACACAACCCACCGGCGATACGCGCGGCCCCGTCGAATATAAACGCGCCATGGCGCGCACTCTGACCGTGCGCGCGCTGCGTAAAGCGTTGGCTCGCGCTACAGGAGGGAAATAGCATGAGTACCCACCACATCTCAGTCACCATTAATGGCACACCCTATGAAGGGGATGTCGAGGCAAGAACATTGCTGGTACATTGGATACGCGATACGCTGCGCCTGACGGGTACGCATATTGGCTGCGATACTACCTCGTGCGGCGCGTGTACCATCCTGGTTGATGGCAAGGCTACCAAATCCTGCACCATGTTCGCGGTGCAGGCCGATGGTCGCCAGCTGATGACCGTCGAAGGATTGGAGCAGGGCGACAAGCTGCACCCGTTGCAGGAAGGTTTCCACGAGGAACACGCGCTGCAATGCGGCTATTGCACACCTGGCATGATGATGACCAGCCTGGCTCTCTTGCAGCGCAATCCCAACCCGACCGAACACGAGATTCGCGTAGGTATCTCCGGTAACCTCTGTCGTTGCACCGGTTACGTCAATATAGTAAAAGCTGTGCAATACGCCGCCGGGAAGATGCAGGCTGCTGAACAGGTGCCGGTTGGCGCGGAAGGAGGCGAATAATGGCGACGCATGTGCATTCGCACGCGCTGGGTGAAGCGTACAAACGCAAAGAAGATGCGCGCTTCATACGCGGCCAGGGCAATTATGTCGATGACGTGTCCTTGCCGGGGATGCTCTATGGGGATATTGTGCGCAGTCCCTATGGACACGCCCTGATAAAGAACGTCGATATCAGCGAGGCTCTGAAGGTTCCAGGCGTACTGGCCGTGATTACCGGCAAAGACCTTGATGCCGCCGGTCTGGCCTGGATGCCCACACTTTCAGCAGACACCGAA
>Ga0207416_1004276_pt1 | contig 12612 bp, 10 predicted proteins | sample PaiPotPPM11metaG_FD_184107 | JGI IMG/M metagenome (GOLD analysis project Ga0207416, IMG submission 184107) | Iron sulfur acid spring bacterial and archeal communities from Banff, Canada, to study Microbial Dark Matter (Phase II) - Paint Pots PPM... ...
TTTAAGTTTTTTCAATACCTATCTAAATGTACAACCAAATGGGTTATATGTGTCCGTCCTTTCCTTTGAAAGTTGAAAGCTTGTGCTCCATCGGAAGCCTTTCATCAATGTATTCCTTTGTTATTTTTGCTTGTAGTTACTTTTAATAGAAATGAACTCTTCGTAATTGATAAATGAGTTTAATGATTCGGCCCATAGAGCAGAACGATGCAGAGAGTTGCGGCAAGATTGGATACGAAGCACACAAAGCCATTTCTTCCACTCATGGCTATCCTTCCGAGCAGCCTTCTGAAGAATTTGGCATAGGGCTTATCAGAAGGCTTCTTGGCAATCCAAATTCATGGGGCGTTTTAGCAGAGCGACAAGGCAAGACACTAGGAAGCATATTCCTTCATAAATTTCCGCCTTCGCCTGTGGTAGTGATAGGCCCACTTACAGTCCATCCTTCTGCAGAGGGCGGCGTAGGTAGGATGTTGATGGATGCTACTCTTACTCAGGCTCGTAAACAAAACCATGACCAGATTAGATTAGTGCAATCGCCAAGTCACATTCGTTCCTTCGTATTGTATACAAAGTCTGGATTCACCCTTCGTGAGCCTTTATTTTTGATGCAAGGGCAGCCACTAAAAGGTGGGAATAATACAAGCAGCGCTAATGTGCGTCTAGTTCGCGATGACAACGATATTTCTGTGTGCAACGAGTATTGCAAGTCAGTATACGGATTTTCAAGGGAAATGGAATTGCGTCAGGCGAAAGACCAAGGCGTCGCCACTATGATAGAACGAGACGGTGTCATTACGGGCTACGCAGCAGGTATAGGTATATTTGGTCACGCAGTTGCAAAGTCAAACGAGGAGCTGAAGGCACTGCTTGCTAATGCGTCTGCAATTCTTGGCCCTGGTTTCTTTGCACCTGCTCGGAATCACGAAGTAATCAATTGGTTGCTTGAAAATGGCTTTCAAATTGGTTGGCCTGCAAATCTTATGACTATTGGCCCCTACCAAGAACCACAAACGCCTTTTCTTCCATCCTTGGCATACTAGATCATATATACAGAAATTATGTTCATCCAAATCTGTGCTATTATTGAGATGGAGGTTGAGGTACCCCATCTTAGTCTGGGTCATACCATTTCAGAGTAGTAGCAATAGTAGTTAAGGACCACTCCATTCAAATCGGATATGCTTGCTTGACTTACCTTTTCTTTTCCATTTAAACCTCATTGCATCAGCTTCGTCTACTAAAGATTTTCCCCATGTTGCAATTGCTCCTGGTCCTACTTCACTTCCAGGTGGGTTAATAGTTTGAACTCTTTTACCAGGTGGAGTCATAGGTCCAGTTAATGCTTCAGCTTTTGCAACAATCTTTCCTGGTATCTCAGCACCCCAATAAGCTAGATCATCTGCTACTTCAAACTTGATTGGTGCGTATTCTATTCCACGAACTTCTCCTATGAGCTTAGCAAATTCAGCCATAAAACCACCTGCCTTTCCGCTGAAAATCATGTTCAGAGCTTCCCGTTGCTGCTCATTGGACTTTTCATCGAAAAAGAGAGCAATACTTACTTTTGTTGCGCCATCGCCTGCCCAAATATTACCTTTGAAGCTTCCCAAGCCTAATACATTCAAGCCGTCAAGGGAAATATCACCAAAGTTCCCTCTTTTGATATGCCATGCCAAAATACCATCGCAGTCTTCAAAAGTTGGAGCCTGCGCAAACTCACAAGGACATGGTATGTTGCATTTGCAAACATCAAACCAGTCTCCTGAAACCTTCCATTTTGGAACATTGTTTTTTGTGGTTCTAGTAGTTGCTGTTGTAGTTGTTGCTGCCATATCACTTAACACAAGGTCTTCCCTAATAATTTAGCGGTAATTCAATTCGTTTTTAACTTGATTTCAACTATCTTATGTTTAAGCTAAAATAAGTCAATGATTCGCCAGAAATTGAGATGTCATTTTTATAATCGAAAAGTAGTTGAAGAAAAGAATTGTTTATCATGGAAGCTAGACTAGAGGAAATAGTTCATTGATAGGTTATTTCTATGATGATGAACAAGTAATTGGAGATTCAAATTTTTAATTATACTCATATTTGATAGATGAATCAGTAGGTACTTTAATGTCTTGAAAGCCTTCTGGGTCAATTATCTTTGCTAATACTTCTAATCCTGTTATTGTTCTAGGTCCAGGTTTACTAAAATACGCTCCGGCATTAACTGCATACACTTCATTGTTTTGAACAGCCTGCAATGATTTCCATTTATTGTTAGTTTCTAATGTCTTTGCTTCTCTTAATGTTCTATGTATATCAAAACCGCAAGGCATTAGAATTATTTTATCTGGATTTAACGTAATAATCTCATCAATATCGTGCATACGCCGTGAAGGTTGGCCGCGGGAACTTACACCATTAATCCCTCCTGCAATCTCTACCATTTGAGGAATCCAATGACCAGCAGTAAAGAACGGATTAATCCACTCAATGCAAAGTATTTTTGGTTTACTATTATGTTTATTATTCGAAACATCCGCACCAATTCTTTTATGACCGACTCTTAATCTTATGTCATCAATACGCTTTTGTAACGATACTACCAATTTACGTCCTTCCGTTACTCTACCTACTCTTTCTGATATATCCATTATACTTGTCAAAATGTCGTCTAAATCATGAGGATCAAGTACAAGGATATCCGGGTTGTAACCCAATACAGAAGTAGCACGGTTTATCTCTTTTGTAAATGGAGCACATACTTCACATACACCTTGAGCAATAATGAGATCTGGTTTTGCTTCTCTTAATTTCGCGTCATCTATTAAATATATATCTCTGCCAGATTGCATTAGTTCTATCATTTTCTGATCTATGTCCTTACCATTCATTTTACTAGCATCAAAGGAATTGTTTATTACTCTTGGTTTGCTTTCTGCATCGTCGGGATACTTACACTCATGCGTTACACCTACTAATTGAGAGCCTGCACCAATTTCATAAAGTATTTCGGTAGAACTGGGTAAGAATGAGACTATTCTTTCTGAATACACGGATCTAATGTGGTAATAACAACATTGTTTTTATATATTATTGGTAACATTTAGTGCTGATCTCTATTAACTTGTTATTTTATGTTGCATATCATATTTCTGATTTGAATGGTACTCGTTCTTTCCAACTGTGGATGGGGTTCAAGAGGGGATAAAAGAATGATTGAAGTTGAAATCATAATTGAAAGCAAATGCGTATCCCCTTGGCAGGCATGCGCCTAAATCTGCGCCTGCATACAAGAGGTCGCTAGATTGGTGCTTGGTTTTATTTCAATCCAATGCAGCTGACGTACTACAACAGCCGCAATTTGTCGAGTTATTTCATCCCAAAACCAGGCGGATCTGTAATCAAAAGGTTAAGGAAGTACTCTTTGGAATTGGTCCCAGAAGAATATACAGAACATAGACCATTTTATGATTGCTTTACCAGTTTACGTCTAGATTATCCTCAAAAAACGTTGTAAGTATAGACCTTAACTTCAACCTCGTTTCTCATGTTAACGTTCCTCATAGGCGGCTTTGGGTCTAATATCAATACAGTGGTAAAGAGCCTGCTTGATGACTGTGTGGAGTCGTAGTAGACTACTCTCAATGATAATATTCACTCTTAGGGTTGATCCCAGGTTGTGTTGCGGGGTTGGCTGGCCATCCTGACTTATGAACACAGCAGCCAGTAACATGAGACAATACGACTAGGATATGATAAATACGTATGTGGAAGTGAAGTCATACAATTTATCTCATATTTTATCCAACGGCACTCACCGTGCTACACTATTTTGCTACAACAGCCTAGTAGTACTATTTTGACTAATCTTTATTATCATTTATGCTAACCTCCGTGTTTATATTTTGTCGTTGAATTGAAGAACGAATGAAAACTAAGTTACGATATGTCATCTTAGCTCTTTTGATTCTAATCCCGTCTATAATTAATCTGTTAACGCCTCTCTACAATAGAAGGTTACCCGAATTTTTTGGAATGCCTTTCTTTTACTGGTTTCAAACGGTATGGCTTGCACTTTGCTCTGGGTTCTACCTGGGATTTGCACGCTTGATGAGTGGAGGAAAAAACAAGGAGGAAGAGACAGTAAATAGATGACCACTATTGGACTTGCTACTATAATTCCGTTTCTCGGCCTCTTTGCATTGTTTATAGTTCTTGGATTTTATGGAAAATATTGGCGCAGAGGAAATCTAAACGATATACATGAATGGTCTTTGGCTGGAAGAAAGCTTGGTACCACACTTGTCTTTTTCTTACTCGGTGCAGACATCTATACTGCTTATACCTTCGTTGCAATTCCATCAGGAGTATTTGCAAAAGGCTCGCTTTATTTTTTTGCAATTCCCTATGTTGCCTTAGCATTTGGAGTGGCGCTTGTTACTATGCCCCGGCTTTGGGCTTTGTCGAAAGAAAAAGGTTACATCACTGCTTCTGATTTTATAAAAGACAGCTTTGGTAGCAAAACCCTGGCTGTTCTAGTTGCAATAACAGGAATTGTATCACTACTACCATACATCGCCTTACAGATAGTAGGAATGCAATCAGTTCTTATTGTAATGCTTTCAGGTATAACTAATTCTCATACGGTTCAGGAAATCTCACTCTTAGTTGCATTCGTGATATTAGCTGCCTTCACATATACTAGCGGACTAAGGGGAGCAACTCTTACTGCAATCTTAAAAGACATACTGATCTGGATAACTGTTATTGCGGTTATAATTGTAGTTCCTCTGAGTATTGGCGGTTTTGGTACTGCCTTCAAGGATGTAAAGCCAAGTTACGTGACCGTACCCAACTCACTTGTTACCGGATATGCAACTCTGGTATTGGGGAGCGCGCTTGCACTGTATCTTTATCCTCACGCAATAAACGGTGTTTTGAGCTCAGAAAGTGTACATAAACTTAGAAGGAGTACTGCACTCCTACCGCTTTACGGAATAGGACTTGCTATTATGGCGCTTATGGGAATTCTTGTATATGCTGTCCCACCTGCGATGAATTTTCTTTCGCATTTTCCTGAAAGCTCACGTGGTATACTTGTTGTTCCTTCATTGATTTTGTATTCAATGCCACCTTGGTTCACAGGTATAGCTCTTCTTGGCATATTCATAGGTGGTCTGGTACCAGCAGCAATTATGGCAATGTCACAGGCAAATCTGCTCACAAGAAATATAATAAAAGAGATCAGGCCAAACACGTCTGCAAGTGCTGAGATTAGAATAACAAAAATTTCATCAACTGTCTTCAAGTTTGTTGCACTAGGTTTTGTGTTTACTATTCCAGCTACTTACGCAATATCACTACAACTCTTGGGAGGAATACTTATTATACAGATTTTACCTGCAGTATTCTTTGGTCTGTATATCAAATCATTAAGAAAAGAAGCCCTCATTCCTGGATTGCTAGTCGGAATATTTTCAGGGACTTTTATGGTCGAGTATACGAACCACTTTGGAGCACTAGCGTCGTCTCTATTCAATATACCAATTTTTGGTTCATTGTATATTGCTGTCGTTGCCCTTATATTTAATCTGACAATATCATTTGGCGGAAGCATCATAATGAATAGAAAAGATGGACTAGCTTTATTTCAAACCAAAAAACAGTAGGAACACAGAATACATTATTTCAGAAGAAAAAAGACCGTGCAGTGTATATTTAATGGATGGGGTTGCAAAATTAGAATTTGCCTGTCAGGGTGAGCTAAGGATAGCCCTCTATTAACAGATTTATCACATCGCATTACCTGCAGCTGGTTTATTCATCATGCCACCAGTGGCAGTTGTGTTACCTGATTTCATGGACGAATTGCCACTCGGGTTTCCTGCCTTCGGTGCAGTATATTGTTGAGCTAGTACCGAGGTAGCAGAACTTGAAGTTGCCAACATAATACCAGTAGCTACGGCGATAGCCACTGCTAGAATATTATACGTCATTTTCTCCATTATCCATACAGCATAGACCTGTTCGTTAATCCTTTCAGGTCTAAAATATGAAGAATTTGTCGATATCCGGTCCCAGGAAGAAACAACCCACGAAAAGTGACGCTCGTATACGCATTGCATTACTACTCGTAGTGTCAATATATTATACTATCAAGTCACATATTGCGCTAAATTATCTTTAACTATCTAACGAAATATGATTCTGTTGAATCGAGCCCCCCCATAGAGTTGACGATGTAAACAAGTAAGAATATGGGGGACTCGGTGATCTTTACGTGTCTGACGTTATTATGTTGAGATAGTTAGTTATATCGAACTAAACCTCCTTAGGTCAGGAAGAATTCTACTGTGACAGACGAAAGGTGCTATCTGTGGGTCTTGGTTTTCTGATAGTACTTTTCTGATAGTACTTTTCTGAAGTAGTCGTCTGAGTTCTTTATGTTCCGTTTTCTATTCACAGGAGCCAGGATCTACGAAACCCTGACGTATTTGTCTGAAGTATTCCTTTTGCTCTTTTCTTAGATCTGGTTCACGTTCAATTCTAAAAGGATCTTCCGCTAATTCTTGTGACCTATAGTCTTCTAATTCCCTTCTGGATTTGTACACAACTACTACTATCTGACTAGCAATTTTCTGAATATAATTCTTCGGGCATCTTTCGACCTAACAGACCAAATTGTAGCAATTCTGATACAGATTTTTTCAATTCCCGCTGGAATTTCCTTATACCTTTTGCATATGCATAATATTCCATATTCTTCGTATCACCTTCTGACTTTGTTAACTTGTATCCTTCCCAACATTTATGCACAAAAACTTTGGCGTACCTCACTGTTAACACAAGTAGATGCAACAATTATAAAAAAACCGATCTGATATGAGATGTAGCTAAGGGGATGTTTCAGTACCTATGTCGGTACCGTGCTTAGTTCTGGAAAATCTTGTTTCTAATAGTAATATCTTCGCTATTACATAACAGCGGCACATCTTGTTAACTAGCCTTAGATTTCCATACTTGGACGACCAAAATGTTTAGCCAGATTTTTTCCATCTCTTGTAATCCAATAGAATACGTTTATGATCGAAGCCCAAGTTCTTATCTACCAACAGCTTCTATATTTATCCATTCTATCTCGGCAGCATCATCTTTTGCTACTGCTTTGTTTTCATCACTGCTATTATGAGTGACTCTTCCTATGAATGAATAGAGTTAGCATAATATGACTCCTACGATCTCTTTTAGGATCCGAGTAAAACCCAAGATATGTATTAAACACACATTACAAATCAATACTGAATTCATTATTATTAAAAAAGAAATTATCTTAAACACAGATTCATACTATTATTACATATATCGAAGTTTTTACAAAAAAATTAAGAGCTGCGGATGAGACCTCTAATCTTTTGTGTCAACTCAGGCGTCATGTCTTCAGCTTTTATATTATGTTCTTTCATTGCATGCTCGCCGGCCTTGCTCATGATTTCGTCTTCTGTATCTCCTTTGATAACCGCAGCACAGTCAAATCCTGCATCACTGCACGTTAATGTTTTCATTATTAACAAGAGAGCATTCTGTTATTTAAATAAATATGGGAAGCAGTATCGAAACCCGCTTTTGAACATATGAAACAGAAATGAATATGTAAATTACTCCATCTTCGCATTGTTTGACATCCAAGATCTAGGTTCAATTTGGCTGAGATGTGGATAACAACTGGAAAACTTATTTTTAACCACTTATGATGTGTATCCCACTAAAGCACTCTCAAGAGATCAACTTCCAAAAATAAGAGAATTTGCAGAAAGTCTAGGGATTCGTGTTGGCATATTTGACGGAGATACACCACCCAATGAAAGAAATAGCATATTAGATTCGAGTCCTGAGATAATCATCACGAATTTCGACGTTATACATTACCATCTTTGGCACAAAACAAAATTTTCATACTTACTCAGAACTTCTCGATTTTTGGTTGTTGACGAGGCCCATATTTATAAAGGAGTATTTGGAGCCATTGTTCACTACATTATTAAACGCCTTGAAAGATTGTCTAGGAATAAATTACAAGTAATAGCCGCTTCCGCAACACTAAAAAATGCTGGTGAGTTTTGTAGAACACTTTTTGGTCGAGAAATGGAAGTTATTCAAGGCGAAGGTAGAAAAGGAAAGATTAATTTTGTAATGTTATTTCCGTCTTTACGTTCCCATAGATCTTTGGTTTTGGACCTAGTTAAGCGAACAACTGGAGGAGGTCATAAAACAATTGCATTTAGCAATTCACATCTTGGATCAGAACTTTTGTCATTTTATTTATCTAGACAGGGAATAAAAATTAGAGTCCATAGAGCTGGACTGTTACCTTCTGTGCGGAAAATAGTTGAGCAGTCGTTTAAGGACAGCAAATTAATGGCAATTTCTGCAACACCAACTTTAGAACTTGGAATTGATATCGGTGATGTTGATGCTATCATATCAAGCATTGTCCCGATCAACAGACTGACACAAAGATTCGGTAGAGCTGCAAGACGAGGGCAAGAGGGTTATGCTCTTCTAGCACTAGGAAATGACCCCATTAGCCAGTATTACAGGTCACATCCTGATGACTACTTGGCTGATCAGGAGCAGGCATATACCGACCCTTCAAATCCTTTTGTACAGGAATATCAAATACTTGCAATGGCTTGTGATAAACCGATTTCCAAATATGAGTTCCTCAACGAAAATAGCAGGAAAGTGAACAATGCTATTCAAAAACTTGTGTCAAAAGATCTGATCAAATTATCAAGCGATGAAAAGTTTTTTGTATCCAACTTTAAGAAAGCATATGAGAAACTAAACGAGTATAGCATCAGAGGGATTGGTAATAAAGTAGATATATTCTTCAATAAAAGGATAGTTGGACAACGAACACTCTCCCAAGCAATTGAAGAGCTTCATCAAAACGCAATATATTTTCTATCTGGTAAGAGGTATGAAGTAAAGAAATTGCATTATGATGCTCAACATGCAGAACAACCATATTATGCGGAGCTAATGTCTATTCCAGCTGATTATCAGTATTATACGAAGGCTATGGTTGACGAATGGCCAAGTATTATTGAAATCTACGAACAAAAAAAAGTATTTGGAATAGAGGTAAAATACTGTTCCTTGAAAATTCAAAAGAAAGTCATCGGATATGCCAATATCGAGATCGGACAGGAAATGACCCAAGGAAAGAAAGTAATGTTCTCAGAACCTATTGAATTTGAATTCATTACTAAGGGATTTGTATTCAGAGCACCAAAACCAATAGACATTCTCAAATATACAAATGACGAAGACTATGTAGAAATGGGTGGCTATCATGCATCAGAGCGCGTGCTCATAGAGGGAAGTAGTATGATAACAGGAGGAGCTTCGCAAGATATGGGAGGAATATCTCTTGGCTCTTCTGGTCTGATTTTCATCCATGATGGCAGTATTGGTGGGAATGGAGCGAGTAGGGCTCTATACGAGAAGTTTGATAATGCGATAAGAAGGGCATCGAGAATACTCATGGAATGCCCATGTAAAAGCGAAAGTGGTTGCCCTAGATGTACGTACTCTTATACATGTGGGAACAATAATGAATATTTGCATAAGATTGCAGCCATGGAAATCTTGAACAAAGCAGCATCAGGACAACAAACAGAAATCGATCAAAACGTTCAAGCTGATCGCGCTCTTGTATAGTAATTAAATGACCGTTGGATGAGACTTTTTATTTTTCTTCTATAATAAATTAACCAGAAAAATAGTCTAAAATTAAATACTGAAAATATTAGTAATAAAACTTATGTATCTTTCATATTTAATTTGAATAATAGGTATATGAAAAGCCTTACTAATTATTAGTAACGTTAATACGTCAAAGACGATATGTTAATACTAGATATGCATGAGTACCTGCGAGATACACTCGTATACAGGTATAGAGAATGTAAATCTTGTACAAATAGAACTGAATTTACATGCATAAAATGTGGCTTTTGCTGGAGCTGTCATTGGAAGATGGAGCAAGCGGAAAAATTTGAATTATATGATAAACCACTCATCACTGGCACATCTGTCGCTTCTTCTAAGAATTATTCACAATCAATTGTGGCTGAAGAGAAAAGACCACAGAAGCAGCAAGAGTCACTAGAGAAACTAAGTCCTACAACAACGAAGGTAATTGACGTATTTGGTGAAATGGCAGAACCAATTTGTGACTACCTTAGATGTCATCACAAGCTTTCAGTACACGGCCTTGGAACTCGTGTATGTCAATGTAGGCATCCCCGGAACATCGCGATCGGAGCATAGAAAATGCATACTACGAGAAAAGAAAGTCTACGTATTCTCTTTTCACAGGCATATAGTATGGTATATTAGCGATTGTCGCAAGATATGACGTTTTATATTCCCAACCTGATGCAAGCAACTTTCATGCTTCTACGACCTCAGTAACTGCAGCTACATCCACAACCAGTCGACGTCTAAACGAAGTCGTGGCTGATGACTTGTCAGTAGGCAAACCTTGAACGAATTTGTGTTTGTGTACTACACCGTTTTCGTCGATTAACTTCCAACTAATTTTCCCTGTTGTGGAATGTTTTCCTACCTTCTCGAAGCCAATAAATTGATTAGGGAGTCCTGCAGTATTTTTGATTTAGATTTAGACTTATAATACTAACACACTCTTTTAACAGGGTCATCTATACCACGCTTATCTTATTTCACCTACTGCTCAAATTAGAATCCAAAATGTTAATGAACTGCAAATAGCACAAGATCATCTGTACTCATCACCACAATCTCCAATTATCTCAAACAAGTCATTTGACTTTGTACATACAGCATCTATCGCATCACAATCTGGCTTATCCAAACAAAAGTTGAATACCTGCACATTATTGTTTATATGATCCACTATTCCAAGTCTAACACCGATAATAACGCCGGCTACCGCAGACTTGGCAAGAATATAACGGGTTGCTACATTTGCAATGCTTACATTGTGCTTTTGTGCAATTCTCTTTAAAGTCGATAAAAGTTCTTGGAACAAATTCCATCCACCCCATGCATCTATCATCTGCTTGTATTTTCGTAAGCTTAACGTATTTAACTCAGCAGTGGATGGCTGAATTCTTCCTAGATAGCGCTCTGACATCAGCCCTCCACAGAGGCTTCCATAGGTAAGGAGACTCATGTTATGCTCTAGGCAAAATGGTATCATCTTTACTTCTGGCCTACGATCTATGATGGAATATTGAATCTGGTTCGATACAATTTGTAGACCTGAATCTATCATGATCTGCATACGTTCAGTATCAAAATTTGTAAGACCTATATGCTTGATTATTCCTTCGTCCCGGAGGTCGGATAGGTATTTGAGAGCATCCATGTAATACGGATTGTTATAATCCCACCAGTGGAATTGAAGTAAATCCAGCGAGCTAACACTCATTCTGCGAAGCGATCTTTCTATATTTTCATTAACGATAGAACGTGTAATTCTGCCTGGCTGTGGCACCCACTTTGTTAACGCCTGAATTCTATTGAGTTCTTCTTTTCCTTTCAGTGCCGATAATTTACGCCTGAACTGCCCAATAAAATCTTCCGCTGGGCCATAAATATCTGCTAAATCCCAAGTCGTAAAGCCAGCATCATGATATTTCATCATGTCTGCAATTGCCAATTCATGATCGATATATCCATGTCCGCCCGCAACCTGCCACATGCCATTGACTATTCTGCATATTGTCAAGTCAGGAGCCAGTTGGTAGAATTTCTTACTCATGTCGTTCATTCTAGGTTTTCTCTATATTTTTATGTCACATATACTAAGCACAAAAATCTGACGAATAGTGGTCGAAGCAATTCATATCTGACTTTCCTAGTCTCATATAAATTATTTTTTTCTAAAATTAAATGACCCCTTAGCAAGCAATTTTTCTGTTGGTCATGCGCCTCAGACTTTTAAGGAAATGCAAGAAAAAAGCGTTTTACATGCAAGTGTTCTCTACATGGGAATCGTGTTGTTGCTAATATCATTGCCTTTTTGAAGATATTTTAAAGTTAATTTATAGACTAGTTCGTCATAATCCGTTACTTGCAATACTCTTTTCGATGAAATCTCGCCCGTGTTTGAGATTTCTTCTGACAATAACTTTGTACTTTTCCTTGCTTCCTGTCTGCACTGCTACATTGTCTTGCCATTCTTGTAAGCATGGATACGAGAATCGCAACTACTATTTTGACTGTCCACTATCCTAAAAACAGATTTACAGCAATTTAAACAAAATTATTAGCCTTTACAATCTCTTTTCGCTACTGTATTTACTCTCAAAGCAGTATGCAATGGTAACATGTGAAATCAGGGAAAGAACGACGGTATCAAGGGGTATCAGAGGGAAAAGCTGGGAGCTTCCTTAGGAATTACAATATCGGGGTTAACCTACCTGTTGTACTTACACACATAGGTAACAAATTCACTTACAGACTTAGGTTACACTTCTGCTAGGAAGTGTATATCCTTTAGAAATAGAAAGAAAATTCAACCTAATTCATGAACATGAATGGACTGGTAACACTGTAACTGGTATT
>Ga0207416_1004277_pt1 | contig 12607 bp, 11 predicted proteins | sample PaiPotPPM11metaG_FD_184107 | JGI IMG/M metagenome (GOLD analysis project Ga0207416, IMG submission 184107) | Iron sulfur acid spring bacterial and archeal communities from Banff, Canada, to study Microbial Dark Matter (Phase II) - Paint Pots PPM... ...
GTCCTAGGCCAACTAGACGAACGGGCCACGTCGGTCCGGCGGCGACTCCCTATTATAGGTAGGCGTGATTTACGATCCAACGGCCGCGAATTTCGTCATGAACACGCTCCAGGCGGCGACCTACCTTGGTGTGTCGGCCGATGTCATCGAGGACCTGGTTCGCCGTCACGTCATCCCCTTCACGACGGTCGGCGATCGAACCGTCTTCTCCAAGGCAGCTCTTGACCACTGGGTTTATGCCAGGTCGATGGAGAGCCTGCAGGAAGATCTCCCCAACCTCGGATTCCAGGGTCGGAAGGCCGGCTGATGTTGCGCCCCGGTCGGCTGGTTCGCGCCGCGGTTCTCTTCCTGACCCTGGCCGCCGTCGCCCAGGAGCTGAACAAGCCGGAAGGCCAGCGGACCTGGCACGGGCGGATCGCCGGAGTGCCCTACGACTTCCGCTTTCCGACCATGAAGCGCTTCCGCGATTCCTACTGGAACCCATCCAACCCCCACCTGTTCACCGACCGCGTGGTCGGTATCGGATGGGCCGTCAACCTGGCCCAATTGCTGCCCCGGCTGCGGGAAGGCTACCAGCAGCTCTCCGAGCGCGGACGCCCCGCGGGGTGACGGTCCGGTAACGTCCGCTTGCTACCGGTGACAGGCTTCTTGCCACTCGGCGTTCTATTACCGTGCCCGCCGACAGCAAGCCCTCCTGCCCCCCTGTCGCCGAGACTCAATTCTGCCGGCACGGAGCCCCCAAATGAGCGGGCTGACGAACTTCCTGACGCCCTACAGCCACCTGATCTTTGCCAACCGCAACATGGTGATCGTGGTGCTCGCCCTGGTGCTCGGCTGGACCGTCATCCAGTTGCTGGTCGCGCGCTGGCGGACTGAGCGTCTCGAGCGAGATCTGACCGCCGCCCGGTCAAACCAGTCCACCTCATCGGCTCGGGCTCGTCACATGCCTGCCCAGCTGGCCGAGGAGGCTCCCGCTGAAGGTGGCGTACTACCCCCGATCAAGGGTGGGCGCTCCTACGCACGCAACCTGGGCACCGCACTGCAAAAGGCCGGCATCCCCGCGGCCGGACCGCAAATCTACTCGCCGCCAGTACCGAACGGCTGGAATCCGAATACGGGAAACAACCAGCTGAGCGCGATGCCGGCGCCGATGCAACCGCCGACTTATGCCCCCCAGCCCGCGCCCTGGGGTGCTCCGGCAGCCCAACCGCCTGCGCCCTGGGCCCATCCCGCGGGCGCCAACCGCGCGCCGTTCGGAGCGCAACCTCACGGTCCCGCACCAGCTCCGTACGCGCCGCAAATGCCTATCGGGGCACCACAGAACCCGGCGCAGCCGTACCAGCCGCAGTTCCCGCAGGCCGGACCCGGCCAGTACCCACAGCCCTTTGGCCCGCCCGCTGCTCCCGCTGAGTTAGGCCGCCCGAACGGCGACACCTCGCACGCCGGGCCGAGCCTGCCTTCGGCCGCACCCGCATTCACACCGCCGGCACCGACCTCTCCGGCGCTGACTCCGCCGTCGCTGGGCGCCTCATCGGCACAGCCGCCATCGGAAGCACCAGCCGAAGACTCCGAAACAAACGAGGGTGGACGCCGCGGCAAGCCGAAACGCCGTCGCTTCAGCCTTTCGGTCCTGGACAACCTGGAGAAGATGGTCCAGTCCAAGCCGGCGGAAGCAGCCGCTCCAGTCCAGGCCACCACGCCGATACCGGCGCCGCTGCCGCTGCCGGCTCCAGTCGTTGCCCCAACTCTCTTTGAGCGGCAGCCAGCCGTTGAGGAAACCACGGACACCGCGGCCCAGGCGACCGAAGAAGAGGCGACCCCGGAATCGGCCGCCGCTCAGTCCGAGCCGGAACCCGCCCTGGTTTTCGAGGAGCCACGTTCCAACCGCCCCGACATGCGTTCGATGCTCTTCGGCGAGGAGCCGGAGCTGGCCGCGCCCGTCGCCGCCGCGCCGGACATGCCCTCGATCGAGGAGGTCGCCCCAGCTCCTGACGAGACGGAGGCCAGCGCGCCGGTCGAGGAGACCACCAGCTGGAGGCAGCCCGAGCCGGTGCTGGAAGCGGTACCAGTACCAGTCGAGGAGACTATCGAGCCCGCCGAAGAGGCGCCGACGGCCGAGGCTGTCGAGACACCGTCTGAAGCGGTGGCCGAGGCCCCGGTGAGTGAGGAAGTGGAGGTGGCCGACCAACCGGAGGCTGATGCGGTCGCCCGGTACAACGACGACTCGACCTCAGGCGAGGTAGCCGAAGCCCCCGCAGCGGTCGAACCGGATTCAGCTCCGGCGAAGGGCGATGCCGGCGTGATGGTGATCATCGAAGACGACCAGGCCGCAGCCGAGTATTACGCAACCTTGTTCCGTGGAAACGGCTACCAGGTGAACGTCGCCAACGACGGCGTCTCCGGCGTCGACCTCTGCCTCAAGGTCCAGCCGCAGGTGATCCTGCTCGACGTCATGATGCCGCGCCAGAACGGAATCCTCGTGCTCCAGACATTGCGCGCCTCCGACGAGACCCGCAACACACCGGTGGTCGTGATGTCGAACTTCAGCGAGCCGACCCTGATCAAGCGAGCCCTGCAGCTGGGAGCGCTCGAGTATGTGATCAAGACCCAGGTCGAGGGAGCCGCCCTGCTGAATGCGGTCCCCCGCTGGATGAACCGCGAAAAAGCCTTCGCCGCCTAGCGTTCGACTCGACGTTCGCTAACGCCGGACGCGGAGCGTCACGATCTCCCAGGAACGAAGCGACAAGCGCACTGCGCCGCCCTCGATCCGAACGTTTTCCTCGAGCGCGCCGTCCAGAGTTCGCCGCTGAACCTCGGCCGGTGCGGGTGCGATCTTTACCGTTGCCGGTTGCGGGCGATCCGAGGCGTTGAGCAGGCGCAGCTCGTAACCACCCGGTGCGGGCACGCAGGCACTCAGTTGGACGGAGGCGGGTAGCAGCTCGATCGACGCCCCGTCACCAACGACCCGTCTGCCGGTTCCGGGCAGCAGGGGGACCAGGAAAGCCTCGGACGCTCTCCACACCCCGCCACTTTCCCAATCACCTTCGTGGAAGAACAAGCTGTAGCGAAACTCGTGCGCTCCGGGCAGTTGGGCGGCGGGCGTTTCCAGAGGAGGACCGGCGTGGCCGGTTCGATAGAGCAGGTCGTCCCGCGACAGCCAACCGACCGCCCGAAGAAGGGTGAGCGAGATCCGCGACTGCGCGCCGGGGATGACCTCGTACTCGTGCAGTCCCTCGGTGATCAGTGCCAGGCCACCGCCTTCGCCATGGAGGTCGACGAAGGACCGCATCGGGTAAGTCGGGAGCTCGAGCTCGGGTGAGCCGGGGTCGCGGCGCGCGGTCATCACCGGACGGCGGGTCACGTGATAGGCGGTGTCGGCGCTGGAGTAGCCGGCCTGAAATGGGACAGGAAAATGCGCGCGCAGCCGGTGATCGCGCGCCGCGTTCCCGACCCTTAGCTGGATGTCGAGCCGAGGGCTGTCGTACTCCAGCGTCACGGTCAGTTCGATCGGCAGGGTCACCGTATCGGCGAGCGGTCGCCGATCGGTGCCCAGGCCCAGCGGGATCCTGTATGCGAAGCGCGAGTGAAGCGAGGCGCGAAGCGGACCGCGCTCACGTACCCCCGGCGATGCAATCAGGTTCGGCCCCGAGCGTGGCGCGTCGGCCGCCGGTGGCGAGAAGTTGTATTCGTCACCGCCGTCACCCTCGTCGATCAGCTGGTTGAGGCCGCTGTAGACGAGCCCACTTGGCTTGTGCTCGACTCGGAGTGTTCCATCCTCCGCGAGCTCGCAGCGTAGATGTTCGTTCTCCATCCAGTTGTCTGAAGCGCTGACACCCTGAGGCCCAACTGCCGCCGGTGCCGGTATCACCGTCGATACCGATAAGCCGGGAATCTGGGGCGTTTCCATCAGCACCCGTCGACTGCGCCCGCGCCGGACTTCAACCTCGATTGCCTCGACCCCTGGCTGGCCCGTGAGCCGTTCGATCTCGAGGCGCGCGGGCGCCAGGTCGATTGCGGGTCCCGTCATCCGCGTTTGCGCGCTGACCCGAACAGTATTGCCCTCGCGCGTGACCGACACGCTCCTGATGAGCTCGCTCGCGATCCTGCGCTCGTCGAGAACGGCGTGAACCCGACCAACCTCTTCGGCGGGAAAACGAAAGTGAAGCGGGCCCGGCTGCTCTGCCTCGGGCAGTTCCTGCGCGCGGGGCGGCACCGTCTCGACCTCCATCTCGATCAGCCCGCGCCGCGGGAAGGGGCTCGGGTTCCACACCTGCTCGTCGCCGGCAAGCCGCGGCAGGCAGCCCGCGGTGATCGCCTGCGCGATTTGCAAGGCCGCCGTGCTTCGGAGGCGGGCTTCCTCCGCGACGGCATCGATACCCGAACCGCAGGCCGTGTCGTGCGCGGCGTTCTGAAGGATGAAGGTCCATGCCTGCTCGAGCAGGCCGGAACAATCGACGCCGCTCAGCGCAGCCAGTGGCTCGGCCATTCGCTCCAGCGCCAGGCCGGCCCGAAAGTAGGCCTGCTTGTCGGGGATCCGGACTGAGAGGGTCCCCATAAGGAGATTGGCACGGGCCGAGGATCGCAGCTCGCCATCCCAAAGGGGCAAGTCAATACCCTCGAGCCGGCCCAGGTACTCGCCGAGGCCGGCAACCTTGAGCCGAAGGCCACGGAGGTGCAGGTTGGCGGCGCGCACCGTTTCAGACAGGCCGCGCTGGGGAAGCACGTGGTCATTGCCGTTCATCAGCAGAACGTCGCCCGACGGGTCGAAGGGAGCCATAGCCTTGAGGGCAGCCTCGATGCGAGCCGCGAGCGCGACGGGCTCCGCCGGCAGGTCTACCCCGTGCGAGTACGAGTTGCCCATGTAGGCGGTGAGAACCTCGCTGCCGTCGGGGGCACGCCACCTGAATGCCAGCCTGTTGATGGCGAGCGGAACTCCGCGCCAGACGACCGCGCGTTGCAAGCCGAACTGGCGGTAGATCTGTGGCATCTGCGCCGCGTGTCCGAAGGAGTCCGGCAGGTAGCCGGCCTCGAGGCAGCCCCCGTGAAGGCGGGCGCTTGCCATTCCGCGTTGCAGGTTGCGCACCAGCGTTTCGCCGCTGACGAGGAACTCGTCCGGGAGCGTGTACCAGGGGCCCACCTCGATCCGCGAGTCTCCGACGGCGCGATCGAGGCGGGAGCGCGCGGTGGGGCGGATGGCCAGGTAGTCGTCGATGACAACTGTCTGGCCGTCCATCAGGAAATGGAAGTCTGGATCCGCCTCGGTAATCGAGAGCAGCTCGTCCCAGAGCTCGACGAGCTGCGCTCGAAAGGTCTGGAAAGGCGCGTACCACTCCCGGTCCCAGTGGGTATGCGGGACGATGAAGACGGTTCGTTCGGTCAGGGCACGAACAAGATTACGCCGTGGTCGTCCGCTGTCGGCCGCTGCGAGGTGGCGTCCAGGCTAAAGGCCTGAATGCCACTGCTCTGAACCGATCACGTGCACCCAGGTGAGCCCGGAGTTGATATCGATCGGATCTCCGTTCGCGTCCAGGTAGACCGCGGGCACATTGGGATCGGGGTGATGCCAGGTGGCATGGATCACGACACCGTTCGAATAGATGTCGGCTTTGCCATCGCCGGTCAGCTCGTAAGCCTCAGTGTGATAGCCGTGGAAGGAGTTGGCCGGGTTCATGTCGAGGTAGGAGGTCACGTGCTCGACGATCACGGTCTTGGCGTGTACCCGACCGGTGCCAACATTCATGAACGCTGCTCCGTCCTGGGTCTTGAGGTACTCCTTGGAAGCGGGGTCGTATTGCCAGGAGGCTCCGTGGTCGGGTACCGATACCTGGGCAGCGGGATCGCCTGTAGCGGGCGCGTCCGGGTGCTTCGGCGCGATGTCATAGGTGAGGGCGGCCAGGTTCTGCTGTGCTGTCCAGGTAGTGGCGTTAGTGCCGTTCATCATCACGTTGTGCGGGGCGAAACGGGTTGCGTTGTCGCGAAAGAAGACGCCGCCGGCCCCGCGGGCGTAGTCGTTGACCATGTTCGGATGCTGCCACACCATGCCGAGCACGTAGTCGTTTGCGCCGGAGCAATAGATCATGCCCTTGTACATCAGTACCAGTCGAATCGTGATCAGGCGGCAGCTACGGACGGGTCCGACCAGGCCGGGCAGAGGATGCCAGTAGATGGCGCTCAGGCGCGGGATCGAGCCTTCACTGATGTACTCGTAGACCATGTCGGCCTGCTGCATGCCGGCCTGGGGCCTGGCGTCGATGCTGTTTTCGATCTGGATGATGGTCGGCGCGCCGGAGCCGATGCGGGCCGGATCGCCCTGCGAGGGCACCTGGATGATGGTGGTGAAAGTGAGCTTCCAGGGCGCCGCAAGCGGGTCCTGCCTCCGGTTGACAGCGGTTTCCGGAACGGAAAGCTGGTACTGGCGACTGGGACCGAGCTTGAGATCAAGCGTGGCGGCCTTTCCGTCGGACGACCAGGCAACTTTTTTGCTGTCGAGCAGCTTGCCATTCAGGCTGATCGGTGTCCTTAGGGTGTCCATGGGCTGGATGAAGTCGATCTTCACGCTGCCGGTCGGATGAAGGGCCTGCTGGCCGTCCTTGACCGCCTTGTCATCGACCTTCACGTCGGCGATCGTGGGGGCTGCTTCGGTCTTGAAGCTGAAGCCGCTCTCCACCTGGCCACGGCCGGACGATGACTGGGCGCCTTTTACGCTCACGTGGTAGGCGGTGCTCGGCTGCATCGAGGGCCGGAACTGGAACTCGCGCGCGCTGACTGCCTTGAAGGCGACCATCACCTTCGGGCTGATCGTGAAACTACGTTGCACCGAGTCGGCCTTCATGTCCTGGTTGAATCGAAGGTCGATCGCGGCGGTCCGCGGCACCGTCTGATCGCCATCAGTCACGTTGGCGCTGACCTCGAGCGGGGTGGTCAGGATGCGGATCACGATCGCGGCCGCAACCAGCAGGATTGCGATCGGTGCCAACCACCAGCGTTCACGAAGCGTCTGTGTCCAGGTCATTGATCACTCCCTATCACGTGCACCCAGGTCAGCCCCGTGTTCAGGTCGATGGGGTTGCCGTCGGCGCCGTAGTAAACAACCGGCAGGTCCCGGTTTGGATGTCGCCAGGTCGCATGGATAACGCCGCCGTCCGAATAGATGTCCGCCGCGCCTTCCCCTGCCAGTTCGTAGTACTCGGTGTTGTAGTCGCGATGAACCCCGGTGTTTCCCGGGCTGGTGTCGAGGTGTGAGGCAACGTGTTCGACGATCAGGTTCTTGGCGTGGACCTGTCCCGTGCCGACGTTGCTGAAGGGAGAGCCGTCCTGCCATTTGAGGTACTCATGCGAGTTGGGATCATAGCGCCAGGTGGCGTTGTGCTGTGCGATGTAGACGGTCACAGCCGGCGTTGCCCCGGGTAACGCCACATCGGGGTGGGCGGGCGCGATGTCGTAGTTCAGTGCCGGCAGATTGTAGCTTGCCGTGTGGGCCGCGATCTGGTCGGGGCGGGCAATCACGTTGTGCGGCGCGACCCGGTCCCCGGTCCGATAGAGCCACGGATACCAGTAGGCGTAGTCGTAGACGACGTTTGGCCACTTCCATACCTGGCCTAGCACGTAGTCGTTGGCGCCGGAGCAGTAGATCATGCCGCGGTACATCTGCTCCAGCTGGACGGTGATCAGGCGGCAACTGCGCACCGGTCCGATCAGGCTCGACGGCTGGTGCCAGTAGATCGCGGAGAGACGGGGAATGCCGAACTCGCTGATGTACTCGTAAACCATGTCCGCCTGTTGCATACCGGTCTGGGGGCGGACGGTGGGCTGGGTGCTGTTCTCGATCTGGATGATGATCGGCGCGCCTGAAGCGCCGATCAGACTGGTGGAACCGGCCGAGGGCACCTGCGGCATTGCCGCGAACGCGATCTTCCAGTCATCGATAGCCTGGTCGCCGCGGCGGTTGGCCGCGGTCTTGGGGACGAGCAGTGAATGAGGCCGGCCGTGGGCCAGCGTCAGGTCAGCGGACGCGACCTTTCCCGAGGCGTCCCAGGTGATGGTCTTTTCGTCCAGGGCTTTTCCATCCAGCAGGATCGCCGTGGACTTCGAGTCCATCGCCTGCGAAAAAGTCAGCTTCAGCTTTCCCCGCAGCGCGACTGACTGTAGCCCGTCGCTCAGGGGTTGGTCGTTCAGGCTCGCCGCCGCCACCCGTGGCGCCGGCTCCGTCTTGAAGGTGAGGCTATCGGCGGCGGTGCCGAAGCCCGAGCTCTTGTGGACGTTGCTGACGCTCAGGCGATAGGTGGTATCCGGCTGCAGCCAGGGTTTGATTTCGATGGTGCGTGCGTCGCGCGCCACGACGGTCGCGGTTGTGAGCGGTGTGATATGGAGGCCGCTTTCGATCGAGGCGGCGTCGACGTCCTGGTTGAAGCGGAGGAGGATGGTGGCGCTGCGAACCACCGTTGCGCTGCCGTCGCCGACGCTGGCGCTGACGGTGAGTGGCGCTGTCAGCATCTTGAGCAAAATCGCGGCCGCGACAAGGACGAGAAGGATAGGAAGGATCCACCAGCGCCGTCGGAGAGCGGTTCCGAAACCGGACTGTCGGGGGGTGGACGCGGACATCAGGCTTTTCTCACAGCGACCGGCCGCACAGGTTAGTTCAGCCGAGGGCTGGAGTCAATGGGCGCCGTTATCGGAGTTGTTGAGCCCGCTAGCGGTTGATTTTGTTCCGCCCAGGGCAGGTTCCCCGGGTTTGCTCAGGCCACCATCAGCCGGGGTAGGAGCAGCTGCTGGACATCGAAGAGCACATCGAGAACCCGAACCGGGTCCCGGGTTACGTTGCGGTTCAGGGCACGAAGCAGCTTGCGGCTGATCGGCCGGACGAAGCGGACGATCTGCTCCATCAGGGGCGCCGGCACCTCGCCGCGGCGCTTTTCGATGATGTCCTCGATGCAGAGCAGGAACTCATCGACCCGACGAACGTCTGCACGCCGGCGCAATTCCAGGTCCCGGCGGTCGGCCGCCGCCTGGAACTCCCGGCGGATCTCGTCGATAGCATCGCTCAACATTCAAACGGTCCCTCCGCTTTCCTCGTTACCCGGTTTTCTGCCACGCACAAAACCTGACAGGGCCACTGTTGCATAGTCCGTAAGGTGTGTCAAGGGTTGGGCAAATAGTGAACCGGGTCAGGCGGTTAGCCCGGTTCCCGACACTTCCTGCAGCGTGTCCAGCTCGTGAACCTGGTTCAGGTCGAGCCCCTGGTCCGAAAGCGATTGCAGCAGGCGAAGGACATACTTCACGCCCGCCAGGTTCACCCCTTTCTGCCTGGTCAGGAACTGGATCACCCGCACCCGGCGGATATCGTCTTCCGAGTAGCGTCGCCGGTTGGTGGCGGTTCGCTGCGGCTTGATCAAATTCTCGCTCTCGTAGATCATCAGCGTCCGCGGATGCAGGCTCAGGATCTCACTGGCGATACTCGGCGTGAAGACGGCTCTACCCGGCGCAATCGCCGTCGATCTCTTTCTCTTTCCCAACACTCCACCCCTGCGCGACCCAAAGCTCGCGCATAGCATTTAGCTGATAGCCACATTATCACATATTGCCTATCCGCGCAAGTGCACCCGCCTTTTTTGGCCGCATGAGGGAAGATTGACTCCATGCTGGCCATCGAGCAATACACCCGGCGTCTCCTCAAGGATTTCCATCCGATCGTGGCCGCCAATCGCGCCCCGGTGGACCTGGCACCGGAGACGGGCGACTCGCAACGCTTCGTGCGCGGCGGGGGCGGCCTTGTGACCGGGCTGTCGGGCCTGGCCCAGGCTACGGGGGCGGTCTGGGTCGCCTCGGTGCGGGACGGCTTCGAGGGCGAGCTCGACCTGGGGGAGGGCGGCGAGCCGATGCTGGTCGAGACCGTCGACGGTGCCAGGTACCAGATCAGCTGGGTCAACCCTCCGAAACTGGCTTACGACCTTTACTACAACACGATCGCGAATCCCCTCCTCTGGTTCGTGCAGCACTACCTCTGGAACCTCGCCGAGGCGCCCGTGCTGGACGACAGCACCCACCGAGCCTGGAATGAGGGTTACCGCCGCGTCAACCAGTTGTTCGCGAACCAGGTGGTGCGCGAAGCCCGGCGCAGCCGCAAGCGCCCCCTGGTTCTATCGCACGATTACCACCTCTACCTGGTACCGCGCCTGGTACGGCGTGAGCTACCCGATGCCGTGCTCCAGCACTACGTTCACATTCCCTGGCCGACGCCACAGTACTGGAAGGTCCTGCCTCAGTACATGCGTGACGAGATCATGGACGGCCTGCTTGCCGCCGATATCGTCGGCCTGCAAACCTCGCACGATGTGCGTAATTTCCTTCTCACCTGCGAAGAGAACATGGGGCTACCGGTGGACTTCCGGCAACAGAGTGCCTTCTATCGAGGCAGAACCGTATGGGTCCGGAACTATCCAATCTCGATCGACGTGAGAGAGTTCGAGCGCACCGCCTCGACACCCGCTGTGGAGCGCGCTGAGCGCGAGATTCTACGCTGGCGCACCGAACAGTTGATCTACCGCGTCGATCGCATGGATCTGTCCAAGAACATCGTGCGCGGCTTCTACGCCTTCGACCGGCTGTTACAGACTCACTCCGAATGGCGAGGTCGTGTCATCTTCTGGGCGATGCTTCAGAAAACACGCCAGAATGTTCCCGAGTACCGCGAGTACGCCCGCCAGGTGCTGCAGGCAGCGCGTGCCATCAACGCCCGGCATGGAACGACCGAGTGGCAACCGATCAGGCTCGAGTTGCGAGAGGACTTGAACCGGGCGATCGCCGGCTATAAGCAGTTCGACGTTCTCTTCGTAAATCCGATTTACGACGGCATGAACCTGGTCGCCAAGGAGGGCGTCAGCGTCAACCGACGTGGCGGGATGCTTGTCCTCTCGGAGAACGCCGGAACGCACGAGGAGCTTGGGGAGTGGGCCATAACCATCAATCCCTTTGATATCGATGAAACCGCGGAAGCTCTTCACCGCGCGCTGCTGACGGACCCGGTCGAACGACATGCGCGCTCGGAAAAGATGCGAAGCGTCGTTCAGCAAAACGATGTCGCGCGCTGGATCTCGGCGCAGCTGCAGGACGTTCGTGACCTGGTTGAGCCGCTTGCCGCTCGCCATCCCGAGATCGTTCGTGAGAGCAGCTTGGGCCGCCTAGCCGATCGCCAGTAGGTCCTCGAGAAAGCGCTTCACTCCCTCGACGCCGTCGACCAGAAGGTCAGCATCCTTGAAGGTGGCGGCAGGAACCTCGCTCGAGAGAACGCCGACCGCCAGCGTGCGGACCTCATCGACCGTGCGCAGAGCCGCAAAGGCGTCGGCATCGGTCAGATCGTCACCAACGTAGACAAGTGCCCGGGCCCCGGGGGTGAGTGCCAGTTCACTGACAACAGTCCCCTTATCGATGTCGACTGCCGGCCGCAACTCCAGGACGAAGCGGCCTCCATGGAGTCGTAGACCCTCGCGTTCCGCCAGCGGCCTCAGGCAGGCCTCCAGCCGTGAGCCCTGGTCTGGGTCGGAAGCCTCGCGAAAGTGAACGCTGACCGCGGCCCGCTTGCGCTCGATCCGCACTCCTTCGACGGCCGCCTCGGGCAGCGCGGCGATTGCTTTCGCCGCGCGCGCCAGGTTGGCGTTGAATGCCGCCGCGACCGGTCTGAGCCTTGAGAGCCCCATGACGCGCTCTTCCATGCCGTGGTTACCGATCAACCTGACAGAGGCCACCGGCACCCGCCGCTCGAGCTGGCTTGAATCACGCCCGCTGACGAGTACGAGGCGCGCCACCCTGGGGGCGAGCGCGGCCAGCAGTTCGATGGTGGCGGCATCCGGCCGGGCTAACTCCGGGTCGGCAACGATCGGAGCCAGGGTTCCATCGAAGTCGAGGCCGAGGACCAGCTCGGCAAGTGCGATGCCGGGCAGGAGCCGGGCTAGCTGCTCAGGCCCAGAGGTGACGGGCGCCGGCGAGCTCCGGGAAGTCGGACTCGGGAATCTGGAGCCGGTTCTGGACCGCCGCCTCCATCAGGGAGAAGATCACCTTGACGCCGGCCAGGTTGATCCCGTGCACCGTGGTCAGCTCGCGAATGAGCCGAATTCTCTCGATGTCGCGCCGCGAGTAGCGGCGGCGCTGGGTCGGGGTCCGCTCCGGCGCGATCAGGTTTTCGCTCTCGTAGACAAAAAGCGTCCGGGGCTCGATATCGAACATATCTGAGACTTCGCTCGATTTATGAGGCATTGCCACGTGCTGCCCTCCCGGGATGAAGACTGTAACAAATTATAGCAAAAATATCAGCTTTCATGACAAGCAATAAAATGACCCGGCTTTAGTGGAGGCCGCCACCGTCTGAGATGCGATGTGACGATACGCGAAAGCGCCCCCAATGGCTGTGCGGCCGCATATCACACTAGACGTGCCGACGCCCGCTTGAACGGGTTTCGAGTTGCCGGTAGGCTCTCGCTTCAACGGCCCCGGTGCCGTCACCAGCATGTCGGGAATCTTACGTCAACTCACGGCTTTCGGAGGCAGGCTTCTGCTCGGGCTGATGCTCGTTGCCATCCTGACGTCGCCCTTTGGCTTGCGGGCATACCTGGAC
>Ga0207416_1004278_pt1 | contig 12606 bp, 9 predicted proteins | sample PaiPotPPM11metaG_FD_184107 | JGI IMG/M metagenome (GOLD analysis project Ga0207416, IMG submission 184107) | Iron sulfur acid spring bacterial and archeal communities from Banff, Canada, to study Microbial Dark Matter (Phase II) - Paint Pots PPM... ...
TACCTGGATGGTCGCGAATAATGGCATTGTCCATCTCAATACAGGTGTCGATGATCTTATCGGGATCGTTGCCACGCTGGCGATACCCCTCGCGCATCTGCGGGTCGAGCAGCGCGGCGTACTGGGGCGCATCGATCTGGATGTAGGTACAGCCTAAGCGCACCAGTTCCTCCACTTCGCGACGCGAGAAATCTACGATGTCCGCGAGATAGGCATCGCGGGATGGATAGGCCGATTTCGACTTCTCAGGGTCGTAATAGGCAGCGGCCTGCTGGGCGCTAATCATGGTGACTTTCCCCGGACGCGATGCGCGCGAGCGCAGGTAGACCCATTCTTCCCCGCACATGCTCCTGCGCCATTGCAGCTTCTCCACCACCACCGGGCGCTTGAGGATGAGTTGTTCGCCCTTCTCATCTCTAAAGGGGATGGCCCAGCCGCCGTATTTATCGAAGCCTTGCAGGGAATCGATCAGGTGGCCGTAGAAGGCGTAGCGTCTCATCTCTCCATCAGTAATGACATCGATGCCAGCATTCTCCTGGAGAGCGATGGCCTCGTTGACAGCGCGATCTTCGACGGCTTTGAACTCTGCATCGCTGAGTTTTCCTGCTGTCAACTGCTCGCGCGCTTCTGCTAAATAGGTGGGCCTGAGCAAACTACCCACCACTTCGGCGCGATACGTCATGTTGATGAATCCTCCATTCTATAAGCGTCTGAAAATAAGCATCCCCATCCCGGACGCGGTGAGAGGACGCGATAAATCGCGTCCCTACATGTTGCGTTGCTCCACCGATTGCCCCGGAGCAATACCTTAGATAGCCGCCGGGACGATGAGGTGATCGTAGTGATTGTCCAGCACGTGGGTGTGCAGATTCCACTTTTCGGCGAACTGCAAGGCCCCCTGGAACATCTCCTCCGTATACGGCTCGAACACAAATTTCTCGCCCAGGCCGAACTGGGAGTAGTCATACTCGCCTTTCAGCGCGGGCGGAACGTTGCGCTCCCACAGGTGCAGGTACTTTTCTGGATGCTCAGACAGGGCATCATCGGCTCGCTTGAGCGCGCGGAAATACGCTTTGAGAATGCCTGGTTGAACTGTCTTGCCCACCCAGAAGGTAATCAGGAACTCGCCGCGAGCCAATGCCCGCAATCCCTTTGCTTCGGCGATAGCAATCTCAGGGTCTAGCAGGGTCGCCGCCTCGACCTCGCCGTTCAACAGGGCCAGCAGGCGTTGACCCGGCCCGCCGGTATGCACAGTGCGGATGTGTTCTCTGGGAAGCACCTGTTCGAGTACACCCAGCGTTGTGAAGTGGCTCCCCGCCATCTCGCCAATGCCAACGGGGATGTCGCGCAGGTCAGCCAGTCGCTGCACCTTTGACCCCGGCTTTGTGAAAAGCGCGTAGCGGCCAGCAGTATACAGGTCCGGCACCAGCCTGCCCATACCTGCGCCAGCGTTACACGCTGTCCCCCATTGGCAGGCCGAGTTCACGACCTCCATTTGTCGCACAAACGGCAAATCCTGGGGTCGCTGTCCATACTGATCTCCATGATGACTTGAAACGGCGTGCATCACATCCGCCAGCATCTCAGGCTCCAGCCCTTCATCCTGAAAGAAACCCTCATCCAGCGCGATCCACTCTTGCAGCCGCGAAAAATGCGGTACCACCTGTACAGGTGTCCGTTGTGTAGGGGTTGCCATGTGAGAAAACCTCCAGTGCTTGTATGTCTTTAAGCTAAAAGGCACTGACGTACTTGCAACGATTCTCACCAAACCAGTTTCTAGTAAAGTATATCAGAAAATTAATGGACTGTGTAAAAGTTTCTGGGAAAAAGTCAGTAGCATTGAAAAGATCAGTTAAATCGCGCCTGCAAGGAATGACAGGCGCGGGAGGCATCATCAGAAAGAATTTGCCCTTTCTTTCGTCTATCTTGTTGGGTTATACTTCTGAAGAGGAGGCGCACAATGCACGAATTAGACATCCCTTTACAGCCAGAGCACAACGTCCAAACATTAGCAGAGCGCCGCGCGGCTGGCAGAGCGCTGCGCAACAAGGTACCTCGTTCCAGCCATGCCGTCTGGACGCCAGCAGCAGACCGGCCCGACCCGCTGGGCCTGCTGGAAGAACAGAACCGCACGCGGCTGCCGCACCTTGTGCCGCTGCGCTATGCACGCATGGCGGTTTCGCCTTTTACTTTTCTGCGCGGCGCTGCCATCATGATGGCGTATGACCTGGCTGCGACGCCTGTTACGGGCATCACGGCGCAGATTTGCGGCGATGCGCACCTCAACAATTTTGGCATCTATGCCACCCCGGAGCGCAACCAGGTTTTCGATGTCAACGATTTCGACGAGACGTTGCCGGGTCCCTGGGAATGGGATATCAAGCGACTGGCCGCCAGTATCGTCCTGGGCGGGCGAGCCAATAGCTTCCCCGCCGCTATCAACAAACAGGCCGTCTTGAATTGCGTGCAGGCCTATCGCGAGCATATGTGGAAGTACAGCGAAATGCGCCATATCGATGTGTGGTACTCGCGCATCGACTACGAGAACTCGCTGCAATTCGTACACCCGGACTTTCGCTGGTATATCAATAAGCAGCGCGATAAGTCGCGCGAGCGCTCAAGTCTGCAAGTGTTCCCCAAGCTGACGACGCAAATCGATGGCAAGCTCCGCTTCAAGGACGAGCCTCCTCTCATCGCACACCTGCATAACGACGAACTCGCCCGGCAACTGAGAGGGCTGATCGAAACATACCGGCCAACGGTGCAGGAGGACCGCCAGGTATTGATCGGTAAGTACTACTGTGTAGATGTGGCGCAGAAAGTCGTCGGCGTGGGCAGCGTCGGCACGCGCTGTTACGTTCTCTTACTGCTGGGCAACGATAGCAACGACCCACTGCTTCTGCAGGTCAAGGAGGCGCAGGCCTCGGTACTCGAACGCCACCTCGGCCCCGGCGTCTATCCCAACCACGCGCAGCGTGTCGTATGCGGGCAGCGCCTCATGCAGGCAGCCAGCGACCTCTTTCTCGGCTGGACGCGATTAGGTTCCACCGACTACTACCTGCGCCAGTTGCGAGACATGAAACTGACGGTGGACATCGAGACCCTGATCCCCGATGGCTTTATCGAGTACTGCCGGTTCTGCGGCTGGGCGCTCGCCCGCGCCCACGCACGTTCCGGCGACTCCGCACAGATCAGCGGCTACCTGGGCAAAAGCAACACCTTTGACCGCGCCATCGTCACATTCGCCGAGACATACGCTGACCAGACCGCGCGCGATCACGCCGCGCTCGTAGTTTTCATGCAGACTGCATAAAAAGGAAATGTTATTCAGCGCTCACGCCATTCACGACGGCATGGACGTAATCAGCGACATAGTGTCGCTCATCAACGCCATCCAGGATCATACATTCGGCGACGGAGACCATGTGGGGCGCGACCTCGTGCAGCACACTGATAATAGCGCGTTCGTTGCGATTATCTGCGCTGGGGTCGGTAACAAAAGCGAAAAGCTCGTCCGTCAGCTTCTCCTGGTCACTGAGGGATTGGAACAGGTTTGACACCGGGATACACCTTTCATAGTGATTATAGTAATCATAACAGTGGACGCGACGAATCGGGTCCCTATCACTACGATACCTGCCAGAATGTCTTATGTCAAGCTCAGTAGCGACATTCCTCGTGGTGTCCCATCCTGGTTTCATCATTACACGAGGCCATGAGATAGATGGAACGCTTAAAATTACGATATACTATTCTAAGACAATGATCGTATCGTACAGACATGAGTTTAGAAACACAAAGGAGCATCATTGTGCAATTAGAGGGTATCCATCATGTTACCGCCGTATCCGGGAATGCTTCCCGCAACGTGGCATTTTATACGCAGGTGCTTGGGATGCGCTTAACGAAGAAAACGGTGAACCAGGACGATACTTCGGCCTACCACCTGTTCTACGGCGACGAGCTTGGGCGTCCGGGTACTGACCTGACCTTTTTTGAATGGGCCGATATCGGCTCCAACCGTCCGGGCGCGGGCAGCATCTCCACTATCGCGCTGGGTGTTACGGGAAAAGATACGCTCAACTGGTGGATAGAGCGCTTCAATACTTTTCATGTCTCCCATGATGGCATACAAACACGCGGCCCGGAAGGTCGCCTTGTGCTGCCCTTTCGCGACCCCGAAGGGCAGCGCTTTGAACTGGTAGACGACGCGGGCATCATGGAGAGTACGCCGTGGAAGAGAAGCCCGGTACCCGTCGAGAAGGCCATTCACGGCTTCTACGCGGTTCGCCTCACGCTGCGCCGCCTCGAATCCTCGGCTCGCTTCCTGACCGAAACACTCGGTTTCCGTCCCCGGCCCAACAGCGCCTATCAAATGCCGCACCAGACCAGCGTGAGCGTCTTTGAAGTCGGCCCCGGCGGCCCTGGCGCAGAGGTGCATATCGAAATTGACCCTGAACTGCCCTTCCATCGCTTCGTCGGCATAGGCGGCGTTCACCACGTGGCGTTCCGCACCCCGGACGAAGAGGAACATCGTCAATGGAGGGAGCGCATCGCCAGGGTCAATCCAACCATCACCCCGGTTATCGACCGCTTCTACTTCCGCTCGATCTACTTCCGCGAGCCGGGCGGCGTGTTATTTGAGATCGCGACCGATGGGCCTGGCTTCGACATTGACGAAGATGTCGAAACGCTCGGCGAGCGCCTCTCGCTGCCGCCTTTCCTCGAACCCCAACGCGTAGCCATCGAAGCGCAACTGAGGCCCATTACGCATATTGAGCTGCCCACCAGCGCGTAGAAATTTCAGACTGGCCCACAGCTGAGCCTCTTTCTGATTAGTGGTGTGGGTGTTGGTTCTGGCACACTCTTGATGCTGGTGGCGAAGTCCCACGAATTGCGCAACGAGGTTGTAGCGAGTAACGAATGAGGGCAGCATGACCTTCCTTTGCACTGCGCCACGAAGGGCTTGACAAAATGCAAAAAGGTGTATATACTCCTAATTATGAATGAACAGAGACATCAACCGAGCGCAGCTCAGTTGTCTGAGATTGCTGCGACGTGTGCATGCTCGAATGTGCGCAAAGCAGCACGCGTTGTCACGCAACTCTTTGACGAGGTGCTGCAGCCGACCGGGTTGCGGTCAACCCAGTTCACGCTGCTGGTCGCCGTGGCATTGCTGGGCGAAGCGCCTGTGACGCAGTTGGCTGAGGCACTGGTCATGGACCGTACGACGCTCGCGCGTAACCTGAAGCCGCTCGAGTGCCTGGGGCTGCTCACGGTTGAGGCAGGGACGGACCGGCGCAAGCACCTGGCGAAGCTGACTGAAGATGGCCGCCAGGCCCTGGCAAGTGCGCTGCCCTACTGGGAGCAAGCACAGCACCGGGTAGTTACGCGCCTGGGACAGGAGCGGTGGCACGCGCTCCGATCCTCACTGCAAGCAACGATGACGCTTGCCCAGCCGCTCTAGTGTTTTTTTTTGTGATAATACGTGTATATACACGTGATAAGGAGGAACCTATGCTCAAGGAGCAAACCGTACCCTATGCCAGCAAACCCGCCCTCATCCCTGCCGCCGAGTGGTTCGGCGGGGGGCGCCGCGTCCCCTATGATCCCGACCGCCACCGCGTCCTCACTACGCATGATGCCATGAGCACGCCCCACCTGATGGTGTTTGAGCGGGTCGTTGGCGCCCCTCTCATGGATGCCAAAGGCCGCTGGGTGACCTTGCTTCCCGGCTTTCCTGATGGCTCCTATGGCTACGCCTACGTCAACGCCTTGCTTGGGGATGAACTCGTCCCACGCCTCTATGTCGAGTACGTCGGACAGGGCGACTCGGATAAGCCCAGGAATTATGCCTACTCAACCATTGAGCGCGCCGATCTGGTTGAAGCGCAGTGGCATGCGCATGAGGTGCGGCGTACCTTTGTGGTGGCATTCGACTACTCCTCGCTCGTCGTGCTCGAACTCCTCGCGCGCCAGGAAGAACGCCTCGGGCGTGGTGAGCCGCTCGCCACCCGCATCGAATCGGTGTTCATCGCCAACGGGGGGCTGTTTGCCGACGCGCATTCCCATCCCTGGCAAACGACGCCCCTGCTCAAGACGCCTCTCGGCGCGCTCAGCATGCAGTTCGCGCAGCGCTCCCCGACACTGTTCGCGCGCATCATGCGCAACGCCAACATGTTTTCTCCTGGATATGGGGTGACTATGGCGGAACTCCGAGAGGAGTATGATGCCATTACGCGGCGGGATGGGGCCGCATTCCTCCATAATGGGGCAAGGTTCGTGGACGAGCATAAAGCCCATGCCACACGATGGGATCTCGCCCGTCTCTATCACGCTCTGAGTGGCTCGGTGGAGTTCTGTATCGCGGGGAGCACGGAAGATCCCTATGAACCCCGCCAGATTGCGGCGGCACGCGCGCGGCTTGGTGCCGCTGGTCTCGACATTCGGATGTTTCCCGGTGGCCATCTCACCACCTCGGAGCATCCCGATCTGCTCGCCGCTGTCATCCACGAGCGCGCCCTGGCATGGCTCCAGCCATAGGCAAGCCGCCGGGCATCTCATAACGGATGCCCGGCAGGCGAGATCGTGAGCGGTTTATTTACACCATTCCATGTTGATACGCCAGATGGGGAGCGGTTTCTCCAGCGTCTTCCTGGTCGATTCCTCTGTTTCGCGCCGATTTCCTACATTTCGCCTCGAAAATCGTTGAACATTCACGCTATTTACTAGCAGAACTTGCTACAGGTAATGCTCTGCCATATAATAATGCATCAGGAGAGAATTAACGAGGCGACTTTTTGAGATTGAAAGAAGAGGGCGAACGCATGAAAGACACTTCACAGGAACCGGCGCCTGTTGGCTATGCGGTCGGATTTCTGACAGGTCCTCTTGCAGGAAGCTTCTTTGCGCTGGCGAAATCGATCATCACCATTGGGCGTGATGCGAGCAACGATATTGTCATCGTGGATGATCCCTCAATCGCCAGCTACCACGCGCGCCTGCTCTGGCAGCAAGGAGCCTGGAGAATCGAAAAGCACCCCGGCGCGGGAAGCGTGACGGTCAACCGTCAACAGGCAGGAGATACACCCCTTGCAATTCCCGGCGGAGCAACTATCGTGCTGGGAGAAGCAAGCATCCTACTTTTCTCACATGGCGCTTCGCCTGAAGATACGTTGGAAAGCATAAGCGAGCAGGCACTGGAAGACGCCTCCGCCTCGACATCGCTCTTAACCCACGAGGAAATATCCCCACCCGCCGCGCCTCCTACTATTCCGTCGCTCCCCAAAGCGCTTCTCAAGGGCCTGGCAGCGAACCCCAATCAGACGCAAATCGCCCCTCTCTCAGTCGTAGGCATACCTTCGCTTGAAGTGAGCAGCAATAGTTCAAGCGATACGAAAACGGTGGCCCTCGACAGGCCCGTCATAACCGTTGGCCGCGATGCTACGTCCGACATCATGATTAGCGAGCGCACCGTCTCCAGTTTGCATGTCCAGATTGTGCGCCAGGGCAATCAGTTTGTCCTGATCCACCCGCACCCACAGCGCCGTTCTACGCTCAACGGCCTGCTCTACCAGGGACGCAAGATTCGGGGCGATGAAATGTTCCGCAAGACGCTGGAACATGGCGATATTTTCCGCATTGGCGACGAGAACGGCTCTTTTGTCACGCTGACCTATCATGATGGTCGCAAGGTTGCGCAGGAAGAACTGCCGCCCATGCATCCCATCAAACTCGATAGCTCCGAAATCACCATCGGACGCCTGGCGGATAATACCGTCGTCTTAGCGCATCCCCAGATATCCGGGCATCATGCGCGTTTGACGCGCGAGGGCGGTTCTTACCGTATTTTCGATCTTAACAGTACCAATCACGTGTATGTCAACGCTCAACTCGTCACCAGCCATCTGCTCAAGATGGGGGATGAGATTCACATTGGCCCGTTCCGGCTTATCTACGAAGGCACGCAGCTTACCGAGTTCGATGAGAGCAACTACATCCGCATCGACGCGCGCAACCTCAAACGCTATGGCAACAAGAACGTCACGCTGATTGACAATATCTCGCTTTCCATTCCGCCGCGCAAATTTGTGGCAGTTGTCGGAGGCTCCGGGGCGGGCAAATCCATGCTCATCAATGCCCTGAGCGGATTGCGGCCAGCCTCAGAGGGGAAAGTGTTCTACAACGGCATAGACTACTATCACAACCTGGCGGCCTTTAGCGGGCAGATCGGCTACGTACCGCAGGACGACATCGTGCATCGCGATCTCACCGTCGAGCGCGCCCTCTACTACGCCGCGAAAATGCGCCTGCCCGGTGACTTCACGGCAGAGCAGATTTCACAGCGCGTCAACGAGGTGTTGGAAGATGTAGAACTGACAGCCCGGCGTGGCCTGTTGATTAAGAAGCTCTCTGGCGGGCAGCGCAAGCGCGTCTCGATTGCCCTGGAGCTACTCTCCAATCCCAGCCTCTTCTTCCTGGACGAACCTACCTCTGGCCTCGATCCCGGCCTGGACCGCAAGATGATGTTCCTGTTGCGCAGGCTGGCCGATAAGGGACACACCGTCATTCTGGTGACTCATGCGACCAACAACATCAATACGTGCGATTACGTCTGCTTCCTGGCCCAGGGTGGACGCCTGGCATACTTTGGCCCGCCCGCCGGAGCGAGAGACTACTTTAGCAAAAGCGATTTCGCCGAGATCTACGGTGTGCTGGAGCCGAGCGATGAAAACGCCAACATCCCTGAAGAGGCCGAACTGCGCTTCAAGACCTCGCCGGATTACCAGGAATACGTCGCGCAGCCACTCAAGGGTGCGGAGAATGGCAGCGTTAGCCAGCGTTCCAGCGGCAGCAGCGCCGCTGCAGGCGGAGGCGCAAAGACCATGAAGCCGCGGCGCGCGAAACGAGGCAATCCCTGGAAGCAATTCGCGCTGCTTACCACGCGCAACCTGGAGTTATTTAAAAATAACGTACCCAACCTGCTGGTTCTGTTGCTCCAGGCCCCACTGGTGGCGCTGCTGCTCATGCTGCTGGTGCGCTTCGAGATCGGCCCCGGCCTGTTCGATGCCAACAATATAGTGCAATGCCGCACCCAGATTCTCACATCTGCCGGTCCGCTGCCCATCCCCGGCCTGGTTGATCGCTCCTATCTTGTCAACTGTGACTCGGCGGTAAACTTCCTGCAAAACAACCCGAACGGCATACAGTACGCGCAACAGCATGGAGGTGTCAACGCGGCCTTGCAGGATTTCATTACGCCCGCTCGCAGCGCGGATGCGCAGCGCATCATTTTCTTAATCGCTCTGTTTGCCGTGTTGTTTGGCTGCATCAATGGGACGCGCGAAATCGTCAAGGAGTCCGCGATTTACCAGCGCGAGCGAGCCGTGAACCTGGGCCTCGTCCCGTACATGTCTTCCAAAATCGTTGTGCTGGGCATTCTGGCCTTGCTGCAAAGCGCCTCGATCCTTCTGCTTGTCAACGCCTTCGAGCCATTGCACCAGGGCGTCTTCCTGCCGGTGCTGCTCGAAAACTACATCTCGCTGACGCTGGCCTCGGTCGCGGGCGTGCTGCTGGGCCTCACCATCTCGGCCGTCGCGCCGAATGACGACACCGCTAACAGTCTGCTCGCGCCCGTCATCATCCTCCAGGTGATCTTTGCCGGGTCGGTCATTCCTTTGAAGGATGGCATCACGCTGGTAACGGCTGCGCTTTTCCCGACGCGCTGGACAATTGTCGCCATCGGCTCTTCGGTGGGTTTGCACAGCGACAAGATCGACGATGGCAAGCTCTTCGGCAGCGACCCCGTCTATCACGGCACGCTCTACTCGATCTACAGCCAGGCCGATGCCACGCAGCGCATCTTGCTCTCGTGGGCCGCGCTCGGCCTGACCATCATCGTACTGACATGCCTGGTCGGCATCCTGCTGAAAATCAAGGATGGACGCGGGTAAACTAACTACGCATCTGATTTGTCGAGACCGAGCAGCTTGATAGCATTCTCCTTCAGGATCAGTGGTCGCACCTCTGGTTTAATAGCGATCTGCTCAAAATCCGCCAGCCAGCGGTCGGGCGTGATAAGCGGGTAATCGGAGCCAAAGAGTACTTTGTGCTTGAGCAGCGTGTTGGCGTACTGCACTAATGAAGCCGGGAAGTATTTTGGCGACCAGCCGGAGAGGTCGATATACACCTGCGGCTTGTGCAGGCACACTGACAACGCCTCGTCCTGCCAGGGAAAGGAGGGGTGCGCCATAATGATGGGCATATCTGGAAAATCAACGGCCACGTCGTCGAGATACATGGGATTCGAGTACTTGAGGCGCACCCCGCCGCCGCCGCGCATACCCGTACCGATGCCAGAATGTCCGGTGTGAAACACCGTGGGCAGACCCGCCTCTGCGATCACCTCGTAGAGAACGTAGGCCATACGATCATTGGGATAGAATTCCTGCATGGAGGGATGAAACTTGAATCCCCTGACACCGAAGTGTTCAATCAGGCGGCGCGCCTCACGCGCCCCCATCTTGCCCTTTGCCGGGTCGATACTGGCGAACGGAATCAGCACATCCGCATTCTCTGCCGCGACCTCGGCTACCTCCTCATTGGGAACGCGCGTCAGCCCGGTGGTCGATTCCATGTCTACAGGAAAAATGACACAGGCCATCTTGCGCTCGCGGTAATAGGCCGCCACCTCGCTAATGGTAGGCCGGGGTTCCTCGTTCTTAAAGTATTCCCCTGATGCCTCCTGCATGGCCTGCCACAGTGGGTCATCGGAAACGCGGCTCGACACCTCCGCATGAGTATGCACATCGATCGCTTTGAGATTCTTTATGTCCATGTTCATAAATGGCTCCTATTCGTGAAGAAGTTACGGGTCTATATCATTCCGGGTGAGAGATACAGTAGCTTGTAGGGACGCGATTGATCGCGTCCGTTCCAGGCGCGTACCGATGTGGGCGGACGCGATCAATCGCGTCCCTACAAGTCGCCCAGATTCACTTGTCCATCTTCTGCCGTTCCTGCTCTTTGAGGATGCGGCGCAGGATTTTCCCCGAAGGGTTGCGCGGAATGGCGTCGATATATTCTACCTCGCGTACATTCTTGTAGGTGGCGAGCTTGCCATTGGCCCACCCTATTAGCTCATCCGCTTTCAAGTGTTCGTGACCCGCTCGCAGGACGACAAAGGCTTTGGGTACCTCACCTGCTTCTACATCTGGTTTGGCGACGACCGCCACGTCGGCAACGGCGGGATGTTCCAGCAGCAGGGCTTCGAGTTGGGCAGGGGCAACGCTAAAGCCTTTGTATTTAATCAATTCCTTTTTGCGGTCGGTGATGGTCACGTAGCCTTCTTCGTCGCGCCAGCCGATGTCTCCTGTATAGAGCCAGCCATCGCGCAGCGCCTCCGCCGTCGCTTCGGGAGCCTTCCAGTAGCCCTGCATGACCTGTGGCCCTGAAACGATCAGTTCGCCCTCTTCTCCCACTCCCAGTTCGCGCTGGCCGGTCTCGATATCGACGATTTTCTGCTGCGTATCATGAACGGGCAGGCCAATCGTCTCAACCTTGATAAGCCGCCAGTCGTAGACAGGGTTGGAGTGCGTGCCGGGTGAAGCTTCGGTCAGGCCATAGGAGGTCATGACGGTGATATCTGTTTTCTCCTGAAAGCGGTACGCCAGGGCGGGAGGCACGGGAGCCGCGCCACACTGCGTGAATCGCACGCTGCTCAGATCATACTGCTCCACATGCGGCCAATCATGCAGCACGGCCAGCACCTGCGGTACAGTGTAAAGCAGGGTGATGCGCTGCTCCTGTACCAGTTGCAAGCACCTGCCCGCGTCAAAACGCTCCATCAGGACGAGACGCGCCCCAGACATGGCCGCGCATCCCATCAGCATGATGCCGTAAATATGATAGAGCGGGACGAAGACCAGCATCCGATCTTCAAACGTGATGCGGGCGGTGGCGATAGACTGGCAGGCATTGTACACCAGGTTCTTATGACTGAGCATGACGCCTTTGGGCAGGCCCGTCGTGCCACTGCTGTAGGGGAGCGCTAAGAGGTCTTCTCCGCCCGGTTCAATGCCGGTAAGCGGCGTGGTCGGGTGAGTGCGCAACAGGTGACTAAAAGAAAGTAAGTGAACTGGAAGCATGGATTGATCAGAAGCAGCAGAGCCAACTGTAATAATGTGTTCTAAAGTGGGAGCTTGAGTCCGCACCGCTTCCACTAACGGCAGGAGTTCTTGCTGCACCACGATGGCTACCGCGTCGCTGTTGCCGAGTTGATAGGCGATTTCGCGCTCCTTGTACGAGGGATTCATGGGGCAGGCAACCGCGCCGATACGCGCAATGGCGAACCAGCTTATGACATATTCAGCGCGATTGGTCATGAGCAGGCACACGGTTTGACCCCGGCTGATACCCAACTCCAGTAAGCTGCGAGCAAAGGTGTTCACCAACGCTTCTAACTCGCGGTAGGTTAGATTAACATCGTTGAAGACTATAGCCACATGCTCCGGGTAGCGCGTCGCAGTTTGTGTCAGCATCTCAGCATATGGATAAACAGGATATTGCAGAGAGGGGCGAAAAAGCTCCGCCTGCAGGCGCGGTGAA
>Ga0207416_1004282_pt1 | contig 12603 bp, 15 predicted proteins | sample PaiPotPPM11metaG_FD_184107 | JGI IMG/M metagenome (GOLD analysis project Ga0207416, IMG submission 184107) | Iron sulfur acid spring bacterial and archeal communities from Banff, Canada, to study Microbial Dark Matter (Phase II) - Paint Pots PPM... ...
GACCGGGACGCCGGCTTCTGGTAGAAGCCCACCAGCTGATCGAGGTCGCTGGTCAGGGGGTGATGTGGTTGACACCGGCCAAAGAACCCATCGCATGCTCCCCGACGCGCATCGTCTCTTATGCGAGCAGCTCGCAGCCGTAGCGCAGCGCGACCTCTCGCATGCGGTCTATGTCCGGCGGCGGGGCGTCACCGGGTCCGGGCAGTGCGCGCCTGGTTGCCGGGACGCTTTGCTCGCGGATCAGGCCTTCGAGCCCGGCTGGTGTGAGCAGGAACAGCACGGTCGCCCCCTCGGGACCGGCGGTGAACTGGTGTGGGATGTCGCGCGGTCCGACGACGAGGTCGCCGGGTCCGGCGTCGATCGTGTTGTCGCCGATCTGGAAGGTGAGCTGGCCTTGTGTGATGAGGAAGCTCTCTTCTTCGCGGTGGTGGACGTGCAGCGGCGCCATCCTGCCCGGTCCCATTGTCAGCTCCACGACGGTCAGTCCACCGTGGGTGTCTTCTCCGGTCAGCTTGATGATCGCGAGGTTGCCCCACCACCAGCGCGCCTCGCCCCGGTCGGCTCGTGCGGTCGGGACCCGCGCTTCGATGGTTGTGTTGCTCACGTTGTGCTCCTTTGTAGTTGTGGCTTGGTGTGCAGGAGCGCGATCGCGTAGCGCCAGGCACCGTCGGGTGAGCGCCGGGCGACGCTGGTGGCCGATTGGCCGGCGATCAGCGCCGTGGTGCGGGTCTGAAGGACCGGCGGCGAGGGAGAGGTCAGGTAGAGCTCGTCGCGGGCCCACATCGCCTCGGCGGCCCGGACAATCTCTACGCGGCCGCGGGCCGCTGGCGCTTGATCGCCTGCGCTTAGGACAGCGCCTGGTTCGAACAGGGCGGCCAGGAGTCGGCGGTCGTGTATGACGAACGTGTCCTCCAGCAGCATCTCGAGCTGCTCCGGGGTGCGCGCTCCTTGGTGCATCGCAGGCCACGCTACGCGTCTGCGTCGCCGCCGCCAATACCACCTTGCTGGTATTCCGCCCTGTCCGGCGGGCCGTCAGTGTCCTCTCTCCCAACCTCCAGGAGGTGTCTCAGATGACGGCGATCCTTCGGATCGAGCACCCGGTAGACGACTTCGACCGCTGGCGTAACGCGTTCGACTCAGACCCAGAGGGACGCGAGTCAAGCGGGGTGCGCCGCTACCGAATCATGCGCGGCCGCGAGAATCGCAACGTTGTCCTGATCGATCTCGAGTTCGACGCTCCTGGACCGGCGGACGACTTCTTGCTGAGGCTGCGGAGACTGTGGACCCGTGTTGAGGTGGTGCGCGACCCGCGGGCTCGCGTGGTCGAGCTGGTCGAGGAGAAGACGCTGGCGCCCGAGCAGGCGTCGGCGTAGGATCGGTCGGCGTGGGCTGGTACGCGAGTGAGCGGGCGGTCGAGCGGATCACGCGCGCGGCAGGCGGAGGGCTTGATCTCGTGGGCTTCTGGAACGAGGCACGCGACGCGCTCGCGCCCGCCATCCCGCATCACATGGCGCCCTGCTGGTACACGCTTGACCCTGCCTCGCTGCTTGTGACCAGCCACTACGACCATGGCATGATCCCGCAGCTGCCGGCCGAATGGCTCGCGCACGAGTACCGTGAGGAGGACTGCCACAGGCTGGCCGACCTCGCCCGCTCGGACCGGACGACCTCGACGCTGCACGAGGTGACCGGCGGCGACCCGGCCAGCAGCCCACGCTTCAAGCAATACATCGAGCCGTACGGCGGCGAGCAGGAGCTGCTGGTCGCGCTGCGGGCGCGCACCGGCGAGGCGTGGGCGGTGCTGGCGCTCTACCGCGCGCCGGGTCAGCCAGAGTTCTCGCGTGACGAGCGCAGGCTTTTGCAAACGCTCGCTCCCCATCTGGCCGACGGTGCACGACGTGGACTGCTCGTCGGCGAAGCGAGAGAGCCCGACCAGGCAGAGGCGCCAGGACTCGTGGTCCTGAGCGAAGCGATGCGCGCCGAGTCGCTGACACCCGGGGTCGAGCAGTGGCTTACCGAACTGCCCGGCGGAGACGGCACGCCCGACCGTCTGCCCCATGCCCTCCTGTCGGTCGCCGGCCAGGCCCTGAGGACCGCCACCGCCGAGGTCCCAGGCGAGGTCGCATTCGCGCGTGTGCTCTCGCAAAGCGGACGCTGGATCGTGCTGCACGGGGCGGTACTTCAATCGCCCGGCCGGCCGCGGGTCGCGGTGATCGTCGAACCAGCCCACCCGGCTCGGATCTCGCCGCTCCTGATGGCCGCCTACGGGCTCTCAGACCGCGAGCAAGAGGTCGCTCGCCTGGTGCTAAGCGGCTGCGCCACAGCCGAGATCGCCAGCGTCCTGGGCATCTCCCCGCATACCGTCCAGCAACACCTCAAGGCTATCTTCGAAAAGACCGGGGTCCGCAGCCGCCGCGAACTCGTCGCCAAAGTGTTCTTCACCCACTACGAGCCGCGACTCCGCGACAACGAACAGCGTGCGCTCGCAGGGCACCCACTACGCGGCGGTCCCACCGCCCGGAGGCCAGAGGACGGTCGGCGATGATCGCGCACCAGTTCGGCAATCCCCGAGGTGTCCTCGGGCGCCTCGCCGGGCCGACATAGCTCAACGGACCAGGGTTCGTTCGTTCGGGCCGGCGGCGGATTACCCCGCCCACATAGATGCAGGTCTCGCGCCTCGCCGACGCACGGACCCGAGATTCGCCAGATCCGCAACGTCGTCCGAATCGCCGGGACCGCGCAGAACGCCATGGTTGCCTAGGTGTAAGGCCCAAACCCGAGCGTGCGGTCGCCGCGGTCGCGACGAGCACTGTCGTTGTACCGATGCCTTACCCCTGACCACTCCTTTCGGCGACCCCGGGCTGAAAGCCGACCGCAGCGGCTAGCAATGCGAGGACGGGTCGCACGGCGGATCCGGGCTTAGCTCTGGAGCGGGCCGTCGACTCCACCCGGCTCAAACCGCCGGGGCTTGGCCCGGAGCGGGCGACGGCGCGGGAGCATTCGGTTGTTGCTGCCCGCCGCCCGCGTTGGGGAGCCGGCGCCATTCGACGATCTTGCCATCACGGATCAAGAACGCGGTCGCGGCAACGAGGCCGGTGCCGGCTCCGCAATCGCCGCCAACCCGGTCTGTGAGTCGGAACGTGGCGTAGATGTACGCGCCGTGGCGGGCGGTTGCGAGGAGCCGCGCGCCGCAAGGGAGTAACTCATTGAACGTGCGCGCGTCCGCGCGGCTCGTGATGCGCACCGGCGGGGAACCATTCTGGACGATGGCCGGCAGCGCGAAGAACGAGGCAGCCTTGTCGACTTGACCAGCGCGGAGCGCCTGCGCCCACTGGCGGATGACGTCGGCATCGGTCGCGGACCCGCAGCCGGCGCACGCCAGCACGCTCACGATCCCGAGCGTTGCAAGTGGGAGGCGGCGCACGAGCTGATCGTCGCACGTTCCAAACGCCATCAGTCGGGCGTCCGGACGCGTTTTAATAGCGCGCGATGCCCACGGCGGCCCACACGGTCCACCGCACCGCAGCCACCCCAGTTGAGCGCCTATTCGACACGGTGGTCGCCGAGGATGTGCTGCCCAAGGTTCTGCACCGCTGGGGTCCGATCCCGGCCGTCATCGGCACCCGTGATCTGACCGGGCCCTGGGACACGCCCGGGTCAGAGCGGACGGTCGTCCTCGGCGACGGCAGCACGGCGCGCGAACGCGTCCTAGTGTGGGAGCGGCCAACGCTGTTCGAGTACAGGGTCGACCGCCTCAGCGGGCCATTCGGGCGGCTCGTCGACCACGCGATCGGGTCGTGGGCGTTCGCGTCGGCCGGCGAGGGCGCGTCGTCGTTCAGCTGGACCTACACCTTCCGTGCGCGCGGGCTGGCGGCCGGCGCGATCTTGGGCGTCGTCGCCAAAACGGCATGGGCGCGGTACATGGCCCAGTGCGCCGACGCGTGTGTTCGGTTGGCGTCTGCGTCCTAGGGGCCCGTGCTCATGCCTGCTTACAGACCACAACGTCCTGCCAGTCCGCGATCGCGCGCTCCAAGATCGCGTCCACGCTCAGAAACCGTGACCACTGCTGACGAACGTAGCCCTCGCCGTGGAACGCGAGTCCGTAGTCGGCCGAGACGCCGGGCAACTGGCCAGCATTGAAGACCGAGCGCTCATACGGGACGAACGCGAACTCTTCGGACTTAAGCGAGGACCGATCGAAGGCTTCGGGCTCGCACCAGCCACTCCTCACGGCGCCCGTCCTGAACTTCTCGAACGCGGACCGCCCGTGGATCGAAAGCAGCGCGAGGCCTCCGGGCCCGAGCACGCGCGAGACCTCCTGAAGCCACCGCATCTGTCCGGCCTCGCCAAGATGGCTGAGGACCGAGATCGAGTACACGAGGTCGAAGCTGCCCTCCGCGCACGGCAACGGCGGTTCTGACCTGCTCACCCACCAAGTCATGTCGGGGTAGTGGCGAGCGGCCCAGGCGATCGCCTTCTCGTCGACGTCGCAGCCCGTGCACGGCGCGTGCGGCGCCAGCGCAGCCACGTGAGGAAGGACCCGCGCGGAGCCGCAGCCGAGATCAAGCACGGAGCGGCAGCCCGCGAACGCCCGGCCGCAGACACCGAGCGCAGCGTCGAGCTCCTGGGCGGCCATCCCCCCCGACGTTATGAACTCGCGCACGCCTGGCGCGCCGACCCGGCCCCGCAGGCGGCGCGGCGGCACTGGCTTGTCGGGGCGCGCCCGCCACACCGCCGCCGGATCGGCGAGTTCGCGCAGCCGTCTGAGAGCCCAGCCGAGTCCTAGCGCCGCCCTGGTCCGCCTAGCTGGCACGATGGCGGCGATGTTGGCAGACATCGACTCGGCCACGATCCGCGCGGAGTGCGAGCGAGTCTTGCGCCAGAACTGGCGCGAGGGGACCCGCGCCACCGACGGCCTCGAGTTCGCCTACACGTGCCCATCGCCCGGCCACTACCCGTGGCAGTGGTACTGGGACTCTTGTTTCACCGCGATCGTCTGGCGGCGATTCGATCCCGAACGCTCGCGCCGAGAGCTGTCCTCGCTGCTCGCAGCCCAGCGTGACGACGGCTTCATAGGTCACACGATCTTTTGGAACACGCCGCTCGACCGTCCGCGGCGCCTTACCTACAACGTCACGACTCACGACGCGCAGATGACCGCGAGCATCCAGCCTCCTGTGCTCGCCTGGGCGTGGCGGATAGCCGTTGGCGACCCTGCCGAAGTTCCCGGGATCGTGCGCCACCACCGGTGGCTGGCCGAGCACCGAGATCTCGACGGCGATGGGCTGATCTGGATCGTTCAGCCCGACGAGTCGGGGCTTGACGCCTCGACCCAATTCGACGCGATCTGGGGCAGCCGCGCCCATGGCCTCCCGGGCTTCGTGCTGCTCGTGCACCGCAACCGCCAGCTGGGATTCGATCTCAGGCGGATCGCCGACGACGGGGGGCCCGTGTGCTGCGAGGTGATGACCAACGTGATCCACAACCTCTCGCGGCTCGCGCTGGGTGAGCCGTCGCTGACCAGCACGATTGTCGCCCGCATGTGGGACGGCTGTGCGGGCGTGTTTTGCCCGATCGCCCAGCCGGCGCCGGCTCACGAGCCGGCGCTTACCTGGGCCGCCCTGTCACCGCTTGCGCTCCCGGACCTACCCGAGCAGATCGGTCGACGGCTGGTCGAGGAGCATCTGCTCGATCCGAAGAGCTTCTGGCTGCCGGCGCCGCCGCCGTCCGTGGCGGCGGACGATCCCACGTTCTCCGTGCACGACACCGGCTTGCTCGGCGTCAAGCGCTACTGGCGCGGCCCGACGTGGGTAAACGCGGCCTGGCTGGTGTGGCTCGGCCTCGTGCGGCTGGGATATGCCGATCAGGCGGCCGAGCTCGCCGGCCGGGTCGGCTCTGCGGTAGCCGCAGAGGGGTTGCGCGAGTATTACAACCCGTACACGGGTCGGGGTATGGGCGCGACCGACTTCGGGTGGTCGTCCCTCGTGCTCGAGCTGACCGAGCCCGATTCACGGGCGGCCGGCTCCTGGGTGGTCGGCGAGGCCTGACGGCGCCGCCACGAGAGGTCGTGGAGGTAGCCGGCGATCACGCCGTCGGCAATCAGTTGGGTGATGTTGGTCATGCTGCTTGTTGCTCCAATTCGAGTTCGTTCAGGACGGGTGCCTCGGGCTCCTCGACCACCTCGAGCTCCGAGTGCGCACTGCTGCGCGGGAGGAGCACCAGCGCGAGGACGACGCCGGCGGCCACAGCCACGGCGCCTATTAGAAACGCCACGTGGTAGCCGCTGATCAGCGAGGCGGTCAGCCCACGGTGGGAGGACAAGAGACCCTTCGTATGGTTCGCAGCCACGGTGCTGAGGACCGCAAGTCCAAAGGCGCCGCTCAGCTGCTGTGAAACGTTCGTGATGCCGGAGCCAAGCCCCGCGTCCGCGGCGGGGACGTCAGCCATCGCGATCGTCAGGAGCGGCATGAAGGCGCTACCGATTCCGAGACCGAGCGCGAAGCACGCGAAGAAGATCGTCGGGAAGAACGCGGTGCTTGGCCCGACGGTGGCGAACAGCCCGAGCCCGACGATCGCGATTACCATCCCGGCGACCAGCACCGTCAGCGGGCCGAACCGCCGGACCTGCCGCGCGGTGATCCCCTGTGAGAGGACGGCGACGGTGAGCGTCCAGGGAAGAAACGCCGCGCCGGTCTGCAACGCGCTGTAGTGGCGGACGTGCTCGAGGTAGAGCGTCCCGAGGAAGAAGGTCGAGTACATCCCGGTCACGAGGAAGCCCCTGACCACGCTCGCGTTTACCAATCCGCGGAGTTGGAGGATGCGGAGCGGCATGATCGGGTTCTCGATCCGGGCTTCGAGGGCGAGGAAGGCGGCCATCAGCGCGGCTGCGAGGCCCGCGAAGCCGAGCACCTGCGACGAGGTCCAGCCGTGCTTGGTGGCTTCGACGATCGAGTAGATGGCGGTCATCAACGAGACTGTCACGAGCACCGAGCCGAGCCAGTCGACGCCGTGCCTGAGCCCCAGCCCCGTGTCTGAGGAGATCAGCGCCTGACCGAGCGCGAACGTCGCGACGCCGATCGGCAGGTTGACGAAGAACACCCAATGCCAGCTCAGCATCTGGGTGAGCGCGCCGCCTGCGAGCAGGCCGAGGGAGCCGCCGGCGACCGAGACGAACACGTAGGCGCTCATCGCGCGAGCGCGCTCGGTCGCCTCAGGGAACTCGGTCACGATGATCGCGAGGATCACCGAGGCCTGGGCTGCCGCGCCGACGCCCTGGAGGAAGCGCGCCCCGATCAGGATGCCCTGGCTGGGCGCGAGCCCGCACGCAAGCGAGGCCACCGTGAAGATCGTGAGGCCGGCAAGGAAGACGCGCTTGCGGCCGACGAGGTCGCCGAGCCTGCCCGCGAGCAGCAGCAGACTTCCGAAGGTCACGAGGAACGCGTTGATGACCCAGGTGAGGTTTGACTGGCTGAAGTGGAGGTCGCGCTGGATCGAGGGCAGCGCGACGTTCACGATTGTGACGTCGAGCACGATCATCAATTGCACCACCGAAGCAACAGTGGAGACGCTGGTTTCGCGCCCCAGGCGCGCGGACGCACAGCGCAACTACGAGAAGGTGCTTGCAGCTGCCCGCGAGGCGTTTGCCGAGGGCGGCGAGTCGACGGCGCTCGAGGAGATCGCTCGCCGCGCCGGCGTCGGGATCGGGACGCTCTACCGCCACTTCCCCAACCGGCAGGCGCTGCTAGAGGCGCTCTACGTCAACGAGGTCCAGGAGGTCAGCCGCGCGGCCGAAGAGGTCGAGGGGCTCGAGCCATGGGAGGCCCTCAGCGCCTGGTTCGAGCGCCTGATCGGCTACCTCGCCACCAAGCGGGCGCTCGCCGCCGAGCTGCTCAACTACCTGGATATGGATGCGCCGCTGTTCAAGACATGCCGCGCGTCGCTGTTCGCGGCGGGCGAGCCGCTGCTCAAGCGCGCTCAGGAGGCCGGCGTTGTGCGAGATGACGTCGAGTTTCCCGAGGTCATGCAGATGGTGGTCGGCATCGGCAAGATCCCAACGACCGATCCAAGCCAGTCCGACCGCATGATCCGGGTCGCCCTCGACGGACTCCGCTACCGCGGCTAGCCGCGGTACTTCTCGACGGCCTTGGTGCACTGGGCGAGCGCAGGCTCGAGCTGCTCGCGCAGTGAGGGAAGCCAGAAGAACACGCGATGCGCGCCTGCGCGCTCGAGCCTCTCGATCCGCGCGGGATCAGGCCTACTTCCGGCAACGGTGACCGGGATCGGGCCTCGCCCGGCGTCCTCGGCGCGTCGATTCAGCTCCGCGATCCGCTCTGCTAACTCCTCCGAAGGCACCCGGTTGGGCATCCACTCGTCGCCGAAGCGCACGACGCGGTCGAGCACCCGCGGCCCGGTGCCGCCAACGAGCACGGGCGGATGTGGCCGCTGGACCGGCTTGGGCCACGACATGATGCGCTCGAACGACACGTATTTGCCCGAATAGGTCGCCTCCTCGGAGGTCCAGATCTCCTTCATTGCCTCGATCCGCTCGCGCAGCACGCCGAAGCGATGCGCCGGGTCGGTGCCGTGATTTCGCATCTCCTCCGCGTTCCAGCCGGCGCCTACCCCGAAGAGGAAGCGCCCATTCGACAGCCGGTCGAGCGTGGCAACCTCCTTGGCGGTGATGATCGGATCGCGCTCGATCACCAGGCAGATCGCGGTTCCGATCAGCAGCCGTTCGGTCGCTGCTGCAGCCGCCGACAGCGCCAGGAACGGGTCGTACGTGCGGCTGTACTCGGGCGGAAGCTCGTCCCCCATCGGGTAGGGCGTCTCACGCGACGCGGGGATGTGCGTGTGCTCGGGGAAGAACAGCGACTCGTAGCCGCGCTCTTCGGCGGCACGCGCGATCTCGTCCGGCGCCGGACCGTCTTCTGTGGGAAAGATCGCGAGACCGAACTTCACCGGGCGTTCACCGTACACCGCTAACCTTGTCGGCATGGAGACCATGGAGCTGACAGACGAGCAGTGGCGCGCGCGCCTCACCCCTGAGCAATACAAGGTCCTGCGCCGTCAGGGCACCGAGCCGCCCTTCACCGGCAAGTACGTGAACGTGAAGGACGACGGGACATACCGCTGCGCTGGCTGCGGAGCGACGCTGTTCGATTCGAGCACGAAGTTCGAGTCTGGCACCGGCTGGCCGAGCTTCTCCGAGCCGGCCGTGGCGGAGAACGTCGAGCTGCGCGAAGATCGCAGCTTCCTCATGAAGCGGACCGAAGTCGTCTGCCGGCGCTGTGGCGGTCATCTGGGGCACGTGTTCGATGACGGGCCTGCGCCGACTGGCGAGCGCTACTGCATGAACTCGTGTGCGCTCGAGTTCGAGCCCGCGGATCACTCCTGATCCCGTGCAGCGCGCGGCCGGCGGCTTACGGGAGCGGCTTGTGCAGCACGGCCAGCAGCGATAACCCGGCGGGAAGGGTCCGGCCTCGGCCGAGCCACCGCGCTTCGAGCCGCATCGGGCCCTCTAGCACGCGGTTCAGCCACGGCGGGCCTAGCTCAAGGTCGAACTCAGGAGTGCCGTTGCGCCGCCGCCGCTGTGCCAGCCGGACGGCGGCCGCAGGCGGGAACAGGATCGAGTTGAAGGCGGTCATGCGGCCGACCCGCCAGCCCCCGTCGATTGCGGCCGCGCGGAACGTCGCCCGCTCGTAGCGGCGGTAGTGGTGATTCGCCTCGTCGTGGTATGACCACAGCGATTGGTAGGCGGGCACGGTCGCGACCAGCCAGCCACCCGGCTTGCACACGCGCAGCAGCTCCGTGAGCGCGTGCCTGTCGTCGGGCAGATGCTCGAGCACATCGAGGCACGTGATCAGATCGAAGCTGTCGTCGCCCCACGGCAGCTCTTCCAGCCGACCCACCTTGACTTCGCCGCAGCCGCGCCCCTTGGCGACCCCGGCGGCGGCCGGGCTCAGCTCGATCCCGTGTACCTCGCCGTAGTCGACTAACTCCTCGAGTGTCCGGCCCGAGCCGCAACCTGCGTCCAGGACCTGGGCGCCCGCGGGCATTGGCAGCCGATCGAGCTCGGCCCGGATAACGCGCCGCCGTCCCTTGTACCACCAGTGATGCTCGTCGACGTCGAGCATCGTCTGTAGGAGCCGTTCATCCATGTGGGCTGATCGTGTCAGGTGAGACGAATCGCCGTCAGCTCATCCGACGGCCAGCGCCCGGATCTCCGGCTTTCGCGCGACCGGCAGGCGAAGCGTGAAGCGCGCGCCCGAATCGTAGGCCTCGTCGAGCACCAGCTGGCCGCCCATCCGCTCCGCGAGCTCCCGCCCGATCGCCAGCCCGAGCCCGAAGCCGGCCTGGCCAAAGGTGTCGGTCCCGCGCTGAAAGCGCTCGAAGATGACCTTGCGCTCCGCGACCGGGATCCCCGGACCGCGGTCGGCGACGCTCAGCTCGGCGTTCGAGCCGTTCTGGAGCTCGACCGTGATCTCGGAGCCTTCGGGACTGACGCGAACTGCGTTGTCGAGCAGGATCCGGACGATTCGCGCGACGCTGCCGGGGTCGCCCAGCGCCCACACCTGACCTTCGGGCACCTCGAGCGTGGAGGAGATCTGACGCTCTGCCGTGCCCAGCTCAAACTCGGCCATCACCGCACGGCTCAGCTCGCCGAGCTCGACTGGCTCGGAGCGAAGCGCGACCTCTGCGTCGAGCCGGGAGAGGTCAAGCAGGTCGGCCGCCAGTCGGGCCAGGCGCCGCGACTGGGCTCGCGCCCGCTCGAGCAAGGCGTGCGCCTCTTGCAAGTCGGGGTCCCCGGTCCGGAGGTCGTCGTCGAGAAGCTCGAGCATGCCGTCGAGCGACGCCAGCGGTGTTCGCAGCTCGTGCGAGGCGGTCGCAACGAATGCACGCCGGGCCTCCTCTTGCTGTCGCAGCTGACGCTGCATGGTCGCGAACGTGCGTGCAAGGTCGCCGACCTCGTCGCGAGCGCGGTCGACGGGGACCTCGACCCCGGGTCCCTCGCGCGCGAGCTCGAGCGCCGATTGCCGTAGCCGGCGCAATCGACGTACGAGCGTCGCCGCGAGCGGGATACCGAGGAGTAGCGTCAGCCCGAGGCCTGCGAGCGCGGCGGTCAGGAAGGCCGTGCGGATGGCGGAGACGGCAGCCGGCACTTCGTCGATCCGCTTGCGGATCGCGAGGACCCACGGGAGCCTCGGCCAGTTGTTCGTGGCCGGGGTCCAGAACTCAACGGCGTAGGTCGCGTACTCGGTGCCGTCGATCGTGACCAATCCCGATCGGTGCCCGCGATTTGTGAAAACGGCCGCCGCGTCGTCATACCTGTCGCCGGGAATCACGTACGGCGCACCCGGTTGAACCGCCCCGTGACCGGAAGCGTCGGGATGACCAAGCACCGCGACACTCGTCGCGCCCGTGTGGTTGCGGAGCGCTAGGAGCTCCTGGTCGAGCGCTCCCAGCGCAGGAGATCCAAGCCGCACGCTCGCCAGGTGAATCGACGTCAGAGGCTGGGCCGCCTGCCCGACGTTGCGCACAAGCGTCGTGATCGCCGACGTGCGCAGCTTGGACTCGAGCGGTCCCAGCAGTGTCAGCGCGGCGACGGCAAGCGTCGCGACGGTCGTGACCAGCGCCAGCCCGACGATCCGACCGCGTAGACCAAGGGCGCCACGTCGCGGCCGCGCGAGCATCTACGGCCCCCGCAGCCGGTACCCGGCGCCGCGCACGGTCAGGATGAAGCGCGGCTTGTCCGGTTCTGGCTCGAGCTTCTCGCGTAGGTGACGGATGTGAACGTCGATCGCCCGCGGGTCGCGATAGGCGCTGTCGCCCCAGATCGCCCTCAGCAGCTCCTGCCGGTTGAGCAGCCGCCCCGAGTCGGCCATCAGAGCGTCGAGCAGCTCGAACTCCGAGAACGTGAGCTTCACCGGCTCGCCATCCATCGTCACCTCGCGCTGGGCGCGGTCGAGCCCGATCGGTCCGACTACCAGCACTTCGTCGCCCATCGCGCGTGTGCCGGCCCGCCGCAGCACGGCTCGAATCCGACTGCGCAGCTCGGCCAGGCCGAACGGTTTCGTGACGTAGTCATCGGCGCCGGCCTCGAGTCCCAAGACGGCGTCGGCCTCCGAGTCGAGCGCGGTCAGCATGATGATCGGGACGACGTTGCGCCGGCCCCTCAGCGTGCGACAGACCTCGTAACCATCGGGTCCAGGCCCGAGGGCGACGTCGAGCAGGATGATGTCGAACTGATCAGTGCTTGCGCGGTCGATCGCTGCCCGGCCGTCGGCAACCGCCATCACACGGTGCCCTTCGCGCGAGAACGAGCGCGAGAGCATCTCCCGCAGGTCGGACTCGTCGTCGACGACCAGGATGCTGAGCGAGGCATCGCCGGCGCGAATGCCCGACGGGGCGGGCGGGGCGGCGGTTGTACGGCGATCGGGCACGGTCCGGGCACGATCGTAGCGACAGCCCCGGTTCAAGCTCGCGGCTGTAGCTGCCGATGACCCACTCGTGCGAGTTCGCGTCGCGACGATTCTGCTTGCCGTCGGGGCCGTCATGGCCGTGGCGCAGGATCAGCTGGCGCTGAAGCTCCTGGCCATCGACCCG
>Ga0207416_1004285_pt1 | contig 12595 bp, 8 predicted proteins | sample PaiPotPPM11metaG_FD_184107 | JGI IMG/M metagenome (GOLD analysis project Ga0207416, IMG submission 184107) | Iron sulfur acid spring bacterial and archeal communities from Banff, Canada, to study Microbial Dark Matter (Phase II) - Paint Pots PPM... ...
CGGCCACGGGTGGCGTGGCACAGGTCTCCAGGAACAGCTTCTCATCGATCTGGCGGGCCTCGCGCTCCGCTGCGACGGCGAGCAGCTCGCCGGCGATGTTCATGAGCGCACGCGGGTTGCCCTGGGCGTGATCGCACAAGGTGGCGATCAGCTCCGGCGTCATCAGCTTGACGGCACCGGCCTTCTGCAAGGCGTGTGCGACGTACTCCTGCAGCTCCTCTGGGCCGATACGTTCGAGCGCGAGTCGCACCCGCATGCGGCTGCCGAGCGGGAGCAGTTCCTCTGACCTGAGACGCTCCAGCAGCCGGCCGTCGCCGGCCAGCACGACGGTGAGCAGGATATGGCTGTCGAGGCGCGCGGACGACAACAGCCGCAGCTCGGCGAGCACGGCTGGCGGCATCTCCTGGGCCTCGTCGACGATCAGCACCGGTCGCGACAGAGCGGCGTCGATGTGGGTCTGCCAGCGATCACGCAGCACCTTGGCTCCGGCCCAACGATTGTGCGGAGCCAGCTCGACGCCGAACAGATCGCCCATCTCGCGATAGAAGTCGGCGAGGCCGGCCTGCGGGCGCGTGACAATGCCGATCTTGACGTCGCGCTGCGCTCCGAGGCGCTCGGCGAGAATGCGCAGCGTGACGGACTTGCCGGTGCCGGGGGCGCCGGTGACGAGGGCGAAGCCGCCTTCGCCGACGAGCTGCTGGACGCGCCAGCAGAACGACTCGATGCGGCGCGTCACGTGCAACGCCTCGACCGGCACGTCGGGCGCGAACGGGTTCCACTTCAGGCCGTAGAGAGCCAGCATCTTCTTGTTCACGGCGTCTCTCCCTCCTCGTCCTTGGCCTCGTCCTTGGGCAGATAGGCCGGTGGCAGTCCGGTGGCGGCCTGCTGGTCGAGTATCCTGGCGAGCAGCGGCGGGAGGCCGGTCGCGGGCTCGACATCGGTGGGCGTGGCCGATCCGTTGGCTATGGAAGAGAGCGTGCGGCGCAGACCGCTGGCGTTCTGGGTCTTGTCCTGAGGATAGAGCCGGGTGAGCACCGTGCCGGTGCGCTCGTCGACGAGATGGACGAGACCGAGATCCCAGCCGGCGTAGCGCACTTCGAGCCGCGTCAGATGGCGGTACCGGTTGGGGATCTCGAAGCGGCGGCCCTCGATCACGACGGTGCCGTCACTCTTCCTCTGCATGCGGTGGTCAGTGCGGGTGAAGGCGAGGCGCAGCGCATTGCTGTCGGGGCACGGCCGCGTCACGTTGGGTCCGGCGAGAAAGCGCGTGATCGGGGCTTCACCGATCTCGGAGTGGATCTTGCGGTTGTGGTCGAACTCGGCCCAGGCTTGTGTAGCCTCGTTGAGCATGGCCAGCGTGAGATCCGATACACCCTCGAACATGGCCATCAGCCGGCCTTCGACCGGTCCCCAGAATGCCTCCTGCTTGGCGTTCTGATACGGGCTGTACGGCAGCGTAGTCTGATGAAGGATGCCGAGACGGGCCAGTCCTTGCGTGATCTCGGCGGCTGTCATGGCGGCGCCGTTGTCGCTTAGCGCCGAGCGCGGCAGCCCACGCTTCTGGAAGGCTTGGCTCAGGCCGTGGGCGATGATCTCGGCGGTCTCGGCCAGATACCACTGCAGATGACAGGCGAGCCGCGATCTGTCGTCGAGAACGCCGAACAGGATCGGCGTCACCCACTCGCCGCGCGCGGTGAGCACCTTCTTCGATCCATGATGACAGTCCCAATGCCACAAGCCGCCAACGTACTCGGCCTCGTAGCCGCGGATCTCGCGATCGGCGAGCTTGTCCTCGGCGCGATCGGCGCCGTCGGTCTGGCGTGATGTGACGCGCCGCCGCTTGTCGAGGCCATTGGCCTTCATGAACCGGCGCAGCGTCGGATAGGACGGCACCGGCGTCAGCTCGGGCTTGGTCTCGGCGAGTGCGACAAGGTTGTCGTGATGGAGCTGGACGCTCCAGCTTTTGTGCGCGGCGTACTGCGCGAGCACCGCCTGCCGCACGGCGTCACAGATCGCGTGCTGCCGTCCGGCATTGGCGCGCACCTTGCGGCGGAGCACGCCAACCGGATCGGTCCGCTCCTTCAGGGCGCGGTAATACCAATGCTCGATGGTGGAGAAGCCGAAGCGGACGGGTTCGCCGGTGGTGGGATGCTGCCATGTGCGCCCGGCCAGCCCCTCGATCGCGGCCTTCAGCTCGCCTTTGGCGGGCGGCGCCGCCAACAACTGCCCAATGACGGAGAAGCGCAGGTGCGCCCACCGCTCATGAACGCGCGGACCTCGTGCCTGTTGGGTCATGCCGGTGCTCCTTTGGATCAAGGAGTGCCGACCGTAGAATCGACCGCGATGTGCTGGCGACGAGCATCCTCTGCGGATTTGGCAAAGCCGTTATCGAGCTTGCATCCGACCTCCGGTGAGCGGCCCCATGAAGCGCAGCACCGCGACGAGACGATCGGCGTCGTCGCCGGCGAAGCGTTCGATGAGCGCGGCCGGCAGCCGGTCCTGATCGACCGGCGGCATGAACGCGGCGCGAGCGACCTGCCAGAATGGTGTCGCGGTGAAGCTGTCACGCCACCACCTGCGCCAGCGCTCGACGGTGCGGCGATCGACGCCGATCACCTCGGTAAGTTCCCGCATGCGCCGTGCCGTCGCGCCGTGCCGCAGGATCGCAATCAGCACCACGATCGCGGCGATGTAGACCTTGGGGCCGAGGAAGCGCAGCGACGGCGGCGTCGCCCGCGATCGACAGCCATCGACCGCGCAGCAGAAGCTGAAGCGCCGGTCGTGCTCGCGCCCGAGGCGGCAGGGCCGGCCACGCGGCTTGCGCCAATAGGGAGCGGAATGAACAACGCCGCTACACCGCGCGCAACCCGCACACCGTGCGGTGTCGGCGAGGTCGCGATCATAGGCGAGCAGCAGCTCGTGGAATGTGGCGTCGCCCAACGGGTCTCGGTACAAAGGATGCGTCCTCCTCGGCTCGAAGGTATTGACCGCAATGGCCAAGCCTGGACGCAATGATCCCTGCCCCTGCGGCAGCGGCAACAAGTACAAGAAATGCTGCCTTGCCAAGGAGGAAGCGGTCGCGCGCGACCGCTTTGTCGAGGCCCAGGCACGGCGCGATGAGCGCGCCGAAACGAGGAGCGCCGAAACCGCCGCCGCCCATCGCCTGCACCTGCGTGAGGTGAAAGCCGCCATTGCGGCGGGGCTCGCCGGCGTCGAGGACGCCGACGAGGACGACCTGACAATCGCATCCAACGCCGCTGCCGACCTGGTCCGAGCCGGCAAGCTCGACGAGGCTGAACAGGCCGCCCGCGACCTTCTGGTGCTGTTTCCCGACGTGCACGATGGCTACGATCGCCTCGGCATGGTCTACGAGGCCCGTGGCGAAAACCGCCAAGCTGCCGACTGCTATCGGAAGGTGATCGCGTTCATCAGGGAACACGCCGACGACTATGAGCTCGGCTTCGAGGACACGTTCGTCAAGCTCGTCAATCGGCTCGACCCACCCGCCGCAACGTGATCGTGGCTGCTCTGCTCGCGCTCCATGAGGGCGCCACCCACCCTACCTTCACAGACCGTGATCACACCGCCCCACCACCACCCTGAAATTCCGCGGCCAGGGTCATAGGCCGCTTGATCGACGTTCATCCGGCACCGCCTGCGGCTTCTCCCACTCCTCCTGGATGAGCGGGCTGTCGGACATGATGTAGTTCCCGATGGCGCCGTGGTCGGGATGCCCACCGAAGGCAGTTCGAAGTCGCGCCCGCCGCGACGCGGGTGTAACCGGGGGAGGAAGCACAACCTTGCCAAGGTTGGGGTCGTGGGTTCGAATCCCATCGCCCGCTCCAAAAAATCCTTTGATATCAGACGTACTTGCGGGTGCGACGATCTGCGCATCCGGCAAGTATCGGCAGAACGAAACACGAAGATCCGGCGCTGATCCGGGAAAAATCCGGGAAGTATGTTCGCTCGGTGTTCTCCGATACTCCCCGCTCCTCGCTAATGAGTCGACCGATAGGTTCGTTTGTCGACGATGCGCTTGGAAGTTGCGCGCCGCGCTCCACCACCGAAAGATGGGTTCCTTCAACGGCTGCTAGCAGCGCCGCGCCACCTCACTACACGGCTATCCACAACAAACGGCTAGCGGACCTTTCTTGTAGGCCGACGAGTCAGCTACCCTCACCGACGCGATTCGCCCCGCCTACCTCTCGGCAGACGGGGCGAACGTCGTGTGAAGTTCGAGGCGACACACGAAACCGAGGATGGGCCGCACTTACGACCTTGTTCTTGCCGCACTGCTCGCAGTAGCCCGCGCGCTGGTCGGGCTCCATCTGTGCGGTGCAGCCGCACTCCATGCAGATCGCAGGGCAGACGCTGTCGCATATCGAGGCCTCCAACAGGCTTTCGATATTTTCAAACCCCTCGGCTTCGCAAAGCTCGAGAAGCCGAACGGCCTTCAACGTCAGGTGGACATTATGGACGGTAGACATCCTCTCCTCCTCGCTACCGGCATCCGATCATTCGGATCCCGGATCGCGAGGCGGAGAAACTGGTTGAATTCAGTAGGCCAGCTTTCGGATTACCCCCGTCCCGCTGCCGGACCCCATCCGGAGGGGTTCCGGCGAACAAAGATCAGAACTGACGCGATTTTCGCCTGAGAAGATCAGGCCATCTAGGGGTGAAATTTTGCCAAATTGGCAAATTAGAGGTGATCACGGGTACGCGCGGTACACGTGAGCGAACACTGCTTGGGTTTTAGCGGAGATCTCGTCCTCCCCGTAGGCGGCCGGTAACCCAGTCGTGTCACTGTATAGAAAATCGTGAATCGCTTGCCGCACCTCGTCTCTTGTCTGCTCTTTGGCTCGCCAGTCGTCGATTTCCTGTTTTTTGCGCTTGAGGATTGCTAGGAGTTCAACTGCAACTTTCTTGATGCGTTCGATATCTCGTTTCTCAAGATCGGGCTTCTTGAGCAGATCGAAGAGCGCGAGGGTTTCTTCATCCAGACCCTCGCGCATGGCGCGCCTCGACTCGTCATCAAGGTCACCAACGAGCCTCATCAAGGCCTCGAACGTGGTCTCGATGGTTACGCGATCTTTCTCGCTGTTGTATGCAGCTACGATTTCCTCATAGTGCTGTTGGAAATTTGTCCTCAGTGGATTCTCGGCCAACATGCGCGCAAGTCGCTTCTCAATCGCATCCTTAAGGTTGTGAACGTCTGTCTGCTTTCTCGGCCGCTTTTCGAACTCACGCCGCAGGCGATCGAAGTCGATGGCGGAAATGTCGTAAATGCGCCCGCCATTGACGTTGTCGGGCTTAATTGCAATTGCCGGCTCGATCACAGCATGCAGCTCTCGGATGATGCTAGAGATGTCGGCGGCGTCGCGATCCTCTTGGAGACTCTTGTAGATGATATTGATACCGCCAACTTCTGCGCGATGGTCGTTAACACCCTTAATCGTTAGGCAAGCCTTGAATTTATTGAAGACTTCGCGCGCCATAACCTCGAACCGTTTGCGGACTTCATCACTTTCGTTGAGTGCGTTTTTTGCTTTATCGATTGCGGCGATCCGTTCGAAGCCGGTGCTCGTCACGACCACGCTCAGGTCGCCGCCCTTTTCATTCAAGTAACTCTTGACGAGCGTAATCGCACCGGCCAGCTCCTTCAGCAGGTCCTCCTCGGGCCGCACTGGATCGGCTTCGCCGTCTTCTTCTCCCCCCATGCTTCCGGCAAACGTAGAGAGTGCCTGACGCAGGCTCTTTAAGATGCCGCAGTAATCGACGATAAGTCCGTTATTCTTGCCCTCGTTCACGCGATTTGCGCGCGCGATTGCCTGCATGAGCGTGTGAGCCTTGAGCGGCTTATCGAGGTACAGCGTCGACAGGCTGGGTACGTCGAATCCAGTGAGCCACATCGCGCAGAGGATGGCGACACGGAACGGATGGGTTTCCTTCTTAAAGGCGTCTTCGACGCTGATTCGCTTACCATTCTCGTCCAGGAAACCATCTTTCAACAGCTTCCGGTGCGGCGCGATATCGAGGTCCCATTGGCGAAACTTATCGACTTCGCCCTGCTCTTCGCTGATAACGACCGCAATTCCGGTTTCCCGCATCCACGCGATTTGCCGCCTTCGATACGCAACCTCTTGCTCGTCGGTAATCGCTACGAGCGCCCTTTCAAATTCGGAGATTTTTTCCTGCCAATATTTTTGTATGAGCCCATGCATCCGGACTGTGGTGATCTTGTCGATCGCCACAAACATTGCTTTGCCACTCTCCCACTCTGTCGAGTAGTGGGTAACAAAGTCCCGTGCGATCTTGTCGAGCCTCGGTTCGGCCGTGATCACGTGGTAGTCGCGCTGGAGAGCCTGTTCAAGCCGCCCCGCGACATTGATGTCATCGATTTCGCCGCGCTGTTCTAGCTCTTCAAGCTTGGCAGCAATTCGTTCGTTTAAGTCGCCAATGGCGATCCCAAGTTTTTCTCCGCGCGCGTCGTAGTAGAGCGGTACGGTCGCGCCGTCCTCGACAGCGCGCTGGAATCCATACCGCGAGACGTAATCGCCAAACACACGCCTGGTGATCTCGTCACCCTTGAACAGTGGTGTTCCGGTGAATCCGATGTATGAAGCCTTCGGCAATGCGTTGCGCATGTTGAGCGCAAGTTGTCCATACTGCGTACGGTGCGCTTCGTCGGTGATAACGATTATGTCGTCGCGGTTGCTGTACGGATTATCCAGCGTTACTGGCTGATTAAATTTCTGGATGAGCGAGAAGACGTAGCCCTTGTGTGCGTCCGCGAGCATCGCCTTGAGTTCCACACCGCTCCCCGCACGACACGGGTCTTTGTCATTGTCCACCACCCCGCAGCCCGCGAATGTCGAATAGATTTGCTTATCCAGATCATCCCGGTCAGTGAGGATCAAAAACGTGAAGTTCCCGCCGATCCGGCGGTGCACTTTCCGCGTGAAGAATGCGATCGAATAGGACTTGCCGGCGCCTTGCGTGTGCCAGAACACCCCCAGCTTTCCATCGCGGACCTTGCGCTCTCTTACTCCATCAATCGCGCGATTGACCCCGAGGAATTGTTGATTTTGAGCGATGATCTTGACCAATGGCTCGCTGCTGTCGTCAAACAGAATAAAATTTTCAAAGAGGTCGAGGAAATTCGACTTCGAGCAGACGCCCTTAAGCAGCGTCTCCATATCGACAACGCCAGCATCTTCCTCGGCAAGCCGTTTCCACTCTCTGAAATGCTTATACTTACTGGACAATGATCCGATTTTTGCAGCAGACCCATTGCCGAGAACAATCACCCCATTGTGCTCAAACACGTGCGGGATCGTATCCTTGTAGTCGGCGAGGTTGCCTTCAAACGCACGCCGGAGATCGCGATGAACGTTCTTCAGCTCCATAAAGACGAGTGGTAGGCCATTTACAAATCCGACAATGTCAGCCCGTCGACGATAGAGCGCACCTTTAATCCAGAGCTCACGCACACATAGGAAGTGGTTTGCCTTCGGGTTATCGAAGTCGAAAACCCGCAACCGTGCTCGTTCCAGCCTTCCATCTTCATCGCGGTACGGCACGAGCACGCCGTCCCGGACAAGGTTATATTTCTCGCGATTGGCGTGGAGCAGCGATTGCGAGACGGTTGGCTGCGTAATCTCCCGAATAGCAGCTTGATATGCTTCCTGCGGCAAACCGGGATTGAGTGTCACCAGCGCCTCTCCGAGATAGCGCGTCAAAATAACCTCGGTCTCGTCCTTTCGACCCAAGGTCCCTTCTTTCCCGAATGTCTCGGTGTTGTAGGCGTAGACACTTTCCCAACCCAGCTGATCGCGCAGATAATCCGCGGTCGTCTCCTGCACGAGCGTGTCTTCGTCGTACCTCATATGGCAATTCTGCCGTCCATGAGTCGCGGCAGCAACAGGTCGCGTGCTGCCTTCGCCGCGTTAGACTGGCGCTTCAGCGCTCGAGCCTGTTCGAATGTATCCACGCAAAATTCCTCGAATTCCCGCAACAGTTCAGCTGACGGCACAAGCATCGTCATGTTTCGAAACGTCGTCTTATTGATTTCCTTGTAGGTCGTACCACCGGCCTTTCCGATTATTTCTTCCCTCCGCCTCATAAGATCGTGCAACATGTACATCCTGGCATGCGGTAACCTTGGACAGATCGAAATGAAGCCCTGATTCGTGCAGCAATCACCCTCATCGTAAATTCCGAAGAACCCAACCGAGGCCCGGCTGGTCATCAGGATTGAACCTCGTGGAAGGATTCGGGCTGAACTATTTTTCAGCCCAGCTTCTGTAATCTTACGCTCTGAACCAAGAAGGATCAGACAATCACTGTTGGTAATGTCGGTTGGTACAAACCATGTGATATCTCCATCCTCCCAATAACTCGCCACTGCACTCGATGGCGTCCCGCCCCCTATTGTTTCAGCGATCTCTTCAATCCGTTTCTTCTCCCACCCCTCCGGCACGCCATTAATAATCTTGTTGTGCTCATGACCGGGATAGTGCCGTTTGACAAACCACTCTTTGAAAAGCAGGCGTGCTGACCCCTCAAGTAGTTCGACCCGCCTACGGCTATTCGCAATAAGATCGTCATAGGTAGAGAGAACATCAGCAATCGACCTCTGAGTTTCAATGTCGGGACAACGCACCGGGAATCTCGATACGATTTCGGCGCTCAGATTGAGCATGGTTGAGCCTACGGCGTTTTTCTCCAACCAATCAACAGAGGCAGCAGTGCCCATGTAGTAGTAAAGAAATTTGGGCCAAATACGCTTTCCCGTAGTTTCGATTTTTATACAGCCGGTTCCGCAAAGCCAACCTTCCTGTTCCGCTCGGATGAACGCACGTTTTGTAACTTCACCGCGACGCGGCAGCACAATCCCATTGGTCCTGATCTGGTGTCTTCGCAGTCGATCGGCAACAGCTTCTGGGACGCGCGCAACTGATTCAGTCACTACCTCACCGTTATCGATGTCCTTCGGCATAATCACGGGCACGCCATCAGTACTATATTCGGCTTGCTTAAGCTGCGAGCCAAACGGCCCCGTCTGAAGAATTCCTCCATCCTCCTCAATCAACCTCCCAAGCATCTGAACTGGGTAGCTCATAGCCCAAGGCCTTCAAAGTTCTTCGCGATCTTTGAAGCCAGCCCTACCGCTTCGGCGTTTAGGTCGGCAAGTTCGACGTGAATTTCCCGGAGTGTTTCATCGAAATCGAAGTCTTCATCCTCCTCTTCCGGGGCCACGCCGACGTATCGCCCCGGTGTCAGGCTCCAACTCCTTTCAAGCTCAGCATGTGAAACGAGCTTAACTAGACCTTCGACGTCACGCAGCTCGGCCTCTGGGAACCTCTCCTGGAGCCAACGCGCATGACGGTAGAAGTAGCGCACGAGTTTTAATTGCTCGACAGCGGCGTGCCGCGCCTCATCAAGCACCTTAGCAGCGACCTTCACTTCACGCGACGACCAGTCGCCGTTTTGCTTTGCACCAACCTCTTTCTCCGCCAACTCGACCGCCCGCGAAAATAGCTTCGCCACATGATCGATATCACGGACTAGGTCATGACTTGCCTCGCCGCCTTTCTCGGTTCTCTGTACAAATGTCTTGAGGCTTGGGTGATCACGCTTCTCCTTGGCCCAAGCCGTCTCGATGTCTTCGACAAGACCAGCATATTCTTCAATATCCTCCCCGAGTGTCGTCGCCGCGGTCTCGAACTCGGTAAACGCGCCCCTTGCATTCACATCTTTGGACGATTTACACAAATCGGTGGTTTTACTTCTCGCTTGTGACAGCTTCTGCAAGAAAGCGCGGGCGGGTGCAACAGAACGGCTTCCTTCTGCAATACTGTTTGCGAGGTGCTCCGCCACGAGTTGAACAAACCGATCGCGCTGGCCGCGATATAGCCAGACAATTGAAGTTAGGTTTTTCAGCTGCTCAGAACTGAAGTCAAAAATTTTGCGCGTCACTTTGCGATAGACGCTACGCGCATCGATCACGAGGACTTTGTCGCGGCACTCCTTGGGCTTGGCCTTATTCAGGAACCACAATTCGCACGGCACTGTCCGTGTATAGAAAAAGTTGTTACGAATCGCAATCACCGCATCGACATGGCCGCTCTTAATAAGGTCGCGGCGTACACGCGCCTCTTCGCCGCCCGCGCTGGATGCCTGCGAGGACATGACAAAACCTGCGCGGCCGGTTTTGTTCAGATATGCGTCGAAATACGAAATCCAGACATAATTTCCGTTACTCACCTTCCCTTGCTTGTTTACACCCGGAAGCTGGTACGGCAGGCGAGGGTCTTGCCTGATCTTGTCCGCGTCGATCTCGTCGACGTTGAACGGCGGATTTGCCATAACGAAATCGGCTTTACCAACAAGTTCGTGCGGGTCCTCGTAGTATGTAATCGCTTTATCAATCTTTCCTTCTAAGCCATGAACGGCCAAGTTCATCTTCGCGAGGCGGATCGTAGTAGGGTTCTTCTCCATTCCATAAAACGTCGCCTGCTCGGAAGGACGCTTGTGTAGCCCCTCAATAAAGTGAGCACTCTGCACGAACATCCCGCCCGAGCCGCAAGCAGGATCGAGTACTGTCCCGTGGTCGGGCTCGATTACGTTCACAATCAGTTGAACGAGTGATACAGGAGTAAAGAACTCACCACCATCGTGCGCCTTCAAATCGGCGAACTGGGTGAGGAAGTATTCGTAGATGCGGCCGAAGATATCGCCGTCTGCATTTTTCAAGGCAGGGTCATTGAATATGCGGAGCAGGCGCCCGAGCACATCGTTGTCGAGTTCTTGATACTCATTCTTCGGAAGCGTGCCCTTTAGCGAATCATAGTCCTCCTCGATCAACGTCATTGCATCGATAATTGCTTTCGCACGGTCTTCGCTGTCAGGTCGCTCGACGAGATAGTCGAACTGCGACTTCTGCCGTAGAAAGATCGCGCCTTTTCGGGAGAAATCTTCTTTCGTCAGTTCGCGACGTTTTCCCCCGCGGCTCGGAAGGCTATTTTCGATTTCTGCCTTGACCTTAAGGAACCGGCTGTAACCATGCCGTAGGAAAATAAGACCCATGACCGGCAGGAAGTATTCATTGCTCGCGAAGTTGGAATTCGCTCGCAATGTGTCGGCACCAGTCCACAGGCGCTTTTCAATCTCTCCAATGTTTTCCAATTGTGTGCTCCCCCATCCTGCGTCGGACATTAGCCCATTATAGACCTGAACAGCCGAAACTCTGCAACCCGCGGTCTTTGCCTGCGTACGCTGAATTGGCGTCTGCGGCCATATTTCACACCTCGTGCATCCCCGATTTTCAGAGAACAATGCTGGGCTTGTGATCACGCACTTTGCCCGTGTTGATTTCCGCAACGATGATCGCGTCTTCGGCATCAAGCCCGAAGATCGCTTTTCGCACATCTACATCATTGGAAAGACCGGCACGGGCAAATCCACGCTGCTCGAGACCATGGCCATTCAGGACCTGGAGGCCGGCAACGGTTTTGCGCTGATCGATCCGCACGGTGACCTTGTCGAACGTATAGCCACGCAGATCGCGACGTCGCGACGGGCCGACGTCATCTATCTAAATGCCGCCGACCCCGCTCAGCCGTACGGATACAATCCTCTCCGTCACGTCAGCGAACATCGTATCGCCCTTGCCGCTTCGGGCATGATGGAGGTCTTTAAGAAGATGTGGCCGGAGGCGTGGGGTGTTCGCATGGAGCACATTCTGCGAAACGTTCTTATGGCCCTCTTGGAACAGCCGAACGCGACGCTCCACGATGTGCTTCGGATGCTTTCCGACCAGGACTTTCGCAAAGGAGTGGCAAGGGAGCTGAAAAATGAAACCGTTCGCACTTTTATATTAAAGGAATTCGATCGCTTTTCCTTTGGATATCGGGCGGACGGCACCGCGCCTATCCAAAACAAGGTCGGAGCGTTCTTGGCGGACCCGATGCTAAATCGAATTTTGACCGCTCCCAAGATTGACCTGCATATCCGCCGCATAATGGACGAGGGTAAGGTGCTCCTGGTCAATCTGGGGAAAGGCCAAATCGGCGAGGACAGTTCTTCCCTTTTGGGCGGCTTGCTCGTGACTACTATCGGTCTCGCAGCGTACAGCCGCGCCGATATGCCACCCGCGGATCGACGAGACTTCTTCGTCTATATCGACGAATTCCAGAGCTTTACCACGCTGGCCCTGGCGAACATGCTTTCGGAGCTTCGCAAGTATCGCGTTGGCTTCACGGTAGCCCATCAATACCTTCACCAGCTTGAGCCTGATGTACGCCATGCCGTACTAGGGAATACCGGCTCGATTATCTCTTTCCGCGTCGGAGCTGAAGATGCCCCATATCTTGTTCGGGAATTTAATGGGCGCTTCGGGGAAATCGATCTGTTGCAGCTTCCGAACTACCGCATCTACCTCAAGCTTATGATCGACGGCACGCCATCAACGCCCTTCAGCGCATGGATATACCCGCGCGCGTCAGTGGCGATACCCGCCTTGTCGAGGCCAAGGTCGTCAGTGTTCGGCCGCCGACCGGTCGCAACCAGCATATGAGTTCCAGCAATCTGTGAG
>Ga0207416_1004286_pt1 | contig 12594 bp, 12 predicted proteins | sample PaiPotPPM11metaG_FD_184107 | JGI IMG/M metagenome (GOLD analysis project Ga0207416, IMG submission 184107) | Iron sulfur acid spring bacterial and archeal communities from Banff, Canada, to study Microbial Dark Matter (Phase II) - Paint Pots PPM... ...
GGGGGGCGTGCACGACGGTCAGCAAGCCCAGCGTCGGCACGGCAATGGCCAGGCAGACGGCTTCCTGCCAGCTCCACGCCAGCCCGCGCCGCACGGTGAGCAGCCCGATCGTGAAGCAGCCGGCAGCGCAGGCGGCCAGGTAGGCTGCGTCACCGAGGTCCCCGGCGACGACTGCGGCACCAGCGGTGACGCCGATAATCACCGCCCACACCACCCACGAGACCGCTTCTGGTTCCCCGGGACCGCGCAGCGTACGGGCGATGTACAGCACGTCGCCCGCGATCGTCACCGTGGCAGAGAAGATGACCAGGGCATGGATCACCTAAACCTCCGCAGGATTCCCCGTCCTTGAGGGCCGGGGATCAGTCAAGGGAGGAGATCCGCCGGAAGGTGCTGCCCGTAGGCGGTGCACCGCTTTAGCGCCTGGGAGGAGATATCGCCGGCGGCCCCGGCGAACGGTGCCACATAACCGGTAAACGGCGTACTGGCGAAGTACATGACGCTCAGCCGCATCGGCACCCGCAGATTCCGGACCTGATGGCTGAGCGGCTGGATCTGACCGTCGGTCATCGCGGCCATCAGCTCCCCGGGGAAGATGATGACCTCGTCGGGATCAGCCGGAATCGCGGCCATCGCGTCGTCGGTCTGCGCTTCGAGGCCAGGCGCATTGGGAGTCAGGACCGTTATCAGCTGGCCATCGGTGTGCGGGGTGATCAGGAGCTCGCGCTCAGACGGGGTGCCATAGCACGACACCTCAACCCACGACGTTGGCCGGAAATCCCAGTCACGTTGCTGCCCGTAGTGCGCAGCGACGCCGTCGAGCACGTGGCCGACGACCTGGGATGCAGCGCGGTGCCACCGTTCCAGCGCGGAGTCAAGCGCGGGCATCCGGTGCGCGTTAGGCAACGGGTGCCCGGCCCAGGAGTCCAGCCGCTCGCACTCATCGCGCTGCGCCGGGTCGTCGACGTCCGGGCTGCCCCACCGGTTGCCGTACTCCTCGTAGCCGTACCCGTCGCCACTGAACTGGAGCTTCCACTCCAGATCGGCGGCAAAGAACTGAGCAGCGGCCGCGCGCAGAGAATCGAGGGCGGATCTGTGCGGCGGGATCAGCGGGCAGCGGGCGTAACCGCGGTCAACGATCTGCGTGGCGGCGTCGGCGTACTTCCCGATCATGGTGGTGTGATTGGTCACTGTGCTCTCTTCGCGATCAGTTGGGGGAAACGCCGCGCGAGTGCAGCGGCGAAAAGCTCGGCCGAGCCGGGCGCATGTTGCAACCCCAGCGAGCATTCGATCAGCTCGAGCTCGGCGACTAGGGCCTGGCCGCCGGGCCCGCGGAGCATGTCGACGCGGGCGTACAGCGGGGCGGCGCCGAAGCGCGCGGCGACCGCGTCGTGGGCGGCGCGGGCCACCGCGAGCATATCCGGGCCTGGATGCCGGGCAGATACGTGCTCATCGTCGCGCCACGTCGCGGTGCTGGGCGGCCGCCCCGGCGCAAGCAGTGGTGCCTTCCGCAGGCCGTGTGAGACCCGGCCGCCGAGGAACACCACCTCGGTCTCGCCTTCGACATCGACGCTGGCCATATACGGCTGGACCATGGCTGTGCGCCCGGCGGCGTGCAACGCCCTGACGTGCTCGCCGGCGGAGGGCACGTCACTGTGGTGAGCGGCGCCGTTCGCCCCCGCGGCCGCGGCAGGCTTGATGACGCATGGGCCGCCCGGCAGGTCGTACGGCTGCCCCGGCCGGATGAACCGGGTAGCGACCACGGGGACCCCGTCATCTGCTAGATCGGACAGGTACGTCTTGGTGACGTTCCACGCCACCATGACCGGCGGGTTCATCAGCCGGCCGCCGAGCGTGGAAATCCACGCGACGAACCGGCGCAGGTGCCGGTAGTAGTCCCACGTGGCGCGGGGCAGCACCGCGACGGCCGTTTGCCACGGATACCCGTCCTCGGTCCAGGGCACCGGGACGGCGAGGATGCCGTGGGCGTGCAGTGCCGCCTGGAGCAGCAGCCCCTCCTCGTCCAGGCCGGGCTGCTCGGCGCACGTCGCCAGCACGACGGGTGCTGGCTGCGCGGGCGATCCGGGAGTGAGCGAGCTGCCGACCGGATACACGGGCTCCTCCCCCACCTCTGCTAGATCAACCGGCACCGTAGCGTATCAACCGGTGTGATCGGGTAACGCCCGGTATGCGAGCTGGGCAACAGCTGGGGGCAGGTGGGTTATGGTTCATCGTCTGGCCAGTGTGCCGACGGAGCGGGTCGATCACCCGCTGGGCAGCCTGCACGCGAGCGGTGACGTCGGCAATGGACAGGCCGACGCGCGGGGCTAGACACCGGTCGGCCCGTGCGGCTGGGCGGGGCTGCACTACGGTGCTGCCATGCCGATCGTTCTGATCACCGGCGCGGCGGGGCAGATCGGCTCGATGCTGCGCTCCCGGCTGGCGCGGCCGGGCCGCACGCTGCGGCTGCTCGACACGGCCCCGCTGACCGCCGGGCCGGGTGAGGAGGCGGTCCGGGCCTCGGTCACCAGCCTCGACGCGATGGCCGCGGCCTGCCAGGGCGCGGACGCCGTGGTCCACCTGGCCGGGATCCCGGGCGAGGCGCCGTGGAGCCAGATCCGCGAGGTCAACATCGACGGCACCTACGCGGTCTTCGAGGCGGCTCGCCAGGCCGGGGTCGGCCGGGTCATCTACGCTTCGTCGAACCACGCGGTCGGGTTCATCCCCCGGGACGAGTTCCCGGTCCCGGACTACGCGTTCCCCGCCCCGGACACCTTCTACGGGGTGTCCAAGGTGGCTGGGGAGGCGCTGGCCGCGCTGTACCACTACCGGCACGGCCTGGACACGATCTGCGTCCGCATCCTGACCTGCGCCGAGCGCCCGCCGACCGTGCGCGCGCTGTCCACCTGGCTGTCCCCGGACGACGCCGGGCGGCTGTTCGAGGCCTGCCTGTCCGCGCCGCGGCCGGGCTTCCGCGTGGTGTTCGGTGTGTCGGCGAACACCCGGGGCGGCTGGGTCGCGCTGGACGAGGCCAGGGCGCTCGGTTACCAGCCACGGGACGACGCCGAGGCCTACGCCGCCGAGGTCATCGCGGCCCACGGCGAGCCGGACCCGGCCGACCCGGTCCTGGCCTACCTCGGCGGCGAGTTCACCCAGGCTGGCTAGCGACCCTCCAGGCGCGGAGGGTTCGTGCCCCGCGGCCCGGCCTGGCCGGGCTCAGGGCAGCTCGTGACCGGTGGTGCTATCCACGTGGCCGGGGATGTCTCCCTCGTGGCGGTCGCCGGTCGTCGAGGTGCCCGACGGCTCGAACATCAGGATCGACCCGCCCGGCGACGACGGCTTGTGCTCGGTGCCCTTCGGCACCACGAACACGTCGCCCTGGCCGAGCGCGACCGTGGTCTCGCGGCCGTCGCCGTCGCGCAGCGCGATCTCGAACCGGCCGTCGAGCACCAGGAAGAACTCGTCGGTGTGCTCGTGGACGTGCCAGACGTGCTCGCCCCGGGTGTGGGCGATCCGGACGTCGTAGTCGTTCATGCGGGTGACGATGCGGGGGCTGTAGATGTCGTCGAACGAGGCCAGCGCCTGGGCCAGATTCACCGGCCCGGCCGGGGGATTCGCGGTCATGCTCCCCATCCTGCCCCGGCCCGGGCCGGGACGTCCGGCCCGACGGTCACGTCCTGGGCCAGCACGTCCTGGGCCAGCACCGCGACGTGCAGCGAGGTGCGCGACTGGGCGGAGTCGAGGCTGACCCCGAGCACCTCCTCGATCCGGCGCAGCCGCTCGTACAGGGTGGGCCGGGCCAGGTGCGCTCGCTTGGCCGCCTCGGCCTTGTTGCCGCCCGCCTCGAGGTAAGCGGCGAGCGCGGCGATGAGCTGCCCGCCCGAGGCGTGGTCGTGGCGCAGCAGCGGCCCGAGCTCGCGCTCGGCGAAGGCCTGGACCCGCGGGTCGTCCCGGAGCAGGTGCAGCAGGCCGCGCAGCCGCAGGTCCGGCAGCCGGTAGTAGGGCCGGCCGCCGCCGAACGGGTCCGACCCGTCCCGCGCCGCGAGCCGCGCGATCTCCGCCACCTGTTCGGCCTCCAGGAACGAGCGCGGCACGTCCGGCACCGAGTCCACCACGGAGCCGGCGCCGATCACGTCGTCGTCGCCGAGCCGGCGGCGCAGCTGGCGGGCCAGCCGGGCCAGCACGGCGTCCGGGTCGGCCCGCGGCGGCAGCGCCAGCAGCGCGCCGACCCGGGTGTCGTCCAGCGATCCGACCAGCGCGGGAACCCGCTCGCCCCGGCACGCGGCGGCGGTCTCGTCGGCGACCCGCAGCGCGCGGGCGTGGTCCTCCAGCCCGGCCTCGGCCCCGCCCGGGCCGGCCGGGTGGGCCAGCCGGATCACCACGGACAGCAGCCGCCGCCCGGCGACCGGCACGCCGAGGGCGCGGGCCCGGGCCTCGGCCTCCGCCAGGCCGGCGTACCCGTGGCCGAGGAACGCGCCCAGGACCGTCCGGTGCGCCTGCCGTTCCAGGCTCTCCCGCTCGTGGTCGAGCAGCCGGCCGAGCGCGAGCGTGGTCGCCGCGCGCTCGACCAGCGTCACGTCGCGCGGCTCGGGCGGCCCGGTCCGCGCCATGATCAGCCGTCCCCAGTCCTCGCCGCGCGCGCCGACCACGGTGACCAGCCAGCCGGACGCCGGGTCGTAGCCGGTCCGGCCGGCCGGGGCGACCGCGCGGGCCCGGCCCGCGAACCCGGCCAGCAGCCGCGCGGTGTCCTGCCCGGCGGGCTCGCACGCCAGGATCTGGTGGGCCACGTTCTCCAGGATCACCGGGCAGCCGGACAGCGCCGCGGCCTGGCGGACGATCTCGTCCACCGGGGCGCCCGCCACCGCGAGGTCGGTGAACACCTGGTGCAGGCGCTCGGACGCGCGCAGCTCCTCGAGCTGGGCGTCGATGATCCGCGCGTGCACGGCCTCGGTGATCTCGATGAAGTGGGTTTCCCGCTGCAGCACGATCAGCGGCAGCCGGTGACCGGCCGCCGCGGACACCAGCGCGCCGGGCAGCCGGCGGGCGTACCGGGAACCGAGCTCGACGGCCAGCGCGCTCACCCCGACCGAGGCCAGGTCGGCCACGTAGCGGGTCAGGCCGGCCGGGTCGTTGGGGAGCGCGATGCCGGTGGACAGCACGAGCTCGCCCCCGCGCAGCAGGTGCGCGGCCTCGGCCAGCTCGATCACGTGCACCCAGCGCACCGGGGTGTCCAGGCGGTCGGCTGCGGCCACGATGCGGGGCGCGCCGCGGCGCAGCGGGTCGAGGGCCAGGATCTCGGCCACCGTCGGCAGCATGCGCGCCTCCTCCGTTCGCCTGACATCAAGTTAGCGCGGATCGGCTCCGGCCTTACAACGTGTCACTTGGCGGCCCGGCCGGCCAGCGGCAGACTGGCACCAAGACGAACGCGAGAGCTGGGGTGACGCGACGGTGGAGCAGGCAAGCGACGCGCGGAGGGCTGGACGATGAAGCATGTGACGCACTGGATCGGCGGCAAGCCGTGGGCGGGGGAGGCCGCGCAGCGCGGCGACATCTACAACCCGGCCACCGGGCAAGTCAGCGGGACCGTGGACTTCGCCTCGGCGGCCGAGGTCGGCGCGGCGGTCGAGGCCGCGGCGGCGGCCTTCCCCGCCTGGCGGGAGACGTCGCTGGCCAAGCGGACCAACGTGCTGTTCGCGTTCCGCGAGCTGATCCGCTCCCACGCCGGCGATCTGGCCGCGCTGATCAGCGCCGAGCACGGGAAGGTCGCGTCCGACGCGGCCGGCGAGGTGGCCCGCGGGCTCGAGGTGGTCGAGTTCGCCTGCGGGCTGCCGCATCTGCTCAAGGGCGGCTTCTCGGAGAACGTCTCCACCGGGGTCGACGCGTACTCGATCCAGCAGCCGCTCGGCGTGGTGGCGGGCATCACCCCGTTCAACTTCCCGGCCATGGTGCCGATGTGGATGTTCCCGATCGCGATCGGGTGCGGCAACGCGTTCGTGCTCAAGCCGTCGGAGAAGGACCCGAGCGCGTCCCTGCTGCTGGCCGAGCTGCTGGCCGAGGCCGGGCTGCCGGACGGGGTGTTCAGCGTCGTGCAGGGGGCCAAGGACGCGGTCGACGCGCTGCTGGTCCACCCCGAGGTCAAAGCGGTGAGCTTCGTGGGGTCGACCCCGATCGCCCGGTACATCTACGAGACCGGGACCGCGGCGGGCAAGCGGGTGCAGGCCCTGGGCGGGGCCAAGAACCACATGGTGGTGCTGCCCGACGCCGACCTCGACCTGGCCGCGGACGCCGCGGTGTCGGCGGGCTTCGGGTCGGCCGGCGAGCGGTGCATGGCGATCTCGGTGGTGGTCGCGGTCGACCCGGTCGGCGACGAGCTGGTCGAGAAGATCGCCAGCCGGATTCCCGCGCTGCGGGTCGGTCCCGGCGACGACGAGCGGTCCGAGATGGGGCCGCTGGTCACCCGGGCGCACCGCGACAAGGTCGCCGCGTACCTGGACACCGGGGTGAGCGAGGGCGCGGTGCTGGCCGTGGACGGCCGCGGGCACCCGGTCACGGGCGAGGCCGCGGACGGGTTCTGGCTCGGTCCTTCGGTGCTCGACCACGTGACCCCGGTCATGGACTGCTACCGCGACGAGATCTTCGGGCCGGTGCTCTCGGTGGTCCGGGCCTCCGGCTACGACGAGGCCGTCAGCCTGGTCAGCGACAACCCGTACGGCAACGGGACCGCGATCTTCACCAACGACGGGGGCGCCGCCCGCCGGTTCACCCACGAGGTCCAGGTCGGGATGGTCGGCATCAACGTGCCGATCCCGGTACCGATGGCCTACTACTCGTTCGGCGGGTGGAAGGCGTCGCTGTTCGGCGACACGCACGTGTACGGCATCGAGGGCGTGCACTTCTACACCCGGGCCAAGGCGGTCACCTCCCGCTGGCTCGACCCCAGTCACGGCGGCGTCAGCCTCGGCTTCCCCGTTAACCGATAGGAGACAGCGATGACCGACCACACGCCCGACGCCGCGCGGGGCGCCGAGGTGCTCGCGATGGACCGGGCCCACGTGTTCCACTCCTGGGCGGCCCAGGGGAACCTGCACCCGCTGCCGATCGCGCGGGCCGAGGGCTCGTACTTCTGGGACTACGAGGGCCAGCGCTACCTGGACTTTTCCTGCCAGCTCGTGAACACCAACATCGGGCACCAGCACCCGAAGGTGACCGCGGCGATCGCCGCGCAGGCGGCCAGGCTGGCCACGATCGCGCCGCAGCACGCGAACGAGGCGCGCGGGGAGGCCGCGACGCGGATCGCGGCGCTGGCGCCGGACGGCATGGAGAAGGTGTTCTTCACGAACGGCGGGGCCGACGCGAACGAGAACGCGATCCGGATGGCCCGGCTGCACACCGGCCGGACCAAGGTGCTCAGCTTCTACCGCTCCTACCACGGCAACACCGGGGCGGCCATCACCTCGACGGGTGACCCGCGGCGGTGGCCGAACGAGTTCGCCACCGGCCACGTGCACTTCTTCGGGCCCTACCTGTACCGGACCGCGTTCTGGGCCGGCTCCGAGGAAGAGGAGTGCCAGCGGGCGCTGGAGCACCTGGAGCAGGTGATCGTGTTCGAGGGCCCGGTCACGATCGCGGCCATCCTGATCGAGACCATCGTGGGCACGGCCGGGGTGCTGATCCCGCCGCCCGGCTACCTGGCCGGGGTGCGCGCGCTCTGCGACCGGTACGGCATCGTCTACATCGCCGACGAGGTGATGTGCGGCTTCGGCCGGGCCGGCTCCTGGTTCGCGTTCGAGCAGCACGGGGTGGTGCCCGACCTGATCACGTTCGCCAAGGGCTCGAACTCCGGGTACGTCCCGGTCGGCGGGGTGATCATCTCCGACGAGATCGCCGCGACGTTCAACGACCGGGTGTTCCCGGGCGGCCTGACCTACTCGGGTCACCCGCTGGCCTGCGCGTCGATCGTGGCCTCGATCGACGCGATGAAGGACGAGGGCATCGTGGAGAACGCGGCCCGGATCGGGGCCGAAGTGCTCGGGCCGGCCCTGCGCGAGCTGGCCGCACGGCACCCGGTGATCGGCGAGGTGCGCGGGGTCGGCGTGTTCTGGGCCCTGGACCTGGTCAGCAACCGGGCCACGCGGGCCATGCTCGCCCCGTACGGCGGCGCGTCGGAGGCCACGACCGAGCTCATGGCCCAGTGCCGGTCGCGCGGGCTGATGCCGTTCATCAACTACAACCGGCTGCACGCGGTCCCGCCGTGCACGATCTCCGAGGCCGAGGCCAAGGAGGGCGTGGCCATCCTGGACGAGGCGTTCACGGTCGTCGACCGCTACTACGAGGGCTGAGCGCCGGGGCGCTCGGGCAGGCAGCGCGGCGGGCCGCGGCGGGTATTGCGGGGTATGTTACGCACTAGTAACGTACTCACCGGTAGCAATAGTGCCGCCCGGCACCGTCCGCGGTGCCTGCCCGAAGGAGCGACCCCCATGCGCAGACCGTTAATGCTGTTGCTCGCGACCGCCACCGCGGCGGCCGCCGGAATCGGGGCCGGCGCAGCGCCGGCCCTGGCCAGCGCGCCGGCCGCGGCCGGCTCAACGCTCACGGTCACGTACCCGGTCAACGGGAGCACGTTCATCAACAAGGTCAACTCGACCGTCACCCTGGGCCCGGGCAAGCTGGTCGCGACCGCGAACCTGACCACCCTGGCGCTGACCGCGAACCTGAGCCTCCCGCCGGCCACCGGCACGTTCACGGAGTTCGGCTTCATCCCGGTCACCGCCACCACCCGGTTGATCCAGGACGGCAAGGTCACCGGCAAACTCAGCCCCACCGGTAACTCCGTGACCACGACCGCCACCGAGACGCTGCAGCTCACCGCGCTGAACATCGGCGGGCTCCCCGTTCCGGTCGGCAACGCCTGCGAGACGTCCCCGACGCGGATCACCGTCGCCTCGCAGCCCGGCTTCAACGTCCTGAAAGGCGGAACGCTGACCGGCACCTACACGATCCCGCCCTTCGCGCACTGCGGCCTGGCCACCGTGCTGATCAATCTGACCCTGCCCGGGCCGGGCAACACGATCTCGCTGACCCTGGGCCAGGCGAAGCTCGGCGGCTGACGCCCCGGGCCGGTGACGGGGCCGGGGTCACAGCCCCGCGAACGCGCCCTCCAGGATCGTCAGCCCCTCGTCGAGCAGGTCCTCCCCGATGACCAGCGGCGGCAGGAAGCGCAGCACATTGCCGAACGTCCCGCAGGTCAGCACGACCAGACCGGCCGCGTGGCAGGCCTGGGCGACCCGGGCCGTGCTGGCCGGGTCGGGCTCGAGCGTGCCGGGGCGGACCAGCTCGACGGCGATCATCGCGCCCCGGCCCCGCACGTCGCCGATGACCGGATGCGTCTCGGCGAGCTTGCGCAGCCGGGGCAGCATGATGTCGCCGATCCGGCGGGCCGACGCGGGCAGGTCCTCCTTGCCCATGGTCTCGATCGCGCCCAGGGCGGCCGCGCAGGCGACCGGGTTCCCGCCGAACGTGCCGCCCAGCCCGCCGGGGTGCACCGCGTCCATGATCTCGGTGCGCCCGGTCACCCCGGCCAGCGGCAGGCCGCCCGCGATGCCCTTGGCCGTGGTGACCAAGTCGGGCACCACGCCCTCGTGGTCGCAGGCGAACCAGTCGCCGGTCCGGCAGAACCCGGACTGGATCTCGTCGGCCACGAACACGATCCCGTGCTCGCGGCAGAACGCCGCGAGACCGGGCAGGAACCCGTCCGGCGGGACCACGAAGCCGCCCTCGCCCTGGATCGGCTCGATCACCACGGCGGCCACGTTCTGCTCGCCGGCCTGGGTGTGGATGAGGCTGGTGATCACGTCCAGCGCGTCCGCCCGGCAGGCGGCCGGGCCGCCCGGCCAGCGGAACGGGTAGGCCATCGGCACCCGGTAGACCTCGCCGGCGAACGGCCCGAAGCCCTGCTTGTAGGGCATGTTCTTGGCCGTCATGGCCATGGTCAGGTTCGTCCGCCCGTGGTAAGCGTGGTCGAACACCACCACCGCATCCCGGCCGGTCGCGTGGCGCGCGATCTTGACCGCGTTCTCGACCGCCTCGGCGCCGGAGTTGAACAGCGCGGACCGCTTGTCGTAGTCGCCCGGCGTGACCCGGTTGAGTTCCTCGCAGACCTCCAGGTACCCCCGATAGGGCGCGACCATGAAGCAGGTGTGCGTGAACCGCGCCACCTGCTCGGTGACCCGCTCGACCACGAGCTCGGCGCTGTTGCCCACCGAGGTCACCGCGATGCCCGAACCGAAGTCGATCAGCGAGTTGCCGTCGGCGTCGACGACCACGCCGCCGCCGGCGGCGGTTACGAACACCGGCAGGACATGACTGAGCCCGCGGGCCACGCTGCGCTGGCGGCGTTCCAGCAGTTCCCGCGACGCGGGCCCGGGGATCTCGGTGAGCAGGCGGCGTTGCTGGGCGAGCCCGGGGCCGCCCGACACTGATCCAGTTGTGGTCATGAGGCTGACGATAGGGCACGGCGGCCGATTCCGGCAGAGGCGGTAAGCCCGGTTACCGGGCCGGGCTCCGGTCCGGCCGCGGCTCGCGGAGCAGGGACGACAGGGCGAGCGAGGCCGCCGGGAACGCGGCCAGGATCGCGAGCGTCACCGGCAGGCCATAGTGGTCGGCCAGCAGGCCGATCAGCGGGGCGGCCAGGCCGCCGACCGACAGGGCCAGGCCCAGGGTGACGCCGCTGGCCGTGCCGATCCGGTTCGGCAGGTAGTCCTGGCCGAGCGTGACCTGCACCGGGAACGGCGTGAACATGGCCAGCCCGCAGCCGGCCGCGGCCACGAACGCCACGCCGACCGTCGGCGCGGCAGCCAGCAGGATGAGCGCGGGCACCGCGGCCGCGTAGCCGAGCCGGATCGTGGCCATCCGGCCCCACCGGTCGGCCAGCCACCCGCCGGCCAGCGATCCCGCCGCCCCGGCGGCCACGAACACGGTCAGCGCGGCCGATCCCACCGAGGTCGGCTCGTGGAACCGGCGGATCACGAACAGCGCGAGCAGCGAGGCGATGCCGAAGTACGCGATCGACCGGACGGTGACCACGGCCGTGAGCCGCCCGAAGCCGCGCCAGTCGTCCCGCCGCGGTTCCCCGCCGCGGACCTCGTCCAGCTCAGGGGCGCCCGGTTCAGCGGCGTCCGGCTGAGCGGCGTCCGGCTGACCGGCGCCCGCGGGCGGGCCGGGCGCCCGCCGGGCTGGGCGGGGCACGTACGCCTGGCGCCAGGGGCGGCGCACGGCCAGCAGCCAGGCCATCAGCACCGCGGGCAGCGCGAGCAGCGGCGTGCCGGCCAGCCCGGTGGCCAGCAGGACCGGGCTGACCAGCACCGGGGCGAGCGCGATCCCGATCGTCCCGCCCACCGAGAACCAGCTCATGACCTGGGTGGAGTCGCCGGCGATGCCCCGGGCCGTCCGCGTGGCCTCGGGATGATAGGCGGCCACGCCCACGCCGGAGAGGGCCACGGCGAGCCAGGTGATCACGTAGCTGTGACCCAGGCCGGCCAGGCCCACGCCGACGCCCGCGACGAGCAGGCCGACCGGGACCAGCCAGCCCATCCGCCGCCGGTCGGTCACCGCGCCGAACGCCGGCTGGACCGCGCTGGACAGGAACGTCGCGGCCAGCGTGATGCCGGTGAGCCCGGTGTAGCTGTAGTGCCGTTCGAGGGCCAGGAACGGCAGCAGGGCGGGCACCGCCCCCTGGTACAGGTCGTCGACCACGTGGGTCGTGGTCAGCAGCGCGAGGAGCGGGCCGCTCCCGGCCAGTAGAGCAGATGTCTGATGACTTGGCCGCGGCAACGAGAACGGGCGGGCCATGACGAGGTCAGGAACCGATCAGCGGCCGCAGGGCCGCGGCGGTGGGGTCGATGTGCGCGTGGGTGGCCGCCTCGGCCGCGTCGGCGTCCCCGGCCTCGATGGCCTCGGCCAGCCGGGCGTGCGCGGCGTCGGCGCCGACGCCGCGCAGGCCGTGGTCGGACGCGACCGCGGTCAGCGCCTCGCGGAGCACGGCCGCGAACGAATCGAACATCTCGGCCAGCAGCGCGTTGTGCGCGGCGGCCACCACGGCCCGGTGGAAGGCCAGGTCCCGCTCGACGAAGTGGGCGTCCCGGCCGCGGGCCCGGGCCCGGTCGCGCTCGGCCAGGCGGGCGCGCAGCGCCGCGACGTCGGCCTCGGTGCGGCGGGCCGCGGCGAGCCGGGCCGCCTGCACCTCGAGGGCCTCGCGCACCTCGTAGGCTTCCAGGACCGCGGCCCGGCGCAGCCTGGCCTCCCACTCGCCGCCCGGCGTGACCGACCGGACGTAGGTCCCCGATCCCTGCCGGGTCTCCAGCAGCCCCGCGTGGACCAGGGCGCGGACCGCCTCGCGGATCGTCGAGCGCCCCACCTCCAGCCGCTGGGCCAGCTCGGTCTCGGCCGGCAGGCGGGTCCCCACCGGCCACTGCCCGGACAGCACCTGCGCGCGCAGTTGCGCCACCGCGAGATCCGCGAGGGGGCTGCGCCGCAGCGAGCTCAGCGGCACGCCAACTCCTCAGACATATGAGGAGTTTACCTCCGGCCCGGCACCCA
>Ga0207416_1004289_pt1 | contig 12586 bp, 10 predicted proteins | sample PaiPotPPM11metaG_FD_184107 | JGI IMG/M metagenome (GOLD analysis project Ga0207416, IMG submission 184107) | Iron sulfur acid spring bacterial and archeal communities from Banff, Canada, to study Microbial Dark Matter (Phase II) - Paint Pots PPM... ...
GCCGCCGGCCCCACCCGCGCCGCCATCGGCCCCGCGCCCGGCCGCGACACCGCCCGCGCCGCCGCGCCCCGCTGCCTCGCCAACACGAGCCGCGACCGTTGCGCCGACGGCCAAGGCTCAGGCGCCCGTCGCACCCGCCGCGCAAAAGCCGCCGGTTGCGCCCGCCGCGCAGAAGCCGGTCGTCGTTGTGCCGGTCCTGCCGAACACCGGTACGGGCAGCACCAGCCAGTCGGGCAGCCCGCTCGCGGCTCTGGCCGCCGTCTTCGGCGGTCTGACGCTTCTCGGCAGCTCCCTGGCACTGCGGCTCCGCAGCCGCAGGGGTTAGTCCGGGTCCGCAGTTTCACCCGAAAACCGCTTCGAGGGGCCGCGCACTGCGCGGCCCCTCAGTAGTTTGGTCGGCATTCGGGATGGTCGGAGCGCCCGCACAGGCGCTTCGACCTGCTCAGGCGGTGTCCGCGAGCAGCTCCGCGCAGGCGATGCCCCAGCCACCACTCGACACGTGGTCTTCGACCGACCAGCACGCCGACAACACGGCCTGTGCGAAGCCCCAGAGGCGGATGCGCTCGGCATCCAGCCCCAGTTCCTCGGCGAAGACCGCGATGCGCTGCTGCAGCACCTCGCGCGGCGCCGCCGACTGCAGCAGGTCGGGGCGCCAGTTGCGCAGGAAGGCGCCCGTCTCGTAGGCGGGTTCGCCCACCACGCCCTTCGGGTCGATCGCGAGCCACGGCCGGCGCTCGGCGGCAAGGATATTGCCGTGATGCAGATCGCCGTGCAGCAGCACCGCCGGCGCCGCCGTCTCGCTCAGCTCGGCATAAGTCTGTTCGGCCGCGTCGAAGAGCCGCCGCGGCAGCGGGCCGCTCGTGCCTCCGCAGGCGGCACGCACGCGGGCGAAGCCGCGTCCCCAATCGGCGATGGTTGGAAAGGTGTGGACGGCGGGTGCGGGCTGCCAGAGCTGGCGCATCACCCGCGCGGCGACGCGCGTTGCCTGCTCGTCGTCGGGAAGGGCGTGCAGCGGCGTGCCGGGTCGTAGCCGCTCGATCAGCAGCATACCCGCGTCTTCGTCGGCGCCCAGCAGGCGCGCGGCGCCGCGACCGCGCCAGTGGCGCAGGGCCGCGATCTCGCTGCGCAGTTCGCGACCCGGGAAGCCGGCTTTGAGAATCGCGTCCGTGCCGTCGGCGCATTCCACCCGCAGCACAAGGTTGTACGTAATCTCACCGGCGGGAGGCCCTATGGTGAGGTTCCAGCGCTCGGCACACTGGCGCAGCGTCGCCGGCAGGCGTTCCAGCCAGGCGCGGCCGGCGTCGCCGTAGATCCGCAGCATCTTGTCTGCGAGCGCCGGCGGCAGGTCCGGCGTCACCTTTGCCCGTCGCTCGGGCGACTTCCGGCCCGCACTTCGCCGCGAGTCTCAGGCATGGGCGCCGACGGCCGCCCTCAGCGCCTGCGCCTTGTCGGTGCGCTCCCACGGCAGGTCGATATCCGTGCGCCCGAAATGTCCGTAGGCCGCGGTCTGGCGGTAGATCGGCCGCAGCAGATCGAGCTGCGCAATGATCGCCGCGGGCCGCAGATCGAAGTGCTGCTTCACGAGCTCGAGGATCTTCTCCTCGTCGATGTGATTCGTCCCGAACGTCTCGATCGCCAGCGAGGTCGGCTCGGCCTTGCCGATGGCGTAGCTGAGCTGGATCTCACAGCGCTCCGCCAGCTCCGCCGCGACCACGTTTTTGGCCACGTACCGCGCCGCGTACGCCGCCGAGCGATCGACTTTCGACGGATCTTTGCCGGAGAAGGCGCCGCCCCCGTGGCGGGCGATGCCGCCGTACGTGTCCACGATGATCTTACGCCCGGTCAGGCCCGCGTCGCCCATCGGCCCGCCGATCGCGAAGTTGCCGGACGGGTTGACGTAGATCTTGGTGTCGGCGTCGAGCAGCTCAGGATTGACTTCCTCGATCGTGGGTCGAATCACCTTTTCGGTGATCTCGCGCTCGATGTAGTCCTGCGGCGTGTTCGGGTCGTGCTGGGTCGAGATCACCACGGCATCGACGCGGCGCGCCTTGCCGTAGGCGTATTCGACCGTCACCTGCGATTTGCCGTCGGGGCGCAGGAACTTGAGTGAGCCATCCTTGCGCGCTTCGGTCAGCTTGCGCGTGAGGCGATGCGCCAGGGCGATCGTCAGCGGCATGTACTCGGGCGTCTCGTTGCAGGCGAAGCCGATCATCATGCCCTGGTCGCCGGCGCCCTGCAGCTCGAACTCGTCCACCTCGCCGGACTGCTTGCGCGCTTCGAGCGACCTGGTCACGCCGCCGGCGATGTCCGGCGACTGGCCGTGCAACGCCACGACCACGCCGCAGGTATCGGCGTTGAAGCCGTACTCGTCGCTGGTGTAGCCGATGTCGGTCACGGTGTCGCGCACGATCTTCTGCACGTCTACCCAGCCATCGGTCGTGATCTCGCCCATCACCACCACGAGGCCGGTGGTGGCCGCGGTCTCACAGGCGACGTGCGCCTTCGGGTCCTGCGTCAGGATCGCGTCCAGCACCGCGTCGGAGATCTGGTCGCACATTTTATCGGGGTGGCCTTCGGTCACCGACTCGGAGGTGAGAAGCAGAGAACGGGCGTTCATGAACGTGGTGCTCACGCGGTACTCCTTGCTCTGATCTGGTCGCCCACGGGCGCCGATGCGGGATATATAGGAGGATGTGACGGGCGGTGTTGGCAACGCGGCCTAGGTGCCGGACTCCCACGATGAGAGATAGTGCGTCTGCTCGTCGGTAAGCGTGTCGATGCCGATGCCCATCGCCTTCAGCTTCAGCCGCGCGATCTCCTGGTCGATCTCCTTCGGCACAAAATAGACGCCGGGCTTCAGCTTGCCGGCGTTCAGCACGAGGTGCTCCGCGCTCAAGGCGTGATTGGCGAAGCTCATGTCCATCACGCTGGCGGGGTGGCCCTCGGCGGCGGTCAGGTTGATCAGCCGCCCCTCGCCCAGCAGATACAGCTTGCGGCCGTCGGAGATGCGGTACTCCTGCACGAACTCGCGGATCGGCCGCTGGCCCTCGCTCATCGCCTCCAGCGCCTTGATGTTGATCTCGTCGTTGAAGTGGCCGGAGTTGGCCAGAATCGCGCCGTCCTTCATCGTCTCGAGATGTTGCCGGTCGATCACGTTGATATCGCCCGTCAGCGTGACGAAGATGTCGCCGACCTTCGCCGCTTCGGCCATGGGCACCACGCGGAAGCCGTCCATCACCGCTTCGAGCGCCCGCACCGGCTCGACTTCCGTGACGATCACGTGGGCGCCCATGCCGCGGGCGCGGTCCGCCAGTCCGCGGCCGCACCAGCCGTAGCCGGCGACCACCATGGTCTTGCCGGCGATCAGCACGTTCGTCGCGCGGATGATGCCGTCCAGCGTGCTCTGGCCGGTGCCGTAGCGGTTGTCGAACATGTGCTTGGTGTCGGCGTCGTTGACGGCGAACATCGGAAACTGCAGGGCGCCGGCCTTCTCCATGCTCTGCAGTCGGATCACGCCCGTCGTCGTCTCTTCCGAGCCGCCGATCACGCCGGGGATGAGGTCGCGGCGCTCCTTGTGAATCGCGGCGACCAGGTCGCAGCCGTCGTCCATCGTGATCTGCGGCCTGCGGTCGAGCGCCGCATGGATATGCCGGTAGTAGGTCTCGTTATCCTCGCCCTTAATCGCGAAGGCCGCGATGCCGTACTCGACATTGAGCGCCGCCGCGACGTCGTCCTGGGTGGAGAGCGGGTTGCTGGCGCAGGCGGTGACGTCGGCGCCGCCCTCCTTGAGGGCGATCAGCAGGTTCGCCGTCTCGGTGGTGATATGCAGGCAGGCGGAGATCCGAATCCCGCGCAGCGGCTTCTCCCTGGCGAAGCGCTCGCGGATCAACGCGATCACCGGCATCTCGCGCGCGGCCCACTCGATGCGGCGAATGCCCTCGTTCGCCAGGGCGCGGTCGCGCACGTCGCCTTGCGTTTGCGGTGTGGTGGACATCAATGCTCCTCGTCTGAATTACTGAATGGCCCGGCCTTGCCGGCGCGGGCGATCGGCTCTGAGACGCGGCGGCAGGCCCAACTCTGCCCGCCGGCCGGGCTGGAAGGCGGCGCTCCTCACGCCACGACGATCTCGCTTCCATCCTGTTGCGCCCGCGAACGGGCGTGCAGCCGGCGCAGGTAGCTGGCCAGCGGGATCAGCTCGCGGCGGGTGATGGCGGCTTCGATCAGCCGGCAGTCGGTGCGAAAGCCCAGCCGCTGGTAGGCTCGTACCGCGGGCGTATTCGCCGCATCCACCGTCAGCACCACGTCGCGGCACTGGCGCAGCAGATAGGCAGTCGTCGCGCCGGTAGCGAGCGTCGCGTAGCCGCGCCCGCGCCAGAGCGGGTGCGTGAAGACGTTGCCCACGACGGCGATCCCTTCGTCAGGCGAGATCACGTGCGTGCCAGCCACCGCGACGAGATGCCCGTCGTCGATCACGCCGTAATAGCAGCCAGCGGCGATCTGCTGACCGCTGTAATAGGTCGGCGAGCCCTCCGAGTTGTACAGCCGGTTCACCAGGCGCGCGTCGGTGGCGTACATGCGTCGCACCAGCAAGCCCGGTGGCGTCGAGCGCACCGGGGCGAAGCTCTGCGCCGTGACCCACATGCGCAGCATGGGCTGCTCGGCGGAGAGCTGATAGAAGCGACGCACCGTGTCCACATGGGCGGGTTCGCAGGTGACGTAGTTCTGCCGAGGGCCGGGGTGGATCGAGAGAATGGCAGCCAGCGCGTCGGGCTCGCCCAGCGTGAACAGCGCATCGCCGAGACCGCCGCGCGAGAAGACGACCAGGGCGCCGCTGCCGGACTCCAGCCCGGTCGCGCGCCAGCAGTCGGTGAGCGGGAACAGGTCCGGGCTGAGCTGACCCAGGGCGTAGGCGGCGTACAGGCGGCGCGGCTCGAGCAGGGCGCGCACGCGCTCGGCGGCGTACACCGTCTCGATGCGGAAGGGCTGCCGCCGAGCGTGTTCCGCTGCCCCGAGCCGTGCGCTCTTGACCACGGCTAGATCTCCCCGAAGTACGTGAAGCGCTGGAACTCGCGGCAGCGCTCTTCGACCTCGCCCCGCGTCAGCGTTTTCAGGCGCTCAACGCCGAAGGCCTGGACGGTGAAGCTGGCCACGGCGCTGCCGTAGATCACGGCCTGCTTCAGTGCCAGCGGCGTTATCGCTTCTGCCTGGGCGAGGTAGCCCATGAAGCCGCCCGCGAAGCTGTCGCCGGCGCCGGTCGGGTCGTGGACCTCCTGCAGGGGATAGGCGGGGGCGGCGAAGTAATCGTCCTCGGTGAACAGCACGACGCCGTATTCACCCTTCTTGACGAGCACGCCGCGCGGACCGAGTGCGAGGATGTACCGCGCCGCGGCGACGACGCTGCTGGTGCCGGCGAACATGCGCGCTTCGGTCTCGTTGATGCTGACGAAATCGACGCGGCGCATCATTGCTTCCACGGCGTCGCGTTCGGTCTGGATCCAGAGATTCATCGAGTCCATCATCGTCAGCCGCGGCGCCCGCGCCTGCTCGAGCACGCCGCGCTGCAAGGCCGGGTGGATGTTGGCGAGAAACACGAACGGCGTGGCCGCGTATTCCGCGGGCAGTTGCGGCTGAAAGTCCGCAAAAACGTTCAGCTCGGTGGTCAGCGTCTCCGTGGTGTTCAGGTCGTAGTCGTAGCGGCCGGCCCAGAAAAACGTCTTGCCCGCCCGGCGTTGCAGGCCGCCCAGATCGACGCCGCGCGCGGCCAGGAAATCGTAGGAGTCCGCGGGCATGTCGTCACCGACGACCGCGACCAGCCGCACCGGCGAGAAGAGGCTCGCGGCAGCGGAGAAGTAGATGCTCGAGCCGCCGAGCACGCGCTCGGCGCGCCCGAAGGGCGTCTCGATGTCGTCGAATGCGGCGCTGCCCACGACCAGAATGCTCATCGCTGCTCCCTGTGCGATGCTCAGGCGCTCACCGGCGTCGCCGGCAGATACTTGCCGAGAATCGGCGCCAGCTCGCGCTTCACCTGCACGGGCACCAGCTCCGGGGTGGTGATCAGCGCGCTGGCGAGGGCCGACGAGCACTGACAGGCGCCGCGATCCGGCAGCCGCTGCACGGCGGCGCGCACGATCCGCTTCGAGACCTCGACGTTCTTCAGCAGGTTCGCCACGATCAGCTCAACGGTGACGTCTTCCTCGCTCTCGTGCCAGACATCGTAGTCGGTGGCGCAGGCGACGGCGGCGTAGCAGATCTCGGCCTCGCGCGCCAGCTTCGCTTCCGGCAGCGCGGTCATGCCGATCAGGCTCGCGCCCCACGAACGGTAGAGCTGCGACTCCGCCCGCGTGGAGAAGGCCGGTCCCTCCATCACCACCAGCGTGCCGCCGCGGTGCACGCGCGGTCCGGCCTGCTCGGCGCACTCGGCCAGCACACGCGACAGCGCCGGACAGAACGGATCGGCGAAGGAGATATGCCCAACCAGTCCGTCGCCGAAGAACGTGCTGTCGCGGCCCTTCGTGCGGTCGATCAGCTGGTCCGGAATCACCAGGTCGAGCGGAGCGATCTGTTCTTGCAGGCTGCCGCAGGCGCTGATCGAGATGATGTGCTCGACGCCCAGTGTTTTCAGGGCGTAGATGTTCGCCTTGACGGGCAGCTCGCCCGGCAGCAGGCGATGGCCCACGCCATGCCGCGGCAGGAAGGCGACGCGCTGGCCCGCGAGCGTGCCGATCGTGATCGCGTCGCTCGGCGACCCGAACGGCGTCTCCGGGCGCCGCTCGTGGAGGTCGTCCAGACCCTCGATCTGGTAGAAGCCGCTGCCGCCGATCACGGCAACGCTCGCCTCGGCCATCTACCGCCCTCCCTGCGCCGCGCGCGCGGGCTCGGGTATCGCCGCCTCGGTTGCACCCGTTATCCGCGCCAGCCGGGCAAGCTGTTCGCCCAGGGGCGCCCGCGCGACGCCCCGTTCCGTGATGATCGCGGTTACGAAGCGCGCGGGCGTGACGTCAAACGCCGGGTTGCGCGCGGCAATGCCTGCCGGCGCTGTCTGGCGGCCGCCGAAGCTGGTCACCTCGTCGGGAGAGCGCTCTTCAATCGGAATCTCGCCGCCGCCGGCGATGGCGAGGTCGATGGTGCTCCACGGCGCCGCGACGTAGAAGGGGATGCCGTGCTCACGCGCCAGCACCGCGACCTGGTAGGTGCCGATCTTGTTGGCAACGTCGCCGTTGGCGGCGATGCGGTCCGCGCCGACGACCACGCAGTCGATCGCGCCGCGGCTCATGAAGTGCCCGGCCGCGGTATCGGCGATCAGCGTGACGGGAATGCGGTCCTGCTGCAACTCCCAGGCGGTCAGGCGCGCCCCCTGCAGCAGCGGCCGCGTCTCGTCGGCGAAGACCTGGATCTGCTTGCCGGCCTCCACGGCGGCGCGCACAACGCCGAGCGCGGTGCCGTAGCCGGCCGTGGCCAGGGCGCCGGCGTTGCAGTGCGTCAGCACGGTGGCTCGTTCCGGCAGCAACTCCGCGCCGAAGCGGCCGAGCCGCCGGCTCGCAGCCACGTCCTCGCCATGAATCGCCTGCGCCTCGGCCACCAGCGCGGCGACCGCGGCGGGCACGCTGTCCGCGGCCTGAGCTATGCCGGCCATGCGCTTGAGCGCCCAGAAGAGATTGACGGCCGTGGGCCGCGTGGCAGCGAGCGTGGCGCGGGCCGTATCGAGCGCGGTATTGAATGCCTCGCGGCTAAGCTGGCGCGCTGCGAGGGCGGCCAGCACCATGCCGTAGGCGGCGGTGACACCGATCGCGGGGGCGCCGCGTACGCGCATCTCGCGGATGGCGGCCGCCACCTGCCCGTAGTCGCTCAAAGTCAGGTAGACCTCTTCGAGCGGCAGCCGCGTCTGATCCAGCAGGCACACGTGATCGCCGGCCCAGGCCACGGTCTCCATGCCATCCTCGCAATCGCGCCAGGGCGCGAGCTGAGCCGCCCGCATCTGCCAACCGCCGCGCTCTTCGCTCATGGCAACAACAGCAACAGAGGCAATAAAAATGGAGGCACGCGCGAGCAGCCTCCAGCCAGTCAGCACACTCTCATCTTCCTCCGCGCGGCGTTGTTGCGCTGCAACACGGAGTCGGAATTAGCACCGCTGCCCGCTGGGCGGGCTCGGTTGCCGGGCTTCGCAGGGCCAGTCCCTCGACCACTCTGGATAAGAGCGAAGATCGTATGCGGTTGGTAAGCCGTAGCGGAGTCTGCACCCGATCGTACGATTCGCACACAAGTGGTGTCAACGCCGGATCGCCCGCGCCACTCGGCGCTCATGCCTGCTGATGATACCCTGTGCGGGCGTTCTGGCAGGGGAGCATGGTGTGATGGCGACGGCGCGGGTGATCGACGGCACGGCCATCGCGGCCGAACTGCGCAAGGAACTGGCCGGCCGGATCGAGGCGTTGCGCGCGCGGGCCGTGACGCCCGGCCTCGCGGTCGTGCTCGTCGGGGATGCCCCCGCGTCGATCTCGTACGTACGCGGCAAGACGCGGGCCTGCGCTGAACTCGGTATCATGTCAGAAACGTTGCGGCCGGCCTCCGACATTCCCGAGGCTGCGCTGCTCGGCCTGATCGCCGATCTGAACGCCGATCGGCGCTTCCACGGCATTCTGGTGCAGTTGCCGCTGCCGGGCCAGCTCGACGAGCACCGCATCACTCGGGCCGTGGCGCCGGACAAAGACGTCGACGGCCTGCATCCGATCAACCTGGGCCTGCTGCTGCGCGGCGAAGGGCGGCTCTTGCCCTGCACGCCCGCGGGCGTGCAGCAACTGCTGCTGCGCAGCGGCAATGACCCCTCCGGCCGCCACGTCGTGATCTGCGGACGCAGCAACCTCGTGGGCAAACCGCTCGCGGCCATTCTGCTGCAAAAAGCGGAGGGCGCCAACGCCACCGTCACGATCTGCCATACGGCCACGCCCGATCTGACGAAGATCGCCCGCACGGCGGACATTTTGGTGGCGGCCATGGGCAGGCCACGCGCGATCACCGCCGAGATGGTGCAACCGGGCGCCGTCGTGATCGACGTGGGCACCAACCGCGTGAACGACGCGACGCGCAAGAGCGGCTATCACCTCGCCGGCGACGTCGACTACGACGCGGTGGCGCGGGTGGCGGGGGCGATCACGCCCGTTCCCGGCGGCGTCGGCCCGCTGACGGTAACGATGTTGCTCGCAAACACCGTGCTCGCGGCCGAGACGGCGGCGCTCAGCTATACTTGAGGCGTGAAGCTGCACGCACCGCACGAGTGGGACGTTACGCCGGCCGAGGCCCGCGCCATCCAGGAGCAACTGCGCGATTCGGTGATCGCCGCCGGCGAGCCGGAGAACGTGCGGCTCGTTGCCGGCGTCGATATCTCCATCGGCGGCGCGGGGCGGGATGGTCTGGCCGCGGTGGTGGTGCTGAGCTATCCGGAGCTACGCGCGGTCGAGCAGTCCGTTGTCACGGCGGCGGTGCGCTTTCCGTACGTGCCGGGACTGCTCTCGTTCCGCGAGATCCCAGTGCTCATCCCGGCGTTCGAGGCGTTGAACTCGGCGCCTGACCTCGTCGTCGTCGACGGACAGGGGCTGGCGCATCCTCGTCGCTTCGGTTTGGCATCGCACCTGGGCCTGCTGCTGGGGCTGCCGACGATCGGCTGCGCGAAGTCCCGGCTGACCGGCCGCTTCGTCCTGCCGGACCGCGATGCCAGCGCGGTGAGTCCGCTGCTCGATGGCGACGAGCGCATCGGCGCCGTGCTGCGCACGCGCACGGGCGTCAAGCCGCTGTTCGTTTCGGTCGGCCACCGGATTGGACTCGATGCCGCCGTTTCGTGGGTGCTGCGTCTGACGCGCGGCCTGCGGCTGCCCGAACCGACGCGCCTCGCACACCGCGCGGCGGCCGGCGAGCGGGTCGCGCCGGCGCCAACCTGACGTCAATCGATCCGCGACCAGACCCGGCTGGAACAAACGGATCAGGCGGCGCCGGCGCGGCCCGCCCCCGGAGCGAACGAACGTGGACGAACTTCAGACTGAATTGCAGAGCCTGCTGGCCCGCATCGACACCATTATGGTGCGTCTTTGACCTCGCCGGCAGGGAGAAACAGGCCGCCGCTCTGGAAGCGCAGAGCGCAGACGCCGGTTTCTGGGACGATCCGCAGGCCGCGCAGCAGACGATGCGTCGCCTCGCGGACTTGCGCGGCTCAATCGAGCCCTGGGCCACGGTGCGCGCCAGAGCCGCGGAGCTGTTGGAGCTGACGGAGCTGGCGCTCGCCGAGAGCGATGAAAGTATCGCCGAGGATGTGCGCAGCGAGGCCGGCGCGCTCGCCGGGCAGGTGGACGACCTGGAATTCGAGCTGATGCTGGGCGGCGATTTCGACGACCACGACGCGATCCTCGCGGTGCACGCCGGCGCCGGCGGCACGGAGTCGCAGGACTGGGCGGAGATGCTGCTGCGCATGTTTCTGCGCTGGGCCGAGCGCCGCCGCTTCACGGCCGAGGTCTTGAGCGTCACGCCCGGCGAAGAGGCCGGCATCAAGAGCGCCACCGTCGAAATCAGCGGGCGGCATGCCTACGGCTACCTGCGCTCCGAGCGCGGTGTGCATCGCCTCGTGCGCCTTTCGCCGTTCGACTCGGCACATGCACGGCATACGTCGTTCGCGCTGGTTGAAGTCATGCCGGTGATCGAGAACGAGGTCGAAATCGAGATCAATCCAGACGATCTGCGCGTGGATGTGTTCAACGCCAGCGGCCACGGCGGGCAGAACGTCCAAAAGAACGCGACCGCGATTCGCATCACGCACCTGCCGACGGGCAAAGTTGTGACCTGCCAGAACGAGCGGTCGCAGCACCGCAATCGCGAGTCGGCGATGAAGGTTCTGCGCGCCTGGCTGCTGGAGCAGCAACTGGAGCGCCAGGCCGACGAGCGAGCCAGGCTCAAGGGCGAGCACGTCGCCGCGGGCTGGGGTAACCAGATCCGCAGCTACGTGCTGCATCCGTACAAGCTGGTCAAGGATCTGCGCTCTGGCTATGAAACGAGTGACCCGAGCGCGGTGCTCGACGGTGATCTCGATCCGCTGATGCGCGCCTTCCTGCGCTGGGATATCGGCAACACGGGCGGCGCCGCGGCCTGATCGATCGTGATTGTTTAGGCGATCGACGCGTACGGCAGAGGTGGAAGGATGGGGCGGTGGAACGCGGATCAAACATTGCTGGCGGGTTGAGGGCCGCAAGGCCGCGGGTTGTGCTGCTCGCCGCGGCCGCCGTGCTGGCCGCGGCCGTCCTCGGCAACGGCCGAATCTCCCTGCCGACCGTTCACGCCGATGATCCTTTGACGGTAAGTGGCACGCCCTCCGTGCAGAACAGCTTTCCAACGGAGATGGTGTTCACGATCGACGCCGCTTCATCGGCCGGCAACGTGACGGACGTGCAGTTGCACTACACGCTCGTCCCCGACCCCAATCAGCACAGCGGGCGCGCCGAATTCGATCCGGCGCCGTCGGTTCATGCACAGTTTCACCTGCGCACCTCCACGAACCAGCTCTACCTGCCGCCGTTCAAGGCGATTCACTACTACTGGACGCTGGTGGACGCGGCCGGCAACAAGAAGCAGACCGACGCCGCGGACTTCGTCTACGCCGATCCGCGCTTCAAGTTCAAACAGATTACGAACGGCAATCTGACGCTGCACTACTACAACGGCAGCGATTCGGCGGCGCAAAACATTCTCAGTGTGGGCCGCCAGGCGCTGGACAAGGCCAGCCAGCTCGACGGGGCGCCGCTCGACTTTCCGATCGAGCTCGTCGTCTACGGCAACCAGGCCGAAGTCGCCGCCGCGCTCTCGCACGAGTCGAAGTCGGTCGACCCCAATATCCTCGGTCAGGCCGATCCGCCGAATATCGTCGTGCTCGACGCGGGCGATCTGCGCGGAGCTGAGAACGAGGACACGGTCCGGCACGAGCTGACCCACCTGGTCAACGCGCGTGCCACGCGGGACGGTGTGGACGGTTCGCTGCCGCTGTGGCTGGACGAGGGGCTGGCGGTCTTCGGCCAGCAAGATCCCGGCGGCTTCCGCGACGCGGTGAACCAGGCGATCGCGCGGGATCAGGTCGTGCCGCTGAGGAACCTCTCACCCGGCTACCGCGGCTCCAACCCCGACGTGTTCTACGGTGAGGCGTGGAGCATCGTCCATTTCCTGGTGGGCACCTACGGGCCGGACAAGCTGGCCAAACTGCTGGCCGCGTTCGACGCCAGCCAATCGGAGGACCAGGCGTTCACGGCGGCATACGGCATGAACCGCGACGGCGTCTACAACGCCTGGCGCAAGAGCGTCGGCCTGTCCGCGGCTGCCGCGCCGAACGCGACCCAGGCGCCGCCGGCACGCAACGCCGCCGCGCCGGCGCCCTCCGCGGTGGGCGCGGCCGGCTCGAACGTGCAGGCGACACAGCCGCCCACCACGGCGCCGGTCCGCTCGCGGCCCGCGTCGTCCTCCAGCGATTCGACCGTCACCGTGGTGCTGGCGGTCGCGGGCGTGGCGATCTTCCTCGCGTTGCTGGTGATCGCGATCACGGGCGGGTTGATGCTGAGCA
>Ga0207416_1004291_pt1 | contig 12577 bp, 9 predicted proteins | sample PaiPotPPM11metaG_FD_184107 | JGI IMG/M metagenome (GOLD analysis project Ga0207416, IMG submission 184107) | Iron sulfur acid spring bacterial and archeal communities from Banff, Canada, to study Microbial Dark Matter (Phase II) - Paint Pots PPM... ...
CGAGGGGGTGCAAGCCGGTCTGCGCGTCCACCACGAAGACGATTGCGTCGGCCTCTTGCGCTGCGGCCTCGGCCTGGCGGCGCGTCGCTTCCGCGAATTGGTCGCCGTGGGCCGCGTCGGCAGCCGGATCGATGCCGGCGGTATCGACCATGCTGAACGTGCGTCCCCGCCAGTCGCAGAGGGCGTACAGGCGGTCGCGGGTGACACCAGGGGTGTCCTCTACAATCGCCAGGCGTTGGCCGATCAGGCGATTGAAGAGCGCGCTTTTGCCCACGTTCGGGCGTCCGACGATCGCGACCGTGGCCGGCCGGAGCATGCCGGTAGTGGTAGCGTCAAAATCTGAGTCGATGGTCACCGGCCTCCTGTTTGACGTTCGCCCCAAATGACCCGCGTGCGGGAGACCGGGGCCGCGGGACTCGCGTGGCGAAGCTGCTGGGCCGCGCCATGGCCAAAATGTATATAGAGACCTTCGGGTGCCAGATGAATGAGGCCGATTCGCAATATATCGCGGATCGCGCCCTCTCGATCGGCTACGAAATTGCGACCAAACCCGAAGACGCCCACGTCTTGCTCTTGAACACGTGCACCGTTCGTGACAACGCCGAGCGCCGCGCGTACGGACGAATGGGCCATCTCAAAGAGCTGAAGGATCGCGACCCGAGTATTCGCTTGGTCGTCATGGGGTGCTTGGCCGAACAGGATCGCGACCGCATGCAGCGCATCGCGCCGCACGTCGACGCCGTCTTTGGAACCAAGGAATTGGTTGAGTTGGGCGACCAACTCGAACGGTGGCACGGCGATTTCGACGGGATCGATTTCTCCGACGAACGCGCGCTGCTGATGCCGTTCGGCGGGACGGCCGACGCCGTCATCGATGCCTTCTCGCACCTGCGGGCGTTCGTAACGGTCCAGCGCGGCTGTTCGTATTATTGCAGTTTCTGCATCGTGCCGCACGTGCGCGGACGCTTCGATCATCGGCCGATGGCGGAGATCGTCGGCGAGGTCGAAGAGCGGCTCGCTCTGGGCGCACGCGAGGTGATGCTGGTCGGGCAAACGGTCAACGCTTGGAAGGACCCGGCGACCGGTGAGGACTTCGGCGACCTTTGCGCCGCGGTCGCCGCGCTGCCGAACCTCGAGCGCCTCACATTCATCTCTCCGCATCCCAAGGATTTCACCGAGAAAATCATCGCCGATCTCTCGCGCATTCCGAAGCTCAACCCGCGGCTGCACCTGCCGCTGCAGTCCGGCAGCGACCCGATTCTGCGGCGCATGAACCGCAAATACACGATGGCGGATTTTGCGCACAAGGTGGAGTTGATCCATCGGTATCTTCCGGGCTGGGCGATTACGACCGATATCATCGTCGGTTTCCCCGGTGAGAGCGACGACGACTTCGAACGGACGCTCGCGTACGTGGAGACACAGGTCTTCGCGAATGCGTTTACGTTCATCTACTCGATTCGGCGAGGAACGCCGGCTGCGAATTGGGAGCAGGTGCCGGCCGTCGTCGCATCCGAGCGCTACAAGCGCTTGCTGGACGCGCAGAACGCCGCCGTTCGCGCCTATCACGACGCGAAAATCGGGACGACGGTACGCTGCTTGATTCAAGGGCTCTCGAAAAAAGACCCGACTCGTCTGGCGGCCAAGACGCTAGACAACGTGACCGTTATCGCTCCGTTACCGAGCGACTACCCGCGAGGCGATGTGGAAGCGAACCACCCGTATGCCGCGACGCCGTGGATCGACGTCGAGCTTGAAACCGCGCACGTGTGGGGCTGCACCGGCACGGCGGTACGCCGCGCCGAGCGATTCGCCGACGCCGGCCGCGCGCTCGAACGTCCGGCCATCGATTTGCTCGCACGGTGAGCGACGCGGTGAAGTACTCGCCGATGCTCGAGCAGTACTTTGGGATGAAAGCGAAACACCCGGGAGCGATTTTGCTTTCGCGCGTGGGCGATTTTTACGAAGCCTACGGCGAGGACGCCGAGACGGCCGCGCGCGCGCTGCAAATCGCGCTGACGAGCAAAGAGGCCGGCGGCGGAAAGCGCGTCGCTATGGCCGGCGTCCCGCACCATGCGCTAGCGGGATATCTCGCCAAGCTCGTGCAGCAGCGATTCATCGTCGCGCTGGCCGAGCAACTCGAAGTGCCGGTCCCCAATCGTTTGGTGCGGCGCGACGTCGTCCGCATCGTCACGCCGGGCACGTTGATCGAAGATCAATTGCTCGAAGGAAAACAAAACAACTATCTTGCGGCGGTAGCGGCGGTCGATGATACGTTCGCCGTTGCGTATGCCGACGTTTCCACCGGTTACTGCGCGGCGACCGCGCTGAGCGGCAACGACGCGTACGACGACGTGCTTGCCGAACTCGGACGCCTGGGCCCTTCGGAAATCGTCGCCGATCTTCCGGCCGATCTTCGCGCCTTGCTCGGAGGTGCGGTGGAAGTATTGGGCGCGCGCATGTCGGCGCCGCCGCTGGGATTGGTGGAGACGCGCGATCGCGCGGAGTTCGACGGCTTCTCGATCGATGAATCCGCGGCGATCAATCGCGCGCTCGACGCGTTGGTCGGCTTCGTCCGCCGCACCGGTATAGCATTGCCGTCGGGCGTCGCGCTCAACGAGCCGGTGCTCTATCGCGAACGCCAGTTCATGGCGCTCGATCCGGCCACGCGCAAGCATCTCGAACTGACCAAAGCGCAGGGGCAGAACACGCGAGCGACGCTGCTCGCGACGCTGGATACGTGCGAAACGTCGATGGGCTCCCGCATGCTCTCGCGTTGGATTCTGGCTCCGCTCCTGGATCGGGGCGCGATAGAAGCTCGGCAAGAGGCCATTGCCGCACTCCTGGAGGAGCACGCCCGCCGGCAGGCGATTCGCGATCTGCTCCGCGGTTGCTTCGATCTCGAGCGTATCGCGCAAAAGGTTCGCGTGCGCCGCGCGTTGCCGCGCGATTTGGCGTCGTTACGGCGGACGCTGGAAGTCCTCGCGCCGCTGCGACATATCGTCCCGGAGGCGCTCGTGCCCCTGATCGAACGTATCGGCGCCTTCGACGACGTTATCGAAGACCTCCAGCGTTCGCTCGTGGACGAACCGCCCGCGCAGCTTCACGACGGCGGGGTCATTCGTCCGCAGGCCGATGCCGAACTCGCCGAATGCGTTTCGTTGCGCACCGATGCGCGCACCCGCCTTTCGGAACTCGAGGAGCGCGAGCGAGAGCGGACCGGCATCAAGTCGCTCAAGATCAAGTACGCGAGCGCCTTCGGCTACGCCATCGAGGTGAGCAAGGGTAGCGTGGGGCAAGTGCCCGCCGACTACGTGCGCAAGCAGACGTTGACGACCGGCGAGCGGTACGTCACGCCGGAGCTCAAAGAACTCGAACTCGCGATCTCTACCGCGCAGTCGCGCCAGGAGCGCATCGAAGCCCAGTTGTACGAGGCTTTGCTCGAACGCATCGCGCTGCGGGCCGGCGATCTGTTGCGCGCGGCCGAAGCCATCGCGCAGATCGACGTCTTCGCGTCGCTCGCCCAGTGCGCCGCGGAGCGCGGATACGTGCGCCCGACGTTCGTCGACCAAAGCATCGTGAGCATAGAAGAAGGGCGCCATCCGGTGATGGAAGCGGTGTTACGGACGCACTTCGTGCCGAACGATCTGCACTTGCGCGCGCTCGACCATCGCTTCATCCTCTTGACCGGCCCGAACATGGGCGGGAAATCGACCTATTTGCGGCAGGCCGGGTTGCTGGCGATCATGGCGCACGTAGGTTCGTTCGTCCCGGCCAAATCGATGCAACTCGGCGTTATCGATCGCATCTTCACGCGCATCGGTGCCGGCGACGATCTGGCCTCCGGCCAATCGACGTTTTATATGGAAATGGCCGAAGCCGCGAATATTCTGCGCCGCAGCACGCGCAAGTCGTTACTGTTGATAGACGAAGTCGGGCGCGGTACCGGCACGATCGACGGCCTATCGATCGCGCAGGCGATCTGCGAGTTTCTGCTCGGCCAGGACGAACAATCGCCCATGGCGCTATTTGCCACCCATTTTCACGAGCTGTGCGCGCTCTGCGAGCACTGGCCGACGGTCGCGAACTACCACATTACCGCGGTGGAACAGAGCGGCCGCCATAGCGGGCCGGTCTTCTCGCACCGCGTGCAACCGGGCAGTTCTTCGCGTTCGTTCGGCATCGAAGTCGCGCGGATGGCCGGCCTGCCGCCGGCCGTGATCGAACGCGCACAGGAAATCGCCGACGCGCTGGGCGGCCAGCCCGATTTGGAGACGCAGGTGCCGTTACGCAAGAGGTTGCCGCGCACTCCCGCATCCGAAATGCAGCTGTCATTCTTGCGCACCGAGTCGTAACGCATGCCGTTCATTCACCGGCTCGATGCGGTGACGATCGGGCAGATCGCCGCGGGTGAAATTATCGAGCGGCCCGTTTCGATCGTTAAGGAATTGGTCGAAAACGCGGTGGATGCGGGCGCGACCCGCGTGAGCGTGACGCTCCAAGCGGGCGGTACGCGTTCCATCGAAGTGGTTGACGACGGGAGCGGCATCGATCCGGAGGATCTCGCCTTCGCGGTGATGCGCCACGCGACCAGCAAGCTCGCGGTCGCGACCGATCTTGCGAGCGTCGCAACGCTCGGGTTCCGCGGCGAAGGCTTGGCCTCGATCGCGGCGGTGGCGCGGCTCGATATCGTGTCTCGAACCCAGCACGCGCAGATCGGATCGCGCATCGTCGCACACGCCGAAAGCGCCGAGCCGATCGTTCCCGCGCCGGCGGCGCCGGGCACGCGCGTGCGCGTCGAAGCGCTCTTCGAGAACGTTCCGGTGCGTCGCGAGTATCTCAAAGCGCCGAGCGCCGAATACGCTCGCATCTCGAGTTGGCTCACCACCTTTGCCCTTGCGTACCCGAGCGTTACGTTCGCGCTCCGACACGACGGCAAGGATGTGTGGGTGCTTCCTTCCACGTCCGATCCGCGCGAGCGCTTGGCGATGGTCTTTGGAACCGAGGCCGCGCAGCACCTGATACCGCTGGACCCGTCGGCCGCGCGGGCGCTGGACGGAAACCTGAGTGGTTTCATCAGCGAACCTGGGCACGATCGAGGCGATCGGCGGTTGCAAATCCTGTTCGTGAACGGGCGGCTGTTGCGCAGTTCCCTGCTCGCCGGTGCGTGGACGGCCGGCTATGCCACCTTCGCGATGAGCGGACGACACCCGTACGGCGCGATCTTCTTGGAACTACCGCCCGGCCACGTCGATCCGAACGTCCATCCCACCAAGAGCGACGTGCGTTTGCGCTTCGGCACGCAAACGTTCGATGCGGTTCGGCGCTCGATGAGCGCCACGCTGCAAGCGCATGCCGCGCACCGCTTTAGCAGGCACGTGCATGCGGAAGGCGTTTCGCTTGCGCCGCCGGCGATCGATGCGAGCCTGCCGCACGTGCAATCGCTTTTCGAGCCGGTACGGGGCGATGCCGACGAGGTGCCGGGGCACCGCTTGCGCGTGCTCGCGCAACTCCATCGGACGTTTATCCTCGCGAGCGACGGGGACGCACTGCTCCTGGTCGATCAGCACGCGGCGCACGAACGCATCGCCTATGAGTCGATCGTCGAGCGCGCCCAGGCACACGCTCCCAGCGAGCCGCTCTTGGTTCCGCTCGTCGTCGAACTCGATCTCGGGCAGTCCGCCGCATTGGAGCGCGCGCTCGATCTATTGCGCGAGGGCGGCTTGGAAATCGAGCCGTTCGGCGATCGCACGTATCGGATCGTTGCCACGCCCGCCGGGTTCGGCGCACGTCCGTTCGATCTGCAAGGCTTCATCGACGATCTCACCACGGACGTGAAGCAGCGCGACGTGCGCGAGCGCGTATGGGCCAGCCTCGCGTGCCATTCGGTTACGGTTGCCGGCGAACGACTGGAACCGGACGAGATGACGACGCTCGTGGATCGCTTGCAGCGGTGCGTCAATCCGATGCATTGCCCGCACGGACGCCCGACGATGGTTCGCCTGGCTCCTGACGATATCGCGCGAATGTTCAAACGTCTGTAATGCGCCGATGAACGACGTTACGCGGCGCGGCGTGCTGGTGCTCGCGGGGGCGACCGCCGCGGGAAAAACCGCCATCGCGATCGCCCTCGCACGGCGTTTTGATGCCGAAATCGTGGGGGCCGACTCGCGCCAAATCTATCGGGCGATGTCGATCGGGACGGCGGCACCGACGGAAGAAGAGCTTGCCGCGGCGCCGCATCATTTGGTCGGCTTTCTCGATCCGCACGAGCGCTATTCGGCGGCGCGATTCGCGGCCGATGCCATGCGAACGATCCACGAAATCCACGCGCGCGGTAAGCGCGCGATCGTCGCCGGCGGCACGGGGTTTTACATTCGCGCGCTGACCGGAGCGATCGACTTGGCTCCGCAACACGACGAGCGCCTGCGCGAGCGGCTGGCTATCGAAGCGCGCACGCATTCGGCGGAGTTTCTCCACGCATGGTTGCAACTGCGCGACCCCAAGCGCGCGGCCGCGGTTGCGCCGAACGACGCCTACCGCATCGTGCGGGCGCTGGAGGTGGCGATGGCCGGCGACGACCCGCTCCGGCGAACCGGCGCCATCGCCTCGCTTCCGGCCTCCGGCATTCCATTTGCCAAACTCTTTCTGGACGTGCAACTGAGCGAGCTCGACGAGCGGATCGCGCTCCGAACGGCGCACATGCTGCGCCGGGGTTTGGTCGAGGAAGCCGAACGCATCGGGAGCGATGCGGTTGCGGCGACCGCGGTCGGGTATCCGCAGGCCGCGGCATTTCTGCGCGGGTGGAGCACGCGTGACGAACTTGAGCGTTCGCTCGCTCGCGCGACTCGACGGTACGCGCGCAGGCAGCGCGCGTGGTTTCGCTCCGAGCCCCAAACGCGCTGGGTCCGAGCCGACGAGGTCGAGGCCGCGGCAAGGGAAATGCTCGGCTGGTCGTAATAGCAACCGATATGCCGAGCAATCTCCAAGATGCGTTCCTAGCACAATGCAAGCGTGAGGCTGTCCCCGTAACGGTGACGTTGATGAACGGCGCGCAATTGCAGGGCGTCGTTTTGGGCTACGACCCGTTCACGGTGTCGCTCGAATTCGACCAGATCACGCATCTGCTGTACAAGCACGCGATCGCGACCATATCGCCGGCGGTCGCGCTACGCCTGTATCCGCCGAGCGTCGAATGAACGGGAGCGTAGCCGTTGCGAAGATGCACGGCGCACGCAACGACTTCATCGTTCTCGATAGCCGGACGAGCCCTCCGATCGACGCGATTGCGTTCGCGCGGAGATGGTGCGAACGGCATACCGGCGTGGGAGCCGACGGCCTGCTCGTGATCGAGCACTCCGAGCGCGCGGCGGCGCGCATGCGGGTGATCAACGCCGATGGAAGCGTTGCCGAGATGTGCGGGAACGGCATCCGTTGCGTCGCGCGTTATCTCGAAGAAGCCGGTTGCGGCGACGCGTTGGCGATCGAGACCGATGCGGGCATTATCGAGACGCGCGTGATCGCGCGCGAGCCCGAGTACCTCGTGCGCGTGAACATGGGCGTACCGAAAATCGTGGCGCGTCCGCTTCCGATTCCGGACGCCGCGTTCGTCGACATGGGCAACCCGCACGTCGTCGCCATACGCGGCGAAGGCGACCCGTTCGACGTCGCGCAGATCGGTGCGTCGTTTCAGGACGAGCGCGTCTTTCCCGGCGGTGCGAACGTGCATCGAGTCGTGGTTGAAGGACCCCGCAGCCTGCGGGTTCGGCACTACGAACGCGGTGCCGGCCTGACCATGGCGTGCGGAACCGGCGCGGTCGCCTCTGCCGCGGTCGCGCTCCGGAGCGGCCTGGTCCAAAGCCCCGTCGACGTCTTCGTGCCCGGGGGAGTGCTCCGCGTGGAATGGGACGGCGCGGGAGCTGCATACTTGACCGGCCCGGCCGTTCACGTCTTCGATACGGTGCTATGACGATCGATCTTGCCTATTGCGATGCCAAAGGGCGCATCTATTACGATCCGGAGTATTCGCCGCTCGCCGATGGCGGTTTGGTGCGAACGCCGCAACCGGACGAACTGATTCCGGCTCCGCCCGGAACGGTGGAGATGGTCCTGCCCGGACGCCGCGTTCTGACTACCACCGGAATGCTCGATAAACGCTACGTTCTCGCCGCGATTCTTCCCGCCGGATACACGCGCTTGCTGGTACCGGCATGGATTAAGGAACGCGGCGCGCCCGCGCTGCCGCTCTTCGGCTACACGTTCGCCTGCGTCATCGACGACCGGCTCCACGTGGCGGCCGTCAAGACGGACGAGAGCGAGGATTGGCAGCCGCGGTACTTCGAACCCGGCGAGCTGGAGCGCACGCTCGAAGCGCGGCTCGCCACGGATCCACAGAATCGGGTGCTGCAACAAGTGGCGCTCTGTTCGCGCGAATACGGCTGCTTTACGGCGCAGAACGTCTTTCTCGAGCGTGGCGAAGCCGCGCTCCCCGTTTCGCCGAAATGCAACGCGCGTTGTATCGGATGCATCTCGGAGCAAGAGCCGGATGCGGGGCTGCCTTCTCCGCAAACGCGCATCGATTTCGAAACCACGGCGGACGAACTCGCGCGCATCGGCGTGCATCATCTCGAACGGGTGGAAGACGGCATCGTTTCCTTCGGCCAAGGCTGCGAAGGCGAGCCGCTGTTACGGTCGATCGAGATCGCGCGGGCGATCGAACTCATCCGCAGCCGGCGCGAGAATGGGACGATCAATCTCAATACCAACGGCAGCATGCCGGCCGCGCTCGAACGCTGCATCGACGCAGGTTTGCAGGCCGTGCGTATCAGTCTCAATTCGTTTCGGCCGGACGTCTATGCCGCCTACTACCGCCCGATGGGCTACGGCCTCGAAGACGTGCTCGAATCGATTCGGCTTGCCGGCCGTCGCGGGCTACGCGTCTCGCTCAATCTGCTCACCCACCCCGGCATCACCGACGATCGGGCGGAGATCGACGCCATGCGCGCGTTTCTGAGCGGGGTGCGCGTCACGATGATCCAAACGCGCACGCTCAACATCGATCCGGAGTGCTACTTCGAAGCGGTCGGGCGTCCCGAACACCCGCTTGGCATGCGCGAGGCGATCGCGGCGATTCGCGAGAGCCACGTCACGGTGGGGAACTTCACGCATACTCATTAACGAAGCGGGGCGCGATCGATGAAGCTCTGGCATATTGCCGCGGTCTTGGTCGCCGGACTCATCGTCGGCCAAATCCATCCCGGTCTCCTAACGCAGACCTTCCGCTGGGCGACGCTCGAGCTGTTCTTGCCCGCGCTCATCTTTGAAGCTGCATGGAATCTTGATTTTTCCTTGATGAAGCGCGCTTGGCGGCCGATTCTGCTGTTGGCCGTGCCGGGTGTGGCGATCACCGCCGGGCTGGTGGCGCTGGCGGTGTATCGCTTCGGCTCCGTCGGCATCGGCACGGCGCTACTCGTCGGAGCGATCTTGAGCGCAACCGATCCGGTGGCGATCGTGGCGCTGTTTCGCCGTTTGCCCGTTCCGCCCGCGCTCAAGACGATCGTCGAAAGCGAATCGCTTCTCAACGATGCCATTGCCGTCATGCTCTATCGCGCCGTTCTGGCGGCGGTTATTGGAAGCGCTTCCGCGGCTCACGCCGGCGCGATTGCGGGGGCAAGCTCTCCTGGGATCGTTCGCAGGCATTGCCGTGGGCGCAATCGTTGGTATTGCTTGTGCTTATGTCGTGCGCAAACACCCGAACACGTTGGCACAAGGCTTGGCAACCGGCGTCGCCGCGTACGGGGCCTACGCGCTCGCCGACCGCTTCGGCTGGTCGGGCATTTTTGCCGTCATCGCTTGTGGCATCGCGCTGCGCGAACGCGAGCGCGACGCAATCGGCGCTGCGGTCGCGGAGGCAGTGGAGTTGGGTTGGGAGCGCGCGGCAACGGTTGCGAACCTCTGCCTGTTTTTTCTGGTCGGTACGGCAGTGGAGAGCGCGCATCTATGGAGCGAAGGCGCATTTCTCGGCGTCGTGCTGGCTGCGGTCATCATCGCGCGATTCGTGCTGGCGTATGGTCTGCTCGCGCTGTTGCCGCGGATGCTCCGTTCCTGGAAGACGCTGGTTCGCTTTGCGGGCGTGCGGGGAGCCCTCTCGCTGGCGCTGGCATTGGCGCTGCCGGCGAGCCTTCCCGGTCGCTCGCTCATCGTCGACGCGACGTTCGTCGTCGTGATCGCGACCCTTCTCCTGGGTTCCCTGACGCTCGAACGAAGAGTCGGCGCCCTAAATTTGGACGAAGGATCCTAATGCATAAAGCTTAGGCCGAATCCGACGTAGTGGCCCTGCTGGCCGGCGATCGGCGTCGGCGTGAAACCGTACTCGATGTCGACCTGCGCGTTTTGCGAAAGCGCACGCTGATAGCCGGCGTCGAGGACGGACTTGCTTGGGAGCCCTAGGCCAGCATGGCTGAAATAGGCATACTCGGCGAATGCCTGCGACCGCGAAGAGAGCGCTACCGTCACCTCCATCGACGGGATGAACGCGGCGTAATGCCGGACGTTGCCGCTCGCATCGAATGCACTCAGAGTGTTGAATCCGAACGTGCCGGCTATGCCTACGACGGGGGATAGCGTGTAACCCCAATTGACGTTTGCGGTGTACTGTGCGGCGCCGGCCGTGAAGGCCGGCGTCCCCGTCGGCTCGCTGATCTGCACGTTCGCGCCCCAGAGTGCTTTGCTCGTATATCCGGCTTCGTACTTCAATCCGATGGCGCCGTCGCTCGAGCCGCCGGCGAGGCTTCCTCCAACGGAGGACCGCATGATGGTAGGCGGTGTGAGAGCGATTTCGATATGCGGTAGCACGGTACCGATGCGAATGAAGGTCGACGGGTAGGAGGCCACGTCTCCGCCGCCTGCGCCGGTAAGGACGGTATTGCTCCAGCCATTTTCCACTAGCACGTGATTTGGCCGCACCGTGCAGACGCCGGTGCCTACGGTTGGCCTCGTGACGATGGACAGGATAGATCCGCACGGGTCCACGGCGGTCAGCACGGCGGGCGGTGACGGGCGAGGCGATGGCGATGGCGCCGTGACGGGCGCGGTTGTCGTTAACATGCATTCAGTATCGAGCGTCGGGCGGCATCTGGGCAGCCTCCGTTCGGCCTATCCGAACGGATCATCCGTTCGGCGGCTGGCGGGCTTGCAGGTAGAGGCCTATGCTGAGGCAGATGCTTGAATTAGGATTGGCCGCGCTCTCGTTGCTGTGCTTTGCCGCGCTCTATGCCTACACCGCCGCCTGCGAGCGGGTATAGCCGCGCCATGACCTTCGATAATGCGGCCGGTATCGTGCTGGCGCTGTGCGCGCTCGTCTATTTGGGGTACGCGATGCTGCGCCCCGAGAAGTTTTAGAGGATGCCGCACATGACGGTTACAGGATGGGCGCAAGCGCTCTTATTGCTGATCGCGGTATTGGGGCTCGCCAAGCCGCTGGGGCTCTATATGGCGAAGGTTTTTGGCGGCGAACGCACGCTCCTCACCCCGGTCATCGAGCCGATCGAGCGCGCGATTTATCGCATCTGCGGCATCGATGCATCGCGCGAAATGACGTGGTCCGGTTACGTCTACGCCTTGCTGGCCTTCTCGTTCGTATCGGTCGTGTATCTTTACGTCTTGTTACGAACGCAGGCGTGGCTCCCGTTCAACCCCCAGCACTTCGGCAACATGCCGCCGGACCTGGCCTTCAATACGGCCATCAGTTTTATGACCAACACGAATTGGCAGTTCTATTCCGGCGAGAGTTCGCTCAGCTATCTCACGCAGATGGCGGGGCTCGGTTGGCACAACTTCGTTTCCGCAGCTGCCGGCATCGCCATTGCGATTGCGGTCATTCGGGGCCTCGCGGGAACGAACGGGAAGGCGCTGGGGAACTTCTGGGTCGATCTTACGCGGGCGTCGCTGTACGTGTTACTCCCGCTATGCATCGTGGGCGGGTTAGTCTTCGTCATGCAGGGCGTCCCGCAAAACTTCCACGCATATCAAACGATCGTCACGCCCGAAGGCATCGCGCAGAGCATCACGGGCGGCCCGATGGCTTCGCAAGAAGTCATCAAAGAACTCGGGACGAACGGCGGCGGCTTTGTGGGCGCGAACTCCGCATCGCCGAACGAGAACCCGACGCCGTTTAGCGATTGGTTCCAAATGTTTCTGATCCTGTGGATCGGCGCCGGCCTAACCTATACCTACGGCCGCATGGTGCGCGATGCGCGGCAGGGATGGGCGATTCTCGGCGCCATGGCCTTTCTGCTCGTCGTGGGCTTCAGCGTCGCGTACGGAGCCGAAGCTGCGGGTAATCCCCTCGTCCATCAGCTCGGCGTGGCCGGTGGAAATATGGAGGGCAAGGAGTGCCGATTCGGCATTGGGGCCTCGGCGCTGTTCGCGACGGTAACGACCGATACGTCATGCGGCGCGGTCAATGCGATGCACGATTCGTTCATGCCCCTCGGCGGTTTGGTGCCGCTAGTGAACATGCAACTGGGTGAGATCATCTTCGGCGGCGTGGGCTCGGGCTTCTACGGCATGATCGTCT
>Ga0207416_1004293_pt1 | contig 12574 bp, 10 predicted proteins | sample PaiPotPPM11metaG_FD_184107 | JGI IMG/M metagenome (GOLD analysis project Ga0207416, IMG submission 184107) | Iron sulfur acid spring bacterial and archeal communities from Banff, Canada, to study Microbial Dark Matter (Phase II) - Paint Pots PPM... ...
GCCCTTTTTCGAGGTAATCCTGGGCTTTTACCTGTACTACCTGCCGCTGGCGCTTTATGCTGCCTGGCTCAGCGTCGCGACCTGGGATATCGTGCGCCGCGACAAGCTGAGCGGCTGGGCGCGCATCGGCTGGATGGCGCTGGTCTTCCTGATCCCTGTGCTTGGCCCCATTGCCTATTATTTGCTGGCTCGCTCGCAGATACCGCGCAGTACGCGCATCGCCCTGGTGATCGGCGCGCCGGTAGTTTACCTGGTCATTTCGGTGGCGCTGTTGTTCTTTGTATCGTGAACGGATGCTTTTCAAGAGAAGGATGTGAGCTATGAGCGAAACCGTCGAACTGTTGCGCCGTCTCGTCGCCATTGATTCGGTCAACCCCGACCTGGTTGCCGGAGGAGCAGGTGAGGGGAATATTGCGCGTTTTGTAGCGGACTGGCTGGAGCGAGCGGGCCTGGAGGTCACGCTTGAGGAGGCCGCGCCGGGGCGTCCGAACGTGATCGGCATTGCGCGCGGCAGCGGCGGTGGTCGATCTCTCCTGCTCAACGCCCACATGGATACCGTCGGCGTGGCGGGCATGGAACGCCCGTATGATCCCGTGATCGCGGATAACCGGCTCTATGGGCGCGGCGCTTACGATATGAAAGGCGGGCTGGCTGCCATCATGGCGGCGGGTGCCAGGGCAAAGCAACTGCGCCTGCGCGGCGACGTCATCGTCACAGCGGTGGTCGATGAAGAGTACGCCAGTATCGGCACGGAGTCCATTGTCAAACACTGGAGGGCCGACGCTGCCATCGTGACCGAACCGACCGAACTGGAGATTTGCACGGCTCATAAAGGCTTTGCCTGGTTTACAGTGGAGACGACTGGAATCGCGGCGCATGGCTCCCTGCCTGATGTCGGCGTCGATGCGATTGTGAAGATGGGCAGGGTTCTCGTGGGATTGGAAATGTTGGAACAAGGGCTGCGCTCTTTCGGTATAACCCATCGCCTGCTGGGAAGCGGCTCCGTCCACGCGGCGCTGATCGAGGGCGGACAGGAGTGGTCGAGCTATCCGGAGCGGTGCCGGCTCTCCGTTGAGCGGCGCACCGTTCCGGGCGAGACGCTGGCGCTGCTTGAGGCCGAACTTTCCACCATTTTCGCCAGCATTGCCGCGACCGATCCGGCTTTTCAGGCAACCATGCAAACGGGCCTTGTCCGCGAGCCATTCGAGGTTTCTGAGGATGAGTCGATTGTGCAGGCGCTGTGGCGTCACGTGAGCGCGGCGCTGGGACATGAGCCTGGGTCTGGCGGCTCACCGTATTGGATGGATTCGGCGCTGCTCGCCGCCGCGGGTATTCCCACGGTCGTCTTTGGCCCCGGCGGCGCGGGCGCTCATGCTGTTGTCGAATGGTCTGATCTTGCGCAAGTGGAGCAATGTGCAACGATTCTTGCCGCCGTCGCCGCGGATCTTTGCGCCTGAGACGATAAAAAAGTGGTATACCAGGTTTTTCGCCTGGTATACCACTTTTTTGCGCCTAGAAGCAGCTATAGGGCGGCGGCGGGCAGTACCAGGCGAGCTGGTGCGAGGTCTGAATGCGCGTCGGGTGAGCAGTCGCCGGCGCTTCCATCCTGACCGTCCAGCCAACCAGGCCGGCCAGCAGGCCAAGCGCCAGAACGATGATGAGCCAGGCGCGTTTGAGTGTGAGTGCCATTGAAGTGTGTTTCTCCTTCTCATGAGCTGGTGAGCAGATCAAGCCTGCCTTTTTTACATTCGGGATAGCTTTCCCGTCTATCAATGTAGGTGTGAGCCAGCTCCGGAATTCTTGCAAAGGCACAGAAATACTTGCAAAAACAGAAGTGAATATGGTAATATCTTATTTAGAGAATGACTATATATAAATCTTCGTTGTCTGCAAGCAGATGGAGGTCTATTAGTGATCGAGCAGAAGTCAGCATTAGAAGAGGAATTCCGTAAAGCGGCAATCGATGCGATCCAGTCCTACGCGCCCGGTATCCTTTCGGCAGAGATTTTGGTAGCGCATATCCGATTGCAGTGGGAGCAGCAGCAGGAAACTGAGCCTGCGCCGGAATTGTTGAGGCGCATCGCCCAGCGAGAATGCAGCCACGCCCTCTGTAGAGCATGGCAATCGCCCGATCCACAGGTACACGAACGCGCCAGTACGATCCTGATCAGGCTTCTGAGGATATCGCTGCAGCGTACCCGCTATGCCGCCGCCCTGGCCGATGCCGGCTATGCTATTGATGAAATTCTGCAAGAGACGCTGCTGGATATGCAGCGAGGATATAGAAGGGAGCCGGCTGCCGGTCCCACTGATCCAGCGGCGTTTCTCAAATGGTCACAGACGATTCTGGTACGCCATGCTCATTTGTTTGTCCAAAAAACGCGACGCGAGAGGGGCAGGTATGTGTCTTTAGAGGCGCAGTTAGAAGATCAGTTGGAGAAGTCTGTTGAGCACTTCGGGTTTGTTGATCCCTGCAATCATGATCCACTGGACGAGGTATTGGATATGGAGTTGCAACAAGCACTCAAAGATGCTATTCTATCGTTACATAACCCGCGTTATCGGGATGTATTACTGAACCTGTACCTTGTCGGCCTGGATGAAGGGGAAATGTCACGGCGCTGGGGGGTGTCAATACAGCAGATTTATGTATGGAAGTGCCGCGCTTTGGGTGAGTTGCGAAAAAATCCTGAAATCATCTGCGCGCTGCGCTCGCTGCGAGAGTAAATGATCGAGAGTGATCGGTATGGAATGCGATCGGCTTTACCAACTTCTCAGCGCTAACTGGCAGGAAGACCAGCAGGCAAGTCTGGACGTCGCGGATCACATCCGCACCTGTCCAAACTGCCAGCGCGGACTGACGCGGCTTGCCGGCGATCTTATAACAGAAGATATGCTAAGCTGTGAAGAATGCCGCTCGCACCTGCCGGATTATTATGAAGCAACGCACCCCGCGTATCCCCTCGTCCACCTGCCCGACCGCGAAGTGGCTCGGGTGGTCTTTCACCTGGGTCATTGCGCCTCCTGCCGGGAAGAATACCAGGAATTGGCGCTGCTGTGGCGCTTAGAAGAACGTGAAGGCATAGAATAAAAGGCATAGCATAAGCAGAGAGATGTTCTCACAACTACTGGCTGCGGGAAAATCTCTTTGCTTATGCTATTCCGCTTCTTTTGCGCGGTTGCGGGAGCGGTCGTGCTGGGTCAGGTAGTGTTTGCGCAGCCTGATCGTGCGCGGGGTTACTTCGACCAGCTCGTCGTTGTTGATAAAATCGAGGCACTGCTCCAGGCTCATGATGACCGGCGGCGTCAGGCGCACGGCGATGTCCGACGTTGACGAGCGGATATTCGTCTTCTGCTTCTCCTTGCACACGTTGACCGCCATGTCGGCGGGGCGCGTGTTCAGCCCGACGATCATCCCTTCGTAGACGGGCGTGCCGGGTTCGATGAACGTGTCGCCCCGCTGCTGGGCGTTGTTCAGCCCGTAGGTGACGGCCATGCCTGCTTCCGAGGCAATGAGTACGCCCATGCGGTTGTTGCCGATTTTGCCCATCCAGGGTTCGTAGTCGATCAGCAGGCTGCTCATCGCGCCGTTGCCCTGTGTCAGCGTCAAAAAGGCGTTGCGGAAGCCGATCAGCCCGCGCGTGGGGATGCTATATTCCAGGCGCACATTGCCGGAGCCGTCGCTGACCATGTTCATAAGCTGGGCCTTGCGCCCGGCCAATGTCTCGGTCAAAACGCCGATGTAGGCATCGCGTGTATCGATAACCAGGTGTTCGATCGGTTCCAGGATATGCCCGTCTTCGTCTTCCCGCGTGATGACTTCGGGGCGGGAGACCTGGAATTCGTAGCCCTCGCGACGCATAGCTTCGATCAGCACCGAGAGGTGTAGTTCGCCGCGACCCGATACGACAAATTCGTCGGGCGAGTTGCCTTCTTCGACGCGCAGGCTCACGTTCGTCTCCAGTTCGCGGTAGAGCCGCGCCCTCAGTTGCCGGGATGTGACGTATTTGCCATCGCGCCCGGCGAAGGGGCTGCTATTGACGCCGAAGGTCATTTTCAGCGTCGGCGCGGTGATAGGGATGGTCGGCAGGGCTTCGGGATACTCGACGTCGGCGATGGTCTCGCCGATGTTGATCTCCGGTATGCCCGTCAGCGCGACGATGTCCCCGGCCAGCGCCTCTGTCACCTCAACTCGCTGCAGCCCTTTATACGTCAGTACCATGTTGATCTTTACGCGCGCTACCACGCCATCATGGTTGATGTGCGCCACAAACGTGTTTGCCTCCACGCGACCGCGCACGACGCGCCCGATGGCATAACGTCCTTTGTAATCGTCGTAGTCGAGCGCGGCCACCAGCATCTGCAGCGGCGCGTCAGGATCGACCACCGGCGCGGGTATGGTATTGACGATGGTGTCGAACAAGGGCTGCAGGTCGCGTCGCTCGTCATCGGGATGGTACATGGCGACGCCATCGCGGCCAACCGCGTATAGAATGGGGAAATTCAGATGTTCCTCGCGCGTTGCCATTTCCAGGAAGAGGTCTTGCGTCCACTCAAACACCTGGTCGATGCGGGCGTCGCGGCGGTCGATTTTGTTGATCACGACGATGGGCTGCAAGTTGAGTTCCAGCGCTTTTTGCAACACAAAGCGCGTCTGCGGCATTGGCCCTTCCACGGCGTCGATGAGCAAGATGCAGCCGTCGGCCATGTTCAGGACGCGCTCGACCTCGCCGCCAAAGTCGGCATGGCCCGGCGTATCGATGATGTTGATTTTGATGCCGCGATAGATGATGGCGGTGTTTTTCGCCAGAATCGTAATGCCGCGCTCGCGTTCCTGATCGTTGGAGTCCATAATCAATTCGCCCACGTACTGGTTGTCGCGGAAGATATGGCTCTGTTTGAGCATTCCGTCAACCAGCGTGGTTTTGCCGTGATCGACATGGGCGATAATGGCGACATTGCGAATATCTTCTCTCGTGATCAAGCGTAAACCCTCTGGTACAATCGTGCTATCCTGTATCATGCGCGTGTCTGTTCCTTAGTTAATAATACTCAAGTTAATAATACACAAGCTGTGAAAAATTCCTGACGTTGGCTCGCCCATAGAAGATTATAGACATGTTCAGATAGGGGACGTGTCAGAAAAAGAGCAAATTCTTGCCAGGGCGATCCTTGAGGTTGCCCTGGCGTCTCACTCTTACACTATACAACGTATCTTGACAAAACGCAAGCAAACATGACTATCCGCGCGTGATGCTGAAGCTGGAGATGGCTCACGTTATTCAATTATTCATTCAATGCCGCGTCGATATTGAAGCAGGCGGTGATCAGCGAGAGGTGCGTAAACGCCTGTGGATAGTTGCCGAGCGCCTCGCCGGTTGGGCCGATCTCTTCCGCGAACAACCCGACATGGTTGGAGTAGGTCAGCATTTTCTCCAATATCAGCCGCGCCTCGTCCAGCCGACCCGCGCGCGCCAGCGATTCCGCCATCCAGAAACTGCACGGCGTGAACGTCCCTTCGACGCTGCCCAGGCCGTCATCGGCTGCCTGCTTCGGATTGTAGCGATGTACCAGCGAGTCGCTGGATAGCTCTTTCTGGATACGGTCAATGGTGGAGAGCATAAAGGGATCAGTTGCTCCGGCGAAGCGGGTCATCACCATCAGCAAAGCGCTGGCATCGACGGCATGGCTGCCGTAGTACTGGACAAAGCTCTTTTTCTTCGCGTCCCAGCCCTTGTCCATGATCTGCTCGTAGATCTGGGCGCTGGTTTGCATCCATTCCGTCATGGGCGCGGGCAAGCCGCGATGGCGGGCCAGCCGTACCGCGCGATCAAATGCCACCCAACTCATCAAGCGCGAGTGGACGAATTGCTTTGAGCCGCCGCGCACCTCCCAGATACCTTCGTCCGGTTCCTGCCAGTGCTGGCTGAGCCAATCAAGCAAGCGGCGCAGGTTAGACCACAGGTCGTAGGAAATGGCGTCGTAGCGGTTATAGATATAGATGGAGTCCATGAGCTCGCCATAGACATCGATCTGGTTCTGTTTATATGCCCCGTTGCCGATACGCACGGGACCGCTGCCGCGATAGCCTTCCAGGTGATCGAGCGTGTATTCGGTCAGATCATGTTCGCCATCGATGCCATACATGGGCTGTAAAGAGCCATTTTTATCCAGTTCATGGCAGCGAGCGTCCAGCCAGTTCATGAAGGCTCCTGCCTCCTCGGTAAAACCGAGTATCAGTAAGCTGTAGAGGGTAAAGGAAGAGTCGCGCAGCCAGGTATAGCGATAATCCCAATTGCGCGCGCCGCCGATGGTTTCGGGCAGGCTGGTTGTTGGAGCGGCGACGATGGCCCCGGTGGGAGCGTAGGTGAGCAGTTTCAGCGCCAGCGCCGAACGCTGCACCATTTCGCGCCAGCGCCCATGATACTGGCACTGCGCGAGCCACTTGCGCCAGTAGCTGATCGTTTCATGAAATGATTCTTTATAATGTGAGTGCGAGAGCTTTATGGGAGACATTGCGCCACTTGCCGCGCTTTCCAGCACAAAGTGGATCGTTTGCCCTTCATTGAGCGTAAAATGGGCGTGTACTCCTCCCTGGCCATCTTCTTCAAGGGGAATAGAGGAAGCCAGGGCAAGGCTCAAGCTCTTACTGTGAAAGACCGCGCCATTGTCGGAGAGATCGATGGTATGGGAGTCGCGGGCATAGTTGAACGCCGGGCGGCAGACCAGCTCAAATGGCAGCGAGCCGCGCACAACAGAGACGGAGCGCACGATGTGATGCTGGTGAGCGGCGCTGCCCACTTTCTTGATCGGCATGTAGTCGGTAATTTCCGCCACGCCGTTCAGGCAGAGGAAGCGGGAGATCAAAATGTTGGTTTCTGGTAAATAGAGTTGCTTATACTGCATCTCCGGCGTTGCTGGCGGTGCGATGCAGAAGAATCCGCCTTTGTCCGCGTCGAGGATGGCTCCGAAGACGCTGGGCGAGTCGAAGCGCGGAATGCAGCACCAGTCAATCGAGCCATTCTTGCCCACCAGCGCCACGGTATGCAGGTCGCCGATGATGCCGTAGTCCTCGATAGGCAGGTATTTCTTCGCTTGATCGACGACTGTTTGTGTTGTAACTTCACTCATAGGCTTATACGAACCTCTTTTCCATCTGATTTGTATATATATTGTACATCGCGGGTTTATGACGCGCCACACTATGTAGCCTGACTCCCACAAGGGGAGTCACTACATTTCCCCGCCTCGACGCGCACACTATGTAGCCTGGCTCCCACAAGGGGAGTCACTACATTTCCCCGCCTCGACGCGCACACTATGTAGCCTGACTCCCACAAGGGGAGTCACTACATTTTCCCGCCTCGACGCGCACACTATGTAGCCTGACTCCCACAAGGGGAGTCACTACATTTTCCCGCCTCGACGCGCACACTATGTAGCCTGGCTCTCCTTGTGGGAGCCAGGCAGCCGGATTACATAGGCTTGACGGTGATGGTGCCGAGATTGGTGCGCAGGTGCAGCATCGCCGATGGCCCTTTGCCGACAATAGTGTTGTCGAATTGATTGCTCACCGTACCCAGGTGAGTTTGTGCGTCCAGGGCGAAAGCGGCGCTGGCGGGCAAGGATATGTCGATGGTCCTTGCAACTCTCTCTTATTGTAGTTACGAGTACCTCCTCATTTTGTTGTTTAATACATGCAGTGTACAGAAAGGACGACAATATTGAAACTGCTTACAACCGCCGACGAGGCGACAATCATAGAGGTACTCGGTCAGGAGTTTCCCGATCTGACGGTGCGGAGCGTTCACTTCCTCCATAAATTTGAAGATCGCTGTACCATTGAGGTTAACGAGCAGCTTATGTTCAAGTTTCCTCTCTGCGAGAAGGCTCTCAAAGGGATGACGCGCGAACAGTGGGTGATGAATGCCCTGCAAGGCCGCACAAACCTGGCAATACCACGCCCCATATTCGTCGCGCCGACGGTGTATTGCTTCGGATACGAGAAGATTCCCGGCGTATTGCTCACAGACGATTACTATTGGGCATTGACGGAGCAGCAGAAACAAGCGCTCGCCGTCTCCATCGCGCGTTTTCTCTCCGCATTACATGACTCTCTACGTATAGCGGACGCCGCCGCCGCTGGCCTTGCTGCCCCGGATGATCCGCTTACCCCCGCGCAGTTGCGCCAGCGGTTGTTGCCGATCCTTGACCAGCAAGAGCAAACGCCGCTGCTGGAACGGATACTGTCGCTCTACGCGCAGCTTGACTTTTCCTCGGAGCCGCTGGTGGTCCTGCACAACGATTTGCATGGCTGGAACATCCTCTGTGATCCGGCTACCGCGCAGCTCACCGGCGTCCTCGATTTCAACGGAGCTTGCATAGGCGATGCGCACCTGGACTTCCGCTACTTTTTCTATCCAGACCCGTCTCTGCTAGAAGCCGTTCTCACTCACTACACGCGGATGAGTTCCCGCGCGCTTTCCTTCCGGCGCTGTATTCTGTACGCGGCTGCCGCCGATTTGTCCGATCTTGTTTACTGTACAGAAGAGGGTAGAGACATCTACGACGGCCCGATTTCCACCCGCGTCACGCGCCTGGAGCAGCAGTTGCGGAACTTCGAGCTACTGTAAAGGAGGATGTGAATATGCTCAAAAAAATCGATTGCGTCATGATCCGCGTGCCGGATGTACAGGCCGCCATGAGCTATTATGCCGATGTGTTTGGCTTGCAACCTGTCTGGTGGAGCGAACAGGCGGCTGGCCTGGTTTTCCCGGAATCCGACGCGGAGATCGTGGTTCATTGCCAGCTGGATATCCTGTCGAATGTGGAGGTTCACTAATCCCTTTCCAGGATGGGAAACCCATGATTTTATGATTGAGGAGTACACACATGACCACGCCAATACGCGTCCTGGCCGTTGATGTCGGGACGGGGACGCAAGATATATTACTGTTCGAGAGCGGCAAAACCATCGAGAACTGCTTTCGGATGGTCATGCCGTCGCCCACGATGATCGTCGCCGAACGCATCAAGCGGGCCACGGAGCGCGGGTTGCCGATTGTGCTGACGGGCGTCACGATGGGCGGCGGGCCGTCGCACTGGGCCGCGCGCGATCATGCCCTGGCGGGCTATCCTGTCGCCGTCACGCCCGACGCTGCGCGTACATTTGACGACGATCTGAACGCTGTGGCGCAGATGGGCTTCGAGATCATCGACGAAGCTGAGGCGGCGCGGCGCGCGGAACTGCCCGCTGTGGTGCATGTCGAACTGCAAGACTTCGACGCCAGGGCCATCATCACCGCGCTGCAAGCCTTTGACATCGATCCGCGCGTCGATGCGCTGGCTGTTGCTGCCTTCGATCATGGCGCGGCCCCGCCCGGCGTTAGTGACCGTCGTTTCCGCTTCGACTTCATCGCCGAGACCGTTCACCGCGACCCGACGCCCAGCGCCTTCGCCTATCTCGCCCAGGATACACCCGGCGATCTGACGCGCTTGCTCGCTATCGCGCAGAGCGCCGCACGCTACAAAAAATTGAGCGGTTCAGCCCCAGATATTCCATTGCTGTTGATGGATACCGGTTCGGCGGCGGCGCTCGGCTCGCTGGAGGATGCCCTGGTTCGCCGGCAGCAGGAATGCATCCTGTGCAATATCGGCAACTTCCACACGCTGGCCTTTCACTTGCTGCATGGCAAGATTGCGGGCATTTTTGAGCATCACACCGGAGAGATCAGCCGCGAACAGCTCGAGGATATGCTGCTGAAGCTGGCAGATGGCACGCTGACGAACGAAGAAGTGTTCAATACGAGCGGTCACGGCGCGCTGAACCTCGATCGTTCCGTCAGTGGCTCTCGTGACGGTCACTTCCCGTTCCTGTCCGTCACCGGCCCGCGGCGCGAACTGTTGCGCGGCTCGCGTCTCCAGCCCTACGAGGCCACACCGCACGGCGACATGATGATCGCGGGCTGTTTTGGCCTGCTGCGCTCCCTGGCCGATCGCGATCCGGTTCTGGCCGCGCAGATCGAACCGGCGTTGTTGTGATTATCTACGCCACATACCTGCTTCTCACTTGAGGTGGCGGAACAGGATGCCCCAATTCATGGGCGACCATTATCCAGCTATCGATGGCGTCCTGAGCCTGTTGTATGGCTTCTTCGTAGGTTTTACCGTGCGTTCTGCATCCAGGAAGCTCTGGGACTGAGACGACGTAGATTTCGTCGTCTTCATCCCACTGGATATTTATGGAATAGTGCGTATTTACCATTTTTCTTGCATCTCGCGCAGCTTCTTCAAAATATTTTTGACGTCGCGCCGTTGATATTATATTTATATCCAAATTTGAGCAAGAGTTCAAGTACCCAAAAACCGCGTCATATCGCCCAAAATCCGTGCGATATCGATCATCAGGCGATAGCGATGAAGGGTGTGAGATGCTGCTACCTCGTTTGTATGAAGCGCCGTGGGACGGGGCCGCAATGAATTGTGTCCACACGAAGGCGCGTTGCTTATGAAACTATCTCTTAGTCCTACCGTGTCCTTTTTGACTTGATAGATCGAGCAAAGATATGCCATAATTCGATGGGTAGAAAACTATACCTATTCCCTGCAATAAGGCCGTTCTGGCTCTATATATGCCAAAAACTACGATAGGGAGCGCGCGAATGAAATTGTGGCGCTACGGACGGCCACTACACAAATTTTATTAGATCGTGTACAATGACATCGTCTGCAATCATACCCGACATTTAGGGACGAAGAGGGAACAAGCGATGAGACAGGGAAACGGCGCGGAATTATTAGGATCGACCGATCCTCGCAGCGGCAGCATTGGCATCATTGACGTAGCGCCCACGGACGATAGGGAGGGCGTCGTAGCCGCCATTCTGACGCAGGACAAGTTGGGACGCAAGCAGATACTGGTCGATTTGCCTGCCGACAATAAAGCCTTCCAGCGGCCAATTGATTTTGACGGCCTAAAGAATATGCGGCGCAAGCTCCAGGCGCAGTTGATTATCGTGGCTCCCGGCGGCTCCGCCCCGGCGGAGTTCGCGCGCCAGCGCCGCTTCCCAGTTTACTCCTCGAAGGACAACTTTGCGCGCTCGCTTGGCGCTGAGCCGTTGCACGCGGGCCAGCAGCAGCGCCGCAACTGGCCTTTCGGCGCGGGCAGGCCGAGGCTGGAGCCCACGGGCAATGGCACTGCCACGTCACCGCCCATCGTACCCGCCGTTCCCATGCCGCTGCCGGCTGATGTCGTTGAGCCGCCGTCTCCCGCGCCTGCCTCCGCGAACGCGCCTATCGAGCAGGAAGAGACGCACCCGCTTCCGCCAGAGCAGTCGGCGGAAGAGGACGAGGCCACGGCCATGCCCGCTCCCATTCCATTCCCGTTGCCGCCTTATCCGGCCCCCGCGCGCCCGTATAACCCACCCTCCGAATCCGCTAACGGTGAAGCGCACAACGCGCCCGCCAACGCCGCACACGCGAGCGGTTTCACACCTGTTCCCATCGTGGCTCCCATCCCGACAGTACAGCCGCACTCGCCCGGTCTCAACTCGCCGCCGCGGCGCAGCTCCGGCAAGATCGTCGCGCTCGGCACAGCAGGCGCGGCGGCGGGCGGAGTGATAGCCGCGCGAGCCTCCGCTGGCGGTTCGCCGCCCTCAACCGCGCCTGCATACAGCGGCGGGCCTCCTGCCAGGCCACCCCGCCGCCGTGGGCGGGTGTTATTGCTGGCGCTCATCGCCTTGCTGCTATTGTCGCTGCTGGTGTGCGGCGGCCTCGCCGCTGCCGCGCCCGGAACTTTCAGCTCGCTCACGGGTGCGGTCTCGCACGTTATTCCCGGCGCGACCGGCGCGACCGTCACTATCACGCCGAAGAGCCAGTTGCTCACCGCGAGCTTCGCCCTTCAGGCCGTCACCAGTTCACCCAGCAGCGCCAACCGCCAGGTGCAGGCCACCCAGTTGACCTACACCACGCCTCCAGCGACGAAGACCGTCAATGCTACTGGCAAGAGACAAACGCCTGCTACGAACGCGACGGGATCGCTGACGTTTTACAATGGTACCAGTAGTGTGCAAGTTGTGAATAATGATACAGTGTTTAATCTCTCTAATGGAGTGCAGATCGAGAATACCGTTCGAGTGGTTATTCCTGCTGGTAATCCGCCGGTAGAGGGTTCGACAACGGTGCCAGCCAGAGCCATCACCTCCGGATCGCAAGGGAATATACCAGCCTATACACTTAGGGCGGTTGGGTGTTGTGGAGCCGGTATTGTGGTCTCCAACACCTCCGCTTTTCATGGTGGGCAAGACCCGCAAAACTACACATTTGTGCAGCAGAGCGATGTGAACAATGCCGCCTCGGCACTGGAGCCGCAATTGAGGACGCAGGCCATGTCCGGGCTGGCTGGTCAGAGGAAAGCAGGCGAGCCGTTTGTCGCTCAGCCCGCGTGCAGTACGAAGTCATCGGCTAATCCCGCGGCGGGCGCGAAAGCCAGCAGCACGACCGTCACCGCCACGGCAACCTGCACTGGCGAAGTCTACGACCTGGCCGGGGCGAACAAGCTCGCGGCGAATCTGCT
>Ga0207416_1004295_pt1 | contig 12564 bp, 6 predicted proteins | sample PaiPotPPM11metaG_FD_184107 | JGI IMG/M metagenome (GOLD analysis project Ga0207416, IMG submission 184107) | Iron sulfur acid spring bacterial and archeal communities from Banff, Canada, to study Microbial Dark Matter (Phase II) - Paint Pots PPM... ...
CCTCCCTGCTTTCCCGACCTCCCACCCCCGACTCGGATACTCTAAGCACGCACCCTATGCGCTCTCTCCGCCTTGCCCTATTCCTGTGTCCCGGGTTGCTGCTCGTGGCGGTGGCCGCCCCCTCGCCTTACGCCCGGCTCTATCGCGATCTCACCGCTGTACGGCAATACCCCGAGGTGTCCATTGCTCCGGACGGTAAGACCGTTGCTTGGGTCGAGACGTTGACTGACAAGAATGGCGAACCCTCGAACCGCTCGGCCATCCTTCTTCGCGATGCTGCAGGCACCGAACCCGCGCGGCACTTGAGCGCCGCTGCGTCGGGCGCCACGGCCGAGGAACATGATCTGGCTTGGTCGCCTGACAGTCGGCAGGTGGCCTTTCTCTCCGACGCCGCTCATCCCGGGCAACTCGACCTCTACGTCGCGCCCGCCGCGGGTGGAGCGGCTCGCCAACTGACCCACCTCACCGGCTCCCTTTCCGATCCGCAGTGGTCGCCCGATGGCCGCCGATTGGCACTGCTCTACATCGCCAATGCCCCGCGCGCCGCCGGCCCGCTGGCCGCCATGACCCCCGACAGCGGCGTGGTCGAGGACCACTTCTTCGAACAGCGCCTGACCACCGTGGACCTCGCCACCGGCCAGGTGCGCGAGGTGTCGCCGGCCGATCTCTACGTCTACGAGTACGACTGGTCGCCCGACGCCACGCAGTTCGCGGCCTCGGCCGCTCACGGCTCGGGTGACAACAACTGGTGGGTGGCGAAGCTTTATACCGTCAACGCGCAATCCGGCGCCACGCGCGTCATCCACCAGCCGAGCTTACAGATGGCGGTGCCGCGCTGGTCCCCCGATGGGCGGAGCATCGCCTACATCGGCGGCATCATGAGCGACGAGGGCTCGACCGGCGGCGACGTCTACCTCGTTCCGGCCGCGGGCGGCGCGGCACGCGATCTGACCCCGCACTGGAAGGGCACGGCGACCTGGCTGACCTGGATGCAGGACGGTCGCCTGCTGCTCGGCGAGGATGTGGACGGCTCCGCCGCCGCGGGAACACTCGACCCCGGCAGCGGCCTCCTCTCCCCGTTATGGAACGGCGCGGAGGTGATCTCGGCGGGCCAGGGCATCAGCCTGGCCTATGCCGCCCAGTCAGCCAACCTGACCAGCGCCGTCATCCGCAGCTCGTTTGCGTCGCCGCCCGAGGTCTGGGCCGGTCCGGTGGGCGCCTGGCGCCAACTGACCGACGCCAACGCCGGGCGCCATCCCAGCTGGGGCAAGTTCGAGCGCCTGCACTGGATGAATGACGGGCAAACCGTTCAAGGCTGGTTGCTCTATCCGCGCGACTACGACCCCGGCCGGAGATATCCCATGGTGGTCTCCGTGCACGGCGGACCGTCGGCGGCCAACCTGCCCGGCTGGCCGGGCGCATTCTTCAACTCCTCGTCGCTCTCCACCGCCGGGTTCTTCGTCCTCTACCCCAACCCGCGCGGCAGCTACGGGCAGGGCGAGGCGTTTACCGCCGCCAACGTCAAGGACTTCGGCTACGGCGACTTCCGCGACATCCTGGCCGGCGTGGACGCCGTCACCGCCAAGCTGCCGGTCGATCCCCAGCGCATCGGCATCATGGGATGGAGCTACGGCGGATACATGACCATGTGGGCGGTCACGCAGACCACGCGGTTTAAGGCGGCGGTGGCCGGCGCCGGGCTCTCCGATTGGTTGAGCTACTACGGCGAGAACGACATCGACCAGTGGATGATCCCCTTCTTCGGCGCCTCGGTCTACGACGACCCGGCGGTCTACGCCCGCAGCTCCCCGATCACATTTATCAAAAACGTCCACACGCCGACGCTCATCCTGGGCGGCGATCGCGACGGCGAGGTCCCCATCCCGCAGTCCTACGAGTTCTGGCACGCGTTGAAGTCCCTCGGGGTAAAGACGCAGTTCGTGGTGTATCCCAACGAGGGCCACCGCATCGGCCAGCCTGCCCACCGCCGCGACATCATCGAGCGCACGGTGGCCTGGTTTGAGGAAAATCTGAAATAAGATTTTAAATGGTGGTTGTGGGTTGTTCGCAGGAGGGACGGCGTAACGCAATGGAGATCGAGATCACGCCCGGCGAGCTGGTGGCGCGGCTGGCGGCGCAGGACAAGATCCGCCTGATCGATGTCCGCGAGCCGTGGGAGCACGAGCTGGTGCACATCGCCGGCGATGAACTCATCCCGATGCACGACATCCCGCTGCAGTTTCCCGAGCTGTTCAAGGACGAGGTCTCGGAAGTGGTGTGCTACTGCCACTCCGGCCGCCGCAGTTTTAGCGTGGCGGAGTGGCTGCGCCGCCAAGGCATGGAGAACGCCCGTTCGCTGGCGGGCGGCGTCGACCGCTGGGCCCTCGAGATCGATCCCACGCTGCCGCGCTACTGAACGGTTGTCGGTTGTCGGAGAAGACGTTGTTGTTCGGATGCGGCAAGCTGCCAGGCCCCATTCTGCGAGGCACGCCGTACGCACCCCCCTTTTTAATGGGGTCGCAGCCGCAAAACAACCGGTACATAATCAGGCCGAGCCCTACCGCCGACCCCTACCGTCAAAACCGAATTCGTCGCCTTCAGGAAAGCCGCCTGAAATGCCCCCACTTGTCGAATTCTCGTTCAGAACCGAAAAAAGAGGAATCTGCCGATTGGCAAACTCCTCGTACTTTAAGCGGACTCAAACATCTTGCGCGCCTGCTCGCACTTTTGAAGCTATTTCCACAGGTTCTCTAACCCCGGCTCCCGCGCCGCGATATCGTCGCGGCGCGGATCCGGTGGGCTATTGGCTCAGTAGGTAGCACAGGTCACGACGTTGTTCGCCGAGTTGTAGGTCAAGGTGGGGTCTGTCACGTTTGTAACGCAGAATGTGCCCTTAAGATTCGAATTGCAGCCGCCCGAATACAACGTCACGCTCCCGTTGCTGTCAGTGGTGCCTGAGGCAATCGCACCATTGCTCGAGAAGTTCCCGGTAACGGTGGCGCCGGCGACAGGGTTGCCGCAAAAGTCCTTGATCACGACGGTGGCCACGCCTTGGGCGCAGCTCTTGGCGGAGGGGTAAGCGTTGATCGAATCAACGTGCATGGTCGCGGTGCTGCACGTTGTCGTCGTCGTCGGAGGCAGGGCGCTGGGATCGCCATAGACGAAGATGCCGTCCCCGTTGGTGCCGATCATCACCCTACCGTAAACAGAGAGGTCCGCGGCCATCGTGTTGGCCTCATCCCCCATTTTATACGCCGTCGTATCAATCTCTGTCCACGTACTGCCGGCATCGTCCGAACGGAAAACGCCGTCGGCGATATTGCCCACCTTTCCCATCACGTAGACCGCCGGCGTGGTTGTAGCAGCCATTCCGACCGACATCAATTCCGCGTCCTGAACGTTGGCAATCTGCGTAAACGAGGCCCCGGAATCAGTCGAGTGGAACAGCCCAGAACCCTGCAGCGACACCCAGATATCGCCTTCAATACCAGGGCTGGTAGCGACTTGCAGCAACGACGTACTGGAAATGGACGGCAACGTCGCGCCTATCGCGAACGTGGCCCCGCCATCGGTGCTGACGTACATCTTGCCGGCATTGTAAACATAGAATTTATTCCCGTTTACTTTGTCTGCCGCCAATGGTTCCGGGTAGCTCCCATCAAATATATTAGTTCCAGGAACAACGCTTACAGGAAGGCTGGTGATTTTGGTCCACGAACTCCCGAGGTCGGTTGAAAGATACGTATAACCGCCCTGGGTGGCCCAAACGATGGCCTGGCTGTTAGCCGACACGGCAACCCGTCCCCCGGACTCTCCAGTTGGATAATTGCTGAAGATGGTATAACCTTGGCCCCCGTTGGTTGAGTAACCGGCATAGGCTGAACCGTTCCATCCATGACGGCCCACGCGGACGATGAAATTCGGATTGGTTTCCTCCACGGCGACGCCGGTCATGTTTCCATTTTGGTTTCTACTGTTGACATACGGAAAAAACTGCGTCATCGAGACGGTCGGCGAAGAAGTAAGCAACTTGTGATCGAAACCGCCAAGGTCGGCCCCGCTGGACAATAACATATTCGGCCTGTCCGTGGGAGGGCACATCAGCGTTCCGGTCGTGACAAATTCCTCCTCCCCGATGACCTGGGCTTTCCATGCGACCGTACTTGCCCAGATATTGGTCGTTTGCCAAATATTGAATATATCGGAAAACCAAACGTGGCCGGTATTGAATGGGTCCCAAGCGAAATCGGTGATGCCTTTTGCGTAATGGTCGCCTGTGACATACGGAACTTCGGTCACGTCGTAGCTACTTGGAAATTGCGTCCAGCTGGCGCCGCCATTGTTGCTCAGGTATGTCGGGCTGTCCCACGAGGAAACACTTGCGACCACGTTATTGCTATTGTTTGGGTCCACGGATATTCCATGATATGCACCACTTATCGGTGAGACACTTGACCAGGAAGTTCCGTTCCACTTTAATACCCCGGCCGTAGTGGCTACATACATTGTCCCGTCGTTGTTGATGGTTGCCCGCCTTGCATCCACAGTGCTGCTGCCCGTCAGAGCGAAGGTGCTGCCTCCGTCAGTGCTGAGGTAGACACCAGCGCTGGTACCGATGAAGATGTTTTTGGTGACGCCGTTCACGGTTCCGTGGCTAACGTCAAAAGCAATGAACCGTCCGTTGAGATTGTTGATCTGCGTCCAGGAAGTGCCGTAGTTTGTGCCCCTGTAGGTACCATTAGCATAGCTAGTAACATACACCACGGCGCTGTTTTGCGGATCAACGCCAAGACGGTCACCCCCGTCTTTGTCTGAGCCGTTGGCGGAAACCCAAAGCGGCAGTCCGGCATCCGTCCAGGTATTCCCGCGGTCGGTTGATTTGATTACTTTTCCCTCTGGAGCCCAAGAGTAAGTATAATTTGCATATTTGCCGACGGTGGCATACAAGATGTTTCCCGTGGCATCGTTGGGATCGACCGCGATATTCCCACACGCGCTATTGTTCCATTGGCTGGGAGGCACCCAGTTCATCAGGCCTTCCCAAGCCCCTGTAGTGGCGTTCCATCGGTAGCAGTTTCCCACGTCGGTGGTGGCAAAGAACAAGTTTGGGACGAGGGGATGCGCTTTGATGCTGGTGACGTTACCTGTCCCCCCTATCCGGACATTTGTCCACGTGGAAGCAGCGCGTGCGGTTGTGACGAGGCTTGTGCTGAGAAGCACGAAACTCACCACGAGATTTCGGACTATGCTCTGGGTTCTCATAAACTTCGGTAAACACATTTGGGCTCAAGGGATGCCCGGTTGCGGTGGTTGAAAGAAGGGCAATGGGAGAGCTTCCGTGGAGATCGAAGGGCGACACGGCGTGCCCCCTTGCCGCGAGGTTGCGGGTTAGCCCTCACTCCCGGCCTGCCGGCGCAGAGGGGAGGTAAGGGCGGATCATGCTCGGTTTGGTGGGTATCGAACCGTCCGAGTATAGGTAGAAACTGAACCTGTCGCAGCAGTAGCGAGCGCTGAGCGGCCGCAGGCCGACCGCCTGCCGCTGCTATTGTCAACACCGACGTTCGGAGTCCCCAAAACGCCGATTTAGAGAGTCCCCTTTGGGTTGTTTTTTTGGCTGGTCCGAGACATCCGCCGTGGGCGCAAACACTGGAGCCAACAAGGTCGCGCAGGTTTGTCAGGCGACCCGTTCGGATTGTTCTGGGCAACTGCATCTGGTTCTGTCCCCGAGTGTCGTCATGGCTAAGGGCCACACCAGCCCCGGGGGCCATATGAATAGACCGGGCAGAATGCGCGCACAAGGTAAAATATGGTAAAAGGTTGTAGTGGACTGTCCTGCCAAGCCGACTTCGAAGTTGGTTCCAAGGTGCGCGTCCGACTGGTTGCCTTGGCAATTCGGTAGATTATCCCCAAGAAGGCTTTGATCGAAGTTGGCGCTGCTGACGGAAACCTAGAACTGACGTTAACGCTTTGAAGCGTTACATCTCTGGGCGCGCCCGGCCTCTGAGGAGCCAATGTAAACGGTTGTGTCCTGGGGGGATCAAGTGAGCTGGCCATGTGCGGCACCTGACCACGCACCCATGTGTAGGTGAGGCTGCGTAGTCCCCGAACTCCTTCCGTAAACGGCAAAGGGCACGATTCGCTATCGGTCGCGACCGAACTGGAGGAGTGGGAACGTTGGGCCGTCGCCTTCGCTGGATCGCGGCCACGCACGCCAAGCCTACCAGCTGATTGCCTGTCCTAGCCTCTCGAAGGAGTGCCCTGGACGGGCGCACCACGCGGCATGCCGGTTACCCTGCCAGCTTGAGCAAACGCTGGCTTCTAGTGGAGAAATCCTTCGGCTGGCTCAAGACCACCGGCGGCCTGCGCAAGGTCAAACTACGCGGGCTGGACAACGTGAACTGGTTATTCCTCTTCGGCTGCGCCGCCTACAACCTGATGCGCATTCCAAAGTTGCGGGAAAAGTATGCCTGAGCCACCCCAAACCGGTCTGAATATCGCCGCCGGGCTCAAAATCGCGACGCCTTACCCCACCTTCGCAGGCCAAATCCAACCTTCATAAACCCATAAAAGGCACCATGTCCGTCCTCGATTCAGGTTTTTCAACGAACTCCTCTAGATGCCCCTCCGTTCCGCTCTACGGAACACCGGCGTCGCTCCGTGGCCCACGAACGGACAGCCACTACGTGAGGTGTGACGAAGTCAGACGAGCACAGTGGGGCCAATGCAAGTTGTTAAACGCAGGAGGCACTGTTAAAATCGACAATGCATGTTCACGTCTGCCGGCCGTCGGGATCGCCCAACGCACACCGAGGAAATCGAGGAACTGGAAGCCATCTTGAGGTCCTCTGGCTTTTCTCGGTCGAACAACCTGACCAGCTTTCTACAATTCATCTGTGAGTGCTACTTTGAGGGGAGAACCGACGACATTTGTGAGTTGAATATTGCGACCCGAGCGCTCGCACGTCGGGAAATCGGCTTCGATCCTCAGAGAGACCCGATTGTGCGCGTCACGGCTCGATTGTTAAGGAAGCGCCTGCAGAAATACTATGCCCGTGAAGGTGCGAGCCACTCCGTACGACTTGAACTTCCGAGCGGTCACTACGTCCCACACTTTGTACGGCAGCGACCAGGCTCACTACAGGAAGCGGACGTTCCCGAAGTGCCCGAGCAGTTGGACGGTGCTGAGGGTTTCGTATCAGCCCCGGTCGTGTCGGACGAGACCGGAGGCACGCGGGATTCAAGCGCCAGCTCTAGCCCTGCCCCCTGCTTAGTTCCCGGCGAGATGCCAAGTGCCCGCGACAATACGAACAGCCGAGAAAGGCCAGCGCATGGTCGCCTTGTCTGGCTGGCGCTCTCGGTTGCGTTCGGCATTGCCACGTTCGTGGGCAGCTTGTTTCTCGGCAGTCGGCAACGACGTAACGCGTCTGCGGGGTCCATTCGCGTGCCGCCACGCACGCTCGGGGAACCTAATGCATTGATGGTCCCTACGGGTAAAGCAATCCGTGGACTCCTTTACGGCGGCCCTGCATATATCGATCACGCTGGACGGCGTTGGACGTCAATTGCTCATTGGTGCTCCGGGGGGACGTCCTTCTCACGTCCGAGCGATAACATGCTCGGAACCCAAGACCCTACTCTTTTTACAACCGGGCGAGAGGGAGTTTTCCACTGCCGCATTCCGGAAAGCCCTGGCACCTACGAGGTACACCTGTTTTTCGCTGAAACCAAGAAACGGAGAGAGACAGAAGGGATCTTCCGCTACAGATTAAACTGGCTCGAAGAGTCTATCGATGTCGTGGATCTCGCGAAGGGACCAGACCGAGCGACCAGGCTAGTCTATACAGACATCCACCCGTCGTCGGACGGGACCATTCACTTGGATGTGGATGACAAGTTCGGTTCCATTAACTCCGTTGAGATTTTGCCCGGGATATCCGGTCACATCATGCGACCTATTCGCTATGTTGCCGCCTCCAGCCCCTATACCGACCATCTCGGCCACCGATGGTTGCCGGACCAATACGCTTTCGGCGGAACGCTGGCAAAAGTGTCTTACCTCCCGGCGGGAACGCCCGACCCCGGACTGTTCGCGTCGCAGCGCTTTGGTCATTTCTCTTACAATATTCCAGTCGCAGCGGTGAGCCGCACCTATACACTGCGGCTTTATTTCTCGGAAAGTTGGTTTGGTCCTCATCGGTGGATAACGGGTGGGATCGGAAGCAGGGTCTTCGACGTTTATTGCAATGGCCATACGCTTCTTCACAATTTCGATATCATAAGGGAGTCCAAACTTGGGCATGAGGTCGTTGTCGAGGAGTTTCATGGCATAAGGCCAAGCCCTAAAAACGAAATTGAACTCTCGTTCGAGGCGTCGCAAAACTACGCGCTTGTTAATGCCATAGAAGTGGACCCGGAACTGGGCGAGTTCGTCCCAAAATAGAGCCGGCCCGAAAAATGGGCCTTTTCCTTCTCAAATGATCGCGGTAGGGACACGGGTTACCCTGTGCCCCCCCGCCACGGTTGAGGGAGCTAGCGTGGTCCGCCCGTCGGCGCCTAGGCGCCGCCTGCTTCAGACTGCGCTCCGGTCCCCGTTCCGGGGGCCGTGGTCCGTTCCCAGTTACGCGACATAGCTGTAGAGGTTGAGGCTTTGCGGATCGTCGAGTTTGACATATGGAACGGGTACGGCTTTGGCACTCCAGTCCGGTGTCATAAAGCGGCCCATGCTGGACGAATTGTAGCGGGCGCCGAAGTAGTCGAGGTTGGTCTCGGGGTCGCGCGGTTTACCGGTGAAGTGCAGCGGGCTGACGTCCGGGCCACTGCAGCTCAGGCCGTCGCCGAAGGGCAGGCTGTAGCAGGTCTCCACCACCGCCCCGCTCACGCTGGTGCGGGCGCGTTCGTTGCCCAGCCAATCGGTGTGCGCGAAGGTGGTGGTGCCGTTGGCGTAGGTCGCCACGTGCCGGCCGCCGGCGTAGACCTCGCCGCGCGTCAGGTTCTGGCTGGTATCCACCTCGCTCAACACCCGTCCCGACACCTCCGTAATATACTCCCGCGCCACCCCGCCGCTCGTCGTCTGCGCCCGCCGCCCCTGGGCGTCGTCAACGTAGGTCGTCGCCCCGCCGTCTTCTCCGACAACCGATCACCGACAACTGACAACCGTTCAGCGCAGCGCCAGCACGTGGCCGTCCATGTTGGCCGGGGGCGGCAGGCCGAGCAGGCGCAGCACGGTGGGGGCGAGGTCGAGGATGTTGGGCGCGCCGGTCAGCTTGCGGTTGGAGAAGAAGATGCCCTTGGTATCGCGCTCGTCCGAGGAGCAGTGATCGCCGCTCCACTTCTTGAGGTTGAGCGTCACCACGCCGGCGGGAATGCCGCCCAGCGCCGTCTGCCACGAGGTGCGGTACCCGTCGCGGAAGGCCAACTGCAGGTCGCCGGCCTCGGCCACGTGGGGTCCGGAGTAGATCTCGGCCGGCAGGCTGACCGCCTCGACGGGCTGCGCGTTGTTGTCGGGGTCGCGATAGGCCAGCAACTTGGCGCGGATCTCGGCGGTGAGCTGGTGCGCCTCCGCGCCCGGGTGGACGATGCCCTGCCCTTCGCGCCCCTGCAGGTTGAGATAGATCTGCCCCAGCCCGAGCGCGTAGGCGCGCGTGTGGCTCCAGTCCACGTTGCCGAAGAAGCTGCCCTGGTTCTGCAGACGCTGCAGGTCGCGCAGCTTGCGGATCGGTTCCGCGCCGGCCGCGTCGCGCACCGTCATGTAGCCGTTCTCCACCAGCCAGGTGTTGGTGTTGAATCCCCGCCGCCAGGTATGGAAGCCGTGGTCGGAGACCACCAGCAGCGTATCGCCCGGCTTCAGCCGCGCCTCCACCTCGCCGATGACGCGGTCCATGTGCTGGTAGACGTCGTGGATGGCGTTGCCGTACTTGGCCGCCAGCACCGGGTCGTAGCGCGGGTGCTGCGGGTCCAGCAGGCGGTAGAACATGTGCGAGACGCTGTCGGTCTCGGTGAACACCGAGACGGTCAGCGCCGGCGCGTCGTGGTCCAGCACGTCGAGCGTCATGCGCTCCGCCGTGTCCATGTTGTTCTGCAGGTCGGAGAGGAAGACGCCCTCGTCGATGCGTTCCTCGTTCAAGGCCCAGGTGTCGTTCCACCAGCCCAGCGTCTTGTGCAGTCCGTCGCGCTGCGCCAGGCGGCGGGAGAAATCGGGAGGCGAACTGACCGGGACGTCGGGCCGTTCCGGGTCGAAGTTCAGCGGCGCGAGGTAGAGCTTCATCTCCGGCGCGATGCTCGCGACGTAGAAGCGGCTGACCCCGTGCAGCGTCACGAAGGGCGAGATGCGGAAGGCGATCGGGAACCAGGTGCTCCACTGCCCGGCGGCCAGCGTCTGGGTGCGGCCGTCCAGGGTAATGGACAGGGCGGCGCCGTCGGGGCTGGCGGCGAGGTGCAGGGGCACCGCGACGTGCCGGCTCAAGGGCGGATCGCTGGTCGGGTCGGGCGGCCCCTCGATGGCGGTGTTCACCACCCCGGCCTCCGGTTCGATGCGTACCAGCTTGCCGCCGAACTCGGTGTCGCCCACCTCGTCCGCCGAGAGCGCCGAGGAAAAGAAGAAGAACGTGCCCCAAGTCCCGCGCAGGTCCGGCACCCCCAGCCCGGCCAGCAGCTCGCCGTTGCCGATCGGGCGGGCGGGAAAGGCCAGCGGCATGCGCAGCACCGCGGTCCGCACCCCGGCGCGGCCCGCCAGACCGTAGAACGTCGCCCCGTCGCGGTTGTTGATCAACACCGGACGGCGCACCGGAAAGCCCAAGACGAACTTGCCCGGCACCCGACTCACCAGCGCGATGTCGGGCATGTAGGTCTTGGGATCGCGCTTCAGGAAGTCGTAAATCCCGGTTTTGCCGGGGTTGGTTCCGGTGGCGAAAGCCGCCCAGGCCACCGGCGACTCCGGCGGGTTGGTCGTGTCAAGGCTGGTGACCGTACCGGACGCCTGCAGGGCCCGGATGTGCGGCAGATCCTGGATCCAACGCGCCACCAGCCCGGGATCGACGCCGTCAAAGCCCAGTACCACCACGTGGTGCGGGGGCGTCAAGGTCCGCACCGAATGGCAGCCGAGAAACGGGAGCGCCAGCGCCACCACGGCGCCAACCGTCAAGCGGGAAAGGGAGAAGTACATCAGCCTGACAATGCGGCGACATCGCAACGCGAGATGAGTGAGTCTAGCAGGGACCCTGATGACACAGGAAGACAGTGGACGATAGGCGGCTCACACCCTCTCAGCGCAGCACCGCGGTCATGGCGGCGCTGAACTGGTCAATGTCGTCCAGGGTGGAGTAGACGTTGGGGCTGATGCGCAGGCCGGTGATGCCGTTATAGACGATCGGCGTGACAAACACGCGATGCTTTTTCAGCAACACGTCCGCGAGCGGGTAGGGATCGCGCCCCTCGACGTGCACCAGACCGATGGCGCAGGACTGTGCCGGGTCGGTCAGCAGTTTCGCCCCCGGCCACTGCCCGACGTGGTCGCTCCACCGCTGCTTCAGGAAACGCAGTCGCGCCGCCTTGCGCTCGAAACCGAGGTTCTCGTAAAAGGTCAGGGCATCGGCGATGGCGTTGTGGGGGGCGGCGGGATGCGTGCCGATCTCCTCGAACTTGCGGATATTCGCATCCATCCCTGGCGGCGCCGGCATCAGCGGCCAGTGGCCGGCGATGCGCTCGCGCCGCACGTACAGCACTCCGGTCCCGATCGGGGCGGAAAGCCACTTGTGCAGGCTGGCGCCGTAGTAATCGCAGTCCAACTCGCCGATGGTGAAGGGGAAATGCGCGATGGCATGGGCGCCGTCCACGATGCTGACCAGGCCGCGCGCCCGCGCCAGCGCACAGATCTGCCGCACCGGCAGGATCTGGCCGGAAACGAAGGTGACGTGCGACATGTGCAGCACACGGGTGCGCGGCGTGATCGCGTGGGCGTAGAGATCGACCATCTGCTGCGGGTCGGTGACCGGCAGCCCGTAGGGAAGCTGGCGCAGCACGATGCCCTCGCGTCGCACCCGGGTCTGCCAGGCGGTGATCATGCGCGGGTAGTCGTGCGTGGTGCAGAGCACCTCATCGCCCGGCTTGAGATCCAGACCCAACTGCGCAATCTCCAGTGACTCGCTGGCGTTGCGCGTCAACGCCACCGCTTCCGGATCCACCGCCCAGGTGGCGGCCATGCGCTTGCGCACCTCCTCCACCCGTGGCTCGAGCTCGTTCCACATGTGAAACGCGGGCGCCAGGTTGGTGAGGCGCTCGTCGCGCTGCATGGCGTCGAGCACGGCGCGCGGCGCGGGCGCCACGCCGCCGTTGTTGAGGTTGATGATCTCGGGATCGCGGTCATAGGCCTGCTGCACCTGCTGCCAGAAGGCCTCGTCGCCGGTCACGGCGGCGTTCGGCACCGCCGCATAACTGCGCGCCAGCGCGGCCGAGAGCACGACGGCGTTCGCCGCCAACAGGAAATGGCGGCGCGGAAGCGGGCCGGAGTGAGAGGGCATCGCCGCAAGTCTACCGCGGTGGGGGGCGAAAACAGGGAGGGGGGAGGAG
>Ga0207416_1004298_pt1 | contig 12556 bp, 15 predicted proteins | sample PaiPotPPM11metaG_FD_184107 | JGI IMG/M metagenome (GOLD analysis project Ga0207416, IMG submission 184107) | Iron sulfur acid spring bacterial and archeal communities from Banff, Canada, to study Microbial Dark Matter (Phase II) - Paint Pots PPM... ...
GCAGCGTCAACGATTCAAGGCGGTCCTTGCCGTTGACACCATCTACGACCGTGCTGGTGACAAAGTCGATTTTGGGATTGTTCCTGGCGCGATCAACCAGCACTTTTTGCGCGCGATACTCATCACGCCGGTGGATGATGGTGACCTGGGAGGCGTATTTGGTCAGATAGAGGCCTTCGTCAAAGGCAGCATCTCCGCCACCGATCACTGCGACCGCTTTGTCCCGAAAGAAGGGACCATCGCAGACGGCGCAATATGACACTCCCCGGCCGGCCAGCTCCTTCTCTCCAGGCACGCCGAGACGGCGCGGCGCAGCACCGGTGGCAATGATCACCGCCTTTGCCTTGATAACTCCGCCCTCAGCCGTCAGCAGCCGCTTGATCTTGCCGGAAAAGTCTACTTCGGTCACGTCGTCCCCAATGCTCACGACCGCACCAAACTTTTCGGCGTGCTGCATCATCAGCATGGAGAGCTCGGGACCGGTTGTCATCTCGATTCCCGGGTAGTCCTCGACCTCGGAGGTAGTGGCAATCTGTCCACCAGGCATTTCGCGCTCCAGCACGAGCGTCGTGCGCATGGCACGCGCGGCATAGAGGGCCGCTGCCAGTCCGGCCGGGCCGCCGCCGATAATGACGATGTCCCAGATCGTATCGCCGTCGCCGTCTTCCATGATCAGAGTTTCCCCTATATTCTCCCTCAGAGCCGAGATAGGCCCCGTCAATGCTCAGAAACGGACGTCTCGCTGCCTCCGCGCCCGCCGTGATGAGCGGCGCGGATTGCCCCGTTTCACCGTCGAGAGCGTCGTATCAACGTCGTCTTCATTATCCTGCGCTAGCGGGCGAGACGCGCCTGGAAGCTGGGTGAGCAGGTTTTCGGCCGCGCTGACCTCGCAGCCAACGGCGCGACAACGTTCCCGCACCTCGACATCATTCGAGACGACCACTACCCGATGCGCGCCGGCCAGCGAACGGGCCTGGCTCACGATCACGTCGTCGGCTGTTTGACCTTGCGCCGAATAGACGAGCACGACGCGTCCCAGGCGCTCACTGTGAATATGGGGCCGCGACCCTCGTCCCCCATCAAAGACGACGGTCAGCTGATCGTTTGCCAGGCGCGGCGAGCTAGCCAGTGTTTTCACCAAAACCTCGCGTGCATGCTCCAGGCTCACTCGCTCGAAGGACTGTAGCCGCGGGTCTGCTCGGATCACGTTGTATCCGTCGACGATGATGTGTCGCACGGCACCTCGCTTTCATGTTATGACCGAGCGCTGTCGCCGCCGACCGCCACGCACGCCGAGTTGAAAGATGGCGATCAGGTGAAAGAGCACCCAATCGCCTCACTTGCTGGTGGGCGATACTGGACTTGAACCAGTGACCTCTGCGATGTCAACGCAGCGCTCTAGCCACCTGAGCTAATCGCCCTCGAGTCAGTTCTCGCGATTATACGCGGGATGAAAATGAAAGGTCAACGAGAGGAACGCAGCAGATGACGATGGAGGAACGAGGAGACGCTCCGCTAGTTGTTGACCAGGGCCGGATCGAGAGCGCGATGCGGGACATTATCGAAGCGATTCATGAAGACCCGGACCGCGAGGGGCTACAACGCACACCATCTCGTGTCGCCAGGATGTATGCCGAAGTGTTCGCTGGCCTGAGAGAGGATCCGCTTCAGCTTCTCCGTACCGGGTTCGACGAGGATCATCACGAAATGGTCATCGCGCGCGACGTTCCCTTCTACAGCATGTGCGAGCATCACTTCTTACCGTTCTTCGGGATGGCGCATATCGGTTATATCCCGCAAGGGCGCGTCGTGGGCATCAGCAAGCTGGCGCGCTTGATCGACGTGTTTGCCCGGAGGCCGCAGCTGCAGGAGCGACTGACCTCGCAAATTGCCGACGCCCTGGTAGAGGGCATCAAGCCGATGGGGGCCGGCGTGGTGGTTGAAGCGGAGCATCTATGCATCATGATGCGCGGCGTGCGGAAGCCCGGCAGCCGAATCGTTACCAGCGCGAACCGCGGCGTGTTCTTGAAGAATGCGACGACGCGTGCCGAGTTCTTGAATCTTGTGCATGGAACGAAGTGAAGATCGACGCCTTGCCGGCAGGGGGGAGCACGAGCGTGGCCGGAAGGGATCTGAGTAGGCGCAGAGTGAATCTGGAGAGGAGGCAACGAGATGGGAGACCTAGCAGTCGTAACGGGCGCGTCTTCCGGGATTGGCGAGGCATATGCCGAGGCTCTGGCCGAGCAGGGATGGGACATTGCCGTTGTCGCCCGCCGCCGCGAGAGACTCGAGGAGCTGGCGCAACGGCTGACGACCGGCGGCAACACTGCCGTACGCATATTCGAAGCGGACCTCGCGAGTCGGGACCAGCTTGATACTCAGTGTGAGGGACTGGCCGGCCTACCGGTGGGGATGTTGGTGAACAATGCCGGGCTTGGTCACTACATGCCTTTCGCCGAGCTTCCGGTGGAGAAAGCCACCGAGCTGGTCGACACCAACATCCTCGCCCCGATACGACTCACCCAGTCTGTGCTTCCGGGCATGCTGCAACGCGGGCGGGGAGCCGTGATCAATGTGGCCTCCCTGCTGGCATTCAGCGGTCCACTCGAGGGGCCGCACCTGCCTCGACGCGCCGTCTATGCCGGCAGCAAGGCATTTCTTGTGACCTTCACGCAGGTGCTCGCCAACGAGCTCAAAGGAACAGGTGTGCGCGTGCAGGTGGTCTGCCCCGGCGTCGTTCGGTCTGAGTTTCATAGCCGACAGGGCATGGACATGAGCTCGGTGCCCCGGATGGAGCCGGCTGATCTCGTCCGAGGCAGTCTGTTGGATCTGGAGCGAGGCGAAGTCCTGTCGGTGCCCGCGGTCGCCGACCTGACTGTCCAAGATCGTCTCGAGGATGCCGAGCGCGAGCTTATGGCGTCAGCCCGTACCGTTGCACTTGCAGAACGGTATCAAGAGAGGGGCTAGAAGGGCGCGAGCTATCCCCTGCCTGGAACCGTCACGTAGTCAACTCTCGCCACCGGCTGGTTCAGCCACCCTGCCACCACATGCCACTCCAGGGGAGACGAACATCCGGGTTGGAGAACCCTGCTCTGCGAGGGTGCCCAGAAGTACAGGTAGCCGAACAGGAAGGGCGGTATGCCTTGCGGGCCGGGAGGCCCTTCGTAGAATCCCGACCCACCAAACTGGATCTGCCCGTTGGCCATGCGGCATGCATACCAGCCGGCATGGTACAGATCTCCCCGCTGCTGACTGGTGGCCGGATGCAGGACTGCAGAGACAGGAGGAGAGCTGTGCACTTCTATCCACATCTGACTGTGGCTCAGATTCTTCAGGATGATCGTGACCTGTACGAGGGCATCGCGCGGATAGGCTTTCCTGGGCACGATGAGCGTCAGCTTGACCCCGTGCGACACGCCGGTAACGAGGTATTCCCCTGTCAGAGGCACGGCTGGGGGCTGGGACGCTACCGGCGGGATCGGAGCAAGCAGCAGGAGGAGTGCCCCGCGTGTCACAGCGTCACACCGGACTGTGAAGGGTGCTGGTTCAGTGCAGCGACGTGTGTCCGGTTCACGGCTTCACGTAGTCTATCGTGGCAACCGGCTGGTTCGTCCAGCCGGCGACGACGTGCCACTCGACGTGCACGTCGCAGTCCGGCGCGAAGTGATAGGAGCCGTCCCGAACCTCGACGAAGAGGCTGCCGTTGGGGCAGGCGTAGCGGTACATGCGGACGGGGTGACGGGAAACGTTTTGAAGGCGGACGGTGACCTTGGTGAGCATGTCCTGCAGGTAGACACGTTTGGACAGGATCAGGGAGAGCTTCATGCCGTGCGTTATGGTGTCGACTCGGCCGCTGATGGGTACAGGGGTGGGGGATACAGGCGTAGCCGCGGCTTGAAGGCGCTCGTGCGATGCGTTCGCGTGCTGCGGAAGCGCGACCGCGCACACAACGATCAATGCCAGCAGTGCCGTCCGTGTCAACGCTGCTTGCTCCGAGATCCTCACTCTCGACTCTTGTAACGTCGAAGCACATGAGATTGTCACGGTAATCCCCAGCGCTCACCATGATGTACTCTTTGAGCAGGTCGGCGGCGCCATGCAGCTCGTACCACCGGCGGACGCGGGGACCGGATCCTAGAATCAGGAGTTATAGAACCTATAACCGGCTGTGTCGGGGGCCAACTGCAAGGGCAATGACGAGGGACGAGCAGGATGCGACCATCTACCTCGCCATTCTCAGAGACGCAGAAAGGTGGTGGGAGGCCAGGCAATCTAGTCAGCGCAGGTCACGCTTTGAGTCGTCCTCCGTTGTAAGGGTAAGTGGTTTTTCGTATTCCCGACCCCTGTTCCAGAGAGCTACGCATCGATGAAGGCTCCCTTCGCGGCATGTGCCCTTGTCGCCGTGTCCGCCCTGAGCCTGGCGCCGGACTACTCGGCAAGCGCAGGTCAGCGCTACAGCACCACCGCATTCATTCCTTGCGATGTGTCGCTCACACTGACGCTCAAGCCGGGTCGTGAGTATCCAGCTGGTACCGTGTTGGAGCACCCCGCTCCCGACATCCCTCCGGACCCCGTCGTCATCCAGGTTCCCCTCTATCCAGGGGCCATCCCGACCACGCGGGCGTTTCCGGCCTCATTCGATTACCCAGCTCGGCTTCGCCACGGACCCGAACCTCGTGGTAGAGGTGAGCTACCAGGACGTGCCTGACGGCACCCCGTTGCTCTATGTCGCAGAGGATGTGACGCTTCCTCCCCGCCCTCCGGACTCCTACCTGCCAGGCAACATCGTACGACTCACCATGGACTACGTGGGTGACAACGAACGCCACTGGCACCTCGTCGTTCGCAATCCCGCTATGATCCATTCGTTGGTCGCGGCCATCAACGCGGTGTCGGAGATTGACGGTGGCGTTCATAGCTGTGCGCCGGTGCTCGGAGAAGCGACCATGACGTTCGCGCGGCGCGGGGGAACGTCGGTCCGGGTGAAGGCGCACTGTCATCAGGTGGTGGTCGGCACGAGCAGGCCCCTGTTCGACGATAATCTGCGCGGGGTGCGACCCACTTTTGTGAGATGAGGGCCGAGGCGGAAGGGCGCCGGTCGGGACACAAAGCGGTACCCTCGGAGGCAGCGCCGGTGCGACCGGCGTGAGCCACGTTCCGGAGGGTACCCATGGACAGAGAGCACCTGTCCGCGGTCAGTGTACAGGAACTGGGTGAGGTCTTCATGGCCACCCTGCAGGAGGCGGGGCCCGACCTCCTTGAGGCCGACTTGGAGGGCATCGAGCGCCACCTCCAACGTCTGATGCGACCGGTCATGGGGCGGGTGGTGGAGACGGTCCTGGCCGCCATCGCCGCGACCCAAGCGACGCTTCAGCCGGTCTGCTCCGACTGTGGAGACCAGCTCCGCCTGGTGGACCTCAGACGGCAGCGGCGGCTGCAAGGGCTGGTGGGAGACTACACCCTGCGCCGTGCCTACTTCGTGTGCGACGCCTGTGTGCGGCCCGTTCTCCCCAAAAGTGCACGTAAGCACGTGGAGGAAGCGGCAGAGGAGACGCCTATGAGCTGATACTCTGCTGACAACTCTTCGCTCGTCGGTGGGCGCAATACCCACCCCTCATAGTGAATGGAGGAACAGCACGACCCCCTGGGTAGCGACTGGCCATCAATCCCAGAAGCGGGGCCGAACGGGATCAGGACACCAACCACTCTGGTGCACCATCTCAAGCACAGTCGCCATGGTGAGGAGACGAATGCGCGTCCGAACTGTCGTCACGCACTACTGGCCTACGGGTGGTATCGGCCAGGCCCAAAACGGGCATGGATCAGGGCTCGAGGGTTGTAAGCGTCATCGAGCCATTCACCCCGCTTGATCCCGGCAGAGAGCGCGCACCTAAAGCGACAGAGCACGAGCGGAGGGAACGGGACAACCTCCCGCTCGCTCTCCCTGGTGGTCGATCCAAGGAGCAGGCGGCCAGGCCGGATGCGAGCGGGAGAGAAGGATCGCCTCAGAAGCCAAGGCCGGGGGTAATGCCCCGGATATGCCGACGGAGGCACGGACTGGTGGACGGAAGAGGAGTGAGTAGCATGGTAACAACGGAAGCGACGGTGAGATGACCGATCGAAGACTGGAAGGACGTTCCCTGGCGCAAGCTGGAGCGACGGGTCTTCCGCCTGCAAAAGCGCATCTACCGAGCCCAAGGTCGTGGCAACGTCAAGGCCGTCAGGAGCTTACAACGTCTACTCCTCAAATCCTGGTCAGCGCGGATGCTGGCCATCCGGCGAGTGACCCAAGATAACCAGGGCAAGCGAACGGCGGGGATCGACGGGATCAAGAACGTCGGCCCGCAGAAACGATTGGCGCTGGTCGCGACCCTGGGCCAGCCGGAGGCGATCAAAGCCCGGCCAGTGCGTCGGGTCATGATCCCCAAGCCCGGCAAGGAGGGCCAGTTCCGTCCCCTGGGGATACCGATGTGTCGTTCACACTGCACCTCCATGCAGGGAGCTTGGGGATTGTGTGGTGGATGGGGCGGAGTTCTCCTTCCTGTCTTCAGCCTAGTACTAGTTTTTGGCGCAAAATAGCCAAAAAGGGCCACCCGAGGCGTAGCATGGGGGTGTCAGACTGTCCACTCCCCGGAGGCCTACATCATGATCGTGGATCGCTATGAGCCGGTCAACCTCTTTGCCCTCATCCCTCAGCGGTACGCTGGCTTCGAGCCCGAGCTCCAGGAACTCGACCGCCTGCTGGACGATGATGAGATCTTCCAACGCGTCAGGGGCGATCTCGGCAGGCGGTATCCCCACAGCTTGACGGCTGGCCGGCATAGCACCCCGGTCGAGGTCATCCTGCGGATGCTGGTGCTTAAGCGCGTGTATCGGTGGAGTTACGAAGCTACCGAGCACTTCGTCTTCGACAGTCTCCTGCTCCGGCAGTTCTGCCGGGTGTACTGGGAGGAGGTGCCAGACGACTCCACGCTGAACCGGTGGGCCAAGCTGATTACGCCCACCACCCTGGAGGCGATCCACGAGCGGGTGGTCCAGCTGGCCCGAGAGCGCAAGGTCACGCGCGGTCGGAAGCTGCGAGTGGACAGTGCCGTGGTGGAGACCGCCATCCACCATCCCACGGACAGCAGCCTCTTGGCCGATGGGGTGCGGGTGCTCAGCCGCCTGCTGCGTCGGAGCAAGAGCGTGCTGGGGACCAGTGTGGGCCTGAGCAGGGAGGTGTTCCGGACCCGGATGCGGAGCGTGCGCCGGTTGACTCAGCAGCTGCACCGAATGGCCCGCCGCAAGGGGGAAGAGGCAGCGGAGGAACTGAAGGGGACCTATGGGCGGCTGATCCGGGTGGCTGAACAGAGTGGCGCCCAAGCCAGGCAAGTTGCTGCTGCGCTCTCGGCCCAGGGGGACAGAGCTGCCACCCATCTGGCGCGGAAGCTGGAGCAGATCCTGCCTCTGGTCGAGCAGGTGATCAGCCAGGCGGAGCGCCGGGTCATCCACGGAGAGAAGGTGCCGGCAGGGGAGAAGCTCGTCAGTCTGTTTGAGCCGCACACGCAAATCATCAAGCGGCACAAGTCCGGCAAGGCAACCGAGTTCGGGCGCAAGCTGTGGCTGGAGGAGGTGGAGGGAGGGATCGTCAGCGGCTACCGCATCCTGGAGGAGCCGGGGCAGGATGATGCCTATCTGGCCAAGAGTCTGACCGATCACCAGCAGCGTTTTGGTCATCCCCCCTGGCTGCTGGCCGGAGATCGCGGGGTCTCTTCGCCCACCAATGAGCAGCTGGCCAAGGATGCGGGCGTCAAGCGCGTGGTCCTGCCCGCGAAGGGGAGGGCATCAGCCGAGCGCAAAAAGGAGGAACGCGCACGCTGGTTCCGGCGCGGGTTCCGGTTCCGCGCCGGCATCGAGGGGCGGATCAGCGTGCTGCATCGCTGCTATGAGCTGGATCGCTGCCGGGATCAGGGAGCAGACGGGATGGGGCGGTGGGTCGGCTGGGGGATCATTACCGCCAATCTCGTGCAGATCGCCCGGACGGAGGTGGGCCGACCGTCGGACACCGAGGTCCGAGCTGCCTGATCCGCCACCCGCCACCGGATCAGACCCGGGCGACCGGCGAGGAGACAGGCTGGTGCAAAATGGCAGAAAGCGCTCCCTGATGCTCGATTTTTGGCTATTTCGCGCCAAAAACTAGTACTAGGCAATGGTGGGCAAACCGAGGCACGGCAGCGGCGTCGGGCCAGCCGTGCTGATTGTCCTCCGAGCCGACGTCGCCAAGCTCCTCCAACACCTTGTTTGCAAGCGCGGCAGGTAGCTGCGGGAGGGGGCGTGAATAGGTCACCGAATCTCCCTGCCAGAGAACTGACGGTCGGGGCACGTAGCGCCGCTACTCGCGAACGCGCCCACTCGGCAACCCTGTCTACGCTCGAAACTCTACCGCGCGCGCTGCGCCTTCACGAGCGGCACGGTCGATCGTGTCGACGATCTCGGCCACGCGGTAGCCATCCTCGAAGGTGGCAGCTGCAGACTCTTCCACGAGTCCCGAGGCAAGGCCGAGAATGGCATGGGCTTGATACCCAAAGCACTCGGTCCATCCCAAGGGATGCGAGCCCTGGATCCCACTAGGCAGCCAGAAGCCGTCGAACGGATCGCCCATTCGCGTTACCATCACAGTGGTCGGGCCTTGCCGGGGCTGTCGAATCATGAGTTCGTTCAGCCGCTCCATGTCAAACGAGACCGACCCACGAGTCCCGTCCACCTCGAAGCGCCCCGTCAGGCGGTGGGCATTCGCGACCCGGCACGCCTCGAACACCGCAATAGCACCATTCTCGAGTTCAGCTACGCAGGCGAAGGCGTCGTCGTTCACGTGCTCCATGGCGCCACGTGGGTCAGCAGACCACGTCCTCGTAACGCCCGTGACGCGCACAATCTCAGATCCAACGATGAAGCGAGCAAGATCGACGTGATGTGAGCCGAGATCGCCGAGGGCTCCCAATCCCGCTCGCGTCCGATCGAAGCGCCACGGCAGATCGCCGGCCGCGCCGACCATGTCCAGAAGGAACTGTGAACGGAACTGTCGCACCTCACCGAGGTCGCCAGCATCAACCATCGCCTTTGCCAGCTGAACAGCGGGGATGAACCGCTGCATGAACGCGCACCGGTTGCCGACACCGTGGGCAGTGACTCCTTTCCAAAGCTGATAGGCCTCCTCTGCAGTCGCGGCGAGCGGCTTTTCGGAGAAGACAAACATTCCCTTTGCGGCGGCCCTCAGCGCCGGCTCAACATGAACGTCATTAGGGCCAGCGTTAATGAACAACTCGAGATCCTCGTCAAGCAAATCGTCCCAGTCCGACAGGTGACTGGCCCAGCCATACCGAGCCGCGACACTCTCCCGCAGTTCCATGTCGTAGTCTGCCAGCGCCACAAATTCCGCCCTAACTGTCGGCTCCTGCCTCGCGTATCCGGCCAATCGGAACGCGAGCGAGTGCATCTGTCCAATAAAGCCGGCGCCAAGCATTCCAACCCTCACGATCGCGCCGCTCACTACCACTCCTCCATTCTGATTCCCTGCATTCGCCTGTGTTCTATATCCGAAAGCTGGAGTCATGAGACCCCGCAATGGGAGCGTGACCTCTGCATCAGCCGTAGTCGGCAAGCCGGACTGCCCGCCCCTCGCGCCAGGATCGGGTTGCAGCTAGCGCAATGCGCAACGTCTCGCTTGCGTCGTCTGCGCTGCTCGGACTGCCAATTTCGCCATGCAACAGTGACACAAACACCGCCATTTCGTTTCGATAAGCGTCACCGAACCGCGCCAGGAACCCTGGCCCGACGCATCCACCAGAGTCCGCAACGTTGGGATTGTCACCGTCCGCTGTACGACCGCAACCGCGTGATCCGGCGACTTCCATTTCCACACGATGCCCGCTCGCCGAATCGCGAAGCGCTTCGACCATCCCCAACGCCCCGCAAGTCAGATGCATCACCACCCCGACCGTGTCGACATTCTTATGCAAACCGATTTCCGAGTACTCTGTTGCGCGGAGTGCTCCTGCGTAGACGGTGTTCACGACGATCACCTCGTCTACAGTAGGGGTCGTAGTGAGCGTCTCCGCGTGAAATGCGCCGACACGCCCGGCACCAATCACCGCTACGCGCATTGCTTCACGGACTCTCAGACGAACCTTCGGTAAAGGAGCAGAAGGTGTGATCCCGGATTGTTGAATCTGACGGGCGCCACGCGTGTGGGAGCGCGCACACAAGCTTGGGGAAGGCGCTCCCACCGCGCGGGGCGTCAGCCATGCTTCTTGCTATCCCCAATTGCACCGCGGTGAGCAGAATTTCGCGACGTTCGCCTTGCTCACCACGAACTGGCCGGCATCCACCGATTTGGGAACGTGCTTCCGAGCGGCTGCTTTCAGCGCCAGTTGCAGCCCGATGACGCCCATCTTCCGAGGAAACTGCGCGACCGTGGCGGTGAGCGTGCCAGCTTCGATGTCCTGGTACTCCTGAGGAGCACCGTCGAAGCTGACGAAGAGCAGCTTATGGGTCATGCCGCGCTGGGCGAGAACGGTCAGCGCGCCGAAGGTCGGCGGACTGCACGCACTGTAGATTCCTTGAATGTGCGGATGGGCGGTCAAGACGTCCCGCGTTACCGAGACGCCCGTGTCCTGTGCGCATTGCGTAGGCAGCTCTGCCACGATTTTGATGCTCGACCCCTTGAGCGCGTCCTTAACCCCTTGAACCCGCTGGTCGAGGGTCGGCACACCCGGAATACCAGACTCGATCGCAAGCTGCTGACCACGCTTCAAACGGGCCCGGATGAACTTCCCCGCGAGGAAGGCGCCCTTGTAGTTGTCGGTGCCAACGTACGATGTCTTTGCCTTGAACGCCGGCAGGTCGGTGTCGACGAGTACCACGGGGATCCCTTGCTGTACCGCGCGCGCAAGCGTCGGGGTCAACTCCACGCCCTCCGGTGCAATCTCGATCGCCTTCGCGCCCTCGGTGATCGCCGTCTGAACCGCCGCGATCTGCCCAGATACATCAGACGGAGTCTTCCCTCCAGACACGATGAGATGGACGTGGTGCTGCGCCGCCCACTGCTTCACAGCGGCGCTCATGGCGATAAAGTAAGGGTTCGGCAGTTTGTAAATGAACGCAACCGTTGGATTTGCGGCGTACGCCGCCGATCCTCCGCTGTACGCCGCCGATCCTCCGCTGTACGCCGCCAGTCCTATAAGACCGGACGAGACCACCGCCAGCACGCTGAGAATACTCGCCGCTCGTCTCCAGGACGCGCTTCTCTTCAAAACCGCGGTTCTCTCCACCGCTGCATCACTTTCCTTGTGGGTGTAGGTCTCTCGATCACGCATTTTGCCCTCCTATCGGGTCCCAGGCGCTCCATTCCCGGGCGACACTGTGCAGCCACTGTTACGTCGACAGCGGCTCAGGCTCCGACCATGAATGCGACTACTTCCTTCTCGGTCTCCTTTCCTGGAATAACTTCCCCGGCCACGCGTCCCCTGCGCAAGACTACGGCCCGATGAGCTACCGCCATCACGTGCTCCATGTTGTGAGAGATGAGAATGACTCCAACCCTCTTCTTGGCAAGGCGGCTAATCAGCCCGAGAACAGCGTGCGACTCCCGGACACCGAGCGCCGCAGTCGGCTCATCAAGAATCACAAGAGGAGCCGAGAAAGCTGCTGCGCGAGCTACGGCGACTGCCTGCCTCTGGCCACCCGACATGGTCGCGACCGGTCGGCGCAAGTCGGGGACTCGCACCTCGAGGCCATCGATCACAGCCCGACTGTGCTCGAACATGACCTTATCCCGACATAATCTCAACCCTTCTGGCAGCCAACCTGGACCGGCAACCTCCCGTCCGGCAAAGAAATTCGCGAATGCCTGCAGGTTCTCGAAAAGCGCCAGGTCTTGATAGACGGTCTCCACGCCGAGCTTACGTGCCTCGGCTGGGTGATAAATTGTCAGCTCCGTCCCTGCAATACGAATCGTGCCCGTGTCAGGCTCATGGACGCCGCTAATACATTTCACTAGCGTCGATTTTCCTGCGCCGTTGTCGCCCAAGAGTGCGAGTACCTCTCCAGCTCGCACCTGAAGGTTGACACCATCAAGCACTTGCAAAGCTCCAAAGCGCTTCCCGACATTCGCGACCTCAAGAATGGTCTCAGCTTGCGAGATGTGGCGTATCTCATCTGGCGAGATAGCGCGTATTTCTCTTCCTGCAGTCACGAGTGCCTCGTCACCGATCCGACCCCCGCTTGGAGGAGTCGCAGCCTCTCGCAATTCGCCCTGATGTGCACGGCGGCGACGTTCAAACGCGCGCCTGAGAACGTCTATCTCGACGGCAACAACGATTACCGCGCCGATGGCGATAAATTGGTAGAACGCACTGATGTTCAGGATATTGAGTGCATTGTGAATAACCCCCCACGAGATGCGCAACGAGCCTCGCGGAGGGAGTGTCGGCGAGGCATTGGGATGAGGAGTGATGCTTTGGTTATCCTCACCTCCTGGAGACGCTCATGCCTGTCGCTCTGTCCCCTTCCGTCGACC
>Ga0207416_1004299_pt1 | contig 12550 bp, 9 predicted proteins | sample PaiPotPPM11metaG_FD_184107 | JGI IMG/M metagenome (GOLD analysis project Ga0207416, IMG submission 184107) | Iron sulfur acid spring bacterial and archeal communities from Banff, Canada, to study Microbial Dark Matter (Phase II) - Paint Pots PPM... ...
CGGCTGGCTCGGGTTCGTGGCTTAGGCCGCGGTCAAGGTGCGGCGCCGCGGCGCTGCCCGCCGTGGTTGCCGTTCCGGCCGGGAGAAGTACCGCGCCAGCCACCCGCATCCCTTTCAATGCCCGTCTAGGGCTGGGAGGGTGCTGGGAAGGATGCCGTAGACGGCGGAGCGGGCGCGGCGAACCGTACCTCATGGCCGTTCGGCTAGCTCCTGACGGCGGCGAGGACTGCCGTGGCCATGGCCTGCTGGCCGCGCGTGTTCGGGTGGAACGGCAAGGCGAGCGAGCCGGGGAGCAGGCCCTCCACGTCCCTGGTCGACGCCGGGGTGCAGAAGTTGTGGCCGAGCGTGGGCGTGTAGGTGTTCACGAACGTGGCGCCCGCGCCCTGCGCGGCGGCGGCGAGCATGGCGTTCGCCTTGACCTCGATGCCGCGCAGGTAGGCGATGTCGCCGTTGGTGATCGGGACCGAGGGCCAGCAGCCGCCCGACTGGGGGAACATGTCCGGGTAGCCGACGACGACGATCCGCGCGTGCGGGGCGCGGGCCGCGATGGCGGAGAGGACCTGGGCCATCTTCGGCCCCTCGGCCGCGACGCTCGCGGTGAGCTGGTCGGTGCCGCCCGACGTGTAATGCGACTCGCACGGGCTGCCCCAGGGGTCCGTGAACGACAGCGCCACGCATTCCTTGAGCACGTTGAGGAAGCCCATGTCGTCGCCGCTGAGGGTCAGCAGCACCAGGCCGTCGGCTGGCGCGAGCGCATCGAGTTGCGGCGGGTTCGTCCCCAGGTAGGTCTGCTGCGCCTCGGTCATGTTCTTGACGCCCGCGCTCGCGCAGGCGGCGTCGACCAGCCGCGCCCCTAGGGCGGCCGCGACAAGCGCCGGGTATGCCTTGGTGGACCGAAGGCAGCCGCTCGGCGTGGCCGACGTGTTCAGCGGCAGCAGCGCACCCGCGGTGTAGGAGTCGCCGAGCGCGACGACGGTTCCGGAACCGGCCGAGTAGGCCGCCGCCGACGAGCGAACCGGGGCCGCCGACGCCGCCGCGGCCGGCGTCGTCACATGGCAGGCCGCCACCGACAGCACCGTCGCGAGCACACCCGCCGCGGCAAGCAAGCCGCGCATGCGACTCCTCACGGTGACTCCCCTCACGCGGGCAGTTACAGCGTCAGGCTAGCACCGCGCAAGCCGATCGGCGAAAGAAATCCGGACTAAACCGGCGATTCACCACCAGAGGATCACTTTGGTGATGTTCTTCGCCCATGGCATGGTGGGACCGTCCCGCTACATGGGCAGCAGCTCAAAGATCTCCACCGCGCACTTCCCGTCACTGCCGGACAGGAACGGGAGGCCGCCGGTGAGCGCCTTCGCCGCGGCTAGGTCGTCGGCCTCGACGATCGTGTAGCCGATCAGGTCCCCGGCTCTTCCCTCAGTGCCGTCATCGCGGACGGACGCGCTGGTCCCGAACGGGTTGCCGACATCGACGAGCGCCGGGCCGAGCTTCGCCATCCAGGCGCCAAACGCGGCGGTCCGCTCGGCGTCGTCCTCCTGCGGCGCGCGGCCGGACATCGGAGTCGCCGGGCCACGGTAAAGATAGATGAACTTCGGCATGTCAATCGTCCTTTCAGAAGTCGGCGCGCCCGTGCACGCCGCCGTGCCGCTGTGGGCGGATCTGCCGTAGTGACGAACCGCGCTGCCCGGCACGGACAGCCGCGAGCAACATTCGCCGAGGATTTTGTCCGCCGGAGCCGGTGCCGTTCGTCAGATACTCGAACCTGAAGCCATGAAGGACTGGAGAGGCCATGCAGTACGCATTGCTCGCATACGGTAGCCAGCGGACCAACGACAGCCCGGTGGAGGACTCGATTGCCAACGTGCTCGCCCGGTCCTATGTGACCGGTTGGGCTCGGCTGTACGCGGACGGGTCGGCCACGACCGTGCGAGGCGGCGAGGGGCGGACGCTGCTGACCGACGGGCCGTTCATCGAGACCAAGGAATACCTGGCCGGCGTGATTGTCGTGGAGGCCGACAACCTCGACGCCGCGCTCGCCATCGCGCAGGAACTGCAGGACACCAGGACCGGCGGTGCGATCGAGGTGCGGCCGATCCTCGAAGCGTCGTTCCATGGCGCTTGACCACGTCTTCCGCGAGCACTGGGCCCGGGTGCTGGCCACCCTCGTGGGGATCCTCGGCGACATCGAGCTTGCCGAGGATGCCGCGCAGGAGGCGTTCGCGACTGCCGCTGAACGCTGGCCGCGCGACGGAGAGCCGGACAATCCCGTCGGCTGGCTGGTCGCAACCGCACGGAACCGGGCGATCGACCACATCCGCCGGCAACGGGTGCTGACTCAGAAGACGAGGCTCCTCGCACACGAGCTGACGGTGGAATCGGAGGCAACCGTGTACGAGTCAGCCACCTTTCCTGACGAGCGGCTTGAACTGATCTTCACCTGCTGCCACCCTGCGCTGGCGCTCGACGTGCAGGTGGGGCTGACCCTCCGCACCCTCGGCGGCCTGTCGACCGAGGAGATCGCGCTCGCGTTCCTCGTCCCGCCCGAGACGATGAGCAAGCGACTGACCCGGGCGAAGCACAAGATCCGGGACGCGCGGATCCCGTTCGCCGTGCCACCGGGCCACCAGCTCCCGGATCGGCTCGCGGCCGTCCTCGCAGTGGTCTACCTCGTGTTCAACCACGGCTGGGGCGGCGGCCGCGTCGACCTCGCCGCCGAAGCGATCCAGCTCGGCCGCGCCCTCGCCGAGCTCATGCCCGACGAGGGCGAAGCACTCGCGCTGCTCGCCCTCATGCTGCTCCACGACGCCCGGCGAGACGCCCGGGTCCGCGACGGTGAGATCGTCCTGCTCGACGACCAGGACCGCGCGCTGTGGGACGACCAGCAGATCAGCGAAGGCCGTGCGCTGCTCCAGCAGGCGATCACGCGCGGCGAGACCGGTCCCTATGCGGTGCAAGCCGCCATCGCCGACCTCCACCTGCAAGAGCCGCGCGACTGGCAGCAGATCGCCGCGCTCTACAGCGCTCTGTCCGCCCAGACCGGTTCGCCTGTCGTCGAGCTCAACCGGGCCGTCGCCGTGGCCGAAGTCGACGGTCCCGAGGCCGGCCTGGCGATACTCGACGGCCTTCAGCTCGACCACTACCGCTACTTCCACTCGGCCCGCGCCGAACTGCTTCGCCGCGCCGGCCGATCCGACGAGGCACGCCAGGCATACCGACGCGCTCTCGAACTCGCCCAGACCGAAGCCGAACGCCGATCCCTGAACAACGAGCTCACCCGGCTCTCCTCCGGGTGAGCTCGCCCGGCGATCTTGGTCATCGTCGCAGTGCCCCCTCGGCGGTCGGGCTTGCGGTGTTCGCGGGCCCCTGACCGGCAGCGTGGGCGTCGGCTGGCTCAGTTTCGGTGGCAGCGCCGGAGGTGCGCGGGGTGATAGAGGCGGCGGTGGCCGCGGCGAGGGCGGCGAAGATGACACATGACCACAGGGCCGGGCGGAAGCCGGCGGTCACGGCGGCCGGGCTGCCGAGGTGGCCGTGGGCGGAGAACACGGCGCTGCTGATCGCGATGGCGAAGACGGTTCCCAGCCGTTGTGCCATCTGGTTGATGCCTGACGCGGCACCCATCTCGGGTAGCGCGACGGCGTTGAGGACGGCGGTGGGCACGGTGGGCAGGGCCATCGAGATGCCGATGCCGGCGATCAGCAGGGCAAACGTGAGCTCGATCCAGCTGGTGGACAGCGAGCCGCGGGCGGATACCCAGATGAAGCCCAGTACCTGCAGCGTTAGGCCGGTGACCATCACTGGCCGCCGTCCGATGCGGTCGGAGACGGCGCCGGCGACCGGCGAGATGAGCATCGGGGTCGCGAAGAACGGCAGCAGGCGGATGCCGGTCGAGACCGGCGAGTAGTCGCGGGCGTACTGGAACTCCTGGATGATCAGGAACGCTGCGGCAAAGATGGCGCCGGACATGAAGAACGTGGTGGCGTTGCCCATCGCGAAGGCCCGGTTGCGGAACAACCGCAGCGGGACCAACGGCTCGGCGACCCGGTTCTCCCAGACCAGGAAGGCCAGCAGCAGCGCGGATCCGGCCAGCATTGTGCCGAGGATCTCCGGGCTTGACCAGCCAACGTCGTTCGCGCGCACGAGCGCCCACACGATCGCGACAACGCCGGCGGTGACGAGCGTGACCCCAATCAGGTCGAGCCGGGCCGGTGCGCCGTGAGTCTCCGGTAGCAGCCGGGCGGCGAGGGCGACCGCGATCACGCCGATCGGGACGTTGAGCCAGAAGATCCAGTGCCAGTCCAGGCCCTCGGTGACCGCGCCGCCGATCAACGGTCCCGCCGCCACCGCCAGCCCCGCCAGGCCACCGTAGATGCCGACGATCAGCCCGCGTCGCCGCTGCGGGAACGCGGCGGTCAAGATGGTCAGGCTGAGCGGCATGACGGCCGCGGCGCCCAGGCCCTGCACGGTACGCGCGGCCACCAGTTCGGCGGTGCCGGGGGCGAGAGCGCAGGCGGCCGACGCGATGGTGAACAGCGATAGGCCAGCGTTGAAGATCCGGCGCCGCCCGAACCGGTCGCCCAGCGCGGCGGCGGTGATGATGCCGGCGGCGAAGGCGATGCCGTAAGCGTTGACCGTCCACTGCAGGGACGTAAGGCTGGCGTGCAGGTCGCGCTGCATCCGCGGCAGCGCGGTGAGTACCACGCTCGAGTCCAGGACAACCATGAAGTACGCGGTCGAGGTAAGGCCAAGGACCCAGCCCAGGCGGCTGCTGCTCGGAGACGTCGGTGGGGTGTTCGTCATCGTTTCCTCCAGGAGTGGAGCCGCCTTGCGGGCGGATCTGCCTGGATGACGAACACGGCGAGCGAGGACGGACAGTGGCACCAGAGTTTCTTCTGGTGCCACTGTCATTCACCCAGAGGCGGCCGCAGTCGGTGTGTTGTTGGGCCAAGGCTGGGCATAACCGACGACCGTCCCGTCGCCCGGCGGCGACTGCGCCGTGCCGAACGTGGACACGCGGACGGGGAAGCCCGTCGCGTACGCCTCGATCATCAGGTTCTTGCCGACGACGAGGCCGACGTGCCCGGGTGCCTTGGGCGTACCGTCTGACCCGGCGAAGAAGACCAGGTCGCCGTCTTGCACTTTGTTCGCGGGCACGTGCGGCAGCGTCTGCCACTGCGCCTGCGAGGTCCGCGCTATGTTCACCCCGGCCGACCGGTAGGCCATCATCATCAGGCCCGAGCAGTCGAACGCGTCCGGCCCCGTGCCGCCGAACAGGTACGGCTTGCCGAGTTGGTCCTCCGCGTAGCTCACCGCGGTGCTCACGATCGCGTTCGGCGCGACGAAGGAGGCGAGCTCGCCGTTGTTCGTGCACGGCTGACCGCCCGTGCCCGCGGCGGCCACTCCCGCGTTGGACGGCTGGTTAGCGTCGGCGATCGTGAACCCGCCCGCCGCGTACGTGGACGCCCACTGCAGCACCTCCTGGACGTACCAGCTGGCGTGGTTATAGGCGAAGATCGCGGCGGTGGGGTTCTGCTGCACGCCGTGCGCGGTGAGGTACTTAGCCGCGCCGGCGATCGCGTCCGCCGGTTGGTAGACGCTCGCGATCCCGTCGCCGTCCTCGTCGGTGGCGACCCCGTTCACCACCTCGGACGCCGGGTGGACGGCCGCGCCGCCCCACGCGTTGCCAGAAGCGCCCTTGATGCCGATCTGCATCGGCCCGGCCGCGCCGAACGCGTTGGAGACACTGGCCTGGGTCACGCCGGGCAGCGTGGTCCGCCCGTCGTCGCTCTCGACCTTCCCGATGCCGGCCAGGATCGTCCACGAGACGTTGTACTGCAGGCCGACCTTCTGGAACCACTTCAGGTAGTCGGCCGGGATCGAGTTGGCCGCCTCGGTGGACACGCCTGGCTGCGCCGCGTTCGCCGCCGTGGAGGTGCAGTTACCCGCGCCGCCGGCGAACAGCAGCGACTCGCCGCCGACGAGCAGCATCGGCACGACCAGGAAGGCGAGCAGCAGCATGACCAGGAGGCCGACGATAATCGGCCCGATAGCGCGCCTGTTCATTGGTTGCCTAGCTGGGCCAGTTCAAGGTCGGTGACCTGCCACGGGCCGCCCCCCGATGAGGCGACCGTAACGGCGTACTGGCTGGTCTGCGTGGAGGCTGGCTGGGTCGAGGTGACCTGCTCGTTGAGCGTGATCACGAACGTGATCGACGTCGGGCCGGTGCCGAACGAGCGGATCGAGTCGATCGTGGCGCTGCCGGTGGACACCTGCTTGTCCGCGACCCGTTGCGCGGCGACGCCGGGCGTGCTGTAGCCGCTCGTCAGGATCCCGAGCTCTGAGGACGCCACCAGGGGCCTCAGCTTGGCGGAGTAGGCCGCCGCCGACTCCGTGTAACTCCAGGTGGAGTACTCCTTGGCGAAGGTGGTCGTGGCCTGCGCCGCCGCGGAGAGGTCCGCGGCGGTGAACGGCAGCCACTGGTAGATCTCCGCCCCGCCGACCGTGGAGGCCGGCGTGGCGGCCGGAACCGACGACGGCGGTACGCCGCTCGCCTGCGTAGCGCTCGACTGGCTCGCGGACGGTGTTACGGACGCGCCCGCGGACGGCGTGCCGCCGGAATGACGGCTCCTGATCAGGAAGGCGCAGAGGACGACGAGCACGACGACCACGACTACGAAAACCAGCCGCTGCCTGCCGGGGGTTAGTTCCATCACGAACCCCCGCTACTTGGACCGGCGCCGCGATCGTGCCCAGAACGGCGCCGCGGGCGGCTTTCCCGCTCCCCCGGCGGCTCCATTCGGTGGTTCGGAACGGGTTCGGCTGACTCCCGTGGGCCAGCCGCTTCCGGTCGTCTGGCGCGGCGCGGGGGCGGGCGGCGACCCGCTCGGCCGCGCCGCTGGCTGCGGCCCGGTCTGGCGGACGGGCGGCTGCGACGGCCCGCGCGCCCCCCCGGTGCCCGCACCCGCGGCGCCGGTGCGCGCCCAGCCCGCCGAGGGGCCGCTCACGGGCGGACCGCCCTGCTGCGACCGTGGGAGCGGCGGCGCCGTCCGGCCGCTGGTGCCGACCCCTGCGTCCGGCCACTGCCGGGCGGTGACGTGGCTGTCCGCGGTGGGCGCGCCGGACGTCCCCTCCGGCCCGGCGGCGCCCGCCGCGCCGCCGCTTGAGTCCTGGGCCGTCCCGTCCGCCGCGCCGCCAGTGTCCGCGGCGCCGCGGCGGGCCCAGCGCGACGCGGCCCGGGCGCCCACGCCGGGCACGATGGCGCCCGCCGCGCCCGCGGTCACCCGGCGGAAGCCGAAGGTGGACTCGCGCCAGGTCACCTGGGCCCGTTCGTCGGCGCCGAGCATGCCGTAGCCGACCGAGGAGAACAGGTGCTGGAACGGCTTGCGGTAGATGAACACCGTCACCGTGACGAGCGCGATCATCATGATCTTGAGCGCCCAGGGCAGCACCTGGTCCGTGGTGGCCATGATCAGCGAGTAGCAGTAGAGCAGGACGCTGAGCGTCAGCGCGACCGCCACCTGTTTCAGCAGCACGCCGACGAGCATCTCGACCCAGCGGACCGCGACCACCCGGCCAAAGCCGGGATGGATGCCGACGATCAGGAAGAACGGCCCCGCCACGAGCAGCAGCAAGAAGCCTAGTTTCAGCATGATCAGGGTCAGCGCGATCAGCAAGATGAGCAGGCCCGCCGCGACGGCGGCGAACAGCGCCTCGAAGCCGATCTCCAGCCTGGTCGTCCACTGATCACCCTGGAACAGGGAGTAGGCGGCCGGGTTGGTGGTCTTCAGGTTCGTCGCGATGCCGTTGTAGACCGCTTCCTTGGCGCCGACGTTGGCCCCGGTGGGCTGCTCGTTGGCGGCGACCGCCTGCGCCCACAGCAGCGACCGGCCGTAGAGGTTCACCAGGTTGGTCTTCGCCGCCGGCGAATTCAGCGGTGCCCACTGGGTGTAGCCGAACTCGCCGTCCAGCCACGGCTTGCAGACGAGCACCGTCCACAGCTCGTTCGCGTTCTGGTCCACGAGTCCGTTACCCGAGTTGAACGAGTAGTTCACAGGTTCGGACTGCGCGTCGTTCGGCGCGACGGGCAGGCAGTTGGCGCCGTCGGTGGGCGGCAGCTTCGAGAAAGCGCTGTTGAGTACCGAGGTGACGCCGTTGGAGACGGTCGTGCCGACGTTGGTGAAGTCTCCCGGCCTGCCGATCAGCCAGATCGCGGCGACGCAGGCGATGACCATCCAGATCGTGCCCTCGAACGTCCGCGTGGCCCGCTTGCGCACCAGGCCCTGCCAGGCGAGCCAGATCGCGGCGATAATCACCATCGGGGCGAGGAACGGGTAGTAGACCGCGTTGCCGAGCGAGTTGATCAGCTTGTCGATCGAGCTGCTCAGCCAGGACAAGATGTTGGCGCCCGCCGCCGACTGGTAGACGGTGATCGTGACCCGGTCGAGCGACTTGGCCATGTCGAAGACCATGCCCGCGACGTTGTTACCGATCGTGGACGTCATCTGCGAGCAGGTCAGCCCGGTCGACCCCCAGAACTGCCCGGCCATCCCGTAGTTGTCGTACAGCGTCAGGCCCGTGGTCTGGCTGCCGGGCGTGGTGATCATCGAGTCGATGCCCGAGGTCGCGAGCTCGGGCGCCGGCGCACCGGAGGTACAGATGTTGTTCGCGTCGCCGACAAGGCCGGAACCCGAATTGCACAGGCCGACCAGGGCACCGATGTCGCCGATCCCCGGCACGTTGCAGACCCCGGCTGAGGCGGTGTCCGCGATCAGCGCGTTGTGGTCGCCGGCGGCGGCGCGGGCCGCGGGGGTCACCACCTCGGCGTGGGCCGCGGGCGCGCCGGGGGCCGCGCTGGCGGCCCCCGCCGCGGTAGCGGCGTGGTTGACCGCGGCCGCGGTGGCGGAGTTGGTGACTGGGGCGGCGTTAGCCGATCGGCCCATGAACAGGCCGCTGAACACGATCGCGATAATCGCGGCCGTCAGCAGCAGGGCACGAACCGGGGCCCTTCTCGAATCCTTTTTATTTTGCCTTCGCCTGGATGATCCAGCGAGCTCTCCACGGTCAAAATAAAAATTGTTCGAATTACCGGCTCGCGGGAGAGGTTCAGCCATCTCGGGAGACTCCTGTATTCGGCGGTGCTTACTGAGGGGTTGCCGCCGGCTGCGGCCGACGGGCTCGTGTCGGGTTTGTGTCGATCCAGTCCCGTAGTTCTTCGGATACGAGATCGACGCCGATGCGGCCCGCGCGGTCGTCGAGGTCACGGAAGATGCATTCGCCGTTGCCGAGGGCACGAAGGATGGCCTTGTGCTCCTCGGACGGTTCCACGCCGAGGAGCGACAGGACGTTCGCCACCTCGGCTCGTTCCGACGATCGGAACGCGAAAACACTCGAAATACAGTTGGTCACCTGCTCGCTGAGCAGGTCGCCCGCGTTCTGCGAGATGAGGACAAGTGCGGTGTTCCGCGACCGGCCCATCCTGGACACCTCGGGAACGAGCTTGGCTCCCTCCGGGGTAGCGGTGATCGCCCACGCCTCGTCGAGGAAGATCGCCTTCGGCGTGGTGCGATCGATGGTGTTCATGAGACGCCGGGCGAACTGGGAGACCAGGTAGAGCAGCGCGACGGAGAGCCGCTGCTCGTAGGAGTAGTCCTCCCGGCCGGTCGAGGTGTCCGGCAGGGTCAGCCCGCCGAGGGTGAACACGGTCGTCCAGCCCTGCGCGTCGATTTGCTGACCGCCGGAAGGCGAGAAGCAGAGCCGGGCGAGGCGCATCTCGGAGACCGAGCGCATGACCGCGCCCAGGTTCTTCCACGCCGGGTCGTCGGAGTCCTCGAGGAGCTGCACGACCTTGCCGAGGCTCGGCCGCGGACCCGCCGCCACCGCACCGACCGCCTGGATCATCGCGGACTCGCGTTCCTCGCTCATCCTCGGCAGCAGCAGGCGCAGCGTCTCCGTCGCCATCGTCCGCTTCTCCGCCAGGTCATCGCCGAACGAGAACGGGTCAAGCAGCCCGGCCGCCGCCGATGACAGCGGCAGCACCCGCGCCTTGCGCCCGGTCCGCGACAGGTACTCGGCCAGCGGCTCGGCGTCGCCCTTGGGGTCGATGACCGCGACCGACGCGCCGCGCAGCGCGAGCTGGTAGAGCATCAGCATGGCGAGGGTCGTCTTGCCGCCGCCGGGCTCGCCGGTGATCGCGACCGCGGTCGGCCGGTTCCTCGCCGCCGCGAGCATCGGGTCGAAGTGCACCACCGAGCGGGCCCGGCCCAGGGTCTCGCCGATGTACGGGCCGATCCAGCCGACGCCCTCGGCGATCCGGTCGCCGAGCTCCACCGTCGCGGTGGGCATGCCGCCCGCGATCGTGTAGAGCGGCTGGCGCTGCACGTAGGAGGAGAGCCGCACCTTCTCACCCGGCAGCGACTCGGAAAGCAGCGAGAACTGGTCGCCGGTGGAGTTGACCAGGTCGATCCCGATGTCCCGGTAGTGCTCGGTGACCGCCTCGACGCGGCGCACGCACAGTTCCTTGGTCGGCGCGGTCACGATGAGCCGGTGCCAGCCGTAGACGAAGGGCAGCCGCTCTTTCGTGATGCCGTGCTCGAGCATGCGGGCGGCCGCGATCTGCTCCGCGAGGGCGATCGGCGCCTCGGCACCCGCCTCGCGGATGTGCGCGTCCATGTCCCGGGCGTGCGCAAGGCGCCGCGACACGTCCTTGGACGCCTTCGCCGGCGGTATCAGGTTCATCCGCGAAGAGACCTCGACAGGGAACGGGAGCGAGTCGGCATAGTGCAGCCACGGCTCGCCGTCGGGGAACGACATCAGGTCGGGGAACCTCGAAAACGACAGGAACGCCACCCACGAGTCACCCTGGACCTGCTCGAGCCGTAGCATCGTACGGCCATTGTGGACCGCGCCCTCGTAAAGTTGCTCGATCTCGCCGCCGAGCCACGTCCTCCGGCGTGTCGCGGACGCGGGCGGGTCGCCGAGCGACCCCATCAGCGTGTGCCGGAAGAGCCACGCCACCTCCCGTGAGGTCGCGTGCCGGGCAGAGAGCGCGGACGCGGTGAGCGCGCGGCCGAGCCGTTCCGCCTGGTCGGTCCACTTGCCGATCTCGCCGGCCGGCACTGTGGGCTCTTCGTGGCCCTTGGCGCGGTCCGTGGTCTTGTAGGTGTTGAAGAGGTTGCCGAACAGGCCGTCGGTCAGCTGTGCGCGCACCGACCGCTGGCCGAGCCTGACCCCGATGTAGATCTCCTTGGACCAGAAGTCCTTCGCCCAGACGTGCTGGTAGATCTCCTCCAGGTACTCCCGCCAGCCGGGACCGCCGTCGGAGGTGTTGTCGAGGCCGGTCGCCCACTCCACCGCCGGGTACGGCCGGTGCGCGATCCGCAGGTGCACCTCGGCGTCATGCATCCTGATCGCCGCGAGCGCCACGGTGATGTTGGTGGCCAGCGCCTCGCGCTCGTCCGGGGTGGTGAACTCGTACGACACCGAGGGGACGCGGTAGTACGCCCACGCGTGCATGTCGGTGAGCAGCAGCCGGTCGTCGATGTACCTGATGGCCAGGCGGTTGCGCCCCTTGGACTTAGCGCTCACCAGGCCTCCTGATTCAATGGGTGGGTGGGCGAGTAAGCCGCCCCCGTTCTGAGGATCATGGCTTTTTCCTTACGGGGGCCGTGGCCAGGCCGGCCACGAGCACCCCGGCAAGAGCTGTGTAGGCGACGCGCGTCTGCGGGCGGAGCGTCGACGGGCTGGCGGCGGCTACCGGCAGCATGTCGTCCCATGGGACGCGGACGATCGCACGAGACCGGCCGCGGGCGATCGCCTCGGCGCTCTCCACGTCGGGGAGCGAGCGGCGGCTGACGCCGTTGATCACGGTAACCGACTGCATGGCGAGTTCCGCGTGGCCGTTGTTGTCCAGCCAGTCGCGGGTGTCGGCCAGCGCGCCCGCCGCGTCGACATTTGCGGGCACGACCACGAGGAGCTGATCGGTGACCTTGAGCAGGCGGGTGAGTCCCGCGGCGCCCGGGTCGAGCAGAGTCAGCGGGTAGTGCCGGTTCAGTTGCACCGCGAGCTTGATCTCGTCGCCGTCGCCGAGCGGCTCGTGGGAGGCGACGACGTCGAGGCGCGCCGGGCTCGGCTTGGGCGTGGGGTGCAGGCCGTCCGGCCGCGTCGGCGTGAGGAGCTGCGGCGGGTTGCCCGCGAGCAGTTCCTCGAGCCAGGCCGCGGGCGCCCGGTAACGGGCCAGCGTGCCGTCGTGCAGGTCGACCGCGGCGACCGGATGCTCGCGGAGGCTCGCGAGCATGGAGGCGGTCATGAGCGTGGTCACGGACTGGCCCGCGCCGCTCGTGCAGCCGAGCACGAGGATCCGGCGGGGCTCGGCGATGGGGAGCCGCGCCCGGTTCCTGTCCTGCGCCTCCTGGTCGCGGGCGCCGGGGCCGTGCGTTGCGCCGTTGCCGGTGACGACCTTGACCTTGCCGCCCCAGGATCCGGTCAGGTCGCGCGCCGGACCGCTGAGCGCCCGCTCGATCGAGGGGAGCTTGACGTTGGCCACGTGCTGGAC